>Ga0080006_1140309_pt1 | contig 115012 bp, 114 predicted proteins | sample RS3BMetagenome_FD_69209 | JGI IMG/M metagenome (GOLD analysis project Ga0080006, IMG submission 69209) | Ferric oxide microbial mat and aquatic microbial communities from Rainbow Spring, Yellowstone National Park, USA - RS3B (SPADES... ...
CCAGCGACGCACGCCCGGGTGGGGACAGGCCATGAGCACTGGCCCGGGACTACGCTACCGACAACATAGGTCGGCCCTCCTTTCTGCGAGTCCACTCGCAACGTGCGACATCGTGTCGCACTTCCGCATCGTTGTTGGTGAATGGCACCCGCAGGTCCTTCGCGAAGCGAGTGGCCTCGGTCTTCAGGTCACGAAGCGCGCAGACGAGGTTGTAGGACTTGCGCGCGAGGTAGTCCCGCTTTAAGCCTGCAGGAGGCTCGGGGTTCGCGGCCAGCCCTTCATCGACGAAGGAGTCGTAGCGCTCGAGGAAGCCCTCGAGCTTGCGGCGTCCAAGGCGCGAGCGCCCCGCTGCACGCGCATCGTGCGCGGCGTCGTTCATCTCCAACAGCAGCGCCTTCATCCCTTTTGCCCACGGCTCCTGGGAGGCGACCGCCGCGACACCGTCGAGGTCGCGCAGAATGTGCGCATTGCAGATTGCATGGGTCGCCTTGTCGTAGTTCCAGTACATCCGAAGGCGGTCGTGGACCATCGTCCCTCGGAAGTCGAGGAGGACGCCGGCGGCGTCTGGTGCTGTCTTGGCCCTAGTGGAGCTCGCGAACAGGTAGGTATAGAGCTCGCTCGCCACGACGTGGAAGTACCAGGTGTCGGTCCGCACCTGGTCGGGGGTCTCATCGACGTGGATGACCTCGGTCCCACGTAGAAGCCGCCGCAGCTCCTCCATGAAGCCCTCGAGCCCGCCGGCTGCCTCTTTTACGAGGCTGGCGACGAAGCCGGTGGAGACCGGCACGCCGAGCATTGCGGACATCGCCTCTGCGGTGCGCTCCATCGAGAGGTGCTGGCCGTGTAGCAGGTAAAGCGTATTCGCTCGCACGTTCGGGCCATAGCTCACCGGGGCCTTCGCTTCGGGTGGGAAATCACCGGTGGTCACCGTCCCGCAGCTGCAGCGCCGCCGGATGCCCTGGTGCTCTGTGCAGATGAGCCTCGGGTCCGGTATATCGAGGACCTGGCGGCGCTCGGGGTCACCCGCTTGCTCTGCGCCGGAGAGGTCCTTGCCACAGTTCGAGCAGCAAGGTGGCTCGTGCGGCACGATGTTGTCGGGATCGTCTTGCATGGGGAGGTTCTTGCCCACTGCGCCGGGCTGCTTGCCTCTTCGGCGCGCCTCGGCCTTGAGCTTCGCCCGCTCCTCTCTGCGGCGCTCCGAGCGCGACTTGCGGGCTTCCGCCTTCTTGCCCGGCGAGTCCGAGGACGGGGGCGCAGAGGAGTTCTGAGAGGACGTGTTGAGCTTCGCCTGTAGCTCCGCTACCTGCCCGCGCAAGCGATCGAGCTCTCCAACCAGCTCGTCGATCTTGTTGCGCTGTCCCTCGATCTGCTGACGCTGGTCGGCGTTCTCCGCCTCCAGCTCGGCGATGCGGTGGCGCTGCTCTCCCGGCACCTCACCAGTGAAGCAACATTCCTATCATTTCGCGAATCCGCAGGCCATAGGCCACTTTTTGACCCTGGAAGCCCCTACAGAGCCCTCTCCGGGCACCCCGGGACGTGAATGGTTACACATGGACGGGTTCGATCCTGGAGCCGCAGTCGTGGTGTTGGCTGCGACAAATAGAGCCGAAATTCTTGACTCCGCGCTGCTAAGACCAGGGCGCTTCGATCGGACGGTAGAAATACCTTTGCCTAATAGAGAGGAGAGAACTGCGATACTGGCGATCCATGCGAGGGGCAAGAAGCTGGGTGCTCATGTTGATCTCGATACCATATCTCGAGGAACGCCCGGGTTCTCAGGTGCCGACCTAGCTAACCTGATCAACGAGGCAGCGATCAACGCAGTACGTGCTCGGCGCACTGTCATCTCGGCAGCTGACTTCGATGCTGCACGCGACAGACTACTCCTCGGCCGGCGCGACGCTTCGAACGCCTTGCTGCCCGACGAGAAGCATTCCGTAGCGGTACATGAGGCTGGCCATGCCCTGGTCGCGACGTTGTCTGACAATGCGGACCCCGTGGCTAAAGTGACGATCCTTCCTCGTGGCGCCGCACTGGGTGTAACAGAGCAGCTGCCGATTTCGGAGAGGCGTCTCTATCCTCGCAGCTACTTGACGGACACGCTCGCTGTTCGCCTCGGCGGTCGAGCTGCAGAGGTACTTCTGCTTGGGGAACCGTCGACGGGAGCTTCAAATGATCTCGCAGGGGCAACGGACATTGCGGTCCGGATGGTCCGCGAGTGGGGGTTTTCTTCCCGGCTTGGTCCTATCGGGTACGGCCCTGAAGGACCAAACCGAGACAACCCATTCGCGGCACGGCCGTATGCGGAGGAGACCCAGCACGTCATCGACATGGAGGTCTCAAGGTTGCTGGGCGACGCGGAGAAGCAGGCGACGGAATTGCTATCCCTGCATATTGAAGCGCTTAATCGTGTCGTAGACCTGCTCCTGGAGCGGGAGACGATCGATGGCGCGGAGCTCGCGGCGGTCGTAGCTGGACAAGAGGTTCCACCTGCTGTGCAGCCGTCAGCGAGGCATCGCAAGCTTAGACAAAGTCCAGTTGGTCTCGATACGCAGGTGGCTATGAGCAAAGGCCCGCAACGCTGAGCTAGCAATAGGAGCCTGCCTAGTTCGCAGCACCGTCGGTTCCGGGCTTAGCTGCGGTACCTGCAGTCTGTGACATCCGTGCCTGCGCTGACGTCTCTCGCGCCATGAAGGCACCCATTTCTTGAATGGTGCTCATGAGGGGACCAGGGAAGACGACAGTAGTGTTTTTGTCTACACCTATTTCCATCAGAGTCTGGAGGTTGCGCAGCTGCAAGGCCAGCGGATGGAGCATCATGATGTCCGAAGCTTCGCCGAGTGCCGATGCCGCGAGGAATTCTCCCTCGGCAGCAATTATCTTGGCTCGCTTCTCGCGTTCGGCTTCTGCTTGTCTAGCCATTGACCGTCTCATAGAGTCTGGGAGGAGAATATCCTTGAGCTCGACGAGTGTGACGAGGACACCCCAGTCTGCGGTTTGCGCATCAAGGATCTCTTTGATGTCTACGTTGATCTTGTCGGTCTCGGCGAGGATTTGGTCAAGAGTGTGCTGGCCGACTACTTTGCGAAGTGTCGTCTGAGCAATCTGATTGGTCGCTTCACGAACGTTTTCTATGGACACGACCGACTTTGTGGCAGCGACGACCTTAAAGTACGCGACAGCTGAAACGTCGACACTAACGTTATCCCGGGTGATGATTCCTTGAGACTGGATCGGCATCGTCACTATTCGGAACGAGACTTTGCGCAGGGTGTTGATAACTGGAATGATCACTGCGAGTCCGGGTCCTTTCTCGCCAACGACGCGACCAAAGCGAAAGACAACTGCTTTTTCGTACTGCTGGATAATGTGCAGTGCAAGTGCGAGAACGACGAGCAGGGCAATTCCAAGAACAACGAGGCCTACTATCAATCCATTCATCGAAGTCAAACCCTCTCAGAAAGAAGCAGGCAGATTATGATGGGCAGTTGACGGCCTGAAGCAGTTCGGCGCCGGTTAAGAGTTGGCATTAAATCCTCCATTGCTAATTCGCAGGTCAACCGGTTTAGGCGACCTGTGATGCTGGTGTCGAGGAGGCGGAGCCGAAGTCTGGAGCTGCGACAACGTGACGTTACTATGCCTTCCTTATGTTAGTCGCAGTTGACCGTAATGTCGAGTGATGTTGGGTAGCTGTGATCTATAGGCGAGGGAGGGGAGTGGTGCTCCGGGCTGGGTGGCGGGGAATGCGGAAAGCTAAGAGCAGAGCCTCTGGGAAAGGGACTAATGGCTCTAGGTGGCGGGAGGGCTGGGGCCTTAGGGTTAGGTCGTAGAGACCGTTAATACGAGGAGGCTGTTATGAAGGCGTTGGTTTACCATGGACCGGGTGTGAAGGCTTGGGAGGATGTTGCGGACCCGGTGATCAAAGACGATACCGATGCCATCGTCAGGGTCGACACGACTACGATCTGCGGCACCGATTTGCATATCTTGAAAGGCGACACCCCTGAGGTGGCATCGGGTCGGATCCTCGGTCACGAGGCCGTGGGGACTGTCGAGCGGGTCGGTTCGGCGGTGAAGTCGGTCGCTCCCGGTGACCGGGTGTTGGTGTCGTGCATCTCGGCGTGCGGGCGCTGCCGGTACTGTCGAGAGGGCCGCTACGGGCAGTGCATCGGGGGCGGCGGGTGGATCCTCGGCTACATGATCGACGGCACCCAGGCCGAGCAGGTGCGGGTGCCGTTCGCTGACAACTCCACTTACAAGCTGCCCGAGGGGGCGAACGACGAGGAGATCTTGATGCTGGCCGATATCTTGCCGACCGGCTACGAGGTGGGCGTGTTGAACGGCAAAGTCCGCCCCGGTGACACTGTTGCGGTTGTGGGCGCAGGTCCGGTCGGGTTGTCTGCGATCAGCGGCGCCAAGATGTTTTCGCCCGCCCACGTCGTCGTGATCGACATGGCCGATGCCCGCCTCGACGCTGCCAAGATGTTTGGGGCCGATCTCACTGTGAACAACAGCCGTGAAGACGCCGTAGCGTACGTAAGGGAGCTCACCGGTGGGCTGGGGGCCGATGTCGCTATCGAGGCGGTCGGTGTGCCCGATACCTTCGAGTTGTGCACGAAGCTCGTGCGGCCTGGAGGACGGGTTGCCAACATCGGTGTGCACGGCAAGCCAGCAACGCTGCACCTCGAGTCGCTGTGGATCAGGGACGTCACCATAACGATGGGGCTCGTCGACACCTATTCGACGCCGACCCTGCTCTCGTTGGTGGCCGGACACCACATCGACGCCGGACGTTTCGTCACCCACCACTTCGAGCTCGGCCAGATACTTGACGCTTATGACACCTTCAGCCGTGCAGGGGAAACCGGGGCGTTGAAAGTGGTGCTTACCCGGTGAGCGCCAGATGCCACAATGAAAATATGGTACGGGTGCGGCGCTGTAGGAGTGAGAACGCACGAGCCCGTGAGCAGGGAGTTGGGTCCGTGACTTTGGCGCAGTGAGCATCGTCGGCTTGCGCGTCGGGGTGCTCGACGATGGTCGAACTGCTGGTCGGGGTGGGCTGAGGCGTGATCGGGAATGGCATCTTGGGCTCGGCGACTCGGGCGGAAGCCATACGAACATGGCTTGAAGGCGGATTTTCCCTTCGATTTCGGGTCGTCTTCTCCCGCACCCACTGGTGCAGTGTCGTCTGCATCCCAAGTGCCCGTCGCTCGACCTGATCAAGGTAGGGCCACGAAGCGCCGGTGTGCACCAGCGACCCCCTTGCTCAGCAGTGATACTGCGAACACGCTGGATACGCATTTCCGTCTTGCTTTCCGGACCCGGACCATCTGGTAGTTCTGGCCCGTCCTGTCGTTGGGCGTCGTCCCAGTCGGCCTGCGATACCATGTCGCAGGCCCGATGGGCGTAGCAGGTGCTCGGGGCGATCGGTACGGCGTGCTCGGTGAGCGCCCTGCGGATCAGATCGACCCCGAAGCGGTGCTCGTATTCGTCGATGTAGGCGACCATCACTAAACTCGGCGGTCGAGCTCCGCCGGCGAGAAAAACGCGCTCACGGTCTTGAGGATCTCGTTCGCACGGCGCACCTCAGCGTTCTCCTGGCGCGGACGGACCGCTCGGTCCCAGCTTTCCTGGTCGTACTTCCTGGGTGCATGCACAGCTCATTCTCCCTTGCGAGATCGGAGCGTCCGGTGGGTCCAGGGTGGTTCACACCGCCGGCAACCTCCCACCACCCCAAAGCCACACGATCCAGCGAGAAGCTCAAGATGTGTCACTGTCTGTGGACGTCAACCGATGTCAACGAGCAGCCGAAGGAGATTTAGATGACCGACCATGCCATCTACGATTACATCCCCCACTACCGGACAAGGACAAAGCTTGCGGGCGGAGCCGACAAACCGGTCAAGGTTGTCGACCAACTCCCGACCGGAAACCTCGCAGCACGTTTCAACACGTGGTTCGCCGTGAAGGTGACCAACGCGGTCGGCACCATGTGGTGTGCCTATGCGTTCGCCATGATCGCACTCATCAGCCTGCCCAGGCTATCAGCTCGCACAGTGCCGTCACCGTCGTGTCCTGGGTGTCACAGACCTTCCTCCAGTTGGTCCTGCTGTCAGTGATCATCGTCGGCCAGAACGTGCTGGCGGCCGCTGCAGACAAGCGATCCGAGGCAACCTATAAGGATGCTGACGCGGTGCTCCACGAGGCAGTGAAGATCCAAGAGCACCTCCTTGCTCAGGATCAGGTGCTCAGCGACCTTACGGAGAAGCTGGCAAGGCTGGAGGCTGGATCGGGTTCATGACCCGAAGCTACTGGCGGTTCGAATGGGATAGTCCGTCCATGTCGGGGCACTCGGCGCGCGGGACGGCCGAGTGCCGCCCGATGACTTTGGTTCCCCGGCCCTCAGCCCGCTGACGGCCAGGCAGCAGCGAAGCTGGGCGTGTCGCGCGGAGGCTGTGGTTGGAGCTAGCAGAGCGACGTACCCGTCGGGCTCGACAGGAGAAGCGGTCATCGTCTGCTCATCGTGTCCGCGGGGTAGCGGTCCGGCGGCCGTCTGAACATGACATCGGGCGTTCTGCTGGGAGGAACCAACTTTCCCTACCTTGCGGCGGACGACTTGGTAGCGATCTGTGGGGGAGCGGACCGGGTCTCTCAGCAAGGCTGGCCGGTGCTCGTCGCGCTAGCAGGTCTTCCGAGCCTGCCAAGGGTCCTCTCCGAGGCGAAGTCCTACGCCGAACGACTTTTCACAAAAACAGATTTTTGCGCTTGGGGGAGCCCAGCACCGGCGGTCGCCGCATACCCAGCGCTGGGGTTTACCCTGGAGAAGTCGAGCACCCCAAGCACGCCCGAGTGCTCAGCTACGTTCAGGTCGTTAGCCGAAAAGCGCTGCGCTGTTGGCCTCAACATCGAAGTTCCGACCACGGTTCGGGTTCAAGCCCGTTGGGGTCGCACAGCAGTCTCGGGGGCCTTCGCCAACCGCCAGGAGGCATCCACCAGCCGGAGTTCCGGGGCAGGGCCGTCGGATGTTCGGCGCTCACGTTATTGGGCACCCGCCCGACACTGAAGCCGTACCAGAGGCCGGCACCGCTATGGTACGGTGAAGTCGTACCAGTTTAAGGAGAGCCTAACCGTGGCAATCAGCGCTAGCGAGGCGCGTTCGCGCCTGTTCCCTCTCATCCAGCAAGTCAATGACGACCATCTCCCGGTACGGATCAATTCCAAGGGTGGTGACGCCGTACTCATGTCGGCTGAGGACTTCGACGCCTGGCAGGAGACGATCTACTTGCTGCGGTCTCCCGCCAATGCTCGACGACTCATGGAAGCCGTCGAGCGGGACAAGTCCGGCCGAGGCACCGTCGCGAAGACCTTGGAGGAACTCCGAGATCTCGCCGGCGAGTAGTGCGAAGCATCCACTTCGACCCCGATGCGTGGGACGACTTGTTGTACTGGCTCGGCGCCGACCGGAAGATGGCGACGAGGATCGCACGCCTGATCGGAGACATCCAGCGCGATCCGTTCACCGGCATCGGCAAACCGGAGCCACTCAAGGGCGACCTGTCGGGATACTGGTCCCGCCGCATTGACGACGAGCACTGCCTCGTCTACCGGGCTAACGACGCGGAAGTCAAGATCCTCAAGGCGCGCTATCACTACAGCCAGTAAGCAGTGCGTAGACGGTATTGTCCGGATAATGATGGTTATCCGTAATAGAGGTCGGCTCCGAACGTTCGGCTGCATCACAGGCGGCGCCAGGCGGCGCTGAAGCGTCGGCGCTAGAGCGCCGCATGGCGGCCGAGCCGGACTATTCCACGATGAAGATGCACTCTCCAGGGCACTCCTCGGCCGCCTCGGTCACGGCGGCTTCCAAGTCGGCAGGGACTAGCGCCAGTCCTTCTGCGCCGCCGGGTTCGGACTTGACGTCACTCCCCTCCTTGACGTACGCGAGTCCGTCGTCGAGCAGGGTAAACACGGCGGGGGCGATCTCCTCACAGAGCCCGTCGCCGGTGCAGAGATCCTGGTCTATCCAGACCTTCATAGTCGGGTGCTTTCCTTTCGTAGGGACACTGCTCTTAGGGCACGGCTCGTAGGGACATTGGCTCGATCGCTTGCGCGTACACGGATTGCTCCATCAGTAAAAGCCGAGCTCTAGGCGGCCGGCGTCAGTCAAACGGCTCGGATCCCACGGCGGGTCCCAGACGAGCTCCACTTCGGCCTCGGAAACGCCTGGGACGCTGAGCACCCGTGATTGCACGTCGTAAGCGAGAACGTCTCCCATCCCACATCCCGGGGCGGTCATCGACATCTTGATCTCCAAGCGCTTCCCGCCGTTGGCCGCGTCGAGGACGTCACATCCGTAGACCAGTCCTAGGTCGACTATGTTGACCGGTATCTCAGGGTCAAAGACAGTCTTCATGGCTTCTATGACCTGCTCGTAGTCGAAAGGCGCCGACGTCGACTGGCTTTGTCCACCGCCGGGCGAGTCAAGCGGGTCCGAAGCGCTTTCGTCGGCTATCAGCCCGAGAGCAGCGGCGTCGTGGGTGGAGATCCGGGCGAGGCGCCCCGACTCGGTGACCACTGTGACTGTACCTCCGAGAGCCTGGGTCACCGTGACCGTCTCCCCTGCGCGTAGCACCGTGGCGTGCCCTTCGGGGATTAGCGTTACCATGCAATCGGTCGGCAGAACCACCGTTGCGGCGCTCATCTTGACGACAGCCTCGTAGCGACTAATGCCTCGAGGTGGGCGCGCAACTCCTCGTCGGGGACTGTCTCGAGGATCTCCGAGGCAAACGCCGCGGTGAGGATCGACTTGGTCTGCTCTAAGGGGACCCCGCGCGAGCGCAGGTAGAACACAGCGTCAGGGTCCAAAGCGCCGACCGCTGCGCCGTGGCTGCACTTGACGTCGTCGGTGAGGATCTGCAGCCGGGGACGGGTGTCGATCTCAGCGTGCTCCGACAGCAAGAGGTTCTTGTTGGTCTGGCTGGCGTCAGTGCCGTCGGCGCCCGGCAGGACCACCAGGTGACCGTTAAAGACGCCGTGTCCATGCTCGGACGCGATGCCCTTGTAGAGCTGGCGGCTCGTGCAGTCGCGCGCCGAGTGCACCACGAGAATCGGGTTGTCGTGGTGGCGGTCGCCGCCCGGTAGGTAAAGGCCGTTGAGCGACAGCTGCGCCCGCTCTCCGTCAAGTCGAACCCGCACTTCTTGGCGGGCGATTCGAGATCCGAGCGCGACCGACAGTGACGAGAAGCGGCTGGCGTCGTGCTGGATTACGTCGAGGAGTCCCAAGTGGAATGCGCCGTCCGGCGCGTCTTGGACGTGGTAGTGGTCGACTTGGGCGTCTGCTCCGACGACGATCTGGGTCACTGCGTTCGTCCAGCCGGCTGCGCCTGGGGGACCTATGTAGTTCTCCAACACCGACACTCGGCTGCGGGGACCGGCGACGACGACGGAGCGAGGCTGCGAGCGACGAGTCGGCGCAGCTCCGTCCGACCAGAAAAGCAGCTCGATAAGCCCGTCGACGTCGACGTCGGCGTCGACGCGCACGACCGCACCGTCACCGGCCGCTGCGGCATTGATCGCTTCGAACGCGTGGGCGAACTCGCCTGACTGCGGGGAGAAGAAGGCCTCTAAGTCACCTGCGCCTTCTGCTATCTCACAAGCAAGAGAAGTGACTTTCACGCCGGGAGGAAGAGCGTCAAGTGATGACAACTCCGGGGTGAACGCGCCGTTGACGAACGTGATACGCGCTCGGGACGGTCCAGTATCGCCGATCCTCATGACGAGGTCGGTCTCGGCGGCTGCAGGGCCGGTCTCTTGGAACGCGCCAGCGATAAGGGGGACCAGCGGAGTGTATTTCCAGTCCTCGTCTTTGCGGGTCGGCCACCCCTTCTGCTCCGCCCAGCCCGCGGCTCTAGTCCTGGCAGCGCTCAGCCACTCTGGTGCCGGGCCGGCAGGAGTCCCGAGCAGGTCGAGGAGGCCGGCGACTGTCGGCTGGGCTGCCCCAGCCCGACGTGTAGCAGTCGGGCGTGTAGCAGTCGGACGCGTCGAAGTTGGGGAGCTCAAGGGGCCGCCTCCAAAGTCCGTCGCAAGTCGCCGCTTCCGTCGCCATAACCGTTAGCTTCGAGCTCGAGCGCTAGGTCCTTGCCGCCGGAGCGGACGATACGACCGCCGAGCATGACATGGATGTGGTCGGGGACGATGTAGTCGAGGAGTCGCTGATGGTGTGTGATCACGATCATCGCGCGCTCAGGGCTGCGCTGAGCGTTGATTCCTCTTGCGACGACACGCAGGGCGTCGATGTCGAGGCCTGAGTCGGTCTCGTCCAAGATGGCCAGGGTCGGTTCGAGGATCGCCATCTGCAGGGTCTCGTTACGCTTCTTCTCGCCACCGGAGAAGCCCTCGTTCACCGATCGGTTCATGAAGCTGCGGTCCATCTCCAGCAGCTTCATCCGTTCCTCTGCGAGGGCTAAGAACTCCGACACGCCGACCTCGTCGAGACCCCTGCGCCGACGAAGCGAGTTCAGCGCCGTGCGCAAGAAGTACAGGTTGCCGACCCCGGGGATCTCGGTGGGATGCTGCAAAGCCAAGAAGACGCCCGCCCCGGCACGCTCTTCGGGTGTCATCGAAAGCAGATCTTCGCCTTGGAAGACGACGGCTCCGCTGGCCTCGTACCCGTCGCGGCCGGCTAGGACATTAGCCAAGGTGGATTTGCCGGAGCCGTTCGGGCCCATGATCGCGTGTACCTCGCCAGCGCCGACGTCGAGGTCGACCCCACGGAGGATCTCGTGCCCTCCGATCGACACGTGCAGGTCCTCTATGTGCAGCATCATCCGACGCTTCCTTCCAGGCTGACGCTGAGCAGGCGCTGAGCTTCGACTGCGAACTCCATCGGAAGCTCCTTGAACACTTCACGGCAGAAGCCGTTGACGATCATCGCGACAGCATCCTCCTCGGATAGTCCCCGCTGACGGCAGTAGAAGAGCTGGTCCTCGCTCACCTTGGACGTGGAAGCCTCGTGCTCGACTTTCGCCGAGGGATGTTTCACTTCGATATAGGGGAAGGTATGCGCGCCGCTCGAAGCTCCGATCAACAGCGAGTCGCAGCGGGTGTAGTTCCTGGCCCCCTCGGCTGATCTGAGGGTCTTGACGAGTCCGCGGTAGGTGTTCTGGCCGTGGCCTACCGAGATCGCCTTGGAGACGATGGTGCTCGACGTGTTCTTGCCGATGTGGACCATCTTGGTACCTGTGTCAGCCTGCTGGCGGTTCGCGGTGAGAGCGACCGAGTAGAACTCGCCGACAGAGTTGTCTCCCTGCAAGATCACCCCCGGGTATTTCCAGGTGACCGCCGACCCGGTCTCGACCTGGGTCCAGGAGATCTTCGAGTTCGCCCCGGCGCACTTGCCGCGCTTGGTGACGAAGTTATAGATACCGCCGCGGCCTTCTGCGTCACCGGGATACCAGTTCTGCACCGTCGAGTATTTGATACGTGCACCCTCCAGGGCGACCAGCTCGACGACAGCCGCGTGCAGCTGGTTCTCGTCGCGCATCGGGGCGGTGCAGCCTTCGAGGTAGCTGACGTCAGCGCCCTCCTCGGCGACTATGAGCGTTCGCTCGAACTGGCCGGTTCCCGCTGTGTTGATTCGAAAGTAGGTGGACAGCTCCATCGGGCAGTGCACGCCTTTGGGAATGAAGCAGAACGACCCGTCGGTGAAGACAGCGGAGTTGAGGGTCGCAAAGAAGTTATCCCGGTATGGCACGACCGTGCCGAGGTAGCGGCGCACCAGGTCGGGATGTTCCTTGACTGCTTCGGAGAAAGAGCAGAAGATGACCCCTACCTCGGCTAGGCGCTTCTTGAACGTCGTGGCCACAGACACCGAGTCGACGATGGCATCGACGGCGACGCCGCTCAGGCGTTCCTGCTCGGCCAGGGATATCCCGAGCTTGTCGAACATCGAGCGAAGCTCGGGGTCGACCTCGTCAAGGCTCGCCAGCTTCGGCTTGGGTTTCGGTGCGGCGTAGTAGACGATGTCCTGATAGTCGATCGGCCCGTACTGGACGTTCTGCCACTCGGGTTCGTCTAGGGTCACCCAGTGGCGGTACGCCTGGAGGCGCCACTCGGTCAGCCACTCCGGCTCCCCCTTCTTCTGAGAGATCAGCCGGACGACGTCCTCGCTCAGCCCCTTGGGAACGGTGTCGGTATCGATATCGGTGGTAAATCCATACCGGTACTCCTGGCTGGCGAACTCCTTGATATCCGCCGATACACTCATTGCTTCCTCCATGCGTCGCCTAGCCGGCCACTGGACCTGACGAACCTCACACTACCACGAGCGGGCACTTTTACAAGTTCCTTCTTGTGATACTGGCGGAAGCGCCTCTGGGAGCGTTAGTCTAAAAGCCGTGGGAGTCCCCATGGGAGCAACCAGCAACCTGTCGACAGCGCAACGCGAGATTCTTATCGCCATCAAGCGGCGCGGGGAGGCGTCAGCCGACGAACTCGCCGAGGCGCTTTCTATAACGCCCAGCGCTGTGCGCCAGCACCTGGCCACGCTCAAGAGCGCAGGGTTCGTCGCGTCGCGCCAGATGAGGGGCCGTCCGGGACGCCCAGCGGACCTGTATCACAGCACCGAGATGGGTGAGACTTGCTCCACCAACGAATCGACCTCGGACTTCTCCGTCGAGCTTCTCGGGCTCATCGAACACGAGGACCCGAACCTTATCGTTCGCATCTTCGACCGCCGCAGGAGCCGGCGGGTGGAGCAGTTCCGCGAGAAGATCGCCGGCATGAGCCTAGGCGAGGCGTTGAGCGCTCTCGCTGCCGACCTCGACGCGGAGGGATACATGGCACGTGTCGACACTCTCGGTCACGAAAGCTACAGGCTGACGCTTCACAGCTGTCCTATCTGGATGGTCGCCTCGCACTACGGCCAGGCGTGCAACAGCGAACTGGAGTTCATGCAGGAACTCCTGCCTGACATCACCGTAAAGCGCGTCGTCCACAAGGTTGCCGGCGCCTACGTGTGCGCCTACGAGATCGACAAAGCAGCGACCGCCCTAGAGCCCACCTCGCAGGCAACCGGCTAGGTCCGCACCTGTGTGATCAGAGCCTCTAAGCCGGGTACGCGCGGGCGAGCTCGCCGATCACCGAGGCGAACTCCTCGACGGTGCCCGAAATTATGTCCGCCACGGTCTTTATCTCGTCGATACGGCCCATCACCTGGCCGCCGAGAGCTACGGCAGCCTCCATGTCACCTTCGAAGTAAAGGTCGTGGTGCCTTGCGAGGTGCTCCATGCCGACGTGGTCTTCGCGCTCGAGACGGCTTGACAACCCGGTGCGGAGCGCTCTGAGACCGGGCCGGGAATGGCGGTTCAAAAAGACGGTGTCGGTCTCAGCTGCGGCTAAGACCGCCGCCTTCCAGTTGTCGTGGACGGGCGACTCGACAGCGCTGAGCATGCGGGTTCCCATCTGGACACCCTCGGCGCCCAACGCGAACGCTGCTGCCATGCTCCGCCCGTCGGCGATGCCGCCCGCCGCGACGATGGGCACGTCGACCCGGGACCGCACGAGCGGAAGCAGCACCATGGTCGCGACGTCTCTCGGGTTCTTGAAACCTCCGCCCTCCCCGCCCTCGACGACCAGCCCGTCCACCCCGGCGTCGACCGCTTTGAGCGCAGCAGCGAGCGTCGGAACCACGTGGTAGACGATCAGGCCTGCGGCTTTGAGTTCGGCGGTGTAACGGTTCGGGTCGCCGGCGGAGGTCGTCACGAACTTGACTCCCTGCTCGACGACGAACTCGACTATGTCGGAGTTGCGCACGAAGGCCTGCGCGATGTTGACCCCGAAAGGTCGGCTGGCAGCGCTGCGCATCTTGTCGATTTCGACCCGGATCTGATCGAGCTCCCCCGAGGACGTCTCGATGATCCCCATACCCCCCGCGTCCGAAACAGCCGACGCGAGCTGTGAGCGGGCGATCCACCCCATCGGCGCTTGCAGGATCGGATATCTGACTCCGAGGTCGCGAGTTACCCGATTGTCGAAGATCGTCATCTCCCGATAGTAGCCCGAGGCTGCCAGCAGCGTTGTTGTGGTAGCCCCCTGCCAGCGGTAGCGTTAAGCCAAGTGTCAGATCCGGTTTTGCTCAGCTCAGCCTCCGCTGCTTCGATGACCTCGATGGGTGGGATGGCGCCCGTGGCGTTCAGTTGGCACGCCGCGCTGACGGACTGGCAGACGGGGCCGTTCTCGCTAGCGACGCTCGTGGTGCTCTGCGCCGTCGCCTACTGGTACCTGCGCGCCGACTGGCGCCTAGCTGGGCGAGGACGCCGCTGGCCGGCGCGGCGAACAGCGGCTTTCATGCTCGGCCTTTTCAGTATCGACCTGGCTGTGCAGTCTCCCGTCGCGACTTTCACCGCATCGTACTTCCAGGCGCACGTACTACAGCACCTGCTTTTGATGGTCGTCGCCCCACCGGCGCTGGCGCTCGGAGCTCCTTCCACGTTGCTGTTGCAGACTTCCACCAGGCGAGTCAAGACTTGGTGGCTTAGGGTCCTCAAGTCCCGGGGCTTCGCGCTTCTCACCTTCCCCGGGACGGTCTTCTGCCTGTACTTCGGCGTGATGTTCGCCTTCTTCTTGACGTCTTTGATCAACACGGCGATGCTGCACATGTGGCTCATGGACGTGTTCAACGTCGTCTTCTTCTTCGGGGCGACGCTGTATTGGTGGCCGCTAGTCGGTCTGGACCCGATAGTGCACTGGCGGATGGGGCACGGAGCCCGGATGCTGAGCGTCCTTTTGGGAGGGCCCCCCGAGGTGATACTCGGCCTTGCGATCCTGTCTTCTAGCCATCCAATAGCGTCGATGTACACCCTAGCCAGCACCCGCGCTGGTGGGGGCATGCTGTGGGTGGCGACCGAGGCGTCAGCTCTGATCGGTTTCGTGCCGATATTCCTGCAGTGGGCCCGGGCCGACGAACGGGCAGCAAAGCGCATAGACGCACGTCAAGATGCACCGGGCGACAGCCGGGTCGCTGTCCCCGCCCGCAGCGCAACCACGCTGATCGACTCCGACGACGAGACTTGGAAGGCGTACTGGATGACCCGTACCGGCACAGTCCCCTCCGCGCGGGAGTGGGTTCCCAACTCGCCACGAGAGTGAACCCTCAGCTCAACCCGGTTGCTTTCGGGGTGGACGCTGCATGGTCTAGCCTTTCTGGAGGGTCCAGCTTTTTTGGAGGGCCTAGCCTATTTGGAGCTTGACGAGTCCTTGCGAGCGGAAGCCGGGACCTCTTTGGCCCTTGCATCACGCGCTTTTTTACGGCGGGTTCTGTCATGCTTCCAGCGCACGGTCGAGCGTGCTCCACGGCCCATGCAAGCTAGCTTAGCAGTTCGGGCCCCAAGGCATCTCCTAGGCTGGCGCGCACAGGAACTCGACTGCCCCTGCGAGGAACCTGAAGTCCTTCGGCGTGGAGAAATGGTCGGCCCCGGGCAGGCTGACCAGGCGGGCGTCGGGCAGACCGGCGACCAGTTCGACGGCGGGCCCTGCGAAGTCGCGGTCCCCGAGCACGACGAGCACCGGGCAGGCGACCGTGGACAGCTCTGCAACGCTTAGAGGCGAGCTGGGACGCCTGAGGCATGCTGCCAACGCTGCCGGCTCGTTATCGGGGGACCTCGCGAACCTCGCGAACGCGCCGGCAGCCTCGTGATTAGCGTCGCCGGGAAGGCCCGTCTCGACCGCCACAGCGAGAGCTTCGGAATCCGACGGTCTTAGGGCGCTGTCTCCGACCCCGCCCACCACGAGCCGCCGGAAAGCCGTCGGGCGCTTCGAGGCCACCCGAAGAAGCAGCTGACCTCCAAGGCTGAACCCTACGGCGTCGACCAAGGGGTGTGCGTCGAGCACCTCGTCGATAGCGCTGTGCAGTGCAGCGTACGCACTGGGATCAGTCGGCTTCGCGGAGGTGCCGTGGCCGAGGAGGTCCACGCCTACGACGGTTCTTCCCTCGTCCTCCAACACGTTCACCCAGCCGGGCTCCCGCCAGTTGCGTTCGAACGAGGACGCAAAACCGTGCACCAGCAGTATGGGTACCTCGCTCATCGCACCATGGTAGTGCTCTGGGTGTCGGCCAGGCTGATACTCCTGTAGCGTGGTGAGGGTGGGTCGACGAATCGAGATTGAACTTACCAGCTCCCGCCCCGACGGAACTTGGACTTGGCGCGCGGCGGGCGCGCGCCAGCCCAAGGGAGTCCTCGACGTCGGCTTGGCCCCTGAGGGCGCGAAACCCGGCGATGTGCTGCGCGTCGAGGCCGACTTCGAGCTGGAAGGTATCGTCGTGACCTCCGTGCTTGCCTCTAAGGAGGCGCCGAAGGTCGATCCCGGCCGGATCGAGATCATCGGATCCGCGTCAGCGGACCAGCCGGGGGTTACCACTCAACTCGTCGGCAAGGCCGCCCGCCGCCCGCGCGGCAACGACCGCAGTCCGGCCAGCTTCTCGGGGGGCCGCGGCCCCGAGCGTCCCGGCTCGGCGCCCGACAGGACGCCGAGCGGTCCGCGCCGCTCCCAAGGCGGCCACTCCCAAGGCGTCAGCGACGGGCAGGCGGGGCGCTCCGGCGCTGGCCGATCCGGCCCGCAGCACGGAACCGGCGACGACAGCCGCCGCCCGGGTGGCTCCCAGCCGAACGCACCGCGGCGCGGCCCCAGCGAGGTCACGGCCGGCTCCCGGCGCGGCGCCGACCGGCTCCAGCAGGGCGGAGCCGAGCCGGCAGCGACCAGGGGAGCTCCTCGACGGGCGTCGAATCGTCTCAACCCAGCGATGCGCCACCGCAAAGCCGTCATCGACTCCCTCCCACCCGAACAGCACCCGATCGCCGAGGAACTGCTGAGGGGTGGCATTCCAGCGCTGCGCGCAGCGTTGCACCTCGAACGCGAGAAGGCAGTCGCCGAGGGGCGCGTCCCGCCCAACACCGATGAGCTTCTCGCTCTCGCCGAGCGTCTGCTGCCCGGGCTGCGAGCCGCGACGTGGAAGGACCGCGCCGACGCTGCTCTCGCCTCCGCGGAGACGGTCTCCTTGCGGGATCTGCGTTCGGTTCTTGCCAGCGCAGACGTGGCGCGCGACGAGGAATCGCGGACGGCCGTCGCATCTCTCAGCGAGGTTCTCGACCGGCGGCTGGCCAAGGCGAAGGAAGTTTGGCTCGCTGAGATCGCAGGCCTCCTAGACGACGGCAAAGTCGTGCGGGCGCTGCGAGTGTCGGCTCGCACCCCGGATCCTTCGCTCAGCCTCGACGCTGCTCTCGCTGAGCGCCTGACGGAGGCTGCCAGCGCAGCCCTGTCCCCCGCGACGCGAAGCGACGTTTGGGTTGCGGTGATGGAAGCCGCAGCCGAGTCGCCGGTCAGGCGGGCCGTTGCGCCGTCGGGGCTCCCCGAGACAGCGAGCCCCGAGCTGCGCAAGGCGGCTCATCAGATGTCTGGGCGTATCCCCGGGCTGGCCCGGCTGCTGGGCGTAACGATCCCGCCTCCGCCCCGGCCTGCGTCCCAGCGCAACGAACCGAAAGCTTCCGCTCCCCTGCCGGCAGGAGCCTGATCGAACGCTCGGCTTGCGCCTAAGCCGGTGCGTCGCGTCGCATCACCAACAGCCGTGCCCTGAAACCGTGCGACTCGAGGAACGACTTCGTCGCGCGGTCGCCGGGCAGGGCTGGCGCGTCGAGACCGGTTACACCCCAGCTCGACGTCTCTTCGACCAGAACCTCCAGCATCACGTCGGCCAGGCCGACACGTCGCGCTTCGACTTCGACGAACACCACTTCGAGGCTAAGGACGCGCTCGGCTCCAATCTCGCTCAGCTCGGCGCAGCACAGACCCACCGGGACGTCGTCGACGAAGCCTAGGATCACAGCCCGACCCGGTTGCGCAAAAAGCGACGGGACGTCGCCGGCCCGGTAGCGCTCCCCGAGGGTTGCGGCGAGGGACGCGCCTCCCCGAAACTCGGCGAGGCTGCCGAGCGCTTCCCGCCAAAGCCGGCGTATCTCGGCGCCGTCTTGCTCGCCGGCCGCCCGGGCGCTTAGCAAGCTGGCTTCCTGTGGATCGCCGGCTCAGCCCTGAAGCTGGCGGACGCGGTTCATCACGGTCCGCCGGCCGCGGTGCGAAGCCTCGTACTCGGCGACCTCGGCGAGCTCTTCTGACGTCAGCCCACCTAGACGGGTCACCACCTGGGAGGCTGAGAGCGAATCGTAGCCGGGGATCGCCAGGTGGGCGTCTTCGACGGCTACCGCCTGCTCGGAGGTGCCGGCGCGTGCGCCCCGGGCGTAAAGCGGCGCCGGCTCGGCCGCAGCGGCCGGCTCGGCGCTATCCCCGGCGGGAGACGGTTCGTGGGCGGCGTCCGCGCCGGAGTCTGCGCCGGCCGCCTTCTGGCGTTCAGCGAAGCCGTCGAGTGTCTCCTTGCCCCTGCGTGCGAGCTCGCGGCGACCCTGCTTGACAGCGAACCGGCCGACCAGTCGCGCCGCTGTCAGCTGTGAGGCGACCTTGGAGCGTCCCTTCTCGGCGAGCTCGGGGAGCTGCTCGGTGGCGGTCAGCACCAAGCCGACCGGCGCGTACAGGACCACGTCGAGCGCAGCTTCAAGGGGGCTTCGATCTTCGGCCATCGCGGTCAGTCTGTCACACGCAGTCCCGGCACAGCTGCGCGTCAGCGTCGGCGAGCTGGCTGGCACGCTTAACGAGGAAGCATGACTGGCAGACGAACTCTCCCGGCTGCTTTGGAAGCACACGCGTCGTCGTCTCACCTCGATCGTCGGTGTCTTCGTCGTCGTCGTCGTCCTCGTCGTCGACGACGACGAGGCGCTCCTTGAGGATCACGTCAAGGCTCGCTTCGACCTCGTCGAAGTCCTCCTCTTCGTCTTCGTCTTCGTCGTCGTCCTTGACCACCTTGATCGGTACCGGGACGGCGTCCACCACGTCGATGACGTCAAGGTCGTCCAGGGGAACCTCGTCGTCAGCGTCGTCGATGTCTACTATCTCTTCGTCTTCGAGGTCGACGAGCTCCTCGTCGTCGAGCTCGTCGGGTAGAACCTCGGTGTCTTCGATGTCGTCGTCCAAGTCGTCTATGGGCATGTGGCGGTCCTCGGTGTGTCGTCCGTTTCAGCCGACCGGCGCTCTGCCGGTATCTGCTGGCGCCGGATCATAGACAACCCCGAGGGCATAGCGCGCACATCTCTGTGAGAAAAAGGTTCTTACCAGCTCGCAAGGCTCGGCCGGGTGCCCGCCGTGTCAGGCGAAGTCGGGTATCAGCGCCTCGACGTCGGCGACGTAGACCCTGGCGTCGGGGAGAAGCCCGTAGGTTTGCAACGCGAGCGGACCTTCGTAGTAGGCGGCGAGCGTGGCGCACTGGTTTGAGCCCTCCACCCTCGACAGGTACGCGAGGTACGCTGCCGACATCTCGATGTTCTCCGGCAGCGAATAGGCGTTGAGAGGCCTTCCGATCAGGACCTGCGAGACGAAGTGAGCCGTTCCCGGTTCGATCTGGCCGACACCGACAGCGCCCGTAGGCGACAACGCACCCTGGTACCACCCTGACTCCTGCCAGGTGACCGCCTCGAAGAGACTTAGAGGGATGCCGTAGTACCCGGCCCACTCGCTGAGGACCTGGCGGACTTGGCTTAGAGCCGGGTTCGCGGCGACGAGGTCAGCCAGGCTTCCAGACGAGCCCGACGCGTAAGCGGCTGCTACGTTGCAGCCCCCGGCGGCCCCGCCTGCGAACGCGACCGACGCGCCGGCGGGGCTCGCCGCCTCTCCCCCTGCCGGGGACTGCTGCGTCGAACCCGACGGCTCGGGGATCGTGAGAAGCTTCCCGATAGGAAGGATCGCGTTCGGGTCGAGTCCGTTCGCGGCTGCGAGCTGTGACACGGTGATCCCGCGGGCGGTGGCTATCGCCCAGAGGGAGTCCCCCGCCCTGACCGTGTAGGTCGACGAACCCGACGACCAGCCCGCCGCGGCGAGCACGACCACACACAGGGTCGCCGCGACGAGCGCTACTCCACGCAAGCTGACGCAGCGACGTGCTCGGGATGCTATTCGGGTGACGAACCTCGTTGTCTGCTTGCGATCAGGTAGGAAAGACATGTTCAGCCGAGCTCCGATCTTCGCTCCGGCGACAACCCCGGACCTTTTAGGTTTCGGCCTTTTCGGCTGATTTCTTGAGTTTCCCGTTCCTTCGCGTTTTCCCGGTCGGGCTGACCGGCTCTTCTGGGCCGCCGGCGGGAGCTCCGGGGCCTAGAAGGCTCTTTGGGGTCGCGAAGCGGCGGTGCGGTTCTCGGAGGCCAGACGTTCCAGACGAACCGTTGAGTAGTCGGAGCTGTCCACGAAAGACATCGCGGCGGCTAGGACCTTGTGACCTGCGACGGACGCGATCTGCTCGTGCATCTGCTGGCAGACGCTTCGGTACTCGGGATGACCTTGAGAGCTGGTCCTCAACTCGGTCACGTGCATCGCCTCTCTGGCGTTGAGCTGCATCGAGTAGCGGATCCTGAAAGCCAGCGCCACCGCGTAAGCGGCCTGCTTCGCGTCGAAGTCCCCTCTTAGGGCGTCCCACAGCCGGGCGGAACGCTCCATAGCCTCGGCGAACGTCGCCCTCATGCCGGCGTCCGCTATCGAGGATGGCATCGAGTAGCCGTGGCAGGCGGTGAGGCCCTGCCATTCGATGCTGAGCAGCCTGTGGCGTTGCAAATCCCGGAAAGCCCCGTAGTCGGAGACCACCTCGAAACGGTAGTCGGTGCGTTCGAACGCCCGACCGGGCCGGTGGCGCCGGTTGCGTCTGTCGCCCACGTAACGCCGGACGACGTCCATGCGCTCCTCTCCTGACATGGACGCGGCGCGGGCGAGTATCGCCTCGTCCCCGAGGTGGCTGTAGGGGTAGAGCATCGCAGCGACGACCTTCATCTCGCCGTCAGGGTCGAAGTCGGTGAGGCGAACCTCGGGGGCGTCGGCGACGGACGTGTCCACCCGGTCGGAGCCGTCCGAGCCGAAAAGCTCCTCGGCGAGGTCTCCCATCGCCTCAGCGTTGCGCTCGATGTACTCGCTGTGCGCGATCCCACGGTCGGCCACGTCCACTCGTCGCACCCACGAGGGGATCACCTTGCGCAGCTCGGTCAGGATCATCTCGCCGTACAAGCGCGACTCGGGCAGAGGATCCGACCTCATCCTGATCAGCAGCGCCTCGTAAGCCTGGCCACTCCCGTAGACCCCCAGGTTGGAGGTGGCACCCGCCGGCAGCACGCCTCGCACCGCGTCGTAGGCTTTCGCCCTGACCGACTGGCGCCAGGCGAGGTCGGAGTCGCCGGGAGCTTTCGGGAATACCTCGGCGAAGTGGACTGTCATCGCGGAGAGGATCTCCCCGTAGGCGTCGAAGAGACGGTCCATGTCACCGACGTAGCGGGCTCCGAGCGGCGACTCGAGGATCTCCTGATCCCGGTAGTAACGGTAGCGGCCGTTTCCCAGACGGCTGTCGTAGGCAACGTAGCGGGTTGACTTCTCCATGTAGGACATGAGCCGTCCCCGCTCCAAGATCTTCGTCAGGACGTTCGACGCCTGCTCGCAGGCGAGGTGAACGCCACCGAGCTGCGCCACCGAGTCGTCCCCGTACTCGTAGAAGACCCGGTCGTAGAGCTCCTCAGCGCGCGCTAGGCCGACCGTAGCGTCGACGCTCAGGTCGCCGCTTATGTCCAGGTCGCGTACGAACTCGTCCAAGAACAGCCGTCGCAGGTTCTTCGACGAACGCGAGTAGCGGGCGAACAGAGCCCCTTTGACTACTTCGGGAAGGTTGACCAGGGCGAAGACCGGACCGTCGAGGTTGGTGAAGTACCTGCGCAGGACGTCCGCTTCCTCGTCCGTCCAGTCTTCGCTGGTGTACACGCCTGACTCCATTTTGAACATGTCCCGATCACACTAGAAGCCCGCGAGCCCCGAGCGGGGGATCTCCGCTGGGGGGCTTGCCTGTCGCGTGGTCAGCGGCGGACCCGGGAAGCTCGAATGACGCCTCTACCACTCCGCGCACCACGGCTTTCCTCGCGGCGGCGGCGGCTCTGGCCGTGGTCGCTACGGGGGCTACCGCGGCCAGCTGGCCTAGCAGGTCGACGAGCTGTCTCATGTTACGGACGAAGTCCCCTCCGCTCAGCGTCGTGTCTTCGAGGACCTCCGACAGGGCGGCGCCGCCCGCCCAGCGCAGCGCGGTTCCGGCGATGCCCGGGTCGGGTTCTCTGGTGGCGGCGAGGCCGAGGCGGCTCTCGTCGCCGATCAACTCCTGGGCTGTCGCGTTCAGAGCTGCGAGGCGGTTCGCGACGACGTCCGGTACGGGCCCGGTGCTAGGAGCGGACTTCGAGCGCGATTGGTAGGTGACGCCGGACGCGACGGCGGCCAGTTCGCCCGGTCGGAGCCCGTCGAAGGTCCCGTACCGGAGGCTCTCGCAGATCAGAAGGTCCGACTCGTGGTACAGGCGGGCGAGGCGGTGCCCGTCCTCGGTCAGTTTCCAACCTGACAGGTACCCGCGGGTGTCGAGCAGGGTAAGGATCGCGTCGAAGTGCACCGCCAGGGAACGCCGGTGCCTCTGGCCTGCGCTGTCGGGGGCTGGCGCCGGTCGGCCCGCGTCTCGCTCCTGGCGGCGTCGGCTCTGCCCGGCGCGCCGTGGCGGCGGTGGAGGCCCGGCCCGGTCCGCCCGGTATTGGGCGAACGAAAGGTCTAGAAGGTGGCGTGCCTCGCTCGGGGTGTAGCGGCCTACGAGGTTGAGGGCCATGTTGTACGACGGCCGGAAGCTGCTCCTAAGCGTGTGATCACCGGACGCGACGATCTCAGCGACGGTGTCGAAACCGACGAACGGGGAGCGCAGGGTGACGGCGTAGCCAACCGGGTCCAGTCCCCTCCTCCCGGCACGGCCCGCAAGCTGGGCGTACTCGCTCGGCGTGAGCAGCTCGTGGGACACGCCGTTGAACTTGGTGAGCGACTCGACCACCACTGTCCTCGCCGGCATGTTGATACCCAACGACAGGGTCTCGGTGGCGAAGACGACCTTGACCAGGCCCTCGGAGAAGCACTCCTCGACCGCTTCTTTGAACTGCGGTACCAGCCCGGCGTGGTGGGCCGCGAAGCCGGCTCGAAGTCCGCTGCGCCACTCGGCGAAGCCGAGCGCCGCAAGGTCGTCGTCTCCGAGGGACGCGGTGTGGCTTCGAGCGATGGCGTCTATGCGGGAGCGCTCCCGGGAGTCGGTGAGCCCTCTAAGGGACCTCCTGGCCTGCGCTGCGGCCCGCTCGCAGCCGGCCCGGGAGAACACGAAGTAGATCGCCGGAAGCCTGCCGGCGTCTCGAAGCGCGGTGAGCACCTCGGATCGCCCCGGGGTGTAGAAAAGTGGTGAAGCGGTTCGACCGGAGCCGCCCGGGCGCGCACGGGCCGCCGGGCGGACAGCGGCGACCCGTGGGTTCGGTCTGCCTTTGATCAAGGTTGGCACCGTGACGGCGCGATCGGCGTCGCGGTCTCCGAACATGTGGAGGTTCTCCAAGGCGACGGGACGCGTTGCGCTAACAACCTCGACGGTCGGTCCCCGCACGGAGCGCACCCAGCCGGCGAGCTCGGCGACGTTGGAGACCGTCGCCGAGAGGCACAGAACGCGAACTGAGGGCGCCAGGTGGATGATCACCTCTTCCCATACCGGTCCCCTCGTCGCGTCCGCGAGGTAGTGGATCTCGTCCAAGACGACGCTGTCGAGGCCTTCCAGAGCGTCGGAGGAGGTGTAGATCATGTTCCTCAGCACCTCGGTGGTCATTACGACCACGGGAGCGTCGCGGTTGGTGACGTTGTCACCGGTCAGCAGACCGACTCGGGCTGAGCCCAAGCGCCTGGTGAGCTCGACGTACTTCTGGTTGGAGAGGGCTTTGAGAGGGGTCGTGTAGAAAACCCTGCGACCCTGGGAGATGGCCCGTTCGACCGCGTAGAGCGCGGCGACTGTCTTGCCGGATCCCGTCGGCGCCGCGACCACCACGTTGGATCCCTCGTCGAGAGCGTCCATAGCCTCGACCTGGAAGCGGTCTAGGGGAAACCCGAGCGAAGCCTTGAAGTGCTCGCGTCGCCCCTCAGGGGACGTCACGGGCGCGCAGCTGGCTTCACCGGCTACTTGTTCATCAAGCGGCCGACGACGATCGCCAGCTCGTAGAAGACGAGCATCGGCACAGCCATCGCCAGGAACGAGAACGGGTCGCTGCTGGGCGTGACTATCGCGGCTACAGCGCAGATCACGACGATCGCCGGGCGCCGCCACTTTCGCCACAGGCGACTGGGTACCACCCCGGCGATCTCTAGGAACACGAGCACCAGCGGGTACATGAAGACGGCTCCGAAGACTACGGCCATCGCCACGTACAAGGTGAAGTACCTAGACGGCGAGAACAGCGGAAAGACCCCGTTTCCGCTCACGCTGATCAGCCAGTCGAGGGCCTTAGGGAAAACTAGGAGCGCCGCGCCGACGCCCGCAGCGAACAGCAATACCGCCGCCGCGACGAAAGGTACTACGTAACGCTTCTCGTTCTTGTGCAGACCGGGTGTTATGAAACGCCACAGCTCCCAGAAGATCACCGGCGTCGCGAGCGCAACCCCCCCGTAGCCGCAGACTTTCAGGCGGGTGGTGAAACCTTCGAGAGGGCTGGTGGTGACCAAGTTGGATGTGATCGCCTTGCCTGGGTGGTGGGCGACGAAGGACCTGTAGGGTTCCAACATGAACGAGATGATCGGGTTGTAGACGAACCAGATCACGACCATGCCTGCTATGACGGCTACCAGCGCGATGATCACGCGGTTGCGAAGCTCGGCGAGATGCTCGAACAGCGTCATGGTCCCGGTCTTGCGTTGGGACAGCTCCCCTGATTCTTCCTGCGTCGTCACGGTCGGCTAGCGGCTAGTTCAGCGACGGGTCGTCGGGGGTGGCCGCCCGAAGCTCGGGTTGCACCTGAGGCGCAGCGGAGCCTGGTGTCGCAGCGGAGCCTGGTGTCGCAGCGGAGCCTGGTGTCGCAGCGGAGGTCTGCGAGGGGGATGCGTCGAGCATCCCGGTGATCGTGCCGGCGACGTTACGCCTGAGGTTCGCCGGGCGAAGCTCAGCGAGGTCCGACAGGTTCACCCCGCTCGAGTCGAGAGCGCCGCTGACCTCCTCGCGAAACGTCGAGGTCATGGAGCGCATAGTCGCGACGAAACGCCCTAGGCTGCGGGCAGCCTGGGGAAGGCGGTTCGGTCCGAGAACCACCAAGGCAACCAGTGCGAGCATCGCCAGCTTGTCGGGGCTCAAGTCGAGCACGTGTTTACTCTACTCCCCTTCGGGTTCTTAGACACCCGGCACGTGCAGGTTATTCCCCTTATTCTCCGTCGCTGTCAGGTCTGATCTAGCTGGTCCCGGCGCTGCCTGGCTCGGCCCGTGGAGCGGAGGGGTCTCATCGACCGCTGCAGCTGGCTCAGATCCGAGCGAAGCGACGCCGCCAATACGCTGAGCGCGACAGCGCCGAGCGCTCCGACCGAAAGTCCCGCTGCCCACTGCCAGGTTTCAGACACACTCAATGTTTAGCGGGCCTGCTGCGTCTTGGCCAACTCGGCTTGCCAGTCCGGCGACTCCAAAGCGGTGTGGAAGTCGAGCAGGTCGTCGTGGCAGATCGCGGGACCGCGTTTCGGCTCTGCAAGCTCCGCAGGCAGAGCCCACACGATCAGCCTCGACCCGGCGGCGGAGAGGGACTCCACGACCGAGGGGCTCGCAGGCTTGTTCGTGATCAGCGAGCACGTCGGGCACACAAACGAATAGGTCGAGGTCCCGTCGGTGATGCACGTCTGGATCTGCACCGACTTGGAGGTCAGCTCCACGTCCCCGCAAGTCGGACACGTCGCCCAGACCACCGCATAACGTTGTTGACGTCGGGAACTCGTGTAGGCCACACTCTTATCGTCGGCGCAGGGAGGAAGTTTCTTGAGACGAACCGGCACGCCGGCCCAAGCACCAGGGTGAACCCCCGAGGGGCGATGCCGGCGTCGAAACCGATCGGTTTCGCTCATCGCGGAGCTCGAAGCTTGGAGCGCGAGAACACTATCTCCGCTTTCTCGAAAGCTCTCCTGCTGGGCGCTTCCGGCTTGGAGACCGACGCCTGGCTCAGCGCCGACGGCGTCGTGGTGTTGGACCACGACGGTCTCGTCGGGCCGATCTGGAAACGCAGGGCGATCTCGGTGACCGCGAGGTCCGACCTGCCGGGGCACGTTCCGTCCCTCCGGGAGCTGTACCTTTCGTGCGGCACGTCCTTCGAGCTGTCCGTGGACGTGAAGGACCCTTTCGCTTTTGCACCGCTTGTAGCCGAAGCCCGCTTCGCGGACGCCTCGCAGAAGTTATGGCTGTGCTATCACGACTGGCGGCTTTTGGCCTCTTGGCGTAGGGACGCACCCGAAGCTCGACTCGTGGAGTCGACCAGCCTGAAGAAGATCACCGGAAACTTCGACGCCCACCTGAGCTGCCTCGCCGGCGCCGGTATCGACGCCTTGAACCTTCACCGCTCGCAGTGGACAGCACCGCTCGTCCGGCTGGTGCACACCGCGGGCCTCGCAGCCCTGGCGTGGGACGCCCAGACCCCGGCGGCCCTCGTCGAGATGGTGGGAATGGGCGTCGACGGTGTCTACTGCGACGACGTCGCTACCATGGTGTCAGCGTTGGGCTGACAGCGGCCTCAGAGGCTCCCGATCTGCGACACCGGCCAGACGATAACGAACGCCTCGCCGACGATCAAGGAACCCGATATCGGGCCTATGTAGCGGGAGTCCTCCGAGTCGCCACGGTTGTCGCCCATGACGTAGAACTCGTTGGGTGGAAGGTGGAGGGTGTCGCCGGTGCAGTCGACGTGGGAGAACCCGGCCGCGGGGTCGCAGATCGGGGGCCCGGGGGCGAGTTTCGCCTGGGCGGACAGCCACGGCTGCGACGTGAGATGGCCGTCGACGTATATCTCCCCCTCAGGTCCCGACCGCAGGGTCTGTCCTGGCAGCCCTACAACCCTTTTGATCAGGTAGGTGATACCGGGAGTGAAGTCGCCTGCCGGCTTGCGAAACACTATGACGTTGCCGAAATGCACGGGGTGCAGGTCGTAGCTGAGCTTGTTGACCAGCACTTTGTCGCCGACGTGCAGCGTGGGTTCCATCGACCCTGAAGGTATGAAGAACGGCTGTACCACGAAGCTGCGCATCGCCAACGCGGCGGCGAGGGCGACGCCGAGCACGATCCCCCACTCGACGAGGCCCCGGAGCCGCCGCTTGCGGCGACGCGGCGCGACGCGTTGCGAAACGGGCGGGTCACCTGGCGTTTCGAGCACGGCCCTCGACGCTAGTCAACTCGAAGCTGCGATCACGGTCAGTTACTCCGGCATTCGCGGTTTCGGAAAGTGTCTCATCCGAACCCCTCAACGGTCCCCAGCCCTACGAGTTTCGCTGGTATCGCCGTAGGACCCGCCGGGCTGCGCTCGAAGCGAGGTCGGTGTCGCCTTCGATCACCGCCACCGAGCCTCCCGCGCGTAGAAGCAGCCGTTCCATCCACGCCTTCTCCGCAGCCCTCAGGCGCACGCGTAGCCTTCCCTCCCCCAAGTCCTCCACCTCCTCGTTCGGGTAGAGCTCGGCGACCCACCGAGCGTCAGGCGCCAGTTCGACAACCCACGACGCGTCGGTGACGGCGGGGTTGTACACGACACCCGGCGTGAGCGGACGTGGCGGGGAGGGCGCTGGAACCCCGAAGGTCTCCGCCGTCGCGCCAGCTTCGAGGATCCTGTCTAGGCGGAACATCCTTTCCGCTCGGGCGGTCTCGCACCACGCGGAAAGGTACCAGTGCCCTGCGACGTTGAGGACCTTCCAAGGGTGGACCACCCGTCTCGTGGTGGCGTCACGACCGAACGAGTAGTAGGTGAGGTCCACCTTCGAGCGGCTTTCGACCGCGTCGCGCAAGCAGGCGAGCAGCCCTGCGGGGGTGGCGTCGAGGTCGATCTCGACTGCTTCGTCGCCGCCGAGACCCAACGCACCGGCGAGCTTCGCCAACGCGGAGGCCAGGCGCGTGTTCGCGTCGCCTCCCGGCATGCGAAGGTAGAACCGCCCGACTGCCACCAGCGCGAGGGCCTCCCGGCTGGTCAGCCTCAAAGGACGGCGGAAGTAGTCGGCCATGGTGATCCACACGCGACCGCCCGCGATGGTCACGTCTATGAGAACGTCGGGGGTGAACGGGTACACCCCGCAAAGGAAGAGCAGGTTGAGATCCGCGGTGAGATCCTTCTCGGTGATGTCGAAACGGTCGCAGACCTCTGCGACGGTCGGGCCGTCGTGGGCTGCTATCCACGGCACGACCGCTAACAGGCGACCGAGGCGTTCGCCTGCGGTGGGAGGGCTCACGCTAGGCGCTCCAGCCAGTCGACTATGTGCGCTCTAAGATCGGGGGGCGCTACAACCTCAGCGTGGTCGAGATAGCCGAGCACTACTGACCTCAAGCCGGCAGTGCTCGTGAAGGTCAGCTCGAACAGCACCGACCCGTCAGGGCGGACCTCCTTGAGAGCTGACAGCCCGAACTCGGCTCGTGCCAGGGCTGCGTTGTCGGAGTCCACGAGCACCGAGGCCTTCCTGGGCGCTTCGTCTCCGAGGAGCCACGGCGGCGCAGGGCCGGCCTGGGCTGCTGGCGGAATGTCGAAAGCCGCCGCGTCGCCGAAGCTGGAGAAATCGGACCCGACACGGTCCAGTCGGAACAGGCGCTCCTCCCCGGGTCCGTCGTCGAAACCGGACACGTACCAGTTCCCGCGGTGGTAGGCGAGCCTCCACGGCTCGACTCGACGTAGCTTCCCGTTGTAGGTGAAGCTGAGCCTTCGACGGTCGGCTATCGCCGCGAATGTAACCGCCGCGCTCGCTTCGACGCGAAGTTCCCCTGCCGGCGCCGGCACGGCCCTGTCGGTGCCTGCGGTCCCGGCTGCGCCGCCGAGTTTGCGCAGGGCGGCTACGAGAGCTCCGCTCCAGTCCCCTTCCAGGTGGACTGCCGTGGCGGCGAGGCGTATGGCAGTCAGCTCTTCCTCGTCGAGGCCCGGGTCGTTCAGCTCGTAGAGCTCGCGTGGGATTCGGTACCCGATCTCCTCGCTCGGCCCTTCGGGGATGTCCGTGACGACAGGGAAGCCCATCTGGCGGAGAAGCTCCTTGTCGCGTTCGAAGTTCCTGCGGAACGCGTTCGGGTCGGAGGAGTACCCCTCGATTCGCTCCGCGATGTCGGAGCGTGTCAGGGGGCGGTTGGTGTCGATCAGCGCTGCTACCAGGTTCACTAGGCGTTCGAGGCGGTCCACGTGCCGGGCGTTCCTACAGGGACGCGATCAGCTTGTCGACTCGCTCGTCGGTCGACTTGAACGGGTCTTTGCAAAGCACGGTCCGCTGAGCCTGGTCGTTCAGCTTTAGATGAACCCAGTCGACGGTGAAGTCCCTGCGCCGCTCCTTCGCCCGTCGGATGAAATCCCCGCGGAGCTTCGCCCGTGTCGTCTGGGGGGGATTGTCCACAGCGGTGGCTATCGCCTCGTCGGTGGTGACCCGCTCGACCAGGCCGGCGCGCTGCAGCTTGTAGAAGAGTCCCCGCTCGGTGTTCACGTCGTGGTACTGCAGGTCGATCAGAGCGACCTTCGGGTGTCCGAGGGCGAGCTGGTTGCGTTCACGGTATCGTTCGATCAGGTGGTGTTTTATCACCCAGTCGCATTCGCGTTCCATCGACCAGGGGTCCGAGGCGAGCCCTGTCACGCAGTGCTCCCACATGTCCAACGCCCGGTCCTCCATCGGGGACAGCCCTTTGAGATCCCGGTAGCGTTTGGCTCTTTCCAGGTAGATCGACTGTATTTCAAGCGCCGACGCTTCCCGGCCGTTGGCCAGCCGGACCCGGCGTTTCAGGCTGGTGTCGTGGCTGATCTCGCGGATCGCCCGGATCGGGTTCTCCAGGGTCATGTCGCGCAGCACGACTGAGGGGTCCTCCAGCATCCGGAGCAGGATGCTCGTCGTGCCGACCTTCAGGAAAGTCGCGTACTCGCTCATGTTGGAGTCCCCGACGATCACGTGCAGGCGTCGGTAGTACTCGGCGTCCGCGTGGGGTTCGTCGCGGGTGTTGATTATCGGACGGCTGCGCGTCGTCGCGGACGACACCCCTTCCCAGATGTGCTCGGCTCTCTGGCTTATGCAGTAGATAGCGCCGCGGGCGGTTTGGAGCACCTTGCCGGCCCCGGCGTAGATCTGCCTGGAAACGAGGAACGGGATCAGGACTTCTGCGTAGTGCGCGAAGTCGTCGCGGCGCTCGGTCAGGTAGTTCTCGTGGCAGCCGTAGGAGTTCCCAGCCGAGTCCGTGTTGTTCTTGAACAGGTACACGACCCCGCGGATTCCCTCCTCTCTGAGGCGCCCCTCGGCGGAGCCGACGAGCTGCTCCAAGACTCTCTCCCCCGCCTTGTCGTGGGCTACCAGGTCCTCGATCGAGTCGCACTCTGGGGTCGCGTACTCGGGGTGGCTCCCGACGTCGAGGTAGAGCCTGGCACCGTTCTCCAAGAACACGTTCGAGGACCGGCCCCAGCTGACCACCCGACGGAAAAGGTACCTGGCTACCTCGTCGGGACTGAGACGCCGCTGGCCACGCAGGGTGCACGTCACCCCGTATTCGTTCTCGAGGCCGAAAATGCGTCGATCCATGATTAGCGCAGGCTAGCCCGGCCTGCGGCGTCGGGGGACCGCCACGGGCCGGGCTAGTGATGTGCGGTCAGCCCTGCTCGTGCTCCTCGGCTCCGGGAACCATCCGGTCGCGGATTGCGCTGACGACAGTGGCGTCTAGCAGGGTGGTCACGTCCCCTAGCTCGCGCTGCTCGGCGACGTCGCGTAGCAGCCTCCGCATGATCTTCCCGGAGCGGGTCTTGGGCAGCTCCGGGGTGAGCAGGATCTGGCGCGGCTTGGCGATCGGCCCGATCTCTCGCGCGACATGGTCGCGCAGGTCCGCGACGAGGCGGTCACCGCCGTCGGCGTAGACGGTTCCCGACTTGACAGTGACGAACGCGACGATCGCCTGTCCCGTGGTGGGATCCGAAGCCCCCACTACAGCAGCTTCGGCCACAGAGGGATGTCCTACCAGCGCGTGTTCGACCTCGGTGGTCGAAATGCGGTGCCCTGACACGTTCATCACGTCGTCGACACGGCCGAGCAGCCACAGGTCCCCGTCCTCGTCGCGCTTGGCGCCGTCACCGGCGAAGTAGATCCCAGGAAAGCGTGACCAGTACGTGTCCTTGTAGCGCTGGTCATCACCCCAGATGCCCCGCAGCATGCCAGGCCACGGATCCTTGATCACGAGCAACCCGCCCTCACCGTTGCCCACCGACGTTCCGTCGTTGGATACCACATCAGCGCTGACGCCCGGCAGGGGTCTCATCGCTGCGCCGGGCTTGGTGGCGGTTATCCCCGGGAGTGGAGAGATCATGATCCCACCGGTCTCGGTCTGCCACCAGGTGTCGACGATCGGGCAGCGGTCGCGTCCGATGTGGGTGCGGTACCAGATCCACGCCTCGGGGTTGATGGGCTCGCCGACCGAGCCGAGGAGTCGAAGAGAGCTCAGGTCGTGGGCGGCGGGAAGATCCTCACCCCACTTCATGAACGTCCGGATGGTCGTCGGGGCGGTGTAGAGGATGTTCACCTTGTAGCGCTCTATTATCTGCCACCACCTGTCGCGCGTGGGTGTGTCAGGGGTCCCCTCGTACATGACCGACGTGGTCGCGTTAGCGAGCGGGCCGTAGACGATATAGCTGTGACCTGTCACCCAGCCGATATCGGCTGCAGTCCAGAAGATGTCCTCGTCGGGCTTAAGGTCAAAGACCAGCCGGTGCGTCGCGGAGGTGTGGGTGAGGTAGCCGCCCGAGGTGTGAAGGATCCCCTTCGGCGTGGCTGTCGTCCCGCTCGTGTACATGATGTAGAGGGGGTGCTCGGCGTCGAACATCTGCGCTTCGTGGTGGCTGGGTTGGCGTTCCACCACTTCGTGCCACCACACGTCGCGTCCGTCCTGCCAGCCAACTTCCTGGCCGGTGCGGCGCACGACCAGCACGTTAGTGACGTTCGGGCAGGCGGCTACTGCGTCGTCGACGGCCGGCTTGAGGGCGCTTGGGGCACCTCGGCGATACCCCCCGTCGGCAGTGATCACGAAACGTGCGTCGCAGTCGAGGATCCTGTCGCGCAGCGCCTCCGCCGAGAATCCTCCGAACACGACGGTGTGGGGAGCTCCGAGGCGGGCGCAGGCGAGCATCGCCGCAACCGTCTCTGGGATCATCGGCATGTAGATGGCGACCTTGGTGCCGACCTCGACGCCGAGCTCTACGAGCGCGTTCGCCGCCTTGCAGACCATGACTTGCAGGTCTCGGTAGGTGATGGTGCGGGTGTCACCCGGTTCGCCCTCCCAGTGGTAGGCGACCCTGTCACCGAGGCCGGCCTCGACGTGGCGGTCGACGCAGTTGTACGCGACGTTGAGCTTGCCTCCTACGAACCACTTGGCGTAGGGCATCTCCCATTCGAGGGCGGCGTGCCAAGGCTGCGCCCAGGTGAGCCGCCGGGCCTGTTCCTCCCAGAACGCCACCGGGTCGGATGCGGCGTGCTCGTAGATGCCCGGTTGCGCTACCGCAGCGGCGGCGAACTCGGGGGACGGCGGGAACCGCCGGTTCTCGTGCAGCAGTGCGGAAAGCTCTTCGATTTTTGGATCTGTCATTCGGTCCTCCCTAGCCGGCTAAGCGTTGCTTACAGGCTTGACAAGCGGCTTGCCCATGAACAGTACTTGCCTGCCTCTCATCCCGTTGATGACCCCGGCAGCGGACGCGTACCACGCCAGAGCAGCGGTGATGACGCCGAGCACTCCACCGAGCTTGACCAATCCGGTGCTGTTGGCGAAGTTTCCGATGAAGAGCACTAAGAACGTGACCTCCAAGATCGTGAACACGCTGAACAGCACCAGGTTTGCTGCAGCGCTCCAAAGCCACATGTAGGTCGTGAAGATGAAGAACCCGAGAAGGATCCAGCCGAGGTCGTTGTTGGCCTGCGCAGCAGTTTTAGCGTGACCTGCCGCCAGCTCAACCCACAAGGCCAACCCGATCCAGAAGCCTCCGTAGGAGCTAAAGGCGGTAGCACCGAAAACATTGCGGTTCTTGAACTCCCACATCCCAGCGCACAGCTGGACGAAACCTCCGTAGGCAAGGGCGTAGCCGAGCCAGTCGAGACCGGTTCCGCGGTCCCATCCGGCGTTATGGACAGAAAGCAGGAATGTCGTTAGAGCGAAGCCTGCCAAGCCGAGCGGCCCAGGGTCGGCGGGCGCCGGGCTCTCCTTGATAACCACAGTGCTCAGGACCTCTGAGGATGAGTCTGACATTGAGGTACCCCCGTCTTTGTCGTTGAGCGGCACCGACCTGGTGACCGCTGTCACACACATTTACCTTTCAGCTGCGCTCGCTCTACTCGAAAGGAGCCGCCGGCGCCGAACGGCTCCACTCGTGCGCCGAACGGCGTGGACGCAGCGCCGAGTGGCAGGACAGCGCGCTAGGTGCCAGAATGAGACCAGGTGTTCTCGGGGGAGTCTCGTCGACGATGATGCTTTGGGTGGTGCTTGCTGTCGCGGTCGCCGGCCTCGCCGGCGTTGGGGCCTACGCGCGCTGGGCTCCTCGCCGGCTCGTAACCCCCGGCCAGCGCGGCTCCTACGAGGCGTTGAGCACAGCCAACCAGGCGGCGCCGGCGCTTCGCAGCGGCATGAGCGCCGAGGCGATGGGCCGGGCTCTGGGACCGCTACGGTCGCTGCTCGCCACGGCGGGCGTTATCGTAGGCGACGAGTCTGGTGTCATCGCCAGCGACGGAGTCGACGCGAAGAGCTGCGAGCGTCTTGGCGCGGCGGTCCGCTCCGTGATGGACCAGGGGCGGCCTGTGCTCCTGGCAGGCGACGACCTGCGCTGCGAGCACCTCGCCGGGCGCGGGCTCAACGCAGGGGTCGCAGTTCCACTACAAGTGGAGCACAAGGTGGTAGGAGCGCTGATCGCCGTGGACTCCTCGGCCCCGCCGGGTCTGCTGCGTCTTTGTGGCGAGGTCGCCAAGTTCGTCTCGACGCAGCTGGAGCTCGCCGAGCTGGACCTGTCCCGCCGCCGTGCAGTGCAGGCCGAGCTGCAGTTCCTGAGAGCTCAGATCTCACCCCACTTCGTCTACAACGCGCTCACCGCGATCGAGTCGTTCGTCCGCACCGACCCCGACAGGGCTCGGGAGCTTCTCGTGTCGTTCGCAGAGTTCACCCGTTACAGTTTCGCCAGCCGCGCCCAGTACACCAACCTCGCTGAGGAGCTTCGCCTAGTCGACATCTACCTGGAGCTCGAAAGGGCCCGTTTCGGGTCGCGCCTGGGTGTCACCTTGAAAGTCGCGCCGGAGGTGCTCAGCGTCCGGGTGCCGTCGCTGGTCCTCCAGCCGATGGTCGAGAACGCTGTTCGCCACGGCATCGAACCGAAAGGAGCCGGTAGCATAAGAATCGAGGTGGTCGACGCTGGGGCGTTTGCGTTGATAAGCGTCGAGGACGATGGGGCCGGGGTCGACGCTCGCCGCGTGGCGAACGCTCTCGCCGGCAAGAGCGCCTCGGTCGGTTTGCACAATGTGGACGAGCGTCTGCGGGCGACGTTCGGTGACGGGCACGGACTGGTTGTCGAGACGGCTCCAGGAGCGGGAACCAAAGTCAGCTTCAGCGTGCCGAAGTTCCGAAGCCAAGCGCCGCGATTCGGGCCCGGATACGCGAAGCTGGCAGCCCCGTGAAGCTGTTGAACGTCCTCGCGGTCGACGACGAGATGCCTGCCTTGGACGAAGTGGCGTTCCTGGTCAACACGTCAGGTTTCGCCGAGCGGGTGGTGACCGCTTCGGACTCCACGGAAGCTCTACGCGAGCTGCGGGACCGCAGCTTCGACCTCGTGATAGCCGACATAGCCATGCCAGGGCTCGGCGGTCTAGAGCTGGCGAGTGTGATCGGCCGCTTCGCCGACCCTCCGAGCGTCGTCTTCGTTACAGCCCACGCCGAGTACGCCCTCGAAGCCTTCGACGTCGGAGCGGCCGGTTACCTGCTGAAGCCTCTCGACGCTGAACGTCTGAACCCTGTCCTGCGGCGGGTGATGGCATTGCGAGCGACGCGCCACGCTCCTAGCGGGGAGCGCGATCGACCAGGCGAGGCCGAGCGCGACGTGCACGATCGCCTGGACATCGTCGTCGTAGAACAGGCGGGCAAGACGCTTCTAGTCGAACGTGCCCAGGTCGCCTGGGTCGAGTCCGCCGGTGACTACGTGCGACTGCACACCTTCGACGGGCGGAGCCTCCTGGTGAGAGTCGCGATGTCACGCCTAGAGGCCGCCTGGGCGGACGAGGGGTTCACCAGGATTCACCGTCAGCACCTCGTGAACCTAAGGGCCGTGCGAGAGCTGCGCGGCGACGGAGGAAAGGTGTATGTGGTGCTTCCCGACGTTACCCTCGCGGTAGCCAGGCGTCACGTTCGGGATCTCCACGACCAGCTCGTGTCTCTCTCAAGGCGCCGGATTTGAGCACCGGGGGCTCTGAAGGTTCGCTAGGCCGGCCGGAGCGGGTCACCGTCCGCGGTGGTGCTCAGCCTGGCGCCGGTCCGTCCACCCGGTCGATCCCGTCGCCCGCTGACCTTTACGCTAACGGCGCTTACGCAGAGACGCTTCTACGCTCGCTCATGCGGGCGCAGCTTGGAGTCGCGCTCGGCGTGCTTCTCCCGGCTGCGGCGGTGGTTATCACCTTCCCGATCCTCTCCGTGCTGCTGCCGAGCCTGGTGGACGTCACGGTGGCCGGCGTTCCTCTCACGGTGGCAGTCCTCGGAGTGGGCATTTACCCCCCGCTGGTAGTGCTCGCATTCCTTTACGTTCGCAGAGCGGCGAGGGTCGAGGAGCGCTTCGCCGCGCTGTTCGAGAAGCCTTGACCGACGTAGGGGCCGTCGTCGGTGTCGTAGCGGTCAGCGTCGCTACCGCTGGCGTCGCCTCCCGGGGGCTTCGGGTGTCGCGAACCCGGGACGACTTCCTCGTCGCGGCGCGCCAGGTGCCTTCCGCGCTGAACGCGGCGGCGATCTCCGGCGAGTACCTGTCGGCGGCGTCTTTTCTAGGGGTTGCAGGTCTCGCCATGGCAGACGGGATCGGAGCGTTGTGGTATGCGGTCGGCTACGCAGCGGGATACCTGGTGCTGCTCGCTGTGATAGCGGCACCCCTGCGGCGTTTCGGGGCGTACACGATCCCCGACTTCGCCGAAGGCAGGCTCGACTCGCCGCTTCTGCGAAAGGTCGCGACCGGCTTCGTGTTGGTCATCTGCGGTTTCTACCTGCTCCCTCAGATGGAGGGCGCCGGGGTCACCCTCCAGGTTGCTTTCGGAGGACCGTACTGGGTCGGCGTCGTCGTACTCGGCGTTGTCGTGACGGGGGCCATAGCGAGCGGTGGCATGAAAGGCATCACCTTCGTGCAGTCCTTCGAGTTCTGGTTGAAGCTTGTCGCTATCGCCCTTCCGGCTGTGGCTTTGGTAGCTGTCTTCCACCATCCCTCCCTCGACGCGGTCACTGCCAAAGCCCCGGCGGTTTTCGAGCGCGCGACGACCGTCCGCTTTGCGCACCAGACGGGGATCAGGGTGACGGTGCCCGTTCGGGTTGCGATCCACGGCAACGTCGACGGTTCAGAGCACCAAGCTACTCCAGCGGCTTCCGTGGAGTTGAGTCCCGGCGTGCACCAGGTCGGGGCCGGCTCGTCTATCTCGTTCCCGGCGGGCTCAGCCGCCCCGACTCCGACTTCGGGCGCGTTGACCAACCGGCAGTGGCTGTCGCCTCTCTTGCTGCTGGGTGGACGCTCGATCCATCCCCTCGCAGCGACCTACGGGATCATCTTGGCGACGTTTTTTGGAGCGCTCGGACTTCCGCACATCCTCGTGCGTTTCTACACCAACCCTGACGGCCAGACCGCTCGTCGCACCACTGCGATCGTCGTGATGCTCCTGTCGTGCTTTTACGTGTGGCCTGCTCTTCTCGCGCTGCTGGGGCGTGTCGAAGCCCCGGGGTTGTACCTGTCTAAAGCTACGGACACCGTTGTGCTCGTCCTGCCACGCCTGGCTGTGGGGGGCGTCGGTGAGAGGATCCTGTCTGCGCTCGTGGCGGGCGGAGCCTTCGCCGCTTTCTTGTCCACCTCCTCCGGACTGCTCATAGCCACAGCGGGCGCTTTGTCCCACGACATTCTCTCCAGGGGCGTGAAAGCGTTCAGGCTGTCCGCGCTGGGAGCTGGGTTGGTAGTCACCGTCGCCGGTTTGGCGGTGCGCTCCAGCTCGATCAACGTCCTGGTCGGATGGGCGTTCGCCGTCGCGGCGTCGTCGTTCTGCCCGCTTTTGATCCTGGGTATCTGGTGGACGGGCCTGACCCGGCGCGGGGCGCTGGCGGGGCTCCTCCTCGGCGGTGGGAGCGCGTCAGCAGCCGTGATCGCCGCAATGGCCGGGGTGGCGACCGGTGGCTGGCCGGCGGTCCTGGTTCAAGTCCCGGCCATCTGGACCGTTCCGCTGGCGTTCACCACGATGATCGTCGTGTCGGTCCTGACGCCGCGGTCGCTTCCGCCCGACGTGATGGGCAAGCTGCGGGCGCTGCACCTTCCCGAAGCGCTCCGCCAGCCGGGCCTGACCGACCCGTAGACGCCCGTCAGCTCCCGGCGAGGGCTGATGCCACCTCGGCCTCGTCGAGACGCCGGAAAGCCCGCCGACCGTTGGAGCGGTCGAGGACGGCCACTTCGAGCTCGTTGGCCTGGGCGGGCCGGTCCGGCGTCAGAGCGTTCGCACTTCGCCTGAGGGCCTCCTCCAGGTTCCACTGGGGGTCGTAACCTTCGGCCAGGCGTGCGCTGATGACGTCTGCTTCGCCGCCGAGGACGCTCAGGTTATCTTCGTCCATGACCGAGCCGTCGTAGAGGATGTGGTAGAGCTGATCTGGAGTTCCTGCCTCGCCTACCTCTGCGACGAGAATCTCGACTTCGAGAGGCTTGAGCTCGTGGGTGAAGACGTTCCCCATGTACTGGGCGTAGAGGTTCGCCAAGGAGCGGGCGTCGACATCCTCGCGACTGAACTGGTATCCCTTGACGTCGGCGTGCTGCACGCCCGCACGGCGTAGAGAATCGAACTCGTTGTAGCGACCGACCCCCGCGAACGCTATACGGTCGTAGATCTCGCTCACCTTGTGCAGGCTCTTGGACTGGTTCTCGGCGCAGATCAGGATCCCACCCGAGTACACGGTCGCGACCAAAGGACGGCCGCGGGCGATGTTCTTGCGCGCGAAGTCCGCCTTGTCTTTCATGAACTGCTCGGGCGCGACGTAGAAGGGCATGCTCATCGGAGGGGCTCCTCGGGTTGGCCGCTGGGAGTCGGTGCTGACCTGGCGCTGAGGGATACGACGGTCGCGAAGCGTTCCGCCACCTCGCCAGCCTGTAGGTACTCGAAACCCTCAGAGGTGATGGTGGCGACGCTCGGGTAGATGCCTCGCACCGCGTCAGGCCCGCCGGTCGCCGAGTCCTCGTCGGCGGCATTCCACAACGCAGAAACCGCCAGCTCGACGGCGCGCGAACGTGAGATGCCCTCGCTCCAACCGAGCTTGACGGTCGTCTTGGCGTCCCTGCCGCCGGATCCGTCCGCGTGAAAGTCGGTTTCCTCGTAGCGTCCACCGGTCGGATCGTAGGAGTAGATCCTCCCCGTCCCCCGCTTGAGGTCATATCCCGCGAACAGCGGCACCACGACGAAACCTTGGAGGGCCATGCCCAGATGCGATCGGACCATCTGAGCGAGCTGGTTCGCTTTGCCGTCGAGACTCAAGGTGGACCCCTCGACCTTCTCATAGTGCTCGAGCTGCAGCTGGAAGAGCTTGACCATCTCCATAGCCGGCCCGGCCGCCCCGGCTATCGCAACCCCGCTGTAGCGGTCGGCGGGATGCACCTTGTCCATGGCGCGGTGCGCTATGGACGACCCTGCGGTCGCCCGGCGGTCACCTGCCATGACGACCCCTTCCTCGTAGCGCAGAGCCACGATCGTCGTGGCGTGACGCACCTCGAAAGGCAGCGGGGTCGACGCCGTGCCGGCGTGGCGGGCGGTGTCGCGCGACGGAGCGGAGAAAGGGTCCAGCTCGAGGCGGCGCAGAAGCTCAGTGAAATTCGGGCCTGGAGAGCTCGCAGGTTCGAACATGGGCAGCGTCACGTTCGTGGCGCCGCTACCGGCACTAGCTTCGACGGCGTGGGTGTTCTCACTGGCCTCCTTTTTGGACGTAGCTCCTGACGAACTCCTCGGCGTTCTCTTCCAGCACTTCGTCGATCTCGTCGAGGAGGTCGTCGAGCTCAGCTTTGAGCTCGTCGCCTTTCTTGGTTTTGGTCGAAGGGACCTCCTCCACGGTGGCGTCGTCACTTCGGGAGGTCGTCGACCTCTTGATCTGTTCTCGTTCTGCCATTGCACACAGCCTCTTCTTGCTCGGGGCCTCTTGTTGGAGCGGCCACTTAATGTAGGGGCTCTACCAGCCTACGAGCCCGGTCATTCTCTTCTACCGCGGTGGTTCCCTATGATCCCAGCGCTTCGATGAGCTCGGCCGGGCTGGTCACGGTTGCGAGCAGATCTTCGACGTGAGCGCGAGTACCCCGGAGAGGTTCGAGCATCGGCACCCGGCACAGCGGTTCCCGGCCAAGGTCGAACACTATCGAATCCCAGTTGGCGGCCGCGATAGCAGGCGCCCACCGCTGGAGGCACTTGCCTCTGAAGTAAGCCCGGGTCGTCTCAGGCGGCTCGTCGACAGCCCGGCGCACCTCCTCAGGTGTGAAAAGGGTTTCCATCCCCAGACGGGCGAACAACGAGCGGCCTGGGGATACGTCGTGGTACTGCAAGTCCATGGCTCGCAGCTTCGAGTCCCCCCAAGACAGACCGTGACGATCCCGATATCCTTCGATCAGGCGAAGCTTGGCTACCCAGTCCAGCTGGGCGGACAGGCCCATCGGGTCGGCCTCCAAGCCCGAGAGCACGTCCTCCCAGCGGTTGAGGATGTCCCTGCCTACGGTCTCGCCCCCCACCGAGTCCAGACCGCAAGCCTCGGAGTACTTCTTGGCCAGCGCCAAGTGCTCCCACTGCATCTCCAAAGCGGTCATGGTCCGCCCGTCTTGGAGCTCCAGGGGAGTCGTGAGGGACACGTCGTAGGAAACTTCCCGAAGGGCGGCTACCGGCGATCGCAACGAGAAGTCTTTGCCGGCCCGGGTGAACCAGTCGTCTTCGACCATCGACAATAGGATGGCGGTCGAACCTACCTTGAGGAACGAGGCTACCTCCGACATGTTGGCGTCGCCGACGATGACGTGGAGCCGGCGGTACTTGTGCGAGTCGGAGTGCGGCTCGTCGCGGGTGTTGATGATCGGCCGCTTGAGCGTGGTCTCGAGTCCGACGACCTCCTCGAAGAAGTCCGCCCGCTGAGTCAACTGGAAGTCGATATGGCGGCCGTCGGTAGGGGGAACTTCGCTGCCGACCTTGCCGGCCCCGGTGAAAATCTGGCGGGTGACGAAATGTGGGATCGCGCCGGTGATCACTCGTGAGAACGGCACGGAGCGATCCAAAAGGTAGTTCTCGTGGTTACCGTAGGAGTTCCCCTTACCGTCGGAGTTGTTCTTGAGTACGACGATGCTCTGTCCGGGACCGAGAAGCGCCGTGGCGAAACGGACAGAGTCCGCCAGGATCATCTCCCCCGCTCGGTCGTAGCGGACGACGTCGTAGACGTCTGCGCACTCGGGCGTCGAATACTCCGGGTGGGCGTGATCGACGTAGTAGCGAGCACCGTTGGTCAGAACGGTGTTGACCAGGTGGGTCTCCACCTCTGGTGGCATCGAAGTGTCCCTGGCGAAGCCACGGGCGTCCCGGCCGGGTGTCTCGTCCTCGAAATCCCATCCGACGCGACGGCTGCGCTCGGACACGTACGCGTTGATCAGCGCAGAGGACGCCGCGACCGGGTTCGACTCCGCGATACCACGTATCACGATCCCGTATTCAGTCTCCATTCCGAGGACCTTGGTGATGGCCACGGTAGTGACCTTAGCGAGTCGGCAGCCCTTCGGGGCAGCTATAAACCTCGAAGAGCCACGAACACGATCGGCGAGCGACGTCGATCACAGGTACTGACCGGTAGTAACCCTCTCTATCGCCCGGCCCCCGGTGGTCTCGTCGCCTTGGGATTTGATGGTTCGTATGTAGACGATCCTCTCGCCTTTCTTGCCGGAGATCTTGGCCCAGTCGTCGGGGTTGGTCGTGTTGGGCAGGTCCTCGTACTCCTTGTACTCCTGGCGTATCGAGTCCAGGAGGTCGCGGGTTCGTATCCCCGGACTGCCAGACGCTATGACACGCTTGATCGCCAGCTTCTTCGCTCGGCGGACGATGTTCTCGATCATCGCACCGGACGCGAAATCCTTGTAGAACATGATCTCCTTGTCACCGTTTTGGTAGGTGACCTCGAGGAACTGGTTCGCCTCGTCGTCTCGGTACATCTCCTGCGTGGTCGCTTCGATCATCGCCCGGACCGCCTTGTCGCGGTCCCCTCCCCCGAGGGTCTCCACCTCGGTGGCGTCCAAGGGAAGGTCGGAGGTCAGGTACCTGGCGAAGATCTGCTGAGCTGCTTCACGGTCAGGGCGCTCGATCTTGATCTTCACGTCGAGACGGCCCGGCCTGAGGATCGCCGGGTCTATGAGGTCCTCCCGGTTGGAGGCACCGATCACGATCACGTTGCGCAGCGCTTCCACGCCGTCGATCTCCGCTAGAAGTTGAGGGACGATAGTGGATTCCATGTCCGAGCTGATACCGGTGCCTCGGGTCCGGAAAAGTGAGTCCATCTCGTCGAAGAACACGATCACCGGGACGCCCTCCTCGCTTTTCTCCCTGGCCCGCTGGAACACCAGTCGTATCTGGCGCTCCGTCTCGCCCACGTACTTGTTGAGCAGCTCCGGTCCCTTGATGTTCAAGAAGTAGCTCCGCGCGCTGCGGTCCCCGGTCGCCTCTGAGACCTTCTTGGCCAAGGAGTTCGCCACAGCTTTGGCTATCAGCGTTTTGCCGCATCCTGGCGGCCCGTACAGCAGGATCCCTTTCGGAGCGGGAAGCTTGTGCGCCACGAAGAGGTCCCGGTGCAAGAAGGGAAGCTCCACCGCGTCGGTGATCGCCTCGATCTGGGAGTCCAAGCCGCCTACGTCCTCGTAGGAGATGTCGGGGACCTCTTCGAGCACCAGCTCTTCGACTTCGGGCCTCGGAAGCTTCTCCAATATGAGGCCGGTCCTCGAGTCCATCAGCACCGAGTCGCCCGTACGCAGCTTGGTCCCTGCCAGCGACTCGGCGATGTCGACGACTCTCTCCTCGTCGGCTCGTCCCACTATCAGCGCCCTGGAGTCGTCGAGGAGGTCTTTGATGGTGACCACCTCTCCGGATTTCTCGGCGGAGCGCGCCAGCACGACGTTCAGAGACTCGTTGAGCACGACCTCCGCTCCCCTGGCCAGGCCAGCGTCGTCCTCGGCGAGAGCGGGGTGCAGCGCTACTCTCATCTTGCGTCCCCCGGAGAACACGTCGACGGTCCCGTCGTCGTTGCGACCGAGGAGGGTTCCGTAGGCCGACGGCGGCTGGGTTAGCTTGTCGACCTCCTCGCGCAGCGCAGCGATGTGCTCGCGCGCCTCGCGCAGGGTGAACGTGAGCCTCTCGTTCTGGGAGATGGCCTGTTGGAGCTGCCCTTTGGTCTCGAGCAGCTTCTCCTCTAGAGTCCGGACTCTCGTAGGGGACTCGTTCATCCGCCGGCGCAGGATCACCACCTCGTCCTCGAGGGCCCTGGCCTGGCCGCGAAGCTCGTTCAGTTCGTCGCCACCGTTACGGGCCGCCCGGCCCGTGTCAGTGCTCGGTCCCTCGTTGTCGAAGAAGTCGCTCATTGGCACCTCGCTTTTGTCTACCTTCGAACCTACCCCCACCAGAGCCGGCATGGTTAGCTTTGCGGCGTCCCCGAGAAAACAGATCCGTCCATGCGCCGCCGGCTAATCAGCCGCTAGAGTAGGACCACCAAAAGCGCAAGAGGGCGCTTTAGAGCTGTCGGACGTCGAGAATGCGAGGTAGCACTCCGCGATGAAGGTTTGGATCGACCAGGATCTGTGCACTGGCGATGGACTCTGCGAGGAGATCGCTCCCGCCGTGTTCACCCTGCTCGACGACGGGCTGTCGTACGTGAAAGAGGGCGACAAGGTCTTCGACGACCCCGGCGGCCAAGAAGGCCTCGCCGTCGTCCCCGACGGCATGGAAGACGCGACGCGCGAAGCCGCCGAGGAGTGCCCCGGGGAGTGCATTTTCATAGAGGAGTGATCGGCCGGCGGGCGCCTCAACCGCCGGTTATGCACGCCCCCGTGGAGGCGTGAGCGCTGCGGGGCTCCGCAAGAAAGGCCGTCAGCTCGGAGGTGTTGAGAGCGTAGGCGGTCCCGCTCTGCTGTGCTGATATGGCGAACGCTACGCCGATGACCTGCCCGGACGTGTCGACTACAGCCCCGCCAGAGTCACCCCTGGCGAGCTTCGATGCCAGCACCAGGACGCTCCTCTTGGTGTTGTGGGTGCCGTAGATATCAGGCCCTACCGCCTCTTCGATAGCGGCGACACGGGCAGGAACCACAGCGAGCGGGTCCTGGCCGTTGGGGTGGCCGAACACTGCCCCGGTCTCACCCGGCCGGGGCGTTCCGAGCGGCAGCGGCGCGTCGGCCAGGCCTGGCACCGCCAGGAGCGCAAGGTCTCTGTAAGGGTCGTAGGCCACGACGGTAGCTCCTAGGACCGCTCCCGACGGGGTCATCACGGACGTGGCGCCGGGCTTCTCGCCGGCTACCACGTGGGCGTTGGTGACCACCAAGCCGGGCTCCACGACGAAGCCGCTACCCTCGTAGATCGACTGGCAGGCCTGCCCCTCCACTTTCAGCGTGGACGCAGCGACCGCTGATACCAGCGACGGGCTCAAAGGCACCGACGCCGGCGGGGCGCCGAGGTCGGCTGCCGGCGCAAGCGCCGCGAACACCTCCGGATTGCCGTCCCCGACTATACGCCGCAGCACGTCCAGGGCGGGTGGGGGTGCGGGTAGGTCACGCGACATAGCCCTTGCGACGGCCGAGTCGCTGACGGCTTTGGACACCGAGCCCTGGGTGGCGGCGAGAGTCGGAAGTAAAAGCCATACGACGGTCAAGACGCCCGCCGCTCCGACGGCGGCCCCGACCATGCGGTCGATGGTGCGCAGCGGTCCGATCGGCAGCACGTGGTGCAGCCGTCCGCCCACGACGAGCCCCAGGGCCTGGCCTATGACCGCCCCGCCTATGAGCACAACTACTGCGACGACCAGCAAGGTCGAGGCGGAAGAGTTCCGCAGATGGCGGAACACTGTCGGAAGGAGCCTCGCAGCGACATACAACCCTCCCGCCAGACCCACCCAGGAGATGACCCTGCCGAGGAAGCCGATCCGATAGCCGCCGAGCGCGGCGAGCAGGGCGACCCCGGCGATGACGAGGTCGACCACCTGACCCGAGTTCACAGCGACGGCGTCAGCTTGGGCCCGCTGCGAGTGCCTAGCAGCCTCGCCGAGGTCAGGAACCCTGTGTGTGCCACCATGCGATGGTCGGGTCGCACGGATTGGCCCTCGACGTGCCAGCTGCGCAGAAAGATCTCGACCGTCTCGGCTAGACCGAAGGCGCTCTCAGCAAGGGCGGAACGCAGGGTAGCGACCTGACCTATCGTCGGGAGGTAGGAAACCAGGATCCCACCGCCGCGCAGCGCCGTCTCGGCGGGCTGCACCAGCCGCCACGGTTCGGGGAGGTCCAAGACCATGCGATCGAAACCAGTCTCGGAGATCCCGTCGTAGGCGTCGCGGATGTCGACTTTGTAATGTCGGAGTGCCTCCTCGCCCAAGAACTCCGCGACGTTGGAGGTCGCTCTCGCGGCGAAGTCCTCTCTTATCTCGTACCCCGTGACGTGCGCGCCTGCCCGCAGGAGGGCCATCGACATCGCCCCCGAACCGACACCGGACTCGAACACCCGGGCGCCTGGGAAGATGTCGGCGATCATCAGGATCGGACCCAGATCCTTCGGGTAGATGACCTGCGCTCCGCGAGGCATGGCGAGTACCACGTCGGAGAGTGTCGGTCGGACTGCGACGTAGCGCCCTCCGCGTGTCGAGCGGACTTCGCTGCCTTCAGGCGAACCGATCAGCGCGTCGTGGGGTAGCGGCCCGGCGTGGGTGTGGAACTCTCCGCCAGCGCTCAGGCGTACCAGGTAGCGTCGTCCCTTGTTGTCGTAGATCAGCACCCGTTCACCGGCGGAGAAGGACCCGCTCATGGCTTCGAGGAGGCTCGCTCGGCGAGCTTGCAAAACGCGCAGACGCCCGACACGGTCGGGTTGGCGCAACTTGGGCAGGGGTGCAGCGATTCTCTCTCGGCGGCGGCTACCTGGCCGACCAGAGGAGCGACCTTGTCCAAGAAGCCGAACAAGAAGGCGGTCTTGGTTCCCGGGGAGGTCTCCTCGACCCCGTTTAGGAGCTCCTTGTAGCCGAGGTGACGGTTGCCGGCCGACATGGGGCATTCCTCCACGATGTAGTCGATCCCTTCCAAGACGCAGTACGCCGCGGTCTCACGCTCGGCGAGACGCACCAAGGGCTTGACCTTCTTCACGAACCCTGCCCCTTCAGCCAGGATCGGCTGCTGACGTCCCAGGTAGGCGAGATCCCACCTTAGGACGTTTCCGAGAAGGACCGCAGCCTCGTCGTCGAGGTTGTGACCTGTCGCGATCGCCTGGTATCCACCCTTTGCAGCCTCCGAGTTGAAAAGGTGCCTCTTGGACAGCCCGCAGGCCGAGCAGGGTGCGCGCCTCGCTGCGCGCGACCCCGTCGGGATGTCGAAACCGAAGTCGCCGGGCAGGTCGACCTCTACCAACGTCGCCGAGCGAGAAGCCGCGAAACGACGCGCGTAACCAGCCGACTCAGAGCTGTAGTCGCCGATGCCCAGCCCTATGTACAAGCCGTCCGCGTCGTAGCCGAGCTTGAGGAGGATGTCCCAGAGCGCTAAGGAGTCCTTGCCGCCCGACACGGCGACAAGGACCCTGTCGTCGCCCGACAGCATCGAGTAGGACTCGACGGTCTTGGCGACCTGGTCCCGACAGTGCTTGACGAAGCACTCGTGGCAGAAGCCGGCGTTGTGCCGGCGGATCTCGATCACCGCAGGCCGGCGGCACACGCGGCACCTCACACGCTGCCGCCGGATATCACAGGGCGGATCTCCACGGACGCAGAGTCGTCTAGCACCGAGTCCCCTGTTACCAGCGTGCCGTCGACGATCACGAGCACGCCCTCACGGCTGATCCCCAGGTGCGCCAACAGCAACGCAACCGTGACCGGCCCCGGAACCTCCAGGTCTCGGCGGGGGTTGCGCAGTAGGACCTTCACTGCGCCATGCCCCACCAGCTCAACTGCGCGGCTCGTGGAATATCTGCAGCGTCTCCCCGGGAGCCAGACGGGACGAGAACACGACGTCCTCGCTTCTGCGTAGGGCCCGCAACGTCAGCCAGCCGAGGGCTGCTGCCGCTCCGAGGGCCGTCCACGCTGGACTGCCCCCCGTGACGCCTCTGCGCCAACCTTGACGTATGGCGCGCCGCAGGCTGCGCTCCGCCAAAGCGGAGAGTGCGTTCATCGGCGTCTCACCTCCACCCAGGTAGCCTTCCTGGTACCGCGGCGCTTGCCGAGCCAGAACGATACGACAACCGCCGCGAGCGCCGCGCCACTTGCGATAGTCACCAGCTTCGAACGGGCCGACTCGACCTTGGTGTCCGCTTCGCCTCTGATCTGTTCCAGCTTCGCCTTGATGTCGGTGATGTCCACCCGGCCCGGCGACGTGTTGGCGGTTCTCGAAGGCTTGGGACGCCCCTTGTCTGAGCTCATCTGACACCTTTCGATATGCGGCTGGCGGCGACGGCCGCCCCGCTCGCGGCTGCGAGCGCAGCGACGCTGTAGGGAACCCACGAAAGGTCCCCGCCCAGGTGCGCCCCTGCCTCGCCTTGAAGCAATCTCAGTATCGTCAACGCGCCGATCACGCCTCCGACGGCTAGGAGCACGGCACCCGCCGTTCCCCATGCCACGAAGCGCACGAGGCTACGAAGCGGGTCCAGGGTCTCCTGCTTAGCGTAGGTGACGACCATCCCGAGGAGTTCGTGCAGGTGCTCACCTACAGAGTCGGTGTCCTCCCGATTCGATCCGGGCTTGTCAGCTTTACTTCCGGGCGCGCTCACGACCGTCCCATCTTTACCGTCTGGGGCATCTTGGTGCAAGGACCTGCAGGCTTAGAAGGTTCGGCTTCGATTAGATTGTCGTGTTGGTGCGAATACTCATAGCGGTTCTAGTCGGGCTTTTCACCTGCCAGATAGCGATATTCCTTACGACGGTGTTCCTTCACCGGACTCTGTCGCACAAGGCGATCACCATGTCCAAGGGCCTCCGCTTTGTGTGCCGGACCCTGATATGGATGTCCACCGGGATACGTCCCAGGGAGTGGGTGGGTGTCCACAGGAAGCACCACGCGTACACGGACGTGACCGGCGATCCCCACTCGCCTCTGCTGGAGGGCTTCTGGAAGGTGCAGTTGGCTAACGTGGTGCTATATAGACGAGGCGCCGCGGACAAGCTGAGCATCGAGCGCTACTCCAAGGACCTGCAGGCGGACCGCTGGGACAGAGCGCTCTTCGATCGTTCGCTGGTCGGTCTCTCCGCGGGGATCGGACTGCTGTTCCTCGTGTTTTGGGGTAACTGGCAGATGACGCTCATAGCGTCCGGCGTCCACACAGTCGCCTACCTGGTTCTCAACTCGGCCGTGAACGCAGTGGGACACTCGTACGGGAAGCGCCCTTTCGCTGGATTCGCCACGAACAACCAGTGGCTGGCATGGCTGACCGGAGGGGAAGGTCTCCACAGCAACCACCACGCTGCGCCGACTTCGGCTCGCCTGTCGTTCTCCCGGCGGGAGTTCGACCCGGCGTGGTGGCTTGTTGCCTTAGCGCGCCGTCTTCGCTGGTTGGAGGTCCGCCACCTCGCCCCGAGGCTTTCACAGGGGGCTCTTCGGGAGACCCAGGCGGCCTGAGACCGGGCGGCTCGGGTGTCCGCCCGGTCCTTGGCCTGGCGTCAGGTCGTCCCGGAGTAGGGTTGGAACATGAACGACAAGACAGCCGAGCAGCTCGGCGTGGACGTCATCCGCGGACTCGCCATGGATGCCCCCCAGCGGGCGAACGCTGGGCATCCCGGGACTGCGATGGCCCTCGCTCCGCTCGCCCACGTCCTTTGGACGCGGGTGATGCGCTACGACCCCGAAGACCCAGGATGGGCGGACCGGGACCGCTTCGTGCTCTCCTGCGGTCACGCCTGCATCTTGTTGTACACCATGTTGTACCTGACCGGTTACGGTCTTGAGCTCGACGACCTGAAGAGCTTCCGCCAGCTTCACAGCCTCACCCCCGGGCACCCGGAGGTGCACCACACGCCGGGCGTCGAAGTGACTACCGGACCGCTGGGTCAGGGTTTCGCCAACGGCGTCGGTATGGGCATCGCAGAGAGGATCCTGCGGTCGAGGTTCGGCGCAGACTTGGTCAACCACCACACCTTCGTGGTGTGCAGCGACGGGGACCTGATGGAAGGCATCAGCCACGAGGCCGCATCCCTGGCAGGCCATCTGGGCCTGGGCCGTCTCGTGTACATATACGACGACAACCACATCACCATCGACGGACCGACCGAGATCTCCCTCAGCGACGATCCCGTCAAGCGTTTCGAATCCTACGGGTGGCACGTCGACAACCTCGGCGAGGCAGCCAACGACCTGGACGCTCTCGAAGGTGGCCTCCGTCGGGCGATGGCCGAAGAGGACCGGCCGAGCCTGCTAGTCCTGCGAAGCCACATAGGCTTCCCTTCCCCCAACCTGACCGACACTTCCAAAGCGCACGGTTCGCCGTTCGGCGCCGCCGAGGTGGAGGCGACCAAGACGTTGATGGGCCTACCAGCCGACCGCGACTTCTACGTTCCCGACGACGTCCTCGCTTTTTACCGAGAGGCGGGCCGGCGTTCCCGCGACGCCCGGATCGCCTGGCAGGAACACCTTCGCTCCTGGGACGGGGACCGCCAGGCGTGGGACGCAGCCTGGGGCCAGCGAGGCGAGCCGGGCTGGCAGTCGGCTCTGCCCAGATGGGAGCCCGGCCGGTCTGTTGCGACCCGCCATTCGATCAAAGCCGCTCTCAACGCGGTAGCTGCTGCGGTGCCCGGCTTGGTGTCCGGCGGTGCTGACCTCACGGGTAACACCGGGACCCAGCTCGACGGCGAAGCCCTCCAAAGCGCGGAGAACCCCGGCGGGCGGTCCGTCGCCTACGGCGTGAGGGAGCATGCTATGGGGGCAGCAATGAATGGTATGGCGCTCCACGGGGGCGTCATCCCGATCGGCGGCACGTTCTTCACCTTCAGCGACTACATGCGAGGCTCTGTACGCCTCGCAGCCCTGTCGGACGCAAAGGTGATCTACTTTTGGAGTCACGACTCGGTCGGTCTCGGAGAGGACGGTCCCACCCACCAGCCAGTCGAGCAGCTCGCTGCGGTCAGGGCGATACCAGGCTTGCGGGTCATCCGACCAGCGGACGCCAACGAGTCGGCCCAGGCGCTTCGCGTGGCTATCGAACGCGAAGGTCCCACAGCGCTGATCCTGAGCCGTCAGGACCTTCCGGTGCTCGCCGGGACGTCCGAGTCCGCTCCCCTGCTGGAAAAAGGCGCCTACATACTCTCCGAGGGAGCTTCCGAGCCTGATGTGGTGCTCGTCGGGACCGGTTCCGAGGTGTCGCTTTGCATCGATGCCGCCAAGATCCTCGACACGTTCGGGGTGTCAGCGAGAGTCGTTTCCATGCCCAGCTGGGAGCTGTTCGAGGAGCAGGACGACGACTACCAAGACCAGATCCTAGGTACCGGAGCTCCGGTTCTGGCGGTCGAAGCCGCCAGCTCGTTCGGCTGGGCCCGCTACGCGGACGACAGCGTGTCGATCGACAGGTTCGGGGCTTCCGGCCCGGGTGGCGAGGTGCTCGCCTACTTGGGTTTCACCGCCGACAACGTCGCTGCCAGAGCGCTGGCTCTCATCGACGCGATGGACGATCTGGACGGTTTCGGCGACATCGACGAACAAGACGACGACGACGAGGAGGACCTCTGATGACGACCCTGCACGATCTTTATGCGACTTACGGGCAGAGCCCGTGGATCGACAACCTGAACCGCCCGTCGATTCGCGACGGAGGCCTGGCCCGCCTGGTCTCTAGCGGCATTAGAGGCGTCACGTCCAACCCGACCATTTTCGAGAAGGCTATGACCAGCTCGGACGCCTACGACGAGCAGTTCTCGAGGCTCGTAGCGTCGGACACACCCGAAGCGGCCTTCTGGGAGATGGCGATCGACGACGTCAAAGACGCCTGCGACATCCTCGGTTCAGTCCACGAGTCGAGCGGGGGTACCGACGGCTTCGTGTCCCTGGAAGTCTCGCCAGCGCTTGCTGACGACACGGACGCGACCGTCCAGGCGGCTCGGGACTTGCACGCGCGAGTTTCTAAGCCGAACCTGATGGTGAAGATACCTGCCACCCCGGCGGGGGTCCCGGCAGTTCGGACGATGATCGGTGAGGGACGCGACATAAACGTTACGCTGATCTTCAGCCTCGCGCGTTACGCAGAGGTGATAGAGGCGTACCTGAGCGGGCTCGAAGCGCTGCACTCCGCCGGAGGGGACGTTTCGACGGTTCACAGCGTCGCATCGTTCTTCGTGAGCAGGGTCGACACCGAAGTCGACGGCCGCCTGAAGACGCTCGGGGCGGAGGCTTCGCTGTACGGCAAAGCCGCGGTGGCACAAGCGAAGCTGGCCTACGAGCTGTTCCAGGAGAAGTTCTCAGGTTCGCGCTGGCAGGCGCTGCGCGACGCGGGCGCCCACCCCCAGCGGCCTCTGTGGGCGTCAACCTCCACCAAGAACCCGGCCTACCCGGACCTTCTCTACGTCGACACGCTGATCGGGCCTGACACGGTGAACACCATGCCCGACGCGACCGTGGCCGCTTTCGTCGATCACGGGACTACCGCTAGGACAGTCGACTCGGGGCTCGACGAGGCGCACTCCCTCCTCGACGCGCTGGTGGCCGCCGGCGTGGACATGCAGGACGTCTCTGCGGTGCTAGAGCAGCGCGGGGTGGCGTCCTTCCTCGACAGCTGGAAGGCCCTGCTCGGATCGCTAGAAGCGAAAGCCGCCGCCGCAGCTGGGCAGGCCAGGTGAGCGGGGACACCCCCGCCAACCCGCTGGCCGCTGGAAACGAGGCCGTCCGCCAGGCTCCGCCGGGCGTTCTGGTCGTCGTCGGTGCGTCCGGCGACCTGACGGCACGTAAGCTGCTGCCGGCAATAGAGCAGCTGTCACGACGACGGCTTGTCCCGCGCTCGTTTGCGGTGGTAGGCGTCGCGCGCACCGAGCTCGACGACGACGGCTTCCGGAAGCTGATGACCGACTCGGTGCCCCACGCGGGTGCAGGCTGGGCCGAGCTGGTCAAGCGCAGCCGGTACGTGACCGGCGAGTACGGCGACCCCTCCACGTTCCAGGCGTTGGGCAAGGTTTTGGCTGAGGTCGAAGCCCAAATCGGTGCAACGGGAAACCGCACCTTCTACCTGGCGACTATTCCCGCCGTGTTCGAGATGGTAGCGGACGGCCTGGGAGCTGCCGGTCTCAACCGTTCGCCCAACGAGCACTCAGCGGTGAGGCTCGTCATCGAAAAGCCCTTCGGCAGAGACCTCGACAGTGCCACGGAACTCGACGCTGCGTTGCACCGCAACTTCGAAGAGTCCCAGATCTACCGCATAGACCACTACCTAGGCAAAGAGACGGTCCAGAACGTCCTCGCCTTGCGCTTCGCGAACGCGATCTTCGAGCCGCTGTGGAACCGCAGTTTCATCGACCACGTCCAGATCACCGTCGCCGAGTCACTTGGAGTCGAAAAGCGTGGAGGTTTCTACGAGACGGCAGGGGCGTTGCGCGACATAGTCCAGAACCACGTCATGCAGGTCCTTTCCCTGACGCTCATGGAACCCCCCGGGACCATCGACGCTCAAGGTATCCGCGACGAGAAAGTAAAGGCGCTGCGAAGCGTGGTGATCCCGACCGCCGAGAGCGTCAAGACTGACGTCGTGCGCGGCCAGTACGACAGCGGCTGGAGCGAAGGGGTTGCCGTGCAGGCCTACCGCCAGGAGCCCGACGTGGACCCGAACAGCCGAACGGAGACCTTCGTCGCTATGAAACTCATGTGCGACAACTGGCGTTGGGCGGGCGTGCCTATTTACGTGCGGACCGGGAAAAGGCTCCCCAAGAGGGTGACGGAGGTCGCCTTGCAGTTCCACAGGGTGCCGCACCTGGCGTTCGGTAGCGCCGAAAGTCAGGGGCTGCGTCCCAACGCCCTGGTGCTTCGCATACAGCCCGACGAGGGCGTCGCGTTGCGGTTCGGAGCGAAAGTCCCAGGTCAGGCGTTCAACGTGCGTGACGTGCTGATGGACATGTCCTACGGTTCCGCTTTCATGGAGGACGCCCCCGACGCCTACGAGCGGCTGCTGCTCGACGCGATGGTCGGCGACCCCACGTTGTTCATACGAAGCGACGAGGTCGACCAAGCGTGGAGGATCGTGGATCCGATACTGGAGGCGTGGCAGGGTCGCGCCGTGCCACTTTCGGGGTACGCTGCGGGCAGCTGGGGTCCCCGTCAGGCAGAGCAGCTCATCGAGCGGGACGGCCGGCAGTGGCGGAAGCCGTAGCAGTAGACAGCTGGTCCGGGCAGGGTGTCAGACTCTCGGAGATAGTCGGGGCTCTGGCCGACCTGAGGGACCAGTCGAGCCGTCACGCCGCCTCGGCGCGCACCGCTGTCATGACCATCGTCGCTGTCGCCCCGGGCGACGAGCAGGCGTACGCGGCTACGGACGCTCTGCGCTCCCTGGCAGGGCACCATCCCGCGAGGATAGTGCTGCTGCGGCCCTACCCTGACGAGGTCGCAAGCCTCGAAGGGCGCGCCACTCTCTACACCCTCGACACCGACAACCACAACGTCAACTTCGAGGAGGTGGCTATAGAGGTCGGCGGTCAGGCAGCCAACCACCTCGACTCGCTGGTCGAAGCGTTCACGCTGTCGGATCTACCGGTCGCTGTGTGGTACGTGAGCTCGCTGCCCAACCCGTCGGACCCTCTGCTGGCAGTCGCGGACGTAGTGGTGGTCGACAGTCGCGACGCGTCAGATCCGATCAGCTTGAGAGGTTTGCTCCAACTTGCGAGGCGCCGGACGGTGGTCGATCTGAGCTGGTCCCGGCTGAAGACCTGGCGGGATCTCGGAGCTTCACTGTTCGAGCCGCGCGAGAACCGTTCGTGGCTTGATGCGATAGAGGTCGTGGATGTGTGCGGCAAGGTTGGTCCGCGTGGTCTCATAGGCGGCTGGCTCGTCGATCGGATCGGGCTCGACGAGCAGATCGTGACCTTCCAAGACGCACGTCACGTGTCTTTCAAGCTGACGGCGCGCCGGGACGGCGAAGAGGCGACGTTCGCCGTCGAAAGACACTTCGACCTCAGGGAGGTCGTAGCCACCGTGCGCCTGCCGGGGCAGGCGCCCCAGATCGCCACTGCGGAGCTACCCGAGGACGCTCTGGCTTCGTCGCTGGCCGAGGCTCTCACCCGTCTGGGCCCGGACCCGGTTTGGGAGGCTGCGCTTTCGGAGGCAACGAGCCTGGCCGGGGCCTGACCGGCGCCGCGCCGGTAGCGCAGTTCGCCTATTGCGCTTCTTTGTGCCCGCCAGCGCCTAGTCTCAGACGCTGTGAACGGTGAAATGGTCGTTGTCGACGACGTCGCCGCGGAGTTCTCGGCTCGCATGGTGCGAGCCTTCCGCGAGCGGGTCGGGGAGTTCTTCAGTATCGCTCTGTCCGGCGGGGAGACGGCGCGCGAGTGCTACGAGCATCTTGCGCAAGAGGGTTCCGAGGCGATCGACTGGCTGTCGGTCAACGTCTACTGGGGTGACGAACGTTGCGTTCCTGGCGACGACCCCGACTCCAACCAGTTCCTGGGCCGTAAGGCCCTTCTCGAAAGGGTAGGCACTGCGAACGCTGTGTACCCTATGATCTGCCAGGAGGGCCCTGACGCCTACCAGCTTCGGCTCAGCTCGATCGAACGCCTGGACGTGGTGCACCTAGGAATGGGCCCGGATGGCCACACCGCTTCGTTATTTCCGGGGTCAGCCGCGTTGGACGCGGACCCGGGTCAGCTCGTGTTGATGACCGAGGACCCGACCGGTAGGAACCGCCTCCCGAGGATGACGCTGTCGCTGTCGGGGATCGCCCGCTCGCGTCAGGTGATCTTCACGGTCGCCGGCGAGTCCAAGCGCGAAGCTGTAGCCGCCCTGCTCGCAGGCGACGACATTCCAGCTGCGCGTGTGAGAGCTGACAAGGTGACCTGGATCGTCGACCACGAAGCCCTGGGAAGCTAGAAGGTGGTTCCCAGCGATGCCGTCCGGGAGCATATAGACGCCCTGGTGCAAGCCGTCGGGGTGACCGCCAACCGCGACCAGGTCGTGGAGATCCTCACGACTGTCGCCCGGCTGGCTGAGACCGACACTGACCGTCTCGACCTTAAGATAACCAATGCGGCGCTCAAGGAGATGGCCGACGCCTTCGCCATGTTCGCGCCCTACCGCCAGCTGCGCAAGCTCACCATGTTCGGGTCCGCTCGCATCCAACCGACAGATCCCCTTTACGCCCAGGCGCGGGAGCTCGCGAGGGTGCTGGCTGCTAACGGCTGGTCGACGATAACCGGCGCAGGTCCGGGAATAATGGCGGCCGGGCTGGAAGGCGCAGGACCGGAACGTTCGTTTGGGATAAACATCCGCCTGCCTTTCGAGCAGGGAGCCAACCAGTTCATCCGCGACGACCCCAAGCTTGTGTCGATGAAGTACTTTTTCACCCGCAAGTTGATGCTTATCAAGGAGTCCTTCGCTTACGCTGTCCTGCCCGGCGGGTACGGAACCTTAGACGAAGTGTTCGAGCTCCTCACCCTCGTTCAGACAGGCAAGGCCGAGCCGGCGCCGATCGTGCTGCTCGACACTCCCGGCAGCGACTACTGGCGGGGTTGGGACAGGTTTCTCTCCGAACAGGTGGTGTCACGGGGTCTCGTAGGCGCCGAGGACCCGTCCCTGTACAAGATCGCTATGAGCGTGGACGACGCAGCGAGGGAGATCCTCGGGTTCTACCGGAACTACCATTCGCTTCGATGGGTGGGTAACACCCTCGTGCTGCGCCTGCTCGCCAGGCCTACCGAAGCCGAGGCGGCTGAGCTGTCCGAGCGCTTTTCTGACATCATGAGCGGCCCGCTGAAAGTTCTCGACTCTCACCTGCCGGCGGAAAAGCGAAGCGGCGAGTTCTTGGAGCTGCCCCGCGTGTCGTTGCGCTTCGACAGGATGGCTTTCGCAAGGCTCCGCCAGCTCATCGACGCCCTCAACGTCTTGGAGAGCGCCCCTCCCGAAGTGTCGGTTGCCCACACTTGAGCGCTGTGCTACAAGATTCGTTCGACATAGCCGACCACAGGGCACCGTCACGTGTTGTGTTCGGACCGCACGAGACTAACCTCGGTGACGGTCGCCGTCTGAGTGGCAGGCACGTCGCCTACTACGAGCGGCGGGCTCGCGGAGGCGCAGGGGTAATCGTCGTAGAGACAGCGTCGGTCACTCCCGGCGACTGGCCCTACGAGCGGGCGCCGTTAGCTGAAGTTGCCGGGGACGGCTGGCGGTCGATAGCCGATGCGTGCCGGCCTTACGCCACCGTGGTCCTCGCTGGTTTGGGTCACAGCGGAGGGCAAGGTTCGAGCGCCTACTCCCAGCAGGTGATGTGGGCGCCCTCCCGCGTCGCAGACGCGGTGAGCCGGGAACCCCCCGCGGAGCTCGAACAAGACGGTATCGACGAGCTGATACGAGCTTTCGCGTCCTCGGCCCGGCTCGCCGTGGAATCCGGCCTCGCCGGCGTCGAAGTCGACGCCGGCCCGTTCTCGCTGCTGCGCCAGTTCCACTCGGGGATCACTAATCTGCGAAGCGACCGCTACGGCCGGGACCGCCTGGCGTTCACCCGGAGCGTGCTCGAAGCGGTCCGCGAAGCCGTCGGCGAGGGCGGCCTCGTCGCGCTGCGCTTGAGCTGCGACGAGCTGGCTCCCTGGGCCGGGGTCACCCCCGAGGCGGCGGGCGAACACGTCGCCGAGCTCGCGCCTCTCGTCGACGTGATCACGGTCGTGCGTGGAGGCCCCTTCGACACCGGCGCCTACAGGCCGGACGGTCACACCCCGGCCGGTTTCAACCGCGAGCTGTGCGCGGACATGAGACGCGCCGGCGAAGGGGTCCCCGTCGTCGCCCAGGGGAGCATCGTCGACCCGGCCATGGCGGACGACCTCCTTGGATCCTCGGTGTGCGACATGGTGGAGATGACCAGAGCGTTGATCGCCGACGCTTCCCTCGTCGCGAAAGTGCGCGCCGGGCGTCCCGACGAGGTGAGGCCGTGCGTGTTGTGCAACCAGGCCTGCAAGGTGCGCGATAACCGTAACCCGATCGTGTCGTGTGTCATGGACCCGCTTTCGGGTTACGAGACAGCGCCCCTGGCGCCTGGCGGCAGACCCGCCAGGCGGGCCCTGCGGGTCATGTTCGTCGGCGCCGGCCCCGCCGGTCTGGAGGCCGCCGGTCTCCTGGCCGCGAGCGGTGTCGACGTTCGGGTGCTCGACAGGCGGGAGGCTTGCGGTGGGGCGATGGCCGAGGTTGCGACGACGCCCGGACGGCGTCGAATGGCCGCCGGCGTCCGCTGGCTCGAGGAACGCGCTCGCAGAGCAGGAGCGGTCGTGGAACTGGGCGTGGACGTGAAGCCGTCGCACGTCGAGGATGCACGCGTCGAGGGGTGGGACGTCGTGGTCGCTACCGGCTCCAGGTTCGTCTCCGAACGCTACCCTGCGGCGGGTATGGCGGTCCTGGACCCCCTCGACGTGCTCGCGGGTCGCTGTGCGCTACCCGACGGCCCGGTGGCGGTCCTGGACCCTGTCGGCGACTGGACGGGGGTGGACGTCGCTTACTGGCTGGCCTGCGAGGCTGGCCGCAGCGTCGCTCTGATAACCCCTGACGTGGTAGCCGGCACCCTGCTGGGTCGCGGCGGCCAGCTCGGCGAGATCAACTTCCGTCTGGAACGCTGCGGTGTCAAGCGGGTGCTCAGATCGGCGGTCCGGGAGATCGGGGTCGGGTTCGTGCGCGTAGCCGACCCGTGGACCGCGGCGGAGAAAGAAGTGCCGGCTGCGGTGGCTGTCGACTGCGGTCACCGCTTGCCCGACGACTCGCTCTACCAGCTTCTACGCGACCCTAAACCAGTGCGAATCGGCGACAGCGTAGCCCCGCGCAGCGTTTTGGAGGCTGTCCTGGAAGGAAGAAGAGCTGCCGTGTCGCTAGGGGCTTCGGAGGAGGTGTCGCATAGTTGAGTCCCCACGGCCGCTACCGGCACCTTTTCGCGCCGATACGACTCGGTTCTTTGACGTTGACCAACAGGATCGTCTTCTCCGCCCACCTGACCAACTACGCGACCCAGGACGGGCTCCCAAGCGACCAGCACGTCGCCTACTACGCCGCGAGGGCTCGAGGCGGAGCCGGTCTGATCATCACCGAGGAGCACTCCACCCATCCCACCGACTGGCCCTACGAGAAGCTGATCCACGGCTACAAGGCCGAGGTCGTGCCCCGCTACCTGGCGATGACCGAAGCCGTGCACGACTTCGACGTCCCGATTCTCGCCCAGATCAACCACAACGGGGGCCAGGCTTCGTCGATGTACACGCGTCTGCCCGTCTGGGCGCCGAGCGCTGTGCCCGACCCGCTGTTTCGCGAGGTCCCCAAAGCGATCGACGAGGCCGAGATAGCCGAGGTGGTCGCGGGTTACTCGACTGTCGCAGCGCACTGCCTGGCCGGCGGGTTCGACGGTGTCGAGCTTCAGTGCTCCCACTCGTCGATAGTGCGGGGCTTCTTGTCCCCCGCTACCAACCACCGTCGGGACCGTTACGGCGGCTCCCTCGCCAACCGCGCCCGTCTCGCCCTGGAGATCGTATCCGCTGTCCGCGAAACGTTGGGGCGCCGCCCGGTCCTCGGGGTGCGTCTGTGCGGCGACGAGCTGATCGACGGTGGAACCACCGTCGACGAGGCGGTCGAAGTGGCCAAGATGCTCCAAGACAGCGGGGCGGTCGACTACATCAACACTTCGATAGGTGTAGCCACCGCGACCCTGTACATGATAGAGGCGAGCATGGCTGTCCCACCCGGTTACTCCCTCTACATTCCCTCGGCTATTCGATCCGCCGTGACGCTTCCGGTGGTCGGCGTCGGACGCTTCAAGGATCCGCTCCAAGCGGAGAAGGCGATCGCCGCCGGTCACTGCGACCTCGTCGGTGTCGTGCGCGGACAGATCGCGGACGCCGATTTCGCCGCCAAAGCGCGAAACGACAACGCCACGCACATCCGCACCTGCTTGTCGTGCAACCAAGAGTGCGTAGGCAGGATGGGCCTCAACCGCTGGCTTGGCTGCATAGAGAACCCGCAGGCCGGTCGCGAGGCGGTCCCGGCGGGCCCGCCGGCGCGCAAGAAGCGCAGGGTGGTCGTCGTCGGCGGCGGCCCTGGTGGCCTGCAGGCTGCGCTGAGCGCGTCGCAGCGGGGCCACGAAGTGCTGCTCGTAGAACGCGAGTCCCGCCTCGGCGGCCAGATCGCCGTGGCGTCTACGGTCGCCTCACGAGCGGAGCTCCTCGACCTGACGAGGAACCTGGCCGGCGCCGCTACCAGAGCGGGAGTGCAGCTGCGCACGGGGGTAGAGGCGACCGTCGAGATGATCGACTCCTTTTCACCCGACGCGGTCGTGCTTGCGACCGGCGCCCGCCCGGCGAGACCGTGGTGGGCTGGCACACTCGACGAGAACCCTCGTGTCGTGGACGTCCGAGACGTCCTCGAAGCTAGGGCGGAACCCACAGGCCGGGTGGTCGTCGTCGACGACCTCGGCTTCCACCAGGCGACGTCGGTCGCCGAACTCCTCGCTGATCGCGGTGCGTCGGTCGAGATCGTCACCCCTGCGATGGTCGTCGGAGGCGACCTCGGCGTTACCTTGGACCTAGAGACCTGGAACGTCAGGGCTCACCGCAAGGGGATCCGCCAGGCTACGGACCTGGTAGCTATGGGAGTCAAACCTAGCCAAGCCGCCGAGGGCACGCCGGGAGGGCTCGAGCTTGCGTTGGTGCATCACCCGACCGGCGAGGAGAGGCCGCGCGTCGCCGACTGGGTTGTGGTAGCAACCCACCAGGAACCAGAGGACGCCTTGTGGCGGGCTTTGAGCGACGCGCCTTTCGAGGTGCACCGGGTCGGCGACTGCCTGGCTCCCCGTAGGGCGCACTGCGCTGTCATCGAAGGCCATCGTGTGGGGTCGCGTATATGACACGACCAAGCGAAGTCCTAGCGGTCGTCGTCGCGCGCGACGGGCGCCTCCCGCCCGGAGCCGGCGACGCTACCGCAGAGGCGGGAGGATCGGTGGTTCTCGCCGGTGGCGGCGTCGCGAAAGCGGCCGCCTCGTTGCCCAACGCAACTGACGTGTGGCTGGTGGAGTCGCCGACTTCTTCCGAGGCGGTCTTCGACGCTGTCAGGCCGGTACTCGAAGGCGTCCGCCTGGTAGTCCTCCCGGCGTCGGCGGACGGTAGGGACCTTGCCGCGATCCTCTGCCATGAGATGGGATGGCCGCTGCTGGCCGGGTCGGTGTCAGCAAACCTCGAAGCCGACGGCGACGTCGTTCGAGCCGAACTGCTCCGAGCGGACGGGCAGGTCGTGGTCCCTGCGGCGACTCGCGCTCCGGCGGTCGTCACCCTGTGGCCCAGGCCTGCCGGCGCCCAGGTTGGCGCGCAGGGCGGCGCGCAGGCCTGCCCGGCCCGACTTCACCGTGTACCTGACAGCACTCCAGACGCTCAGGATCCTCCCCGAGAGGAGCGAGCGAGCGCCGAGGTGCAGGGCTCTTTGGGTGGCACCCTCGTCGAACCCGACCCCGCCACGATGGACCTCGCCGACGCGAGGCGCATACTCGCCGGTGGCGCCGGCCTGACGTCACGCATCGCAGGGGATGGCCAGCCTGTAGCGGCGTTCGAGCTTCTAAGTGCCGTGGCCGCAGCGATTGGAGGCACCGCCGGGGTCACACGCGTCGTAAGCGACGCAGGCTGGATGCCCCATGACCGTCAGATCGGAACTACCGGGGTGACAGTCAACCCGGACCTGTACGTAGCGTTCGGGATATCAGGGGCCTCCCAGCACGTGGGGGGCATCGAAGGGGCGCAGCACGTGGTCAGCGTCAACACCGACCCGTTCTGCCCGATGACCCGAATGGCCGATCTCGGACTGGTAGCTGACGCGCCGGCAGTCCTCGCGGAGTTGGCCCGGCGGCTCGGCGTGACCATCCCAGCCGGCCTGGAGGCGGCCCAGTGAGACACCCAAGCCCGGCTGGTTTCGACGGCCCGGCTGGTTTCGACGCTTTAGTCGTCGGGGCGGGCCCTGCCGGCTCTGCCGCCGCTTTCGCGCTGGCGAAAGCCGGCATGTCCGTGCTGATCGTAGAACGCGGTCCGTACCCGGGGTCAAAGAACGTCTACGGCGGCGTCGTCTACGGCCGCATCCTCGACCAGATAGACCCGGTTTGGTGGCAGAGTGTGCCGGTTCAACGCTGGGTGGTGCGACGTTCGACGATGGTGCTGACCTCCTCTCAATCGGTGAGCTTCGACGTGCGCTCCCAGGCGTGGGGCGGCCCGCCTCACAACGGGATGACGGTGTACCGGGCCGACTTCGACAGCTGGCTCGCGGACAAAGCGGTCGCTGAGGGCGCCCGCCTCGTGTGCTCCACCGTCGCCACGGGGCTGCTGCGCGACGGGAACGGGCGAGTCTGCGGTGTCCGCACGGACCGTCCCGGCGGTGAGCTTCACGCCAAGGTCGTCATCGCAGCCGACGGGGTCAACTCTTTCCTCGCGAAGTCTGCGGGTCTGCACCGCGACGTCTCCACGTCACATTTCACTCTCGGGGTGAAAGAGGTTCTAGACATGGAGCCGGAGATGATCGAGTCCCGCTTCGGGCTGTCCGCCCGGGAGGGTCTAGACATCGAAGCTCTCGGCGCGACCGGCGGGATCCCCGGAGGTGGGTTCCTCTACACCAACCACGACTCGGTGTCGGTCGGGGTCGTCGTCGCTCTCGACGGTCTCGCCGCGTCGAAGCGCCGGCCCGAGGAGCTCGTCGCAGCCTTCAAGGCTCACCCGTCGATCGCCCCTTACCTGCGCCACACGACTTTGAGGGAGTACTCCGCTCACCTTATCCCCGAGGGTGGTTACGACTCGATGCCGGACCTCGTCGCCGACGGGTTGCTCGTCGCAGGTGACGCCGCGGGAATGACCTTAGCGGCGGGCTTGTGGTTGGAGGGTGTCAACTTCGCGGTGGGCGCTGGCCTAGCAGCTGGGCGTGCAGCTGCTAGGGCGATCGAGGCGGGTGACACGACGGCCCGGGGGCTGGGCGGATACCGTCGGGAGCTTGAAACGAGTTTCGTGCTTGCCGATCACCTGCGACTCCGCCGGGCCCCGGCTCTTGTCCTGTCAGACCGGGTGCAGGGCGTCTACAACAAGGTGCTCTGCGACCTGGCGGAGCAGATGTTCACAGTGGGCAACCCGGCTCCCAAACCGGGGCTGCTCAGCCTCGCTCGGCGTTCGATGCGTACGCACGGCCTGAAGTTACGTCATGTCGCCAAGGACGGTCTCGAAGCTGCGAGGACGTTCCGTTGACACCCGACTCGCGCGTCATGTCCTTCGAGGAGCGAATGGCGACCGTCGAGTTTCGCATCGCGGAGCACGCTCACATCGCCGTCGACACCGAGGTCTGCGCCTCGTGCACCACACGAGAGTGCGTTACCGCGTGCCCGGCGAACCTCTTCGCCCAGACAGCGGACGGGGGGATACTGTTTAACTACGAGCAGTGCTTCGAGTGCGGCACCTGTTACATGGTCTGCAACAAAGAGGGTGCGATCTCGTGGAGTTACCCTCAGGGCGGTTTTGGCGTGGTGTTCCGCCGTGGCTGAGGCACCTTCGCTGTTCGTGTGCGTTGCCCCCGACGACCTGAGGCCGCAGGTGGACCCGCTGAGCGGTTCGGTGACCGTCGACGAGCGATGGGCTGTTCTGAGCGCTTCGGAAGCGGCTGCCGTCGAACACGCAGTGCGCATGGGCGAAGCTTGGGGTCTTGGCGTAGTGGCGATCACGGTCGGGCCTCCCGGTTGCGAAGTCGCGCTCGCCGAGGTTTCCGCTCTCGGGGTAGCCGTCTGCCGGGTCGACACTGCCCACAGCGGGTCGCCGCGCAGGTTGAGCCCCGCCGAGCTAGCGGGAGAGCCACAATGGGTGGCAGCTCAGCTCGCAGCGCAGATACGCCGGGCGGGGCCGGCCGCAATGGTCCTCTGCGGGGACCGGTCCGCCCGCCACGGCGTCGGCGCAGTCCCCGGTTTGCTTGCGGCGGAGCTGCGAATGCCGCACGCCTTGGGATTGGTTTCTATAGAGCTGACCGGGGATTCGACGCTGCGCGTCGACAAGCGCCTCGAGGGCGGCTGGCGGGAGCGCATAGTAATAACCCGCCCGTCGGTGCTGTCCGTCGAAGCCGCCGGCGTCCGTCTGAGACGGGCCGATATCCGGTCGCTCGTCGGAGTGCCCCCCAACGCGGCGGAGGTCGTCCCTGCGGTGGACGTGGAGCTGCGGGGAACGGTGGAGTTCGGGGCGCCGGGACCTTACCGTCCCCGTCCGCTGCGTGTTGCGCCTCCCGGTGGCGATGCCCATGAGCGTCTCGTAGCTTTGGCAGGGGCGAACGTCACTGGCAGCGCGAGCCGTGTGGCAGGGCCGCTGGACGCCAAGGAGGCCACCGACGAGTTGATCGCTTTCCTGTCCGCCCACGGGTACCTTGGCGATGAGACCGGCGGAGGCCGCGAGGCTGTGGGCGCCTCCTAGTCGCTGTCGTCGTCGCCTAGACCTGTGAGCAGCCCGGCGGCCTTTTCGACCGAACGGCGCGCCTGGGCGACGCGCCGTTCGAAGGGGTCTCGTTTCTCCCCGCTTCGAAGCGCGACGCGCAGGCTTTGCAACCCCAGGTCGGCGAGCTCTTCGGAGATGGTACGGAGACGTTCGACTATGTCGGCGAGCTCGTCGGTCACACCAGTCCAGCCCTTCGCGCTACGAGGAGCATCGGGTGCTCGACTCGGGCTCCGCCGGCTGCCAGCCACAGCGAGCAGCCCGGGTTCGCGCTCGCTACGACGTCAGGCGACGCGGCGTCTATCACCCGGAGCTTCTCCCTGCGGATAGCCCCAGCCATCTTCGGCCGGAGCGCGCTGTAAGCGCCACCTGCGCCGCAGCAGAGGCCGTCGTCGTCGAGCTCGACTACCGAGGCGTAGCGTGACAGCACCTCACGGACGGGCATGTGAGACCTCTGCACGTGACGGAGGTGGCAGGGGTCCTGCACGGCCACCCGCAGCGGCCCAGCGTCGGCTTTGACGGGTGGCAGCAGGTGAGCTCTGCCTGCAACCCACTCGTGGATGTCATGGACTCTCGCCGCGAACCTGACGGCTTCGTCGGTGCCGACCAGACGGCCGTAGTCTCGAAGCTGGGCGCCGCACCCGGCCGAGTCGACCAGCACAGGAGCGTCGCCGGGGAAGGCGGCGATCACCCTAGATGCCAGCGTCGCCGCTTTGGAGGTGAGACCGGCATGGGAGTGCAGCGCGCCGCAGCAAGCGGCTCCCGGTCCGGGCAGGGACACTCCCAAACCCATAGCCGACAGCACAGCGATCGTGGCTGCGTGCACTTGTCGCTGCCAGGCGTCCATGACACAGCCCGTGAACAACCAAACGTCGCTACCTGTCGCTGTCAGGGTCTCCTGGCGTAAGGGGAGGCGGGGCAGGCTGAGACGTCGTTCGAGCGCCCGTGGGATCAGGTGGCACCGCTGCGCGAGCGCTCCGACGCTCGTCAGCGTCCTGAGCAGCTGCGGCCTCTCCAGGACCTGGTATGCGAGCCTTTGCCAGGGGGGCACTGTCTTGGCAGCAAGGCCAGCCCGGGTGTCCTCCATCAGAGCCCCAAAATGCACCGACGACGGACAGGCCGTCTCGCATGCCCTGCACATGACGCAGGAAGAAATGGCCTCCAAGAAGCTGTCGGTTACGGGAGCACCCTCATTCACGAGGCGCATCGCTGCGATCCTGCCTCGGGGCGATTTGGCTTCCTCCCCGCTTACCCGGAAGGTGGGGCAGGTGGACAGGCACAGTCCGCACGAGACGCAGCAGGCGAGCTCGTCGGGGTTTAGAGCTATGGGGTCAGGGCGTTTCATCGCTTCACTGGCCCCGCCGGCGGGACCCTAAGCGCCGGCTCTTGGACCCCACCGAGGTTCGGTCGGGTCGTCTTTGGCGTCACGTGATCCGCCAGCGGACTGCGCGAAGGGTTCAGCCTGCCTGACGGATCGAAGTTCTCCTTGACGCGACGGTGTAGCTCGCCGAGCGCCGCCGTCGGGGGCGCAGCCCCCAGGGCTGGCAGGAACCCGCCTTCTACCAGAGCGTCGCTCGCAGCCGGGTCGCAGTGCAAGACCCCGACTCCGATCTCGGCAAGCCAGCCGCCACCCGAAAGCGTCGGCCCTGGCGGTGCCTGCAAGAGCTTCCTCAGGTCTCCAGTCGGCAGCGACAGCCGGGTGCCCGTCCCGCCGGCCGGGACCGGGGGCGGCCCCGGCGCCTCCGCGAACGCGGCGAGGACTTCAGCCGCCTGGTCGGCCACGTCCACCTCGTAGCCTGCGAGGCCCACCCAGGTCCGATCTCCGTCCCAGAGCACCGACAGCGGCTTGTAGAGGCGGGATCTAACTTCGAAAGGGTCGGCTCCTTGCGAGCAGAACCAGCGTTCGGTCTGCGGTTTGGGAACGCAGCGCAAGACGACCTCGGCTATGAAGGCGAGGCTGCCGTAGGAGCCGACCAACAGCCTGCACAGGTCGAAGCCTGTGACGTTCTTGACCAGCGGAGCCCCTGAGCGCACGAGGCGGCCGGTCGAGGTGACGGCGATGACTTCTAGCACGCAATCCCGGAGAGGACCGCGGCCCAGGCGGCGGAGCCCCGTTCGACCGCACGCGAGGAGCCCGCCGACGGTTGCCTCCTCGGGCCGGTCCGCTTCGAGCGCGACGAGCTGGCTTTTCGCCAAGGTACAGTCCTGCAGTTCGGCGACGGTGGTGGCGGCCCCGACCCGGACGATCATCTCCTCGGGTTGGTGCTCGACGACGCCGCTGGGAGCGACGACGTGTCGCGCGGTTGGCGACGCCACGCCGCCGAGGTGCCACTGTGTGCCTCCCCCCCTGCAGGTCACCGGTCCCGCGTCGACACCGCCGACCTCCTCGGCGAAAGCCTCCAGAGGGGAGGTCATATCCAAGCCCCTGGGGGAAGCGAAGCGAGCTCGCCGCAGCCGGCGGCTCCGGACGGGAGGACCTTGTCGGGGTTGCACCGGCCTTCTGGGTCGAACGCGTCTCTCAGGCACCTCTGTGCTGCCATGTCTGCGTCGGTGAAAACCAGCCCCATCGCTTCACGCTTCTCGAGGCCGATCCCGTGCTCGCCGGAGAGGGTACCTCCCGCCCGCACGCAAGCCTCGATGATCCGCTGCCCGGCTTCGTGCACCTTGGCTTCCACGCCGGGCTCGCGTCGGTCGAAGACGATCAGCGGGTGCAGGTTCCCGTCGCCAGCGTGGAACACGTTGCCGACGAGGAGACCTCTCGCCCTGGCGATCTCGTTCACCTCCCCTAGAACGTCGACCAGCACCGAGCGCGGCACGACGCAGTCGTGAAGGTAGTAGTTAGGCGCGATTCTGGCGACCGCCCCGAAAGCCGACTTCCTCGCCTTCCACCACAGCGCCCGCTCCGTCTCGCCGGCGGCGACTCTGACTGTCCGCGCCCCGTGGCTGGAAAGTACCGCCGACACTGCGGCGGACTCGACGCGCACCCCGCCGGGAAGACCGTCCAGTTCGACGAGAAGCAGAGCCTCGGCGTCGGTGGGAAGGCCAGCGTGCACGTACGCTTCGACGACCCCGACGATCGTCTTATCCATCATCTCTAAGGCGGCGGGTACGATCCCGGCGCCTATGACAGCGCTGACTGCTCTGGCAGCGCTGTCCATGTCGGTGAAGTCAGCGAGGAGCGTGGACACGCTCCTGGGCTTCTCGGTCAGGCGGACGCAGATACGGGTGGCTATGCCCATCGTCCCTTCGCTCCCGACGAAACAACCGCGAAGGTCGAGGCCTTCCGGCTCGGGGTCCAAACCGCCGAGGCGGACCACTTCCCCGTCGGCTAGGACCACCTCGAGCGCTGCGATGTGGGCGTTGGTCACCCCGTAGAGGAGGCAGTGCGGGCCTCCGGAGTTGTTAGCGACGTTGCCGCCCACAGAGCAGGACTGCTGCGACGAGGGGTCCGGAGCGAAGAACAAGCCGTGCCCGGCGACAGCCCGGGAAAGGTCCAGGTTGATCACACCTGGCTCCACCCACGCAAAGCGGTTCTCGACGTCCACCTCGAGCACACGGTTCATCCTCGTCGTGACCACCACCACCGGTGGTTTCGGTCCGCTCGGAACGGCCCCGCCGGCGAGCCCCGTCCCCGAGCCGCGAGCGACGAACGGCCAGTTGTGGCTACGGCAGGTTCGCAGGACTGCGGACACTTCTGAGGTCGAAGTCGGGAAGCACACCGCCGCGCAGCGTCCGCTCATAGTGGACGCGTCGCGGTCGTAGAGTTTCAGCTCGAAGGGGTCTGCGTGGACGCCTTCGACGCCGAGCGCTGCGCGCAGGTCAGCGATGAGAGCTCCAACGGTCATGAGTACATGAGAGGTTACCCTCACGCCGTCAGATCGGCTAGGTCGTTGCTGCTGGGCAGCGCTGCTGGTGTGGGCGCAAGGAGACGCTGCGACCGCAGCGTCGATCAGTCGGACGGGCAGCGCAGCCCGGAAGGCGGAACTTTCAGGCCGACGAGGTAGGCGTTCACGTAGCTGCGCACGCATGAACTGTACGAGTAAGCGGTGTGGCCCTCCCCCACCCGGGTGAGGAGGACTCCGTGCTGGAGCTGGCTGGCTAACGCCACCCCTTCTGCGTAGGGGGTGGCCGGGTCGCCGGTAGTCGCGACGACGACGATCGGCGGCGACCCGTCGGCGTGCAGGACCATGGGCCTGCCGGTGGCCGGAACCGGCCACACAGAGCACAGGGCTTCGCTGTAGAGGTTCAACAGCCCGAACACCGGCGCTGCCTTCTCGGCTGCGGGGGCTGCGGCTTCGAGGGCGGCCAGCGACGGTGCCGGCGTGTCAAGGCAGGTTACGGCCGTCTCGGCTTCGAGTTCGTTGCTGACACCGGCCGCGCTCAGACCGATGTAACTGTCGAAGAGCTGGTGCAGGGTGGTCGGGTCGCCTCTTTCGAGTTCGCCGAGGCCGGCCTCCAACGTCGGCCACGACGACGGCGTGTACAAGCCGGCTCCTGTCGCGTAGAGGAGTTGCGCCACGCCGAACGGCTGCGAGGATCCTGCTACGGCCAGGGGGTGAGCTGCGACGGCGGCCATGAGGTTCTCGAACGCGCCGAGCGGGTCGCTTCCGGGATGCCACGCGCAGCCGGTGTCAGCCTCGCAGCTGGCGAACATCGAGTCGAGCTCGGCCTCGAACGCGTCGGACTGGGCGTCGAGACTGTCGACGACTCCCAGGTCCGGGTTCACCGCCCCGTCGAGGACCATCGCCCGGACGTGGCCCGGGAACATGTCGGCGTAGGTGGCACCAAGGAGCGTCCCGTAGGAGAAGCCGAGGTAGCTGATCGACCCTACCCCGAGAGACCGGCGGAGTCTGTCCATGTCGAGCGCGGCGTCCACGGTGCTCACATAGGGCAGTTCGCGTCCGCTGCGTTTCTCGCAGGCGGCGGCGAAGGAGCGGTCGGCTGACACCAGCGTGGCGACTCCCCCGGGGCTGGTCGGCGCCGGGTTAGCGTTGACGAAGCGGAGCAGTTCGGAACTGTCGACGCAGGTCACGGGATCGCTGTGGCCGACTCCCGGCGGGTCGAAGCCGACCACGTCGAAGTGCTCCGACACCGACCGGGGCACCATGTCCATGACCTGGGGTAGAAAGTCGACTCCTGACACCCCGGGGCCTCCAGGGTTGACGAGCAGGACCCCGTCCGAAGGAGTCGACCCTAGGTGGCGGTCGAGCGCTATAGCTACGGTTCCCGGCTGGGCGGGGTTCTCAGGGTTAAGGGGGACCTCGACGGAAGCGCACTGGTAGCCTTTAGGCCCGTCAGCTCCGTTGCACGCCGACCAGACGGGACCGGACGCTACGCCGTTCGCCACGGGAGCCGGCCCCGGCCCTGCGGCACGGCTAGCGCCGCAGGAGGCGAGCAGTCCTGCTAGCCAAATCCCGATCGTCACGGTCCCCGCGAGGCGTCGACGTGACGCTGGCCCTGCCATGTGCACGCAGATCATACGCTACGAGGCGGCGGTGTATCGTTCGGCTGTGGCCACGCGCAAAACCCCCCGCCGCGACCGACCGGTTTCGTCTCAGGCCCACGCAGCGCATCAGACGGTAGCCGCTCCCGGAGCGGTGCGGGAGTGGGTCAGCATCGACGATCCCTTCGAGGAGCGCACGTGGCTGCTCGACGTCGGGTTTTTGCTGTCGCGCTGGCAGTGCCTGTATGCCAGGGGCTGCCAAGGGGTCCTCACCGGACCGGCGGCGGACATTGCGCAGGGCTGCTGCTCCTACGGGGCGCACTTCACCTGCGACGAGGACGTGAAGCGTGTCCAGGACGCAGCCGCGAACCTTGACCTGTCGCTGTGGCAGTTCGCCGCCGAGGGCCGCCTGAGAGGGGTAGTCGACTTGGACGAGGAGGGGACGGCGACGACCCGGCTCGTCGACGACGCGTGCATCTTCTTGAACCGCCCTGGTTTCGATGCCGGAGCCGGGTGCGCCCTGCATCTCGGCGCGATCAGGTCGGGAGCCCAAGCTATGGGCTTGAAGCCGGACGTGTGCTGGCAGCTTCCGCTGCGCCGCCACGACGACGACGGCGAGGACGGCACTGTGATATCGACCATCACCAGCTGGCAACGAAAGCACTGGGGTGACGGCGGCGCCGAATTCTACTGGTGGTGCACGGAAGCTCCCGAGGCGTTCAGCGGGCCGGAGCCGCTGTACCGTTCGATGCAACAGGAGCTTAGGGCCATGATCGGCGGCGAGGTCTACGCTACGCTGGAGCGATACCTTGACGTCAAAGCAGCCGAGCGTGCCCAACACGACGACGCGACCCCAGTCGCGCTGATATCGCGTGGCTCAGCACGAGGGGCTTCTCCAAGTCGCCCACGAGGTACTCCCCCGAGAACGCCTCAGAGCTAAACGGCCGACTCTACCTAGGCCTTGTATTGCCTATGGTCTGTATTGCCTATGGTCTGTATTGCCTAAGCTCTGTGCGCCTCGGGCCCAGAGAGCTGTTCCTCGTCGAGGTCTTCCATCGCAAGACACCACGACGCGTGCTCGCCTTCCGGATCAGCCCCGCACTCAGGGCACGGCTCGACGTCCACTTCGGTCAAGCGCTTGAGTACTCGTGCTTCTTCGAAACGCCGATGACGTCCTTTTTTCACCGTACAAGCTCCCGTTCATCGAGAACAGCCACCTCTGAGTGGCATCTATGTCATTGTATCAACACGCCTCGCCCTCTTGGCGTTGTACGCCGAGAGCACGAGATGATCCCTGGGACAGCCGTTCGGCCTGATCCGTATTGGATTCCCAGGTTAACGTCCGTTGCGGCGGTATCGTACAGAGCGATGTCCGACGAGCTAGACGTCCAAGCCATGCTCGAGCGTTTCCGGACGCGAGCTCGAGCGGTCCGCCAGCGGGGCATCCCTCCGGTGGAGGGCGCCGAGCGCAAACGGTTCATCGACCAAGCGCGAATCGACTTCCAGGACTTCGCGATCATCGGGGACGCCCAAGGGCAGCTAGAAGACGGAATCTTGACCTTGACCGTCGACCTTCGCCCGGGTGATCCCGAGGTCACCTCGGGATCCGATCGGCCTTCCTGAGCTCTCCTCGAGCACGAGGTTCCCGTCACGGGTGAAGGTCAGGGCTCCCCTGCCATCTCGAAGGGCGCGCAGATCCTCGAGGAGCAACTCGCTCCGCCACCCTTCCAGAAGGCGACACTGGGGGTCATCCCGGACGAACGCTGCCACGTCCCCCCGCGTGGCCAGAAGGCCCGGGTCGATCCTCTCGCTGCGAGCCACCTGGGCTATCCAAGCCATTATCAGTGCTACCGGTGCGCGCATCTCCTTGGGGACGTCCTCGCTGGGGGGAGCGACGATGTCCTCGCCGCTCAGAGTCCGTCCGCGCTCGATCGCTGCGAGCACTTCCGCTGCCATCGACGGTCTGACCCCCCGGCCGTCAAGGCCGCGTATGGCGTTGAGGTCGTTGACCGTGGCGGGTGGCCGGTGGGCGATCGCCTGGATCGCCAGATCGGGCAGCACGTAACGGACGGGTTGGTCGACCTCAGCGGCTTTGCGTTCACGCCAAGCCGCTACCTCCTGGGCGATACCACGCGAAGCGCCTTTCAAGGCACGAGCGTCGCGAAGCTTCCACCAGCACCGGGAAGGGTCCACTGGCTTGGAGCAGCGTTCCAGTAGAAGCTGGCATTCCTGGTCTACCCAGGTCGTTCGCTTGGCAGCGTCGACCTCGGCGTTGATCTTGTCGGCGAGATCCAGGAGGTACTCGACGTCCGAGGCGGCGTAAGCCAGCTGGGAGGAGCTGAGAGGTCTCGCCTTCCAGTCCGTGAGCCGGTCGCCTTTGGCTAGGTCAACTCCAAGGTAGGACTTGACCAGGGACGCCAGGCTTGCCGTCGTGTGCCCGGCAAAACCAGCAGCTATCTGGGTGTCGAAGATGCGCCCGGGCATCGTTGCGCAGGAGTGGCGCAGTATCTCCAGGTCCTGCTCGCATGCGTGCGCGACCATCACAGCCGGCGATTCGAGGAGACCTGCGAGAGGTTTCACGTCGACGCGCAGCGGATCGATCAGCGCCACTCTCACCCGTCTCGTGTCCGACTCGCGCCAAGCAACTTGGACTAGTGCGAGGAGCGGCCAGTAGGTCTTCTCACGGTGAAACTCCGTGTCGAGGGCGTAACGCTCGGCCATTCCCAGCTCGGCGAGGATTCCTTCGAGGCGTTCCTGGCGCTCGACGAACTCTATGGAGGACTCTGTGGTCGTCGAAGCTTTGCGGACGGCTGCTGGCGTGGCTAGCCGGTTGGGCTCGCCGGCGGCAGGTGGCAGGTAGACCTCACCCACCGTAACTCATCTTGGTGTCTTCCATGCGCAGCACTTCGAGGCCCTCGGCAAGCTCAGTGGGTCCACAGTCGACGACCTCCCCAACAAACAACGTGTGGCTGGTGAAGTCCATCGCCTGGTGGAGCTGGCAGTCCACCCAGGCGGCTGCTAGCTCGAGGATCGGCGAGCCGGTGGCCGCTTGGGTGACTGCGAACCCGGCCAGCTCGCCTTCGGAGCCTCCATCTTCGAGCGGCTTGACGAACTTCCTGACCACAGCCCGGTCCGAGCGGTTCAAGATGTTCAAGCAGAAGGCTTCCCCCTCGCGAATGAAGGTGTTGCTCAACGCGTCGCGCTCGACGCTTACGGCTATGAGTTTAGGCTCGCTCGACACCTGCATAGCCCAGTTAAGCGTCATGAGGTTGCGTCCAGCGCTACCCCGGGTGCCAAGGACGTAGAGGCCGCTCGGCATGCTCCACAGGACCCTCCGCCGCTGCCGGTCGTAGACAGCGCGATCCTGCCCGGGCGGGAACGGGCCTACTAATCCCACTTTCATCAGGTCAATCCCACTTTCATCAGGTCAATCCCAGTTTCATCAGTTCAGTCCTACTTTCATCAGGCCTGCTTCCTCGGGCAGGTCACGGTGCTCGCACCCCGCTGGCCTCGTCGCGCCCGGGACGGTCGCTAAGTTCAGCTACGTGCTGGTGGCTGCGCCCGCGCCGGAGGAGGATCCAACGGTCGTGCAGGACGTCGTCGCCGCTCAGCAGCCGGTCCTTTGGGATCCTCGTACCGTTCAGGTAGATAGCGCCCTGAGCGATCTGGCGGCGGGCGTCTCCCTTCGAGGACACGACACCGCAAGCTACTGCCAGGTCGACGACGCTGAGCCCCCGCTCCAGTTCGGCTCTGGCGATGAGCGTGCTCGGGACGTCGGCTACCACTGCTGCTAACGACGACGTGTCGAGGTCGGCCAGCGAAGAGGTGAAAAGGGCTTTCGCTGCGACAGCGGCGCTCCTCGCCTCCTCCCGGCCGTGGACGAGTTCTGTGACTGCGTCCGCTAGCACCCTCTGCGCCGCTCGCCGCTCCGGCTCGTCGGCTACTCGGACTTCGAGCGCTGCTATCTCCCCCTGGTCGAGGGTGGTGAAACGCCTGAGATAGCTCACGACGTCATCGTCGGGGGTGCGCATCCAGAACTGGTGGAACTCGTAGGGGGAGGTCCTGGCCGGGTCGAGCCAGACCGCTCCGCTCTCGGTCTTGCCGAACTTGGTCCCGTCGGACTTGGTTACCAGCGGCGACGTGACCCCGTACGCGACGGCACCGTCGCGCATCCGGCGTATGAGCGACACCCCTTCGGCGATGTTTCCCCACTGGTCGCTCCCTCCGAGCTGCAGCTCGCATCCGTAGCGGTCGTAAAGCTGCACGAAATCCCAGGCCTGGAGGAGCATGTAGCTGAACTCGGTGAAAGACAGGCTTTCCCCTTGCCTTTCCAGGCGGGTCCGGACCGAGTCCTTGCGGATCATCTCGTTGACACTGAAAAGCTTTCCTACCTCCCTCAGAAATTCGATGAGGGCCACCTGGCCGAGCCAGTCGAAGTTGTCGGCGAGGACGGCAGGGCCTGCATCTGAGACGTCCAGCAGGCGGGATATCTGAGCGGCGATGGCGTCCCGGTTGGCTTGCAGGGTCTCCGCTGTGAGCAGGTTGCGCTCCTCGCTCTTGCCGCTCGGGTCTCCGATCATCCCGGTGCCCCCACCGACCAGGGCTATGGGACGGCTGTCGTGACGGGCCAGCATCCTGAGAAGGCACAGCTGTTGAAGGTGGCCGACGTGGAGGCTTCCGGCGGTCGGGTCGAACCCGATGTAGCCGACTATCGGCCCGGCGTCGAGGCGTTTGCTCAGGCCGTCCCGGTCGGTGACTTGTTGCACGAGGCCGCGCCAGGTCAGCTCGTGAAGAAACGACGACATGGTTACAGTCTCCCACGCCGTGTGCGACGAGCCTGCACGGCCGCTTCCGTCGATAAGTCACCGGGTATTCTCCACGCCGGGTGGGTAACAATACTTGGATGCGATGCGCCGGGATACTTCTCACAGGGGGCTCCAGCCGGCGCATGGGAACTGACAAAGCGACGCTTCGAGTTGCTTCACCGGACGGGAGGTCCTCGTCGACGCTTGCGCGCAGGACAGCCGAGGTCTTGGCGTCGGTCACGGGCATTGCCGTGGAAGTCGGGATCGGCGCAAGCGGGCTGGCGTGCAGCGTCGAGAACCCGGCGGGGGGCGGACCCCTCGCCGGCGTCGTGCAAGGCGCCAGGCACCTGATACAGACCGGGTGGGACGGGCCCGTCGTGGTCGTCGCCACGGACATGCCCCTCCTTGACGTCGAGCTGCTGCGCTGGCTTGTCGGATACCCGGGCTACCGGGGTGTGGTGCCCGTGGTCGGCGCTAGGCCGCAGCCGCTGTGCGCCCGGTACTCGGCCGCTGAGCTAAAAGTTGCGAGAGACGTTCTTGGCGGTGGGTCCCGCTCGATGCGCGACTTCCTGGCCGTCGGACGGCCCAGACTGGTGGACCCGGCTACCAACGGGGCGCCCGCAGGCTGGGAGTCTTTCCTTGCTGACGTCGACACTCCTGAAGATCTCGCCGGCCTGTCCGGATCTTCACAGCCGGGGCGTCCCTCCGCCGCCCAGTTGCCTTCCAAGCCGCCCTCGGTTATGCCACCTCCAGCCAAGCGGCCTGGACCGGTAACAGCTCTCAAGGCCCTCAAGGTGAGGCCTGGCCGGCGCGTGGAGCTACCCGACGATGTAGCGACGGAGGAACCCCTCCAGGTGATGATCGCCGGCCCCGGTGAAACGGCGGCGCCTCTGGCGGTGACGATGCGGACCCCAGGTCACGACTTCGAGCTAGCGGCCGGGTTCGTGTTCAGCGAAGGTGTCGCCGGGCGCGACGAGATCCGCTCAGTCGACTACTGCGAGGCGGTCGCTTCCGACCCGGCCGCCCGCTGGAATCACGTGGCTGTGCGCCTGAGCCGACCCCGAGCGCGCGAAGTCCCTATCCGGGCGTTCGTTGCCTCGGCCAGTTGCGGCACCTGCGGAAAAGCGACTATCGACGACCTGGTCGTGTCCTGTGGCCGAGTCGACGCCGGGCAGCCCTGGCCGGGATCGCTCATACCGGCGTTCTTCGAAGGTCTGCGCGCCGCCCAGAAGGCCTTCGACCGCACCGGAGGGCTGCATGCGGCCGGATTGTTCGACCGTGAAGGTAACCCCCGGATCGTTCGCGAGGACATCGGCAGGCACAACGCTGTGGACAAGGTTATCGGCGCCACGATCCTTGCGGCCGGCGGCTTCGACCGGACGCCAGGAGGCTACGCCCTGGCGGTCTCGGGAAGAGTTAGCTTCGAGATAGTCCAAAAAGCAGCGGTGGCGGGGATAGGGCTCCTCGCGGCGGTGTCGGCGCCGTCCAGCCTGGCGGTGCAAGCGGCCGGGCAGCTCGGAGTGACGCTAGTGGCGTTCGTGCGCGACGGCACTTTCAACGTCTACAGCCGCCCGGAACTGCTCGACTTCTAAGCCGCAAGGGCGGTGTCATGTCGCGGCGACAGACCCGCCGGTAAAGCGGGTCTGTCGCCGTCGGGGTCCTTGAGCGGTTAGCCCAAGCGCCTGACGTTCGCAGCCTGAAGGCCTTTGGGGCCCTGGTTGACTTCGAACTCGACTTTGTCGTTCTCTTCGAGGTTACGGTACCCGTTACCGTCGATAGCACTGAAGTGCACGAAGACGTCGGGGCCACTGTCCTGGGAGATGAATCCGTATCCCTTTTCCGAGTTGAACCACTTCACTGTTCCGGTTGCCACAAGCAATCCCTCCTTTCCTGGCCGGAGCGGACCTCCCTCCTTGCTAAAGGAGCGGGCCCGGCGGCCTCCGGCCTGAGCCGGAGAGGGAGTCTGCCTCGACTCGATGCTTCCACCCTCGCGCCGACAAGGGTAGCACGCCTAATCGCCGGTGCATAGTGTTCTTCGCATATGCGAGCCGTCGCCGTCGTAGCCCACACCCACTGGGACCGCGAGTGGTACCAACCTTTCGAAGCTCTGCGCGCCCGGCTGGTCCGGGTTCTCGACGAAGCCTTGGAAGTACTCGAGCGCAACAGCAGTTTCACCCACTTCCATCTAGACGGACAGGTGGCCGTCGTCGACGACTACCTCGACGCCCGTCCGTCGAGCGCCGCTCGGCTGGCAAGTCTCGCAGCGCACGGACGGCTGGCTCTCGGACCTTGGTACTGCCTGATGGACGAATTTTGCGTGTCGGCAGAAACGCTTGTTCGCAATTTGGAGCGGGGCGTCACCGGGGCTAAGCGCATCGGGGGCCTCTGCGAGGTCGGCTACCTGCCGGACATGTTCGGTCACGTAGCACAGATGCCGCAGATCCTCATGAGCGCCGGGATCCGCCACGCTGTGGTGTGGCGCGGCGTAGGAGCCGAGGTGGACGCCACCGCCTTTCGATGGCGCTCCCCTGACGGCACCGAGGTGCGCTGCGAGTACCTCCCAGCGGGCTACGCCGTCGGGGCCTACCTACCAGACGATTGGGAATCCCTCGTCAAGCGTGCGTCCGACTACGAGAAGCAGGTAGCCGAGTTCCTCCGGGGCGACCAGACGCTGCTACTGATGTGCGGCGGAGACCACCATGCGATCCAGGGCCACCTTGCCCGGACGCTGGCCGCGGCCAACGACGCCCAGCACGCCTACCGCTTCGAGCTGACCGACCTGACGTCGTACCTGCGCGACGCTGCCTCCGACGATCTCGGCTTGGTCGTCGGGGAGTTGAGAAGCAACGCACGGGCGCCGCTGCTTCCTGGGGTGCTCTCCACCAGAGTCGACGTCAAACAGGCGTGCGCCCAGGCCGAGCTGGTCTTGGAGAAGCTAGCCGAGCCGCTGGCGACCCTATGGCTGCCAGAGTCTCAGTGGCCCGAAGCGAGCCTCGAACGCGCCTGGCTCGACGTGGTGCGCAACTCGGCGCACGACTCGGTGTGCGGATGCTCTGCGGACCCCGTAGCGAGAGCGGTCCTGGCACGCTACGACAGTGCGGTAGCGCTGGGCGGGACCGCCGTGTGCTGCGCTCTGGCTGTCGCTGGTATCGCTACCGCCTCCGCGGGTCTTATGGTCGTGAACCCGTCGCCTTTCCCCCGCGACGGTCTGGTGGAGCTCACGCTGCCAGGTTCGGAGCCACCCGATGGCGTCCAGGTCCTCTCGCTCAGCGCAGGCGCCACAGTCGAACGGGCCGGCTCGGGACGTGACCTCGCGTCGATGCTGGACGAGCTGACCGCGCTCGGCTGGATCGGCGAGGACGTTCCGATCGTGGACGCCGCGGCCACGAAGAAGGCCGGCGCGGACGGGGTTGACGTCCGCTTGACGGCTGACGTGGCGGGCAGCCCCCAACTCCTGGTCGCTGGACAGGTCGCCGCAATCTGGGCCGAAGCCGGGGCTGCGAAGGACGAACCGCTGCGCCTGACGGTCACCCGGGCTGCTTCTAGTCGGGTTCTCGCCCGGGTGAGGGAGGTGCCGGGGTACGGATGGGCGATGCTCGAAGGCTGCCGGGCAGGTCCGACCGGCTCCTCGTCTTGTGTCGAAGTCACCCGTGACGACCGTGCCGTCACGCTCGGCAATGGGATCCTCGACGCCCGAATCGATCTCGCGACCGGCGATCTCACGCTCGGGGGTGTCCCCGGCATGAACGCCATCTGCGAGGAACCAGACGGCGGTGACACCTACAATTTCGCTGGCCTGCCCGGCGGACCCACCCGCTGCAGCCCGTCCGCAGTCGAGGTGGACACGACCGAGACCGGCCCGTTGCGGGGCAACGTCCTCGTCTCACGAACCTACACATGGGGAGCCGGTCCCAGGGCAGCCGAGCCGGGCGAGGTGCACGCCGGAGCCACGGTGAAAGTAGTCTCGCGAATCGAAGTCCGCTGCGACGAGAACGTCGTCCGGGTGACCACCACCTTCGACAACACTTTACGCGATCACAGGGTCAGGGTGCTTTTCCCGCTCGGCAAACCGGTTACGTCTACCGTGGCCGAGTGCGCGTTCGCCACCGTGGAGCGGTCGCACAGTCGCGAAGGTCCCGGCGTGTCCCACCGCGTCGAAGCGCCACCGGTCACCTTCCCATCCCGGCGATTCGTGACCGCTGGGACGCTCACGGTCCTGCACCGGGGACTCCTCGAATACGGGCTTAGCGACGACTTAAGCGTGCTCGCGCTCACGTTGCTTAGGGGCACCGGCCGGCTCGGCGCTGCCGGCGTGGCGACGAGACCCGTGTCAGCCGGGCCGCCGGTGCGTGTAGAGGAGGCCCAGCTTCTTGGCATGCGCACCTTCGAGTACGCTCTAGCGCCTGACTGCGACGACCCGTTCAGGGCAGCCGACAGTCTGTGGAATCCCCTTCTGGTGCTGCGGGCGGCGGGAGGCGGCCCGCTCGCTGACAGGGGAAGCCGCCTAGAAATCGAGGGAGGGGTGATCTCGTCTCTGCGCCGAGTGGGCGGGCGCGTCGAAGTGCGGGTTTTCAACCCGACTGGCGCTCCGACGACCGTGACAATGCCCGGCAGGAGCGGACATCTCGTCGAGCTGTCAGGCCGGACCGTCGCCGAGTGGTCGGAGACCTTCGACCTGGGTCCATGGCGCTTCGCGACGGCGCGCCTCGACTGTAGCGACCTCGGCTGAACCGAAGCGAGCCGGGCTGAGCCAACAGCCGGGCAGGGCCAGGCCGCAGCGTCTGGCGCGATCTGGGGTCAGTTGCCCGAAGTCGTAGAAGACGCCAGCGGAGAGGCCTGGGTGAGCTGCAGGGATGCCTGCACCGGCAGCAACTCAACCCATGTGGGTCCCGGCGCGAAGTTCACGGGCTGACCGTTCGCTCCGACGAACTGCGTCGGAACCGAGGTGGTCGAGCGTGACCACGTGGCGTTGTAGGCAGCCCCTCGGGTGAGGATCGTCACCTGACCTGACCCGACCGTCTGGCTGTGCACGCCGAGCGCCCCGTTGCGGTCCTCGGCGATGGTGCCGAGGCTGGTGGTGACCCGCTCGATCACGACGTTCGCAGCAGTGACAGGTGTACCGTCAGCGTCGACGTTGGGAACCCCGGCGTACAGGCGCTCCCACTTCGACGTGGAGGGATTCCAACGCCATTGCACGTTCAATATGCCGGAGAAAAGCAGTGTCGCCTCGGAGGTTGGCGTGCCGGCCTCGGACGGCTCGCCGTAGTGGAAGATCGGCGAAGGTGGCGTCTTGGACGGGTCGAGCGCCCAAAGCTGCGACGTCGACGTGTAAAGGTTCTCCGGTGGGTAACGCGACGTGATGCGCGTGGAAGCCTGAGCGTGGGTGAACAGGTCCAAGTCGTAGACTCCCGAGTCGGCGACGAGGTTGACGTCGGGGATGATCCCCCCGGCGAAAGCGAACGCGGGATGGCCGAACTGGGCGAGCAGTTGCGTGTCGATCCATCTCGTGGAGCGGACCGGGCCTATCTCAGGCGCCTCCTGGCACTGGTAGACGGCTAGGAGGCGGGTGATGTCACCTTCTATCGGCTCCTCGAAGACGATGTCCGCGTGTCCAAGCCCGCTTTGGGGTCTGGCCGCGGGGTCGTTGCCTATCTTGACCGCCAAGGCCGGGCGGTCCGGCGGCGTCCCCCCGGGGGCGCTCGCGCCTGTCAGTGGGCAAACCGCCGCTGATGCGGCGGTCGTCGGGGGCGAAGAGGTGGTGGTAGCCGGGAGGGTGGAAGGCGTCACCGTAGTCGAAGGCTCCGAAGCGGTTTTGGCTTTCGGCGACGGTTGCAGGACCACGGCTGCTGTCACCGCCGCAGCTGCGAGGATCGCCGCAGCGCCGCCTGCGATTAACCAGAGGCGCCGAGTGGAGCGTTGTCGCTGTGCGTGGGCTGGTCGCTGTTTAGGCACCCGCTGTTCATAGCATCTTCGAGAGCTGAATTGGTGTACCTCCAGGGGCGGCGCCCGGCTTGTATATTCGCCCGGTGGCCAAACACCGTCCTGCGCACACCCGTCGGTCGCGTCCCAGGACCTTGATCGGTGTTGTGGTAGCCGCCGCTTTGGTGACCGTAGTCGTCGTAGCGCTTACGGCGTCGGGCGGTAGGCCCGTGAACTCCCGGCCTGCTTCGACGGCGGCCTCGCCTGCCGGCACGACGGTTCGCAAACCAACTTCCACCTCCACGGCACAGGCTGCGAGTTTCACCGGCCCCGACGGTGTCGAAGCCCCGTGGGTGGCCGCCGAGAACGCCAAGCCGGGTTCGACCGCTTGGGAGATCACCTCCAAGCAGAGCCCTACTGGGATAATGGGCTACTCGAACCGGGTGCAAGCCCGGGTCGGCCAGAGCGTGTCGTTGTTCGTTTCAACTCAGGCGGCGACCTTCCAGGTTCAGGCCTACAGGATGGGCTACTACCAGGGCAAAGGGGGGCGCCTGGTGTGGCGCTCAGCCGGGGTGGCCGGAGTAGTGCAGCCGGCCTGTCCTGTCAGCGCCGGGATCAACATGGTGGAATGCCACTGGGCTCAGTCTCTTTCGTTCACCGTCGACTCTGCGTGGGTCCAAGGGCAGTACCTCCTCAAGCTGGTCGGATCTGGCGGACAGCAGAGCTACGTTCCTTTGACCGTCTGGGATCCGTCGAGCACGGCCACCTACGTCGTCATGTCGGCGGTGCTCACCGAGCAGGTGTTCAACTCTTTTGGCGGCTACGACCTATACCAAGGGGCGACGCCGTGCGCTGCCAACCATTACCCGTGTTCCACACGCGCAAGGGTTGTGTCCTTCGACCGTCCTTACGCCTCGGGGAACGGCGCCGGGGGCTATCTGAGCCTTATGTATCCGCTTACCAGGCTGATGGAGCAGCACGGCTTGGACGTCGCCTACTGGACGGACATCACCTTGGATGAGCACCCAAACCTTCTCGCAAATCACAAGGTTCTGATCTCGCCCGGCCACGACGAGGAGTGGTCTAACTCGATGCGCCAGGCGGCGGTGGCCGGCGCTTCGTCTGGGGTCAACCTTGTGTTCTTCGGGGCCAGCCCGATCTTACGAAAGGTCCGGCTGCAGCCTTCGCCGCTCGGGGCGGACCGCGAGGTGGTTAACTACCGCAACCCCGTTAAGGACCCTCTCTACGGGGTGGACAACGCGGAGGTGACACAGAACTGGTGGGGTCAGGCACCGGCGGACCTGCCGGCAAGTACTCTGGTCGGAGCCAGCTACGTGGGTTTCAACAATCTCACGAGCTTCCCGCTAGTGGTGTCGGACCCAACGTCGTGGCTCTACTCTGGGACAGGGTTAAAAGCCGGGGAGCAGATACCGGGGGTGATGGCCAGCGACTTTCAGGCTTACGACCCTTCCCGTTCGAGCAATCCACCCAACGTGGAGATACTCTCCCATTCCCCGGTGACGGTGCAGTACAACCCGTCCAGGCATTTCGCGGACACCGTGTTTTACACTATGGCTAACAGCGAGGCGGGCGTGTTCACCTCCGGCACTGTCAACTGGATACCGTCCCTGGCGGCTTCGTGCCCGGCGACCGATTCTGCCTGCCCGGCACAGGTCATGGCGGAGTTGACGCTTAACATCATGCGAGTTTTCGGCCAGGGCCCGGTAGGCAAGTCGTACCCGTCGAAGGCCAACTGGCAGACCTTCTACGGCTGAGCCGTGCCTTACCGGCGAGCGCGCTGTCGGGGGTGCTAGTAGCCGCTGTTGGGGTCGACGACACCTTCGAGAGTTTCGCCGGCTGCGAAGTGGGCGACGTTGGTTGCGATGCGCGCCGCGAGGAGGGGTTCCACCATCTCCTGGGTGTCGGCTGTGTGCGGGGTGATGATGCAGTTCGGGGCGTTCCAGAGGGGATGGCCGTCTGGTAGCGGCTCGGGGTCGGTGACGTCGAGCGCAGCGCCGGCTATCGTCCCGTTGCGCAGGGCTGAGACCAAAGCCGCGGTTTCGACGTGAGCCCCGCGGGCGACGTTTACCAGCCAGCCCGCCGGGCCGATAGCGCTCAGCACGTCAGCGTCGACGATCGAACGGGTCTCCTCGGTCAAAGCGAGCGCGACGAACACCACAGTCGCGGATGTCACCGCTTCGATCAGCGATTCTGGCCCTACGGTCCGTGTCGGCGGGCTCAGGGGCTCGGGGCTGCGCCTCACCACGGTGGCGTGCACGCCGTACGGTTCCATGAGGCGCAGCAGCTCGCGGGCTATTCCCCCTCCCCCGAGGACGGCCACGTCGGCTCCGTAGAGCGTCGTTCCCGCCGCTTCACCCCAGGTTTTGGCGACCACCCGCTCGTGGAGACGTCGAAGACCTGCCAGGGCCAGCGCCATGGCGTGCTCTGCGACCGGCTCGGCGTAGGAAGTCTTAGCGCATGTCCAGACCCGGTCCGTGTCGAACACACCAGCAGCGAAGTGGCGTTCCACGCCGGCCAGGGGAAGCTGCACCCAGCGTAAGGTGGGAGTGTCAGCAACGACCCTGGACAGTTCCGCTATGTGTCGAGGAGACACCCAAACGAGCGCGTCGGGGTCGTCTCCCACTCCGACGACTTGGCCTCCGCCGGCGGTCACTGCCGCCTCTGCGAACGGTGCGGTTCGCGGGCCGATAGCAACCCGGGGGGCGGGGGTGGAGCTCACATCCGCTCCGGCGTGTCCATCCCGAGCAGTTCCAGACCCTGGCCGAGTACGGCGGACGTGAGTGCGCACAGAGTCAAGCGGCTGCGCATCGTGGGCTCGTCGGGGGCTTTGAGCACCGGGCAGGCTTCGAAGAAAGTCGTGAACACTCCCGCTAGATGGTACAGGTATGCGCAGAGCTTGTGCGGGCTCCACGTTTCGAGGGCCGCGCCGAACGCCCCGGCGAAGCCGGTGAGGCCGAGGGCGAGGGCCCGCTCGGCGGGTTCCGCGACTTTAACGTCGAGTGGCGCTCCGACAAAGCTGGCAGGGTCGAGCCCGGCTCTGCGGAAGATCGAAAGGCAACGAACCCGGGCATACTGCAGGTAAGGCCCGGTGTTGCCGTCGAAGCTGATCATCCGGTCGAGGTCGAACACGTAATCGCGGGCGCGATCCGTCGACAGGTCGGAGTATTTGACTGCTCCTATCCCGATCGCCCTCGCTAGATCCTCGCGTTCGTCGACATCTAGGTCGGCCGAACGCGACGACACCGCAGCGCGGGCGCGCTCCACTGCCTCGTCGAGAAGGTCCACGAGCTTGAAGGTCTTACCGGCGCGGGTCTTGAACATCTTGCGGTCCGGGCCGAGGACGCTTCCGAACGAGACGTGCACCGCCCGCTCCCGGGAAGGCAGCCAACCGGCCTTTAGTGCCACGTCGAAGCACATCGCCAGATGCTGAGCCTGCGGCGCACCGACCACGTAGAGCGCGACGTCTGCTGCGAGGCGGCCGAAGCGGTCCCACAGGGTCGCCAGGTCGGTCGCGGCGTATCCGTAGCCGCCGTCGGACTTGCGCACTATCAGAGGGAGAGGCGTTCCTTCCCTGGTGGTCCACCCTTCCACGAACACGCACTTAGCGCCGTCGCTGTCGACGAGAAGGCCTTTGGAGTCCAGTTGGGAGACGACCTCGTCCAGCATAGGATTGTAAAAGCTTTCTCCTACGACGTCTTGGCGTGTCAGCTGCACGCCGAGCTTGTCGTAGACCTCGTCGAAGTAGCGGAGGCTCTCCTCGACGAGGATCTTCCACAGCCGCAAAGTCTCGGGGTCGCCGGACTGCAGTGCGACCACCCGCCTGCGGCTGCGTTCTTGCATGTCGGGTGACGCTTCGAAGGCCGCCCGAGCCTGGCGGTAGAAACCGTCGAGGTCCCCTACCGACAGCTCGTGGGCTCCCGAGGTCTCGCCGACGTCGACGAGGTGCTCGATGAGCATCCCGAACTGGGTTCCCCAGTCGCCGACGTGGTTCTCCCGCTTGACCTGGTGACCGGCGAAGGCGAGCATCCGGCACAGGCAGTCTCCGATGACGGTTGTGCGTAGATGGCCGGCGTGCATCTCCTTGGCGACATTTGGAGCTGAGTAGTCGACTACCACTTTGAGCGCGACGCTTGCGGGGTCGACGCCTAACCGGGGGTCACCGGCTAGCTTCGCAAGACAGGAGACGACCACCTCGTCGGAGAGCCTGAGGTTGACGAATCCCTGCGGGGTCACCTCGACGTCGCTGCAGAGGTCTCCGAGGCCGTCCGTCCGGGCTACCTCTCCGGCGACGTCAGCCGGGGATCGGCCGAGCCTCTTGGCCGCAGCTATCGCTCCGTTCACCTGGAAGTCGAAGCCTTCCCGGCTGGACGGGCGCAGCATCGGATCCGCTCCGGGGGCTAACCGGTCGAACGCGGGTTTTAGGACGGAGGTGAGGATCTGGTCTGGTGCGGCCATGTCAACATCCTTGAAAAAAGTAGGGTTCGTCCGCCAGCCGGTAGCTTGTCTGGCTGTGACTTTTACTGTCGGGTCGGCTCTCGAATTCGTGTCGGTCGGTCTGGACCATCCCGGTGTGACAGTCCTCGAAGGGGTCGACTGGGTGGTCGGGCGAGGCGAACGATGGGTGGTCCTAGGGCCGAACGGTTCTGGTAAGACGACGATCTTCCAGCTCGCTTCGGGTTACTTGCACCCCAGCCGGGGGGCGGTATCGATCTTAGGCGGTCGGCTCGGTCGGGTGGACGTGCGAGCGTTGCGCAGGCGGATCGGCATCGTCTCGAGCTCGGTCACCAAGAAGATCCTTCCAGGCGTCAGCGCGGCCGAGGTGGTCCTATCCGGTCGTCTCGGCGATTTGGAGCCGTGGTGGGGATCCTATGACGACGCTGACAGGCAGCGGGCCGCTGGGCTTCTCCACGACGCGGGGATCGCCGAAGTGGCCGAGCGACCTTTCGGTGCGCTGTCAGAAGGAGAGCGCCAGAGGGTCCTTCTGGCTCGTGCGGTCATGTCCGAACCTGAACTGTTGCTACTCGACGAGCCCGCCGCCGGTCTCGACATGGGAGCCCGCGAGCGTCTCGTAGCGTTCCTGAGCTCCGTGTCCGCTGCCGCTAGCGCTGCGACGGCGGTCATGGTCACCCACCACGTGGAGGAGATCCCGGCCGGCTTCACCCACGCACTTCTGCTCCGATCCGGAACTGTCGTAGCCAAAGGATGTCTCGACGAGGTGATGACCTCAGATCTGATTTCTCGGACTTTCGACGTCGAGGTGACGGTATCCAGCCAGCGAGGGAGATGGATCGCCAACGCCCAGCGCCCCTGACCTGCCAGCGCCCCAGACCTGCCAGCCCAGCGTGGGATACCTGTAAGGCGATGCTCAGGCCACGTTGGTTTTAAGGAAGCTGACGGTCGCCTCCCATGCTGCACGTGCCGCTTCGGGGTTGTAAGTGCCGAGAAGGTTCTCGTCGTTCAAGAACGCATGACCCGCCGGGTAGCGGACCACTTTTATCTCCCTCGGGTTGCCCGAGCGCAGAGAAGACTCCAGAGCCGACGGAGCATCCGCGGCCATGAACGCGTCCTGATCCCCGAAATGGGCGAGGACGGCTGCTTGGAGACCGCTGTAGTCGTCGGGCATGGGGCCGACTGGGTAGAAAGGAACGGCTGCACCGACCCTGCTTCCCTCCTCGGCTGCCATGCGCAAGACGAAGGCGCCTCCCATGCAGAAACCGACCAGCCCAACCGTCTTAGAGGTCACGTCGGGACGGGCTAAGAGGAAGTCGATGGCACCTGCCAGGTCCCTGGTGGCTCTGTGCAGGGGTAGGCGGGCCATCATCTCGCCTGCCTCAGCTGCGTCGTGGGTGGTTGGGCCGCCGTAGAGGTCGGGCGCTAAAGCTACGAAGCCTTCGCGGGCGAGCCGGTCGGTTATGTCAGCAATGTGGGAGGTCAGACCCCACCATTCCTGGATGACCACCACGCCGGGTCCATGGCCGCCTTCGGGCAGGGCCAGATAGCCGTGAGCTTGACCGCCGTTGCTGGCGAAAGTGACGTTCTGGCGGGGGTTGGGGGTTTCGTCTGGCACGGCTCAGTCTTTCCCGGGCAGGACTGTAGAAAGACGGGTGTCGATATCGGCCACAGAGTACAGGTTCCTTCCCAGGGTCTCGGTGAGCCAGCTTTCGACCTGGCTCCTAGCGGAACCCTCAGGTAGGGCTCCCCAGATCTCGAGGAGGCCGTCTTGGACCACCGACGCCGAGACGGACACCTGCCCGTCGAGCTGTCGGCGGAAGGCCGACAGCGCTGCTTCGATATGGTCAACGCCGGCTGGTCGGACAGGAGACGTGTATTCGGCTGCAGGGGCTTCGGTCACGGTTTCAGCCTAGGTCAGGATCGACGAATACCGGCTGGCGCCCTTCGAGGCGGGCTCGGACCGCCTCAGCTTGGTTCGTGCTTCCGATGAGCGCCGCCATCTCGGCCGACTCCGCTGCAAGCATGTCAGCCACGGTCGCATTCTGTGCCGGAGAGAACAGGCGCTTGGCGGCTCTGACCGCGTCAGGGTTACGGCTCGCGATGTCCGCAGCGAGGCGCAGAGCCTCGCCGTGAGGGTCCTCGCAGCAGCGGGTGGCAAGGCCGATGCGCGACGCCTCCTCCCCCGTTACCATCCTGGCCGTCCACGCGAGCTCCTTGGCCACGTCAGCGCCGACCAGCCTGGGGAGCGTCACCGTCGCGCTCATGTCCGGCACCAGTCCCCAGGAGATCTCGAAAATCGAGATCTTGGCGTCCGGGGCCATCAGGCGGATGTCGGCTCCCAGGGCGATCTGAGCTCCCCCGCCGAGAGCGACGCCGTGGACCGCCGCTATGACCGGGACCGCAAGCAGCGACCAGCCGTAGGCGACCAGCTGAGCCCGGTTGGCGATCTCGCCGGGTTTGCGTTCCGCGAGGCCCGCCGTGCTGGCGCGGTCTGCTCCAGCCATAGCCGCTAGTGAGGCCATGTCGAGCCCGGCGCAGAAAGCGCGGCCTTCGCCCGATAGCACCACCGCCCTCACACTGGTGTCCTTGCCCAGGGCGTCGATCGTGTCGCCGATGGCCTCGAACATCGCCGCGTCGAGCGCGTTTAGCTTGTCGGGGCGGTTCAGTCTGACGTCGGCGACGCCAGCTGAGATTTCTACAAGCACGCGCTCCTGGGACGTCACTGGCGGGCTCCTCGTGTGTGAGCGCCGCACCGTACAGGCCGGCGCGGCTAGAACATTGTCGAATGAACTCTAGCGATCACAGCCAGGACGGTCCCATTCCGCCGCTCCAGCCGTCGCCGCCCAGCGCCGACCTGAAGGCCACGGCTCACACCCTCGTCGATTCCCCCGCTTTGGAGGAGACCCTCGTCGGTATCGTCGGAAGAACCAACGTGTTCAGCGACGACGAGCTTTGTCGGCCATACGAGGTGGACTGGACGCGTCGTTTCTCGGGCCGCTGCGCCATGGTGGTGCGACCAGGCACCACTGCCGAGACAGCGGCCGTCCTCGCAGCCTGCGCCGAGCGGCGCGTCCCAGTCGTCACCCAGGGTGGTAACACGGGCCTCGTCGGCGCGTCGATACCCCCCGACGACACCGGGACCTGCGTCGTGGTGAGCACCCGCCGCCTAGCGGCGATCCAACCGGTCGACAAGCCAGCCTCCCAGGTCACCGTCGGCGCAGGTGTCACTCTTGCTGCGCTGCAGCAGGCTGCGGCCGTCGAGGGTTTGACGTTCCCAGTGGACCTCGCTGCACGAGACTCCGCCACGGTCGGGGGCATGATAGCGACGAACGCCGGGGGTCTCCACGTGATCCGCTACGGGGCGATGCGCCAGAGGGTTTTGGGGGTCGAAGCCGTCCTCGCCGACGGAACGGTCATCTCCCACCTCGGAGGGCTCCTCAAAGACAACACCGGCTATGACCTCTCACAGCTTCTAGTTGGCTCTGAGGGTACTCTGGCAATTATCACTGCAGCTAGGTTGAGTCTCGTTCCGGAGACCCCCTATCGGGCGGTCGCTCTCCTCGGCCTCGACTCGACCGCTTCAGCGTTGGAGGTGATCGACACGCTTCGCGGTGGCCTTCCTGGATTGCAGGCGGCTGAGCTGTTCTTCGACGACGGCTTGGCACTGGTGCGTTCCCACGCACGGCTGGGACCACCGCTGTCGAGGGCCTACCCCGTATACCTTCTCATAGAGGCAGCCGGAAGGACGGACTGCACCGACGACCTCTTCAAGGCCTTGACGCTGCTCGACCTACCCGACGATGCCTCCGCTATAGGGGTCGACGCGTCGACCGTGGCGAAGCTGTGGGAGTACCGGGAGCGCCACACCGAGGCGGTGTCAGCGCTCGGAATTCCCCACAAGCTCGACGTCACGCTCCCCCATTCCCGCCTGGAAAGCTTCGAAAAGGAGGTCCGCCTGCTCCTAAAGCGCGACTTCCCCGACGCCACGCTCGTCCTTTTCGGCCATGCCGGAGACGGCAACCTTCACGTCAACGTCGTCGGACCCGACCCTGACGACGACGCGGTCGATGAGGCAGTCCTCAGGCTCGTAGCCTCCCTGGGTGGCTCCATCAGCGCGGAGCACGGCATAGGGCGCGCCAAGGCCCGCTGGCTCGGCCTGTCCCGCTCGGCATCGGAGATCACCACTATGAAAGCGATAAAGTCCGCGCTCGACCCCCTAGGCATCCTCAACCCGGCGGCTTTGTTCCCCAGCGCCTAAAGAGCTGACATGACGGCTCCGCTGCCTGCACTCGACGGGACTGACGCTATCTGTCTAGCCCCGGCGGTGAAGCTCGCGCGTCTGCTGCGCGACGGTGAGTTGTCGAGCCGGGAGCTTCTCGCTGCCTATGTGAGCAGAACCGAACGTCTCAACTCCCGTATTAATGCCATAGTCACCGCCGACTTCGAAGCGGCACACTTGGCAGCTACAGCAGCAGACAATATACGTGCACGATCATCTGAACCCCTAGGAGTGCTTCACGGTCTACCAGTCAGCGTAAAGGACTCGCTCGCTGTTGGCGGGCTGCGTTCCACTTCCGGAGCGATCGAGTTGGCTGACTACGTCCCAACCTTCGACGCGCCCGCCGTGAGCGCTCTGCGCAGAGCTGGAGCGATCATCTTTGCAAAAACAAACGCACCTGCGTGGGCTGCTGACATTCAGACCCACAACAGGCTCTTTGGAACGACGAACAACCCATGGGACACCGGTCGGACTACTGGCGGCTCATCCGGCGGCTCTGCGGCTGCAGCCTCGGTAGGTCTGAGCGCGTTTGACATTGGCACCGACCTTGGCGGATCGATCCGGATACCATCCAGCTTCTGTGGAGTCTTTGGCCACAAGCCGACATTCGGCATCGTCTCCCAGGGTGGCTACCTCGACTGCAGCGAACGGCGGACTGGATACGCGGTCGAGGTCGACATGAATGTAGTCGGACCGATTGCCCGCAGTGCCAGCGATTTGCTGCTGGCTATGACGGTTCTAGCAGGTGGCGCACCTTGGCCTGTGGAGGCTGAGCTGAAGAACCTGCGGATCGGAGTGTGCGTTCAAGATCCCTACTGTCATGTCGATGAGAGAGTCGCGCGAACGATTTCAGCCGCCGCTGAATCGACTGCGTCGGGAGAAATCTCGGTCGAGTTGTGCTCCTTGCCCGTCAGTCTGGAGTCGGTCGCCACCATGTGCAGTGCCCTCACGCTCTCCGCAGTATCGGCAAGCCTTCCCGACAGCGTCGGTACCGCTATAGGCGGGAGCCACCGGGAGTGGCTTGTGCGCAATGACGACAGGTCGCGCATGCGTGCCGCTTGGTCTGAGTGGTTCGCGACGTTCGATGCTCTGATCTGTCCGATCATGCCCTGCGTTGCATTCCCCCATTCCATCGATTCCTCCTTGGGCGAATTAGCACTTTTGGTAGGGGATCGTGAGATTCCAGCCTCCAGGGGACTGGTGTGGTCTCAGATGGCGTCACTCTCCTATCTACCCTCGACCGCTATTCCTGTCGGGCTGGTCGACGGCCTGCCCGTAGGTGCTCAGGCCATCTGCCGCCACGGAGGCGATTTAATGTGTCTTGGGATTGCGCGGATGTTCGAACGTGCCGGCTTCAGATGGACGATCCCACCGTTGGGCAACTGACAAAAGGTTCTTTTTCTCGAACCCGAAGGGCCTTCTACCTGCGCTTTCCACTGTCAACCAGGAATCTGTGACATATGTCACTGGCGTTTTGGTTGACAATACTTCGTCGACTGGCTAACTTCTGCGTCTGAGAAAAGACAAGGCCCGCCGGTGACTGTCCCAGTGACCGCCGGTTGTGCCATAACGACAACCTGCACTGTGAGTTTCCTGTGTAGGAAAGCGCTGGTTCGTATCTCGTTTCCCTGTCTGTCGGCTCTTTTACGTCGACGCGAATCCCAGCGCCCTGAGCGAAGGGTCTTCTACGCGTGCGTACACGAAAAACGATTTACAATTGCGAGTCTTACAGCGATTCTGATCCAACTACGATTTACCTTAGCGGCTGGCATCTTCACAGCAGTCGCGGTTTGCAAAGCGGCTCGAGGAGCTCCCGGCGCAGCCTTGGGGCCGTAGCCGTAGTCCCCATTGCAGTGATGTTGTCAGGATCGATTCAGACGCCGGGATCACCATCTCGGCAAATGCCACAATCTGTACATGCTGCTAGTTCTGCGAAGTTGGCTGCTGCGGTCGTCCAAACACGAAGCGTGTCGCGATTTCCGACATCTCCTTCGGTGTTGTCGACGGCTCTGACCGCAGCTGGCGTTACTCCTCCCGTCGGACCCGTCGATGGCTTCGGCGCCGCCGCAAGCAGCCGCTACGCCAGTATTCCCGCTGACCTACGAGCGCCGATAGTGGGCATGGCGGCTACCCCTGATGGTGGCGGCTATTGGCTTGTTGGTGCCGACGGGGGCGTCTTTAGTTTCGGCGATGCGAACTTTTACGGTTCGGCCACAAACATGCATCCCGCATCGCCGATAGTGGGTATGGCTGCTACCCCTGATGGTGGCGGCTATTGGCTTGTTGGTGCCGACGGCGGCGTCTTTAGTTTCGGCGATGCGAACTTTTACGGTTCGGCGGAGAAGATGCATCCCGCATCCCCGATAGTGGGTATGGCTGTTACCCCTGATGGTGGCGGCTATTGGCTTGTTGGTGCCGACGGCGGCGTCTTTAGTTTCGGCGATGCGAACTTTTACGGTTCGGCGGAGAAGATGCATCCCGCATCGCCGATAGTCGGTATGGCTGTTACCCCTGATGGTGGCGGCTACTGGCTCGCCAATGCGATCAAAGATATCCCGCCAAGCGCAACTAGCCCTGCCTCCGCGCCAAGCGCGGCTGGCCCGGCCTCGCAGTCCGGCGAGGCAACGCCGCCACGGCCGCAGGCGTTGAGCCAAGCGTCACCACCGTCGGCGTCGGCGGGTTCGCTGCTGGGGAGTTTCGTAGTCACCTGTTACGACCTTGCGGGCAACACCGCCAGCGGCGCTCCGACATCGATGGCGACTGTTGCGGTGGATCCTTCAGTGATTCCACTCGGAACTCGGCTGTACATCTCCGGGGTCGGTGTCCGCTACGCGCAGGACACCGGGGGTGCCATCATCGGAAAACGCCTCGACATCTGGGAGCCCTCTTTCGGGCAGTGTATGAGCTGGGGAGTCAGGACCGAGACTGTGTGGAGCCAAGGGTGACGGCGCCGCATTAGCGTTACGTGCAGCTAGAGTGCCTATCGGTGTCATATGGTTCCTGACGCGATCCTCCTACAGTCCTTCGGCGGCCCCGAGGGCCTTGACGACGTGGACCCGTTCCTGGCGAATGTCGTTCGCGGTAGGCGCGTGCCGCCGCAACGTCTGGCGAAGGTGAAGGAGCAATACGAGCTCTTCTCGGGCCGTAGCCCTCTCAACGGACTGAACCGCCAGCTCGGGTCCGCCATCGAGGCTATCTACGCCGAGCGTAACGAGCGGATCCCTGTCTATGTGGGCAACCGGAACTGGCGTCCCTATCTCGGCGACACCCTTCGGCGGATGGCGGCGGACGGCATAGAGCGGGCAGCGGTGCTGACCACGTCGGCCTATTCCTCCTACAGCGGTTGCCGCCAGTACATCGAAGAGATGCAGGCGGCGGCGATAGAGGTGGGTAGCAGGAGTCCCAGACTTTTCCGAGTAGGCCCCTACTTCGATCAGGAGGGGTTCATCCAGCCCCTGGCGGACGGGCTGCGCGAGGCCTGCGGCCAAGTCCCGCCCGCAACGCCGGTGCTCATGTCCGCTCACAGCATTCCCGAGTCGATGGCGGCCTCTTGTGAGTACGAAAGCCAGCTTAACCATGTCGCAGGACAGGTAGCTTCCAGAGCAGGAGTCGACGCGTCGCTAGTCCAGGTTGTGTATCAGAGCCGCTCCGGGTCGCCGGCGCAACCCTGGCTGGGTCCCGACATCATCGACGTCTTGGATCGGCTCGCTAACACCTCAGACTCGGTCGTCGTCGTACCGATCGGCTTCGTGTCGGATCACATGGAAGTCATCTACGACCTTGACGTCGCTGCTGCCGTCCACGCCGGAGCCCTCGGCACGAGACTGGTCCGCTCTGCAACCCCCGGCGCGACCCCACGCTTCGTTGAGATGCTGGTTGGCCTAGTCGACGCTCTCGACCCCGAAGCCGCCGTGGGGAAGTGGTGCTTGGACGGTTGCTGTGTCGCCCCAGCGACACGACCGTAGCTGGGCGGCTAGATTCTCGGTCGTGCACGAAGAAGGCGACCTCGCAGCCTTGGAGGAAACGGTTGCAGTCGATCTCGGTCGTCTGCTGGAGCGCAGGAACCCTGACTCACCAGTAGCGGTGCTCGGTGCCGGTCTGGACGACCTCGGTGCCGGCCGCGCCTATCTAGCGACGCTCGCCGCCGGAGGATACATTACCCCGACCTGGCCGGTGCTCTACGGGGGCATGGGCCTCGACGACGAGTCAGCCGGAGTCGTACGGGCTGCGCTCTCACGATACGAGGCGCCGGATCTTTACCCGTGGATGGTCGGTATCGACCTTGTCGGCCCTACAATCCTCGCCCACGGGAACGACGAACAGAAACTGCGCTGGCTGCCCGCAATCCGCAGCGGCGAGGAGATCTGGTGCCAGCTGTTCTCGGAGCCCGACGCGGGTTCGGACCTCGCCGGCCTCTCCGCGCGGGCCCAGCGCGACGGTGAGGGGTGGAGGGTCACCGGCTCGAAGGTCTGGACCTCGCGCGCCCACTACTCCAAGTGGGGGCTCCTCCTGGCCCGCTTCGACACCTCCCTGCCCAAGCACAAAGGAATCGTAGCCTTCGGTTTGGACATGGCCTCGCCGGGAGTCAGCGTGAAACCGCTCGTGCAGATGAACAAGGACGCGCACTTCAACGAGGTCTTCCTAGACGACGTCTGGCTGGCCGACTCGGACCGCATCGACGAGCCGGGCCGCGGTTGGTCGGTGGCTCTTACCTGCTTGAGCTTCGAGAGGGGTTCACTTGGTGGCGGCCTAGGTGTTCGCCGAGACCAGCTGCTGCGCCTCGCCGGGATGCTCGACCACTCGCAGGGGGTGCAACGAGACGCCTTGATGAAGAACTTGATCTGCTATGAGACAATCAGATTTACCGAAGAGCGCTCGAAGGCTGCTGCTCTGACCGGTCGTACGCCGGGTCCGGAAGGATCGGGGTCGAAGCTGCGGGGAACGGCACTGGTCAAGTCCCTCGCGGAGCTTGCGATGACGGTGGAGGGCGGGGCTGCCACTGCCCGCCCAGATGGTCCCGACGAGTGGGTCAACATGTTCCTCGTCAGCCCTTCCCTGTCGATTCGGGGTGGCACAGACGAGATCCAGCGCAATATCCTCGGTGAACGGGTCCTCGGGCTGCCCAGCGAACCCAGAGTGGACAAGTCCAAGCCGTTCGCGGAAAACCCCTGAGCGGCACAGGCACCTATGAGGTGCTGATCCGACGGAAACCCTCGACGAGCCTCCCCTCGCTCTTCCCGGCGGCCCGGGCCTGCTCAGCGGCCCACGCCCTGATCCTCTCCTCGAGGCGCCCGTCGGCGTCGGTAAGCTGACTCAAGTGCGCTCTAAGAGCGGATAGCTTCGACTCGAAGCTATCCGTGATGTCCACGAAGGTGTTCGGTTTGTCCGATCCCATCATCCACACCTCTTCGACTGTGTGGGCATCCAGTCCCTGGGCCGCGAGTTCGAGGTGCGCGAACTGGTTCCGGGCGTCGGGATACACCGCCGACAACGCTGCCTCCCCGGCCGCTAGATGGTCGGGGTGGCTGGCGTAGATCCGCTCGTAGTTCCGTTCGGGTGACTGGCAGACGACCCTCGTCGGCTTTACCTGTCTTATCACCCTTGAGAGGTCCCGGCGCAGCTCTATCGAAGGAGTCAGCCTGCCGTCGGGATATCCGAGGAATATGACATCTTTCACTCCGAGGACCTCGGCGGCGGCCATCTGCTCTGCTCGGCGGATCGAACCTATTAGCCTGCGAGGGACTTCGGGGTCGAAGCCGCCAGCGTCGCCGTCGGTGACCACGCAGTAGGTCACTTCTGCCCCTGCGGAGACCCACGTTGCGACCGTGCCTCCAGCCCCGAAATCGACGTCGTCAGGATGGGCTGTGATCACTAGTACAGTGTTTTCGTCCACGGTCGTGGAACCTACCTCAAGCCGATGCTGGAGGTGTAGCGACCATGGCTGCGTAGCATGGCTGCTGCCAATACGAGACCTCACAGGAGACAGCAATTGTCCGACACCTCCACAGCCTTTCCTCCCTACCGCGTCGCGGATATATCGCTTGCCGATTTCGGGCGTCGCGAGATGGACCTCGCAGAGGTCGAGATGCCAGGGTTGATGTCCCTACGCAAAGAGTACGCCGAGCATAAGCCCCTGCGCGGGGCTCGTATAACTGGTTCGTTGCACATGACGATTCAGACCGCAGTGCTAATCGAGACACTCGTGGAGCTCGGGGCAGAGGTCCGCTGGGCTTCATGCAACATATTCTCCACCCAAGATCATGCGGCGGCGGCTATTGCTGCTAGCGGAATCCCCGTCTTCGCGTGGAAGGGCGAGACCCTCGAAGAGTACTGGTGGTGCACCCAGGCAGCACTGCGCTGGCCCGACGGTGACGGTCCTAACATGATCCTCGACGACGGCGGCGACGCAACGCTACTCGTCCATCTCGGCGTCGAATGTGACAAGACAGGCGCAGTCCCCGACCTCGGCCCCTCGGACTCCGAGGAGTACGGGGTGATCCTGGCGACGCTCCAGCGCACGCTTCGTGAGGATCCGGGGCTTTGGACCCGCATCGCTTCGGGTGTCAAGGGTGTGACCGAGGAAACCACGACAGGTGTTCACAGGCTCTACCAGCGCAACGAGCGAGGTGACTTGCTGTTCCCCGCTATCAACGTCAACGACTCGGTGACCAAGTCTAAGTTCGACAACCTCTACGGCTGCCGCCATTCGCTCATCGACGGGATCTTCCGGGCGACCGACGTCATGCTCGCCGGGAAAGTGGCGGTCGTGTTCGGCTTCGGCGATGTCGGCAAAGGTTGCGCCCAGTCGCTCAGAGGCCAGGGAGCCCGGATCATTATTACCGAGATCGACCCGATCTGCGCGCTGCAGGCAGCGATGGAGGGCTACCAGGTACTCACGCTCGATGATGTCGTCGACACCGCTGACATCTTCGTGACAGCCACGGGTAACCGCGACATCATCACCGCAGCTCACATGGCTTCGATGAAGCACAACGCTATCGTCGCCAACATAGGCCATTTCGACAACGAGATCGATATGGCGGGCCTGGCCCGGACACCGGGCATCAGCCGGACGCAGATAAAGCCCCAGGTGGACGCGTGGACTTTCCCCGACGGCCATTCGGTCATCGTCTTGGCCGAAGGTCGCCTCGTTAACCTCGGATGCGCTACTGGTCATCCAAGCTTTGTCATGTCCGCTTCTTTCACCAACCAGGTGCTGGCGCAAATAGAGCTCTACACCCGTACCGAGCACTATCCGGTCGGCGTTTACGTTCTGCCGCGCCACCTCGACGAGAAAGTCGCACGCCTGCACCTCGACAAGCTAGGAGTCAAGCTCACGCCGCTCTCCGAAGGCCAGGCTGACTATCTCGGAGTGCCTCTTGGCGGACCTTTCAAGACGGACCAGTATCGTTATTGACCACTGCGGCCGAGCGGCCTCCCGGGCCGCCTAGCAGGTAACCGGGAGGCCAAGTAGGCTCAAAGGGATGAGTTCGCCGTTTCAGCGCCCCGACGCACCCTGCAGATCACTGCTGTTGATAACCCCGAAGTGACGTTGGTCTACTCAGCCGGGGTTCTCTTGGTGGTCGCGCAACTCTTCGGCATCTATGCCCTAGTGAGCCGGAAGGCTGATCTATTGTTCGCCATTTTGCTGTCGGCGGCCTTAGTCGTAGCGATAGGACTCGGAGGTTACGGCCTGTATCACCAGATCCGCTAAGGCTCCTCAGACCCTGCGGACCTGGAGCTGTCAGCGGCCGTTGAAGACCGGCTCGCGCCGTTGCAGACTAGCTGCGCTTCCCTCGGCGAAGTCTTGTGTAACTCTGAGAGCGACCTGCTCTGAGTCCTCCCTGGCGAGCACGACCTCTACCTTGTCGGCGAGTTCCGACCTCATAGTGGCCTTTATCGAACGCACGGCGAGGGGCGCCGATTTCGCTATCGCCCCGGCGAGGTCCCTTGCCGCGCCCAGCAGGCCGTCTGCAGGCACGAGCCTGTCACAAAGTCCGGTGGCAAGGGCCTGCTCGCCGGTGACCCTGAGCCCGGTGTAGAGCATCTCCAAGGCTGCCTGCTGGCCGACGATGGCCGGAAGCGAGACACTCAAGCCGAAACCCTGGTGGAACCCGAGACGAGCGAAGTTCGCTACGAAACGGGCCTCCTTGCACGCGACTCGAAAGTCGGCCGAGCAGGCCAGTCCGAGACCTCCACCAACCGCGGCACCTTGCACGGCTGCGATTACGGGCAGCTCGGACCGAAACAGTCTCAGAGCCTCCCTGTACAACGCGCTAGCGCCCTCCTCGGGAAGGGCCTCGGCGTCGCTTTGGCCGTGGAAGTCGGCTCCCGCACAGAAGTGTTTACCTTCAGAGCACAACACGATGGCCCTGCAGGGACCGTCGGCTAGCTCGTCGTAGGCGTCAGCGATAGCCCTGATCAGAGTTGCGTCGAAGAAATTGTTGGGCGGACGGCAGATCCTCACCTCGCCGACATAGTCGTCAAACATGGTCACCTGCACGTCCCGGCTGCGGTCTTGCATTCTCAGATCCTTCCGTCGGAGGTAAAGCTACGCACTTTGTCGCTTTTGTACATCAAAGTAAGCGGCCGGCTTGGTGAAGTTCCCGGCTGGGGCGGTATCATCGTTCCTATCTCACCACGTTTCTGCGTACCGGTGCGAACTGCTGCCGTGCAAGGTCGGACACGGGGTCTTTTCGCGGTGAGGACAGTTGTCCGCCTCGGCGTGGCAGCTGTCCTGCTGGGCGCTCCTTTAGTCGTTGGGCAACGTAGCGCCTCTGCGTCACAGCAGGCCTCGTTGTCCTCGCAGATCTCCTCGTTGGAGGCGGCGGTCACAGCGGGCGCCGTCCGAGTGCATTCGGCGACCGTGACATACGAGGAGGCTTCGACCGCGGCGTCCGTCCTGCGCCAGCAGGTAACCGCCAGCACAGCGCAGATGGCGGTCCTCTCCGCACGCAGAGCCAACGCCCTGTCTGCTCTGCGCTCCGCCGCACTAGCCGGCTACGTGGGGGATCTGAGCGCTCCGTCAGCTGACCAGGCGTCAGCGGCCCTCGGCCAGTCGCTGACAGATACTTACCTGAGCGTTGTCGTGGGTAATATTTCGGGCTCTCTAGCTGCCTACCAGATCCTGGAGTCCCAGGTGAGCTCGGCGACCGCGACGCTTCGAAGCGAACTCACAGCCGCCGACAGGGCGACCGCTGCAGCCGCTAGGGCCCAGTCAGCGGCCGTGAGCGCCGCTTCGGGCGCCGACTCCGAACTGGCGGTACTCCAAGCCGACCTCCAGATCGCCGAACACCAGCCGGCCGTCTCCCCGGTGTCGCCGACCCAGGGAGTACCTCTAGCGAACGGGCTGGTTCGGGTGCTTACCCCGGTACTGTCGGCCCCGGCGACGGCAGCCCCGTCACCTGTGCGGACCCAGCCGTCCCCATCCCCTGGGATTCCCTCGGCGAGCGCCGGAGGGGTCTGGGCGGAGTTGCGAAACTGTGAGTCGGGCGGGAACTACTCCGCCGACACTGGCAACGGCTTCTACGGGGCCTACCAGTTCACACAGCAAACCTGGACAGATCTCGGCTTTCCCGGCAGCCCCAGCCAGGCGTCACCCGCAATGCAGGACGCCGCCGCCGAGAAGCTTCAAGCGTCAGCCGGCTGGGGGCAGTGGCCCGCGTGCGCAGCCGCTCTAGGGCTGCACTGACCTTTCGCGATACCCTGCGGCGAGTATGAAACCACCTACAGCCGGATCAGAGCATGTGGACAGCTTCAACTGCCCACGATGTAATGCTGGTGTTTCCGAACGCTTTTGGGGGCCTTGCAGCTCTTGCAGGGCTGAGCTGACCCGGGCTTTCGCTGCGACCCCATCGCAGGCAGAAACGGGCCGGTTCGAACCCGCTATGCACGTGACGCCCAACCATGTAGCCACGAGAGACTGACCGATGCCCTGCCTCGACCTCACAGCGTATCTCGGCCTTACGGCGACATGAACTTCAAGGAGATGATGCACCTCGACCGGCGTGGACCTGACTCCTACGTCGGAGAAGGCCCCAGCTACCCGTGGGGAGGTCTATTCGGCGGCCAGATAGTCGCCCAGTCTCTCGTGGCGGCGGCTGCAACTGTCGACCCGCTTTATGTGGTGCACTCCCTGCACGCCTACTTCATACGTCGAGGTGATGCGTCACAGCCGATACGCTTCGACGTGGACCGACTTCGTGACGGGCGGAGCTTCGTGACCAGGTCTGTCGTAGCCTCCCAGTCGGCCGGGGCGATACTCAACATGTCGGCCTCATTCCAAGCAGGCCAGGCCGAACGGTACCTGCAGACGCATCCGATGCCCGAGGCGGCCCCACCGGAGGATCTTTCCGAATCGGGCTGGGCTTCGATGCTCGAGCGTCGCATGATACGCGACGACAATGGCAGGACGACAGCCTGGCTGCGCGCGCGCGACTCCGACGGTGACGACTGGGTGCTCTCAGCCGCTGCCCTCGCCTACCTTTCCGACGACCTGGCAACCGACAGCGTACGTTCGGCTCAGCAGACTGGGGACGGGGTGAGCGGCCGGCATTGGAGCGGGACCAGCCTCGACCACGCCATCTGGTTCCATCACCGCGTCCCCGACGGGGAGTGGCAACTCCACGACTTTCGCTGCGAGGGCGTCGGAGTGCCCCGCGGCCTTGCCGCCGGACACGTCTTTGACCGGCGAGGAACCCACCTGGCGACTGTCAGCCAAGAAGTTCTGCTCAGGCCGATCAGGGAAGGGGCCTAGACGACTCGCCGGCAGCCTGTGCACCCGGCGGGCGCAGCGCTGCGAGGAGGCCGCCAAGTCCAGGGTCGGCGAAGCTCAACGCGTCGTCCCACCCGAACCATCGCACCTCCTGGCTCTCCTCGGGACCGGGGGCTGGTTCGTCGCAGCCGTCTACGCTGAGCGAGTAACGCAGGTCGAGGTGGGTGTGGCCGGCGCCGCCGGGGTGGACGTCGACGTGGAGCAGCGCCGGCGGCTGACGCCAGGCTCGGAAGCGAAGTCCCGTCTCCTCTTGCGCTTCTCGCCTGGCTGCGTCCCAGGGGGCTTCGTCGCCGTCTATGTGACCTCCCGGTTGCAGCCAGATCTTCAGCTTCTTGTGCCGGTGGAGCAGAACGCCGCGAGGTCCGATGACCACGGCCGAGCCTGTCACGTGGACCGGATCAGCGTGACGGTCGAACGGACGTTCGAGAGTCTGGAGGTGATCGATGACCAAAGTCCGGCTCGCATCCTCGCGTGCGTCGATCGGGCGGCGCTCTGCGACGCTGCGCAGCACTGTCTGTTTCAGGAGCGTCTTGTCGGCGAATGCCACTCAAGGATTCTGCTACATCTAGGATCAAGACGTCGTTATCTCCCCACCGACCTGAAGGAGCTGCAACTGTGAGCGTCTCGAGCGAAGCGGCAACACTGACCGGCCTGAGAGACTGGTTGGAGCTCAACTGGGATCCCGACCTGAGCGTGGCAGAATGGTGGGAGAGACTCGGCTTGTCTGGGTGGGCCGCCCCAACGCTACCCAAGGATCGCTTCGGCCTGGGTCTGTCACGAGCCGAGGCGGTCAGTGCCCAAACCGAAATAGCCGACTTCGGGGCCCTTCCCGCTCCGGGAGGCCTTGGGCTGCTGCTCGCCGCCCCGACCATAGCGACTCACGGGAGCGACGATCAGGTCGAGCGTTACGTCAGGCGGATCGTCACCGGCCAAGACGCGTGGTGCCAGCTCTTCAGCGAGCCAGGCGCCGGATCTGACCTCGCTGGGCTGCAATGCCGCGCGGAACGCGATGGTGACGAGTGGATCGTTACCGGCCAGAAGGTCTGGACGTCGGGCGGCCAGGTAGCAGACATGGGCATGCTGCTGGCCCGCACCAATCTCGACGTACCCAAGCACCAGGGGATCACCTATTTCGCGTTCGACATGAAGCAGCCCGGGGTGGAGGTGCGACCTCTTCGCGAGATGACCGGTCGCGCACTTTTCAACGAGGTGTTCATCAACGAGGCTCGCGTGCCTCACAGTGCGGTGATAGGCGGAGTCGGAAACGGCTGGGCGGTAGCCAACACCACCCTCGCCTTCGAACGTGCCGGCCTGGGAGCCGGCGGGGGGTCAGCAGGGGCGAGCACCGCAGTACCCGGCTCGATAGCCGGAGACCTGGCCAGGAGGGCTGGCGATCTCGTGTCGGGACGACAGCGGGGCGGCTCCGGCGGGCCGGGTGGTGTAGCCGGTACGGCCGGCTTGCTGCGCGGCCTCGCTGGCGAGCTCTGCGTCAACGGCGATCCGACAGTCCGCCAGGGTCTGGCGCAACTCCACATCCTCACCGAGATCGGCCGCTACATGACGCTACGCCAAAGGGCGCTTCGCTCGGCTGGATCCGATCTTCCTGGTGCAGGCAACATCGCCAAGTTGTCGATGAGCATCATCCTCAGGTTGTCTCGGGATCTGGGCCTCAGCATGCTGGGTCCACGCGGGATGCTCCACGCCTACAAGCCCTCAGACGCAGCTTCCCTCGAAGGTCTCGCTGGCGGGAAGCTCGCCGGAGCCCTGACAGAGACGGCGTTGTTCGCGCAGGGACCGCAGATCTACGGCGGCACTGACGAGATCCAACACAACATCATAGGTGAACGCGTGCTCGGGCTGCCCAAAGAGCCCAACGACGACAAAATCACCCCGTTCAGGGAGTTGCGCCACTGAAGATCGCTCGGTTGGGATAGGAATTTTTCACGCAATGCTCAGGTGCCCGTGGTACCTGTATAGCTGAAGTTCCTGACCTACCCTGGTGGGAGACCATGTACGATCCCGACAATCCCCAAGACAACGCGCCGGCGGGGCCCGCAGCCCCGGACGAGCACAGACAAGAGGTGGGTGGATGGACTCCCCCGCCTCCGCCGCCTGAGTGGCACCGCCAACCCCAAGGCCACGACAGCCCCCCAGGTGGTGACGGCCCAGGAGCCTGGTCCGCCCCAGGGGGCTACGGTCCAAGCCAGGGTGGTTACGGACCGGGACCATACGGCCAGGGCGGCTACGGCCAAGGCCCACACGGCCAAGGCGGCTACGGCCAGGGTGGCTATGGCCAAGGCCCATACGGCCAAGGTGGCTATGGCCCTTCGTGGACACCGCCTCCTCCAGGCTGGCCGCCATCAGGGTATCCAGGTGGAGGCTGGTCGGGCGGATGGGGCCGAAATCGTCCTAAGAGAAGCCTGCCCAGCGTCGTGACGGCCTTGCTTCTAGCAGTCGGACTCCTGGTAGGTCTGGGAATTGGTCACGGTGTGTGGACGTCCAACGTCAACCAGAGCGCTCTCGGGCAGTCGCCCGGCTCCGGCTCAGGCGGCATCGGTCCGTCAGGGGGAACAGGCGGTTCGTCCGGCAACTCCACCAACCCCTTCAGCGGCGGATCATCGTTTGGCAGTGGTGTCGGCGGTTCCAACCCTCCTCTCAGCGGTGCCGCAGCGAAAGCGGCCAGGTCACTTGTCGACATCGACACCCAATTGTCCTACCAGCAGGCGGCAGCCGCGGGCACGGGAATAGTCCTTACCTCGAACGGCTTCGTATTGACCAACAACCATGTCATCGAAGGTGAGACGTCGATGCACGCCGTCGACATAGCGAACGGCAAGACCTACCAGGCTGACGTCGTAGGCTATGACAGGACCCGGGACGTGGCTGTCATCAAGTTGGTCGGAGCGTCGGGGTTGCCCGTAGCGTCAATCGGCAACTCCGCCAACGTAGCGGTTGGTGACTCGGTCGTTGGCCTTGGCAACGCGGGCGGTATCGGTGGCACCCCCAGCAGCGCACCCGGCCAGGTCACCGCCCTTGGGCAGTCGATCAGCGCGCAGGACGCGGGTAACGGTACCACCGAGAAACTGTCGAATCTGATCCAGACCAACGCTGCGATACAGCCCGGCGACTCGGGCGGCGCCCTAGTCAACTCCTCCGGCCAGGTGATCGGCATGGACACCGCAGCGTCGACGGGCTTCTCCTTTCAGACTCAAGGTAACGAAGGTTTCGCCATCCCGATCAACGAGGCCATGTCTGTCGCGAAGCAGATCAGGGCCGGTCAGGCTAGCGCTACCGTGCACATCGGGGCGACGGCGTTCCTCGGGGTAGAGGTAAGCAGGTCTTCGGCGGCTTCGCCGACGAGCGGAGCGGTTGTCGCTGGAGTCATTGCAAACGGAACGGCCGCCGCCGCCGGCATCGTAGCGAACGACGTGATCACGTCGCTCAATGGGTCGACTGTGACATCCCCGGCGTCGCTCACAAACCTTATATCCCAACTTCACCCCGGTGACAAGGTTACCCTCGGATGGACAACCTCCGCCGGCCAAAGCGAGACCGCCTCTGTGACCCTCGCAAGCGGACCACCCCAATAGCACGCCACGCCCGAGCATGGCGGAAACTCTCCCGGATGCCCTGGAGCATCTCGACCTATTCGTTGGAGTGTCCACCTGCGACCTGACCGGCCTGGCAAAGCTGATGGAGCTGCAGACGGTGTGTGCCGGGGTGAACCTTGGCGCGCAGGGCGAAGTCGGAACCAGGTTTTGGATACTCCTAGACGGCGAGGTCGAGGTGACCGCAACGTCGGCTTCGACGACCACAAGTCTGGCTGTTGCCCGCAGCGGTTCGATACTTGGTGAGCTCGCCGTGCTTCGGTCCCTTCCCCGAAACGCTACGCTGCGAACGATTAGCGCCTGCCAGGTCGTCTCGGGTGGTTCCGATGCGTTGGACTTCCTCTTAGGCATAGAGCCGGTCCGTGAGCGAATACAGGACATCGCCGCAAGACGCCTGGCCCAGGACTGCAAACCGATACCGATCGAGCTGAAAGACGGCTCGCGGGTCCTTCTGCGGCCACTGCTTCCAAGTGACCGAACCGCGCTCGTGCAAGCCGTGCGACGGCTTTCCGCCGAGTCGCTCAGACGGCGTTTCTTCAGCTCGGCGCAACCCTCCCAGAAGCTGCTCGACTACCTCGTCGACATCGACTTCGTAGACCACTTCGCATGGGTAGTAATCGACGCAGACGACGGCAGCGGCCTGGCAACAGCCCGCTACGTACGAACCGACGACCCGCTTACAGCTGAGGTGGCCTTCGCGACCACCGACGAGAACCAGGGCCGTGGAATAGGAACAGTATTGCTCGGAGCGCTCGGGGTCGCAGCGCAACAGGCTGGCATCGAGCGCCTCGTAGCGCACGTCCTCGAGGACAACTCTGCCATGAGAGCGGTGTTCGCCAAGGCGTCGGGCGTCACCACTCGAGACGAACCAGGGGTGCTCGCAGTGACGATGAGCCCCGACGACGCTTCGAAGCTCCTCGCTCCGGCGGGTCGAGCGGCCATCGCCCCAGCAGTTCGAGACATTGTTACGGCCGCATCGGTCGCACTGGTAGGAAACACCAAAAGCCCCTAGGGTCGCCCGATCGCAGCTTCGTGGTCCGCGAGCCAGCCGTCCACGAGCCCCCATGCGATGGCGGTCGACGTGGGGATCCGCTCCCCGCTCAACCCAAGCCACGCCGTCCGGCCCCGGCCGGCACGCCGGGGAATGCTGACAGTGCCGCCCGCTCCGGGTATCAGGCCCATAGAGATCTCAGGGAGCCATAACGTGACGTCGCCATCAGCGACGACGCTCGAAGCGAAAGACGCCAACTCCAAGCCGGAACCCGCGCAGTGGCCGTGCACTATCGCACGAGTCCGTGAGGACGCCGCCGCAAGAAGACGGGCCGGGCTGCGTCGCGTACGTATCAGGTTGGCAGTCGCGGGGTCACGGCAGGAGCCGAACTCCGTGAGATCACCACCGCTGCAGAACGACTCTCCCCTGCCGCGAAGCTGCAGCTTCACTGACTTATCGAAAGCTGCCACGCTCAGCACCTCGCACAGGGCGTCTCGCATCGCTGCGTTGTACGCGTTGTGAAGACCAGGCCGGTTCAGCTCGACGATCAGCGTGCCGTCGGAGCGGGTCGCAACGACCGGCGGCTCGCCTCCCCGCTCGGCTGAAGCAGGGTTCAGCGCAGGCGGAGGCCGACGTCCGAGCCATTCGGCGTGCTCAGCACCCGCCTGGAGAGTCGAATAAGCCAACGACTCGAAGGCGAGGCCTTGTTGGATCGAAAGTCCTGCTGCGCAGCGCAGCAACTGCACGAACGTTGCAGCCGCGACTGGTGCCTTGGCGACAGTCGACGCCACCTGGTCAATCGCCGCGTCGAAGCGCTCGACGCTGACCCAGGGAGCCGCCGGGGAGGGTCCTACGCCGGTCACTGCAATGTCGTAGAGGCCGTGCTCTGCGTGAAATCCCGCTCCGTCACCGACGACCATCACGATCAGTGGAAACTGCGCCGGAAAGCCGTTTGACGCGCAGAGAGCCTCGTGGTCGTCTTCGACGACGACGAGGGGCAAGGGTTCGAGGAGTTCGTCGGGTGGGTCGATACCGCGCTCGAAGGACCGCACTAGGTGAGCGAGATCTCCCGCAGCCAGCGTGTTTACCCTCGTCGGCATCGCTTGGTCAGGCCAGCACCCGGGTTCCGCCGGGGTGGGAGCCGAACCACTTTTCGATCTCCGCTAGCGGCCTCGCCGGGGAGATCACGTAACCCTGCAAAAGGTCACAGCCCAGACCTCGCAGAGCGTCCCACGTGTCGACACGCTCGACACCTTCGGCGACGACCCGATGGCCGAGGCTGCGTCCGAGATCCAAGATAGCCTTCACGACGGCGACTTCGGATCCGCCTCCGGTCACCTGGGACACGAAACTGCGATCGAGCTTTATGGTGTCGACAGGAAGGTCGCTGAGGCGGGCCAGCGAAGAAAAGCCCGTGCCGAAGTCGTCGATCGCTACGTGCACCCCGCTATTGGCCAGCTCGCCGAGGACCACCCCAGCGGACTCCGAGTCGGCTAGCAGAGCGGTCTCGGTGACCTCGAGCGACAGGCGACCGGCGGGCACGGCATAGGACTCCAACGCGGGGAGGATCGCTGTCATGACCTCGGAGTCGTAGAGCAGACCCGGGGATACGTTGACAGCCACGGTCAGGTCGTAACCGCGGGCGCGCAGGCGCGCCAGGTCTTTCAACGCCCTGTGAAGAACCCAAGACGTCAGACCTGCAATAGTTCCGTCCTCCTCGGCTACCGGAATGAACTCCGCAGGCGGTACCGCGCCTTTGTCGGTGTCTAACCAGCGAGCCAGCGCCTCTATGCCGGTAACGTGCCCGTCTGTCATTCGGGCGACGGGCTGGTACCAGACGTCGAGGAGGCCCTCCTCGATAGCGTAACGAAGATCTGAAGCCAGGGCGAGTCGTCGCCTGGAGCCGTTCAGTAACGCCTCGCTGTAACGTTGCATCCGCTGGCGGCTGGCTTTCGCCTGCCCGCGCGCTACTTCAGCTTTGCTGAGCTCATCCAGAGGGCTACTGACAGCGCCGGCAGTCTCGGTAAATCCAGCACTCGCCGACAGCCGCAGTTCTATCGCGGAGAGCCTGAGGGGCTCCTCGATAAGAGCTAACGCCCGGCGCGCGAGCGTGTCGCCTGACATGTATGAACGGCCTGGATCGGCGACCATCGCGAACTCGTCCCCTCCGGTTCGGGCGACCCTGGCGCTGGTCCCGGCGCTGATCTCGATTCTCCGGGCGACCTCGACGAGTATCTGGTCTCCTACCGCAGTTCCCAGCGCGGCGTTCAGCTCCTTGAAACCGTCGACGTCGATTGCTACGAGCGTGAGGGGCCGCGTGGGAGTTGCTTTGGAAGCTGCCTCGGTGATCCACGTCGCGAACAGGGAGCGGTTCGCAAGTCCTGTCAGGGAGTCGTATGGCTCTGCTTGCGCCCGAACCTTCATAACGTCGTAGCGCTGCGATCGGTTCCCGCCGGTGCCGTCGCTTTCCCCCTCGGACCAGGGGCAATGTCACCGGCGGCGGGCTGCTCTCGAAGGGCGGCTTTGGGGGCCTGATCAAGCTCGAACTTGTAACCCACTCCTCGGACCGTGAGGATCTTGGTCGGCCTGGATGGATCGGCCTCCACTTTCGCTCGGAGCCTTTTCACGTGAACGTCGAGTGTCTTGGTGTCTCCGACGTAGTCGCGTCCCCAGACCTCGTCGATGATCGAGTCGCGGGTTACCACCCTGCCAGCACTCGCCATGAGCTTCTCGAGCAGTTCGAACTCTTTTAGGGGAAGCGACACCTTCCGCCCGTCCAGGTAAACCTCGTGGCGGCTCCGGTCGAGCTCCAGATTGTCGATGACGATCCTCTCCTCGCCGGGGGATCCCTCCGCCGCAGTTCCCGAGCGGCGCATCACTGCCCTCATCCGGGCGATCAGCTCGCTCAGGCGGAACGGCTTCGTTACGTAGTCGTCGGCGCCAACCTCCAAACCGACCACAGTGTCGGTCTCGCTACTCTTGGCGGTGACCATGATTATCGGCACACGGCTTCTCTCTCTGATGTGCCTGCAGACGTCGAGCCCTGACCGCTTGGGCAGCCAAAGGTCGAGAAGGACGATGTCAGGGTTGGTGGACTCGAACAGGTCGATACCCTCCGATCCGTCACGGGCGACCGTGACGTCGAATCCCTCCCTGCCCAAGCCGACGCTGAGAGCCTGGATGAAGGACTCCTCGTCTTCGACGACCAGCACCGAAACCGCCGGAGAGGTCATCGTGGCGGTCCCAAGACCGTGTCGGGGAGTACGAGAGTGAAAGTAGACCCCTCGCCTTCGACCGAACGGACCTTCACCCTCCCAGCGTGATTGGTGGCCACGTGGCGAACGATGGAAAGGCCGAGACCCGTCCCTCCCGTAGAGCGGGAGCGGGCCCGGTCGACTCTGTAGAAGCGCTCGAAGATTCGGCTGAGGTCCCTGGACGGTATGCCTATGCCGTGGTCGGACACCGAAATCTCGACACCGCGATGGGTCCTGTGAGCTTCGACGTGCACCGTCCCGCCGGGCTCTGAATACTTGATGGCGTTGTCCACGAGGTTCGACACGGCCGACCGAAGGTCCCGGGGACTCCCCCTCACCCGGAGACCCAGGTCGACGGCGGGTGCCGACACAACGACGTTCAAGCTCTCGGCCGTCTCCAGGAGTGGAGCTACGGCGTCGCCGATCAGGGCGGCCACGTCGACGTCATCTTCTGTGGCGCTCTCGTTGGCCTCGATGCGCGAAAGGTCGAGCAGATCGTCGATTGTCTGGCTGAGCCTGTCGGCCTCCGCTCCGAGCCTTTCCACGAGACGGGAGACTACGGCGGGGTCTGTCTCACCCTCGATCGTCTCTGCTAGGAGAGCGATCGCCCCCGTCGGTGTCTTCAGCTCGTGGCTTACGTTGGCGACGAAGTCCCGCCGGACAGCTTCGAGGCGGAGCCTGTCAGAAATGTCCTCGATGACTGCCACGGCGCCTTTGGGGGGTGAGGCCACCGGGAAGGCGTGCACGGCCAGCGTCCGCCTCGACGGGGACAGAAGCTCCACGCGCCGCTGCGGTTCAGCGCCTCCCAGCGCGTCAGCGACGAGCTCGTCCACCGCTTGCACGAGCAGAGCGTCCGACGGGCGCGACGAGAGAACCTTGTGAGCAGATGCGTTCTCGAAGACGACCGCGCCCGACGAGTCGCAGATTACCACCGCCTCGGGCACTCGGTCCAAAGCAGCAGCGAGGAGCAGCGAACCTTCACTGTAATCACCACTATCGTTCAAGGTTCGCCTAGCCTACGTCTTCGCAATGCAACACGACCGGAACGATAACAGGGCTGGCCATATCGGGGTAGCAGAAGCCGGCGAGGCCATGATCCGCACGGTAGGGTTGACCAAGACATACGCCGGGACTGATTTCAAGGCTGTTGACGGACTGGACCTCGAAGTCAGGCGCGGCGAGATCTTCGGACTGCTCGGACCGAACGGTGCGGGCAAGACGACGACAGCGGGGATTCTCACCACCCGGGTCATACCCAGCGCCGGTGAAGCCTACGTCGGAGGTATCGACGTGGTCCGCCACCCTGCCCTCGCCAAGCAGCTTATAGGGGTCGTTTCCCAGCAAAACACCCTCGACCGTCAGCTTAACGTCTGGGAGAACCTGTACTTCCACGGACGTCTGTTCGGCGTAGCCGCCAAGCAGAGCAGGGCCGAATCCGACCGGCTCTTGGAGCAGTTCCACCTGTCGAAGTGGGCGAAGGCGTCCGTCTACGCGCTCTCGGGGGGAATGGCGCAGCGGCTCATGGTGGCCCGCGCGATGATGCACCGCCCGGCGGTGCTGTTCCTCGACGAGCCGACAGCTGGCTTGGACCCTCAGAGTCGTCTAGCGCTGTGGGAGGTGCTGGGAGAACTGAACTCCGCCGGGCAGACCATCTTGCTGACAACCCACTACATGGAAGAAGCCGACCAGCTCTGCGCCCGGGTTGCCATCATGGACCACGGCAAGATCCTCGCTCTCGAAACGCCGACCGCCCTCAAAGCTTCGGTGGGCGTGGACAGCATCGTCAGGGTGAAGATCGACGGCTCCCCTGACGCCCTCATCGACGCGCTGGGATCACAGCTCGGAGCCGGTGCGAAAATCAGGTCGATGGACTCTGGCCTTGAGCTGCAGGTCCGGGACACGACGGGCCTTTTGCCGAAGGTGGTGACCGCAGCAGAGCACGTCGCCACGTCGATAGTCGACATCTCAGTGTCGGAACCGACGCTAGAAACGGTGTTTATAAACCTGACGGGGAAGGAGCTGAGAGACTGATGACAGCCGTAGAGGTACCGCGCAGCTCGCTAAGCGCGCCGGCGGCGATCGCTACCGACGCAAGGCGAAGCGCTGCGCGCGCCAGTTGGACGGCGCTGGGGGCTTTGCTGCTCCGGGATCTCACCGTGCTACGCAAGCACCTCGCCGAGTTCGTCCTGCGCACGTTGATCCAGCCGTTTCTCCTTGTGTTCGTCTTCCTTTTCGTGTTCCCCGAGATAGGCCAGTCGGTTGGCGGCGGATCGGGATCGGCGTCTTTCGCCACTGTCCTAGTGCCCGGCGTGGTCGGCATTTCTGTAATGTTCCAAGGCGTGCAGTCTGTGGCGCTGACGCTCGCGCAGGAGTTCGGTTTCACAAGAGAGATCGAAGACAGGGTCCAGGCTCCTTGCCCTGTATGGCTAGTAGCGGTCGCTAAGATCCTGTCGGGAGTAGTGCAGGGTATCCTCGCCGCCGTCATCGTCTTTCCGATAGCGGCCGTCGTGCACGCAGCCGGTGTGCACCCCGTCTTCGACATCAAATGGGGTATCGCCCTCACTCTGATCCCGCTCACCTGCATAGCTTTCAGCTCCTTGGGGCTCGTCCTCGGCTGCGTCTTCGAGCCGCGCAACATCGGGTTGATGTTCGGTTTCATCGTGCTTCCGATCACCTTCCTAGGCGGCACCTACTACCCGTGGACCCGCCTCGCGTCGGTCAAGGTGGGCGGGTTCAAGTGGCTTCAGACACTCGTGTTGATCAACCCGCTCATATACGTCAACGAGGGGATGCGAGCAGCTTTCACCGCCGTGCCGCACATGCACCTCTACGTCGTGTACCCGGTCCTCGTGGGCTTTTCGGTCGTGTTCGTCGGACTCGGTATCCGCTCGTTCAAAAAGCGCGTCCTCAGCTGAACCTCGAAGCCAACTCCTGGACCGCCAGAAGGTCGGCATGCCCCACGCTAGCCTGTAGGGCTTCGGCCCCCGAGTCACCCAGGAGGTAGAGCGATAGCGCGTCGAGCGCACAGCCAACGAACACGCAGGCGTCCGTCGCTCAAGGTACTCCTCGGCGCCGTAGGCTTCGTGGTGGTCGCCGGCTTGGTCGGCGCAACGGTCGTGGTGGTCCTGGCTGATCGGGCTGCCATCGCAGCGCCTGTGGCCACGCCGCTCCCCCTGCCGCTTGGCTCCGTGCCCGGCAAGCCTCCCCGGATCGCTCTGCCCGATGAGGGTGAAGCCGAGATCGTGACCTCATCGGGGCAAGTACTTGCCGCCCAGAAAGCCGACGTCTCAGTTCCGATAGCAAGCGTAACCAAGATGATGACGGCGTACGTGGTGCTGCACGACTATCCCCTGGCGGTCGGCGCCCAAGGGCCGACTATCACTGTCAGCGCCGCCGAGGCGGCGACGCTGCCTGAGCGCATAGCGGAGGACCAGTCGCTGATCGCGGTGACATCCGGGGAACAGCTTTCCGAGCTAACCGCTCTGGAGGCACTTCTCATACCTTCAGCCGATAACGTCGCCGACATCCTCGCCGCTTTCGACGCCGGGTCTCAAAGTGCTTTCGTCGCGAAGATGAACGCCACAGCGAAGTCCTTGGGGATGGACAACACCTCCTACGCCGACGCGAGCGGCTTCGACGCGGCGTCCCGTTCGACCGCTTCAGACCTGCTCATCTTGGCACGCCGGGCGATGGCCATTCCTGTCTTCGCAAAGATAGTCGGCATGCCAAGCGTGACCCTTCCCCTCGCCGGCACCGTCGACAACTACAACAGCCTCGTCGGCAAGGACGGCTACAGCGGTATCAAGACCGGCTCGACGGGGGCTGCCGGCGGCTGCCTAGTCTGGTCGGTTACCAGAACCGTCGACGGGACGGCTCTCACGCTCTACGGCGTGGTGCTCGGACAGAACCACGGTCCATTGGTCCAAGCGGCTCTCAACTCAGCTGAGGCTGTGACGACCGCCGCGTTCGCTGCGTTCAAGCCGAGGACCGTACTGGCCGCTGGAACCCCGGTCTACAGGGTGTCCTGGGCCGGTCAAACGGAGCTTTCGGTGACCGCTCACGCTCTCAGAAGCGTCTACCCGCCGGGCAGCGAAGCTCACGCCGTCATCGTCCCAGCGTCGCCTGGCGCTTTCGGAGTAGCCTCCGGCCCGGTCGCAACGCTGAAACTTACGGCGCCTACCGCCCTGGCAGGAGCCGCTTCAACCGGGCTAGCGCTCAACGCCAAGTTCCGAAGTCCGAGCTTGGCTTGGCGGGTCAAGCAGTTCCTCGGCCTCAACCGTTCCTAGCTTGCCGACGGCGCTCTTCTCGCCTCCACGAAAGCCTTCAGGTCCCGGAGCGCTGTCCCCATGATGCGACCCTCCGCCCGCCGCTTCACGAAGCCGGGAAGCGGAACCTTGAGGTCGACGACAAGTCGGTATTCGATCTCGGTCTCGCCGGCCTCGGACGCCGTGAGATGGTACGAACCGTCGAGCTGGCCGGTCAGGTCTCCGTCCACCTGCACCCATGACAACCTCGACGGTGCGCCCTCGTAGTCGTAGCTGAGGGTGTAAGAGGTGCTTCGCCCGAAAGCCGCCGCCCGGAACGTGACAACCGCCGCCCGCCCGGTGTCGTCGGTGCTGTCCACGTGGACGGACTTCACGTCCGCCGCCCACTCGTGGTAGCGGGCGAAGTCCGTGAGGACCGCGAAGCACTCCTCGGGGGAGGCGTCTATGAGCATCCGCTCGATTACCTGTTCCTGCACTGCGGCTACCTCCTCGGTGCTTTAAACCACAATGCACCGTAGTACCACTCGCGCGCCAAGCGAAGCCGCACCTTGTCATCGACCCCGTCATCCACCCCGGGCAGCGGTGTCGAGGGCTTCGCGCAGTCTTACGGCCAGCGTGTCGTATGAGAACTCCGTCTTCGCCCTGGCCCGCCCGGCGGCTCCCATCGTCGCTGCGAGCGCAGGGTTGGCGAGGAGGTGCCTGAGGTGTCCGGCGAGCTGCGCGGGGTCCCGGGGGTCAGATACCACCAAACCGGTCCGGGTGTCGGACACCGCCTCGTTGGCTCCGCCGCTGTTGCCGGCAACGCAAGCTAAGCCGGTCGCGGCTGCTTCTAGCAGCACGATGCCGAAACCCTCCTGCTCCAGTCCTCCCCAGCGGGTCCGGCAGCACAAGACGAACAGGTCGGCCGCTGCGTACAGTCCGGGCAGGTCGGCGTCGGCAACCCTGCCGAGCAGGCGGGTGGGAGATCCCGTCCGGCGGATCAGCCTTTGCAGTCTCGCATGGTCGCGACCGACCCCTGCCACTGCGACTTCCAGGTCCGAGAACTCACCGGTCGATCTAAGACGTGACGCGGCTTCGATCAGGACGTCCATGCCTTTGCGCGGTACGAGCCTGCTCACGCTTAGCACGAGTCGCTGACCCTCGGAGATGCCGAAGGAGTTACGCGCTTGACTTCGCTCGTCCGGGGGCAGCGGTCTGAAGCGGGACGCGTCGACGCCGGGCGGAATCTCGACGACCGGCGGCAGTTGGGGCTGCGCCCGTCTTGCTTCGGCGACCGGATACCCTCCCCCGCCGATTAGGAGCGTGGCGGCGCCAAGCACCCGGGCCATAGCCTGCTTTCCAAGCGGAAGACGGGCCGGCACTGTCACCTCGGCGCCGTGAAGCGCCAACGCGTACGGTAGACCGAGGTGAGGTCCTACCAGCCCGAGCGGCACCGCTGGGTCGAGGACGACAACAGAGGCGCCGAACTGCGCTGCGAGAGCTCGGATTCGTCGTACCATCAGCGGGCTCGGCAGGAGCACGGGTTCTCGGGTACGGACGATACGGTAAGGCTGGGAACGGTCGAAGACCTCCGCCCCCTCGTAGGGGGAGGTGAGAACCACGAAGTCATCGGGAGGCAGGCGCCGCCAAAGTTCCCAGAGGTAGTTCTGAATCCCCCCAACTTTGGGCGGGAAGTCGTTGGTAACTAGTAGATGCTTGATCAAACTGCGCTGTATCCCGTGTCGACGGCCGGCCTTGCTGCGTCAGGGTCGACCAGGACCCGCCGAGAGCAGAGGCTAGCAGCCCACCGCTCTAGGTGGGTGGTCAGGAGCGAGCGCAGTCAGGAGCGGCCGCGGTCGAGGTCAGCCGCAGGCTAGGTAGCGAAGCGGCGGCACGAGACCGACTTCGCCAAGCAGGGTGAGCGCTCGCTTCTGGGTTGCGTCGATGATCACCGCGTCCTCAGGATCCCGGTCGCAGATGAAACTGACCACGCAGTCGTCGCAGCACGACGATGCAGCCATCGTGCAGTGGTCGCATCCGATAGACAAAGTCTTCATGAGCAACATTGTTCCAGGAGGGTGAGACATCGCCAGGTGAAACCCTGGTGGACGACGCCGTGGCGCTAGCTTGGGGTGATGATTCATGCTTTTGTGCTAATCGACGCGACACCTGGCCGACTCGCGGACCTCGCCGTCGAGCTAGCAGAGACCGACGGCGTCAGCGAGGTGTATTCGGTGGCAGGCAAAGCCGACATCGTCGCCATAGTACGTGTACGTCACCATGAGGACCTCGCTGACGTGGTTACAAGGCGTATAGCGAGCCTCGACGGTATCGTATCGACGTCGACTCTCGTAGCATTTCAAGCTTACAGTAAGTCTGACTTGGATGCTGTATGGGATGTCGGTTCCGAGGGGAACGCCACCTAGGCGTCAGCGCCCAAGCGCTCCCTTTGTGACACATTCACCAACCGGTCGAGGCGTTGCTGGGCTCTGCCGTCGTCGATGGCAGCCGCTGCGAGCTCGATGCCTTCGGATATCCCCTGGCAGCGGCCGGCGACGACCAAGCCAGCCGCCGCGTTGAGAACTACTATGTCGCGCCTGGGGCCCTTGGCACCAGACAGGACCCCCACAATGATGGCTGCATTTTCAGCTGCGTCGCCTCCGGCGAGGTCGTCGAGAACCGCCGGGGCGAAACCGGCTTGGGCGGGATCGAACGTCCACGCCGTGAACTCCTCGCCTGGCGACGCTCCGCGACGGTACTCGTGGACTGTCGACGGTCCCACTGTAGACAGTTCGTCGAGGCCGGGGTGCCCGTGAACCACCATCACGTGCTCGGCCCCACCGCCCGCTAAAACCCGAACCATTTTGGATGCCATGCCGGCGTCGCCTACCCCGACGACTTGACGGCGCACTCTGGCGGGATTAGCGAGGGGCCCGAGGAAGTTGAACGCTGTAGGAACGCCTAGCTCGCGCCGCACCGGGATCGCGTGTCTCATAGCGTGATGAAACCTGGGAGCGAAGCAAAAGCCGATACCAGCCTCCAACACGCACCGGGCGACGCCCGACGGGCCGAGGTCTATAGCGACGTCGAGGGCTTCGAGGACGTCAGCTGACCCGGCTCTCGAAGAAGCCGCCCGACCGCCGTGCTTGCAGACCGGCACCCCGCAGCCAGCGATAACCAACGCCGCAGCGGTGGACACGTTGAAGGTTCCGGACCGGTCCCCGCCGGTCCCGCAGGTGTCGACAGCCTGCGCGAGAACCTCTGGAGGCAGCACTACCCGTTCCGAGGCGGCGACCATAGATCCGACCATGCCGGACATCTCCTGATCGGTCTCGCCACGACAACGCATCCCGAAGACGAAAGCGGCGACTTGAACTGCGCTAGCGTCCCCTCGCAGGATCTCCGCCATAGCCGCCCCGGCCTGCTCTGAGCTCAACGTCTCGCCAGCTGCGAGCGCGCCGAGAACGCTCTTCCAGCCCTCGAAGCGCCCCGCGGTCAAGCTTGTCGTGGCACCTGCGCTCGGGCGAGGTGCTTCATGCGGAGCGCCTGCGACGGCGGATGATCCTGCGTCGCTCGCGCTCCGTCGTGCCCCCCCACACGCCCTCGTGTTCGCGGCGGTCCAAGGCCCACTGCAGGCACAGTTCGCACACGTCGCACTGGGCGCAGATAGCCTTGGCGTCCTCAGCGTCCTCGTCGGTTACTGGGTAGAAAATACCCGGGTCGACCCCGCGGCAAGCTGCTCTTTGGCGCCACGCCGGCGGAGCGGTGATCTTGGTTTCGTTCATGTTCATTCCCAGCTTCTGGGTGTCTAAAATGGAAAAGCGTCGGTTCCTTGCTCTTGGGACCCGATCGACTCTTATAGTCTGGCAACTTTGAGCGAACTTGTCCAGCCTCTAGTCCTAAAACAAGCGATCCCGGAGGTGAGTGGGGGGGTTTCTGGGTCTGGACGCATCGAGAAGGTGCCGGTGGCGAGTTGGGGGAGGTGGTGGGCGGACGAAATCGCGATTCGGGGCG
>Ga0080006_1089092_pt1 | contig 114162 bp, 109 predicted proteins | sample RS3BMetagenome_FD_69209 | JGI IMG/M metagenome (GOLD analysis project Ga0080006, IMG submission 69209) | Ferric oxide microbial mat and aquatic microbial communities from Rainbow Spring, Yellowstone National Park, USA - RS3B (SPADES... ...
AGTTTCAGGCGATCGGCCACCTTCCGGCCCACGTGTTCTCCGAGGGTGCCGTAGGTCGATGAGATGGTGACGACCGCCGGTCTGCTGTCCACCTGACTCTCCACCGATTGACTCGGCCAAAGTATGGCCCATGGCCGCCGACCCGAGTGACCGGGGGCCGGTCAACCGACCAGGGAGAGAACCTCGCTCAGGGTTCCGATCTCCGGCCCCCGCCATGAGGAGTCGGGGTCGTACTGAAGATGGGCCTCAGGATCGTCCGGATGGTGGACCACTCGCGCAGCGAACATTCCGACCGCCGCCGCTCCGCTGAGCTCGTGGCTGCCGCCGTCGCCGACGTAGACGGCGTCGCCGGCTGCCACTTCCAGCTCGGAGAGAGCCTTCAGATAGAGCTCAGGCGCGGGTTTGCGCCGCCGCTCGGTGAATGAGAAGAGCGCGACCTGGACCGGGTCGGCCCAGCGCAGGGCCGGCCAGAGCACGGGCGTCTCCGAGGAGGAGTCGCTGATGACGCCGACTCGCACTCCGCGGGTGCGCAGGGTGGCGAGCAGAGAGGGCGTCTCGTCTCGCGGCCGGCTCAGAACGTCCCGGAACTGTTCGGTGCGTAGCCTCGCCGCCCGCGCCAACGCCTTCTGCGTGGGCTCGTGCCCCAGGCGGCGGCACAGGCGAAGCAGCATCTCGGGCAGCTCCCCCAGGGCGGCGGTGGCGCGCTCCGTGTAGGTGCTTTCCATAAGCGCCTGGAACGGAGCTGCGGGAATCTCCAGCGCCTCGGCCAGGTCCAGAATCCTCCGCCGGCTCTGCTCCTTGTCCCACCCGTCGATCAGGGTGCCGTAGAGATCAAAGATGACACCACGGTACGGCACACTTGAATTCTAGTGTGAGGATGGCCCCGACGCCTCGCCTGCGTGAGCGAGGTCGGTGCTCGCCTTGGGCAGCCCGGCGATCATCTCAAGAGCGTGGGGCAGGGCGGGCCACACCGCCTCGAGACTCTCCTGGGTGGCCCGGAGGGCTCCGGGTAGGGCCATGACCAGAGTGGTCCCCACCACCACCGCCACCTGCCGGGAGAGGATGGCGTGGGGCGTGTGCCGCAGCCCCGCTTGCCGCATCGCCTCGCCGAATCCGGGTATCACGTAGTCGCCGACCGCCAGCACGGCTTCGGGTGTCCGATCCCTGGGATGCAGGCCGGTGCCGCCGGTGCAGACCAGCAATGCGGGACCAACATCGACCAGCGCCCGCCGGATCCACGCCTCGATCTGGGCGGGTTCATCGGGCACCAGACCGCGGGCCAGCACCTGGGCGGGCAGGTCGGCCAACCGGCCAACCAGCCAATCCCCACTTCGATCCTCCCGTTGCCCGGCTGCCCCAGAGTCGCTCACGGTCAGCACCGCGCAGCGCCAGGCGCCCTGGACCTCGGGCGCCTGGCAGCGGTCTTCTTCGCTCAAGATGACCCTCCTGTGGGAGACGAGATCAGCAGTGGCGTGCGGGCCGCCCGGGGAGCCTCGACCCGCTGAAACTCCTGGAAGCGCGAGCGCAGGCTCGCGTACTGTGTGTCCAGCGCCTCTCGGTCGTCACCCTCCATGGCGGACCAGTCCGCCATGTAGTGGACCGCGATGATCCCCGCCTGCAGGGCCTCCTTCAGGCACCCAAAGCAAGGCCGCATCGTGGTGTGGATGGTTGCCCCCAGGGTGGATTGGCCAAAACGGGCGGCGGCGAGCAGGGCATTCTGCTCAGCGTGGACGCAGACGCAGAGGTCGTACCCCCGGCCCTCGGGATACCTCTCGGTCGACCGATTGGCGCAGCGGTGGCAGCCCCCCTCCGAGCAGTTTGGCATACCGATAGGGGTACCGTTGTAGCCCGTGCTGAGGACCCGGTCGTCGCGCACCACGACCGCCCCCACCCTGCGGCCGAGGCAGTCCGCCCTGGTCCTGGCCGCCAGCGCCAGCAGCATCAGGTACTCCTGCTTGGTCGGCCGGGCCGACCCCAGCTCAGCCCCCGGATCGGTCACAGCGACATCCTCATCCTCTGAGTTTGACAGCGGATGCGCGCGGGAGCACTCAGGGGAGCCTCTCCAGCACCTGCGCGGAGGTGACGACGCTGGCGAACTCGTTGTCCAGGCTGGCGGCGGTAGCGCTCGCGATGAGATCCCCGGAGAGAACGGCGCCGCCGGGACCGACCCGATCAAAGGTGTGGGTCGCGTCCAGCACGAAGAGGGTGTCGTAACCGAGGTCACCCGCCATGCGGGCAGTCGTCTCGCAGCAGTGGTCGGTGGTGATGCCACAGATGGCGATGGTCTGAATTCCCTGGTCCTGAAGCCAGCGGTCCAGGTCCGGGGCTCCGTAGAACGCGGAGTGGACGTGCTTCACGACCAAGAGGTCCGGTTCGCCCGAGATGGCTTCCTTGAACAGGTTGCCAGTCGTTCCGGGCGCCAGGGGCGACTTCGCATCGCGGGAGTCGTGGCGCACGAAGACGACCCGCTGGCCGGTCCGACGATAGGCCGATATCAGGGTCGCGATGTTGGCTTCGCAGTCGGGGTTGTTGCGCTGGCCCCAGGTCGGGGCGTCGAAGCCCCGCTGGACGTCGATGACGACCAGAGCGCTCGGGGACGCCAGCACCGGATCGCTCACTGCCGCTGGATCGCCTGCACCAGGAGGGGGTCGAGTCCTGGGAAGCCCTCCAGGTACTCCCGGCGCTCCTTCGTCAGGCGCTCGACGGCGGAGCGGTACTCGTCCATCCGGCCCTGCCGCTCGTAGAGCAGCCGTGGCCTCAGCAGCTCCGGGTCGTCGATCCCCGGAACGGCGGTCGCCACCTCGTAGGAGAAGTCCGGATCGATCTCCCAGTTGATGGTGTTCTCGGCGATCGCCTTGACCACCGCGGACGAGTCGGCGATCCTCACCTTCTTGGCGTTGGGCGCCTTCTCGTCGCCGCCCACCCCGCCCGTGTTGAGCAAAAAGACCTCGAACCGTCCGCTGCGGTGCAGCTCCAGGAAACGGTTGCCCTGCTGCGCGTGGAGCAGCGGAAAGAACGGGTTGGTTCCTGGCACCCGCAGCGACCTGCCGGCCTCGGCCGCTCCCCCCGCCGCGGTTCCCTTGGTCTCACCCAGCATGAAGTACGCGGCCGCCTGGTCAACGGAGAGGCGAGCCACCGCCGGAATTATCCCGTCGCTGCGGTTGAGAATCAGGAGCGCCGAGACGGGTGGCGCCTCGCGGGCGTCTCTCGACCAGCCCAGAGCGCTCATGGGGAACACCGCCCTGCCGTTCTGGGTGTAGCTCTGGTCGAAGAAGTCGACAGGTCCATCCACCTCTCGCTGGGAGACGTTCTCCAGGTAGGCGACCGGGGACGTGACCGCGGCATGGATCGTGGGCTCGTCCTCTGCGCTCAGGGCGTAGGTCTTCGCGAAGCAGCCATTCTCCGTGCCGTAGACGCGCCCCTGCGGCATCAGGGCCACGAAGTCGTCCTGAACCGGCTTGCTGTCGTTCTGACGGGTGAAGGTGGTGGTCGTCTTGCCGGTTCCCGACAGCCCGACGATCAGGAGGGTGCGCTCGCCGTTGGCGGTGGGGACGACCTTGCAGCCTGCGTGGAGAGCCAGGCCTCCCCGCTCGTACACCAGGCGGTTCCACATCCTGAGAAGCCCCTTCTTGGACTCGCCGAAGTAGTCCGAGTTGAGCACCCTGGTCACGCCCTCCTCCAGATCCACGGCGATGAGCCGGTCTTGGGGGTACCCATCAGCCTTGAGCCCGGGGGTGTAGATGACCGTGAACCAGGGCTCGAAATCCTCACCCACGGGCTCGTCCCGGAACAGCAGGTGGTCCTGCATCCCCGCAATGTTGGCCCAGGCGCGGTCCATGACCAGGCGGGCGGGGCATCGAAAGTCCTCATCATTGCCGATGTACCCCTCGACCACCAGGATGTCCCTGTCGAGGAGATGCCGCTCCTGGAGTTCCTTGACCCTCAGCCCCTCGGCTCTTGAGATGGTCTTGCTGGAGGTCGAGGTGGGGTCGTCGGTGACGATGTAGGTGGACTCTGTGCTGCGAGCCAGGACCTTGGTCTGGACGTTGTAGTTGTCATAGGCCGTATGTCTAGCCGTTGGCATCGCGGCGGTGAAAGCGCGCAGCTCAGCCTGGGTCGGGCCCCTGCGGATCGACTTGGCCCGCGGGATTTCGGTGCGGATGGTCTTGCTCATGGCGGCCTCCTCAATCTCGCCCCCCTGCGGAGGTGACGGCGGCAGGTTACCGCAATCAGGCCCTCTCCGCCAGCCCCTGATCCCCGCCATTCGCTACAGTCTTGCCGCAGGCGGCCGACCATCCGCTCGCAACCGTCGGTCCGCAGCGGCTCACCAAGGGAGGATCAGTCAAATGGCCGAATTGGACGGCGCCCACGAGATCGGGGCGACCGTGGCCGCGATGATGACCAAGGCGGTGATCACCACGAGCCCGGACACCAGCGTTGCCGAGGTCGCCAGTCTGCTCCACCACAACCACATAACCGGCATGCCGGTGGTGGACGATCACCAGCGCGTGGTCGGCGTGGTCAGCGAGATGGATGTGGTGCGCAAGCAGGGTGCGACCGCGGGCGAAATCATGACCGGGACGCCCAGGACGGTCGAGGAGGACGTGCCCCTGGCCGAGGTGGCCGAGGTGCTCATGACCGAGCGGATCAGGCGCCTCCCCGTGGTCCGCCACGGCAAGTTGGTGGGCCTCATCTCGCGCACCGACCTGGTCACCTTCTTCGCCCAGCACCAGTGGACCTGTTCCGCCTGCGGGGGAGCTCAGCGTGGACTCGAACCGCCCGCCACCTGCCCGAGCTGTGGCGCCGCGGAGGCATTCCATCTCGAGGTGGCGCCCCACGGAATGTGATCCGGGCCAGCTCAGCTCGTCGAACGCGCTCTGAGCTTGGAGAGATCGTGGACGGCGTCGATCCAGCGGATCGTGCCACTGTATGACCGCATCACGACGGAGTGGGTCTCGACCCGTTCACCGGCGAAGCGGACGCCGCCCAGCATCTCTCCGTCAGTGATGCCCGTGGCGGCGAAGAACAGGTTCTGGCCGGCGGACAGCTCCGTCGCCTGCAGGACGTGCTCGGGGTCGAAGCCCTCCGCCCGCACCAGGGCCAGCTCCTCCGCGTCACGCGGCGCGAGGCGGCACTGGATGTCACCATCGATGCAGCGCACCGCGCAGGCCGTGAGAACGGCCTCGGTGGCCCCGCCCGTGCCCATCAGCACGTCGATACCGGTTCGTTCTGGCAGAGCGGCCATGATCCCCGCCGCCACATCACCATCGGTGATGAGCATGACCCTAGCTCCGGCCCGGCGGATTTCGGACAGCAGCCGCTCATGGCGGGGCCGGTCGAGCACCACCACGGTCAGATCCTCCACATGGCGCTGCTCGGCCTCCGCGATCCGGGCCAGGTTCTCCGAGGTCGAGCGGCGCAGGTCGATGGCCCCCTTGGCGCGCGGGCCCACCACCAGCTTGTCCATATAGAAGCAGTGCGTCTGCAACAGGCTGTCCCGGTCCGCCAGGGCGACCGTGGCAATCCCGCCCGGAAGGCCCCGCGCCACCAGCCGCGTCCCGTCGATGGGATCCACCGCCACGTCCACCTGGGGGGGGTTGCCGTTACCCACCTGCTCACCGATGTAGAGCATCGGCGCCTGGTCCTTCTCGCCCTCGCCGATCTTGACGATGCCGGACATGTCCACGTACGAGAGGCTGCGGCGCATGGACTCGACCGCGGCTCTGTCGGCGGCGATCTTGTCATCGCGCCCCATGAACCGGGCGGCCGACATCGCCGCCCCCTCGGTCACCCGCACCAGCTCCATGGCCAGGTTGCGGTCGGTGGGAGTGCCGGGGTCGGTGGTCAGGATATGGGCCGCGGACGAATCATGAAGCTGTTCCACGCCGCGGTCAGGATAGCGGCTCACCGCTCGCCGCGGGCATGGGGAACACCATCTGACCTCCGGCGCCGCCCGGAGCGGAGGGTTCCCGGGCTGCCCGCCGCGCCACCGGGGTCCGCTGCTTCAAGATTGGGGTGTGTCGCAACAAGGTGCCCGGCCGGTTCCCACCAGATTCGCCTACGACGAGTCCGGGCGCGCGCTTCTGGTGGAATGGCAGCAGGGGCCCAGCGGGCGCATCCCCTTCGCCGACCTGCGCCGGGCGTGCCCCTGCGCCGGGTGCAGGGGAGAGCTCGGTTCTCCGGGGCGCTTTCAGATCGATCCCGAACTTCACCCGGGCGAGGATGAGCTGGCGGACATTGCCCTCGTCGGCAACTACGGCCTGAAGGTGGTGTGGGCGGATGGCCACGACACCGGGATATACCGCTTCGAGCTCCTCCTCGAGCTCGGTGAACTCCGCCCTAGCTGAGGGGGGTCTCCAGCAATCCCCTGATCTTGGCCGCGACGATCGTGGGCTTGAAAGGCTTCACCACCACCGCCCGGGCGCCGGCCTCCAGCGCCAGGCGCTCGCCGTTCTGGTCCCGCTGCTCCGGCATCAGCACCACCCCCGCCGCAGGCGCCAGGCCGGCATCGACCAGCCGGCGGCAGAGTTCGCGGCCATCCTCCTCCAGGGTCACGTCGCAGAGCAGCAGGTCGACTGGATCCGCCTCGTCACGGCACAGCCGCTCGGCCTCAGCTGCCGTCCTCACCCAGGTCACGCGGTGGCCCTCCATGCCCAGCTTGAAGTCCAGGATCCGCCCGATCATCGGCTCGTCTTCGGCCAGCACGATGTGGGCTTTTGGAGAGTCTGCCATGAAGGGAGTGTAGGCGCTCGCGGCTGGCAGTTCGGACGGTGCATTTTCCCTGGTCTCGTGTCACGATTGCCTTGGGCGAAACGCCGCGCCTTCCCGCGACGTTGGAGGAGGCAGGCGTAGGGGGGCGCTCGTGTCGGTTTTCGTCATCGCCACGTCAGATCCCCCAGTCGGATGCCTCAAATGCCCAAAGGCCGAACCCGTCTCTTCCGGCGCCGCCGCCAGAACCCTCTAGCCCAGGCGGCCCGGGTGGGCCCCGTGATTCAGAGCGCCGCTCCCGCCCTGGATCCGCTCATGGTCGGGGCCATCCTCGTCCTCTGCGTCCTCGGGATCATGAACCTGGTCGCCATTGGGGACAGGTCCCTGGCCCTGCACCAGGCGCTCTCCGTGGTGCTGGGCCTGGTGGTGATGGTTTGGGCCTGGCGCGCCCCCAGCCGTTGGTGGAACTGGCTGGGCCGCCTGGCCTACGCCGCCGCCCTGCTGCTGCTGCTGGGAGTTGCCGCTCACGGCGTGGAGGCCTATGGGGCCAAGCGCTGGATCGATCTGGGCTCGTTTGTGCTCCAGCCATCGGAGCTGGCCGAGCTGGGCCTGGTGCTGGTGCTGGCGGAGGTGATGTCCCATAGGGAGTGGAGGGAGCGCCGCCGGGTGGGGCTGACCCTGGCGCTGGCGGTGCCCCCCATCGCCCTCACCCTGTTGGAGCCTGACCTCAGCACTTCTGCTCTGCTCTGCCTCATCGTCGCCGCGGCCATGGTGCTCGGCAGGGTGCGCTTCCGGGTTCTGGGGGGGCTGCTGCTGGCCGGCCTGGTGTTCCTGCCCATCGGCCTGCACCTTCTCCGGCCGTATCAGCTGGCTCGCCTGCACAGCTATCTCAACGGCGGCTCAAGCGGTGCCGGCTCCAGCTTCACTCTGCTGCAATCCCACATCGCAATTGCCTCCGGCGGCCTGCTTGGGATCGGGCACTCATCCCTCGGCGCCCTGCTCGCCTCGTACCTGCCGGCCCGGGAGACCGACCTGGCTTTCGCCAGCCTGGTGGAGCAGTTCGGCCTGATCGCGGGAGCGCTGGCGATCCTGGCGGTGATCACCCTGGTCTGGCGGCTGGTCAGGGCCGCCACCCATTCCAGGACTCAGCAGGCTTCCCTCATCGCCGGGGTCATGGCGGTCCTGGTTGGGGGGGAGGTCCTGCTCTCGGTGGGGGGTAACCTCGGCCTGCTCCCGCTGGCCGGCGTCCCGATCCCGTTCCTCGCCTACGGCGGCACCGTGACCGTCGCCCACATGGCGGCCATCGGCTTCATCCTGGCGGGGCGTCTGGACGTGGAGCGCCGCCCGCTCTGGCGGATCCCCAGCAGGCTGCGCAGCCGACCCCGCCTGGTGCGCACCATCGCAGGCGCCCTGGCCCTGGGGCTGATCCTCCTCGGGGGCTACGCCTACCAGCTGCAGGCCCTCAAGGGTGGGGAGTATCGCCAGGAGGCTCTCAACGAGGTCACCAGGTACATACCGCTCACTCCGGAGCGGGGTGTCATCGAGGATCGCCACGGCCAGGTCCTTGCCGCCGACCCCGCCGCAGACCAGGTGGTGGCCGTTCCCCAGCTGGTCCCGCAGCGGGACTGGGGCAACCTGGCGCAGATGCTGGGGCAGACCAGGCGGCAGCTGGACAAGGAGATGACCCAACCCACGGACGGCGGGTTCACGGTCACTCTGGCCCCGCAGCTGCCCATGGTCCGGGCGACCCTTCTCCAGGCCGCCACGGTGCCCGGCGTGATCGTGGAGCCGGCCCTGGGGCGCAGCTATCCCTACGGATCGCTGCTGGGCCCGATCCTCGGCTACACCGGAGTCGAGACCTCAACCCAGGAGAAGCAGCTGGGCAAGCTGCTTCCCAACGGGGCGATGCTGGGGCAGGCCGGTCTCGAAGAGGAGTACAACTCCCTGCTCATGGGGCAGTACGGTTCCCAGGCGATTCTGGTCAACTCTCAGGATATTCCCGTTGCCTGGGGCAAGACCATCCCCGCCCGCAACGGAGGGACCCTGGTCACGGGCCTGGATCTGAAGCTGCAGGAGCTCTCGACCCAGCTGCTGCAGAAGGCGATCTCCGGCGCCTACCCCGGGTCACAGAAGGGCGACGAGGGGGCGGTGGTGGTGGAGGACCCCCAGACGGGCCAGCTGCTGGCCATGGCCAGCTGGCCCGCCTACAACGACAACATCTTCGAGGCTCCCCGGGACAGCTCGGCGATCGAGGCCCTCCTGTCCGAGCCGGGCAGCCCGCTTCTGGAGCACGCCACCCAGACCGCGATGCCGCCGGGATCGAACTTCAAGCTGGTCGTGTCGTCGGCCGACGTCTACCACAACGGGATCCCGACCAGCGAGGTGATCCCCACCGGCTACACGTTCACCTATGACGGGCACACGTACCACAACTGGGAGACGCTGCCGCCCCAGGATCTGCCCGAGGCGATCGCCTGGTCCAATGACGTGTACTTCTACAAGCTGGCGGTGGCCCTGGGAGCCCAGAACATAATCTCCACCGGCAAGATCATGGGGGTCGGCGAACGAACAGGCATCGACCTGCCTGGTGAGGATCCGGGCTACCTGGGCACGCCTGCTTCGGTCGCCAAGCTCGGGGAGACGTGGTACCCGGGATCCACCGTCATCTTGGGCATCGGGCAGGGTTATGTGACGGCCACCCCCATCCAGGACGCGGTCTGGACCTCCGAGGTGGGCACCGGAAAGAAGGTGGTGCCCCATCTCGGGATCGCCGAGACCAGCGGCAGCAGCCAGCTGCTGAAGCCGATCCCGCAGCCGTCCGCGACCACCCTGCCCTGGGCCTCGGAGCTGGGGCCGGTGCGGGCCGGGATGCGGCTGGCGGTGACCGACGGCACCGCCAGCATGCTGAGCGGGCTCCACGTGGACGCCGGGGGCAAGACCGGCACCGCTCAGGACCCCACCGCGCCCAACGGCGGTCCTGATGCCTGGTTCACGGCGATGGCTCCGATGTCGGACCCGCAGATCGTGGTCAGCATGCTGGTCCGGGGCGGAGGCCAGGGGTACTACACCGATCAGCCGGCGGTCGAGCAGATCCTGAAATACTTCTTCGCCAACGAGTCACAGATCATGGCCACGGTCTCCACCGCCTCGGGAACCGCGTCCAGCACCCCCTCCACCCCGGCCATTCCCGCGGCCCGCGCAGCCGCCACAGGCGGCTTGGGCCACAGCGTCCGAGCCGGCATCAGGCCAGTCGAAGGTGCTGTCTCAGGGGGCAGCGCCCCCGACCCGGCGGCCGCTCGTATCAGCAGCCAGGCAGGGTCGAATTGAGGGAGCGGTTCGGGCTCAGAACTGCGGAGGGGCGCCCTTGAAGGCGTCAACCACCCGGGGGATCGTCAGGGCCTTCGCGGCCCCCTCGGCGACGCAGGTGAGAGGGCGCTCAGCCATGGAGACCGTGAACCCCAGGGCCTCCTGAAGGTGGCCCTGGAATCCCTCGAGCAGCGACCCGCCGCCAAAGGCCAGCACCCCCGTCTGCATGATGTCCCCCACCGCTTGCGGTGGCAGCTGATCCAGCACGAAGGCCAGCGCGTCGACTATCCCGTCCACGGTCGGCCGGATCGCCAGCGCCGCCTCGTCCGGATCCAGGGTCTGCATCCGAGGCTTTCCCGAGAACACGTCTCGCCCCTCGACCACGATCGGTCCCGCTCCGTCGCCGGAGGACCGCAGCCGGATCTTGATGTCCTCCGCCGTCAGCTCACCGACGATGAGATGGTGCTCCTGGCGCAGGTACTGGTTGAGGGCCGCCGTCATCTCATCGCCAGCGATCCTGCACGAGCTGGCCGCCAGCACTCCGCCGAAACAGATGGCGGTCACCTCCGCCGTCCCGCCGCCGACGTCAACCACCATGTGGGCGCGAGGCTCCAGGGGATCTATCCCGCAACCGATCGCGCCTGCGACCGGCTCCGGGATCAGGTCGGCCCGCCCGATCCCGCCCTCTTCGAGGGCTTCGATCAGGGCCTGGCGCTCCAGGGCCGTGGCCCCCGCGGGGACTCCGCAGATGGCCCTGGGCCGGAACCTCTCCCAGGGGCGGCGCGTCACCTCGTGAATGACGGCCACGATGAAACCCTTGGCGGACTGCAGGTCGGAGACGACCCCGTCCCTGATGGGGCGGACGGTCGCCATTCCAACGGGGGTCCGACCGGTGAGCTCCCGGGCCTGGTGGCCGATGAGGATCGGCTTGCGGCTGCCGTCAGGTCCCAGGGAAACCAGCATCACCGACGGCTCGTTGAGGAGGATGGTGCCGTCGGTGCGGCACACGACGGTGTTTGCGGTCCCCAGGTCGATGCCGAAGTCTGCGGAAAGCAAGCCCAATTTGACCACCTGAACAGCCGCCACAGGAAGGGCGGCCCTGCTAACACTACGCCTCCCGCTGACTAGGAACGCACATGCAGCTCATCTCGTTTCGCAACGGTCAATCCCTCGACCTTCCAGTTCCCGAAGAGCTGGATCCCACCCCCACCGACGCGGTGTTGGAAGGCGTCGGCCGGGTGAGCCTGCGGGCCTGGCGGGTCGACGGAGATGAACAGGTGAAGCAGGCCGTTGCCAATCTCGGTTCACTTGCCCGCGCCAGCGGTTTGGCCCTTCGCCGCCCCCTGGCGTGGTCATCTTCGGACGGCCGGCTGGTGGTCGCGGAGGAGAGCCCGGACGGGGTCACCCTGGAGACCCTGCGTCGCTTTGTCCCTCTCACCTTCGATCAGGCGGCGGTGGTGGCGGAGGGGCTGCTGGCCGCCGTTGCCGGGCTGGAGCAGGCCCATACTTCCCACGGGGACCCGGGCTGGACGACGGCGGTTCTGGGCGTGGATGGCCGTGTCCGCTTCACCGCCCCCAATCCCTTCGCCACCAGCCCAGGTGGTGACAGGCGTGCCGTGGCCGCAATGGCATCGACCCTGCTTGCCGAGGCGTCGGCCGCCAGCCGCAGGGGTGCCCCCGCCGACCTCCAGGATCGGCTGCTCACCCTGGTCCAGCAACTGGACCTTCGGGAGAGGTCGGTGGCGTCGCTGCTGGGATCGTGGCGGCAAGCCCTCAGCATCCACCTTGATCCCAGGGCGAAGCGCAAGGTTCGCAACCAGCTTCAGGCCCTGGCCGCCAGACTTCTGGAGCTGGATCCCGGGCCGGCACCCCTCCCAGGCGGTCGCGCGCGCCCCCGCATGGAGTCTGCCGAACCGTCGGAGCAGCCCCTGGGGGCGGCCGCGGTTGTCGAGCAGCCTCCCCCTCTCGAGCCCCGGCGCCCAGATCCGCCGGAGGAGCCCATGCGCAAGCGGCAGCCAGCGGCGCCACGCCCCTGGATCGGGCCGCCGGCACGGGCCGCGGAGGCGAGCTTCCATCCGCCCGCGGCCGAGCCTCCGGTGCCCATCCCGCCCCCGGCACGCGACCGGCCGGCAACAGGGGCGGCAGATTCGTTGTCCCCGCCGCGCGTTCGCCAGGATTGGCCCAGGCGTCCGGTCGGGCCCAACGGGCCGAGGCCTCGCTGGGTCGCTCTGGGGGCGGTCGTTGTAGTCCTGCTCCTGGTGGTGGCAGGCGGCTCCACTCTCCTGCTGCACCAAGGGGTTCGCTCGACGACCTCCGGCCGATCGCACCAGAGCCCGGGCAGCAGCCCATCGCCAGCCTCGGGAAGGGGCTCCTCCTCGCCTGGGTTCGCCACGCCCAGCCCCTCTCCCCAAACCCCGGCGCTGCGAGAGATACCGTTGCTCGGCCCTCCCAGCAACGGGCCCATCCAGAACGTCCAGGTGACCTCGGGATGTCCCGCCACCGGATCAGGCAGCTGCACCTTCACCGTGACCGCCCACCTGGGCAGCCATCCGGCCGACACCGTCGGCTGGCAGCTCGACATGGTCAACCGCTGCACGGGAGCGGTCACCGAGGTGGCCTCGGGTGACATTCCCGCGGCCGCCGACTACACCTATGTCGAGGCGCAACCGGACGTCACGGTGCCCGCCTCAATCCCGGTCGGGATGGTCGCTCTGGCCGGCGCCCCCGGACAGGCGGCATCGGCGCCGCTGCTGATCGACCCCACCGGTGCCTCCTGTTCTGGCTAGCCGGCGCCGCGCACGTCCGTGGTCGGCTCTCCGGGCGGGGCAGCCCGGTTTCAAACTCGGTGTGGAGGCGCTGAACCATCGTGCGGCGGAAGTGAGGCGGCGGCCCGAATCCCGTCGCGCACGGGTTTGCTCGGTGTGGGCCTCTCATGACTGCGGGGCGGCCCACCACGGTCGTCGTGCGAGGGCGAACACTCCCGCGACTCCGGTCGCGAGTTGGTAGCGGTGCTGCGACACGGGGCCATCCGGAGCCGGGCCGCTCCCAGAATGGGGCCTCGTGGACGGGAAAGGGAGGACCGCGAGGTCAGCGCTCGCCTTGGTGGCCAGCTTGGTCGCCGCGGTTGGAATTCTGGGCGCCAGCGGAATGAGCTCTGCTGCGGCCAGCTCCGGCAGTACGGGCGGGTCCCCGGCCCAGTCCACCGTCACCTCGCTGAAGCAGCTCGTGGCACAGGCCAGGGCGAGGGAGAACTTCCTGCTGAACCAGGTGCAGACGGCAAGGAAGATGCTCGCTCAGGAACGGGCCGAGGTTCAGCGAGCGCGAGCTCAGCTCGCCTCGCTGATCTCGGCGGAGTACACGGGCAGCCCGGACGGGCTGCTGCAGGTGCTAACGAGCGACTCCCTGAGTCAGGCGCTCGACACTCAGATCACCCTGTCGCGGCTCACGGATGCCGAGAGGGGGGCTCTCCACCAGGTCGTGGCCAATCTCCAGGCCGAGCGCCGCAACCAGAAGACGCTGGTGGTGGATCAGCAGCAGGCGGTCGTTACCGAGAAGAGGTTGCAGGCTGAGGAGATTGTGGCTGCCTTCGAGGCCGCCAATCCACCCCCGCCACCAAGGCCGGCGGCCCAGCCCACCACGTCGCCCAAACCGAGCAAGCCCACCTCCGCCCCCACGCCTGCCGGTCCCGCGCCCACACCGACCCCAGCCGCCACGCCCACGCCCACCGTGACTCCCAGCTCACCACCCCCCTCCCCGAGCCCCTCTCCCTCCTCAGGCCCCTTCTCGATCAACACCAATCTCACCCAGCCCAGCGGCATAACCCTGGGACAGATCCAGCAGTTCCTGCAGGGAACTCCCCTGGAGGCCGATGCCTCCTACTTCATGGCCGCCCAGGCAACCAATCACGTGAGCGCGATCTACCTCGTGGCCGACGGGGTCCTCGAAACCGGATGGGGCACATCTCAGCTCTACTTGCAGAAGCACAACCTGTTCGGGTTCCAGGCCTATGACGCCAACCCGTTCGGGGACGGGGCCGCGTTTCCCAGTGACCAGGCCTGCATCAGCTTCGTGTCCTGGTACGTCTCGGTGAACTACCTGACCCCGCCCGGGTACTCAGTCCCCAACTATCCAGGACAGCCGGGCGAGGTGGCGACCGGCGCCTTCTACAACGGCCCCACCCCGACCGGAATGAATGTGGATTACGCGTCCGACCCCGGCTGGGCGCAGAAGATCGCGCAAATAGGGGACCTGCTGCAGTCGTTCCCCGGCTGAGGCCGCCTCGGAGCAGGCCCTAACCTTGGACGGCGTGAGCGACAAACCCTCCTCCCAGCCGATCTCATCCCATTTCTGCTTGAGCGACGGGATGACGGCCGCTCTGGTCTCCTCAGAGGGCGAGTGCCAGTTCTGGTGCGCTCCCAGATTCGATTCCCGACTGAGACTGGCGGGCATCCTCGACCCCGATGGGGGATTCTCGGTGGGCGTCCGCCCTTCGGGTGGGCATCTCATCTCAGCATCGTGGCAGGGCAATTCCGATGTGCTCTTGGTCCGCTGGACGGGTGGCGTCTCGGTCCGCTGCTGTCTGCTCGACGACGGCAGGGGTGGATCCGCGATCGCCTGGTCCGCACAGGGGCCACCGGGCACCGAGGTTCGGCTGGCGCTGGGGGCCGGTCCCGCGGACAAGGGGTGGAGGATTGCCGGACACGCCGCCACCCTGCCCGAGTCCGGCTTTGGGGACGGCCCCGGGGGGCCCCTGCTGGTGGCGAGCTCCGGGGTCCTGCGATCCTCTGACGGCGGGGTTGTAACCGAGATCTCGGAGGACGGACTGGGGGTCTGGCTCGAACTGGCAGAGGGGGGGCGCGAACCGACGGACATGGCCCATCTCCTGATTGGTGGCGGCAGGGAGGCGCCATCCACCCTGGCGGGAGCCGTGGACGAGGTTGCCGCCCGAGACGAGGCCTGGCTGGGGCGGCTGCTGGGTCGTCGGCCCCTCAGAGAGCTCCAGCAACAGGCGCCTCCATGGGCCTGGGCGGCACTCATCCGCTCCCTTCTGACCCTGCGAGGGTTGCAGGATCGGAGCAGCGGGCTGCTGGTGGCGTCACCGCTCACCTCCATCCCCCAGTGGCCAGGCAGCGAACGCGCCTGGGACTACCGCTACGCCTGGCTGCGGGACTGCTGCGACGCCGGCATGGCCCTGGTTCTGGCTGGGGCTCTGGAGGAGGCGTCCAGGCTCGCCCTCGGGCTGGCCACCCGGCTCCGGTCCGGGTCCGCCAGGCCGGTTGCGCGGCTGGATGGCGGGGAGCTGCCGCCCGAGCACCTGCTGACCCACCTGTCGGGATACCGGGGCGGCCTGGTGCGGGTAGGAAATGCCGCAGAGGGACAGACGCAGGTGGACACCCTGGGCGAGATCCTGCGCTTTGTGGAGACGCTCGAATCTGCCGGCGAGTGCCCCGCCGAGCTCCTCTGCCTGGTGCCCGGCCTCATCTCTGAGGCGGCCCGGCGCTGGGCGGAGCCTGACCACGGCATCTGGGAGGTTCGAGGCGCGCCCCGGCACTACGTCCACAGCAAGGTCATGGCCTGGGCCGCTCTCGACAGCGGCCTGCGCCTGGCAGGGAGGGGCCGGATCGACAGCCGAGAGGCCACCTCCTGGGAGGATGCAAGAGGAGCGATCCAGGGGGCGATGGAAGCCCTGGGAACGACCGCTGACGGAGCGCTCAAGATGGCCTTCGATGACGATTCCCCAGACTCATCCACCCTGGCCGCCTACCTGACCTCCTTCCTCAACCCTGCTGAGCCGGCGGCCTCGGCGACGCTCGACTTCGTCACCCGGCGGCTGGAGGACTGGCCTCTGCTTGCTCGCCACCGCCCCGAACGGGATGGCCTGCCTTCACCGTGCGCGCCCTTCATCTTCACCTCTCTCTGGGCGGTGGTGGCGGAGGTGCGCCTGGGACGGCGGGATGCGGCCCGCCGTCGGCTGAGGGCGATAGTGGATTTGGCGGGACCGTCGGGGCAGCTGTCCGAGGTCGCCATTCCCGAGCCGCCGCTGCTGCTCGGCAACTATCCCCAGGTTCAGAGTCACGCCGCCGTGGTGCAAGCGGTGCTCGAAGCCTTCCCGGGGAGCTGATCGGTCGACCTCGTTCGCTGCCCACCTATACTGGCCAATGGTCAACCCGGCGCGCCGGGAGGAGACGCCCCGTTCGTCTAGTGGCCCAGGACACCGCCCTCTCAAGGCGGAGATCAGCGGTTCGAATCCGCTACGGGGTACCAACACCCGGCGCCACCAGACGACAAGGAGAGCCTCCGCTTGACTGCTGACCCCGAGTCCCAGCGTCCCCTGGCGCCCGTCCCCATGGCGGCGTCAGCCCCCATGACACCCCACGGCCACCAGATCCAGCCTCGCCACGTCACGGAACTTCCTGCGGAGGAGGCGGGGGCCGAGGCCGCGCTCACCGGCGTCCTGCAGGGAGGAGCCGACGGCGAGGTGCTCCGAGCTGAGCTGGAGGCGATATGCCGGAAGTACCCCGCCTACCTGGACGGCTGGGCCAGGCTCGGTCAGGCAACCTATCGCGGTGGCGATTTCGTCACCGCCTACGCGTTCGCCCGGGTCGGTTACCACCGCGGGTTGGACCGGCTGCGCCAGAACGGCTGGGGCGGCACGGGGCAGGTGAGGTGGAGCGCTCTCGGCAACCGGGGATTTCTTAGATCCCTGCACCTCCTGATGGCCACTGCCGCGGCCATCGGGGAGGCGGCGGAGGCGCAGCGCTGTCGTGAGTTCCTGTTGGACCTGGATCCGGAGGACGGGTTGGGCATCAGCCGGACGGCGCCACTTGGAGTTGGGGAGCGGCTGCCCTCGGAGGATCTGCCCTAGGACGAAGCGTCGGGTGGTGACACCCGACCGTCCACCGGCGGCCGACCCTTGAATCCGGCGGCGGTGCGGTGTCCACCCCCACCGAACCGGGTTGCGATCACGCTGACGTCCAGCCCCTCCGGGGTTGAGCGCAGGGACCACCGAGCCACCTCGCCTGCTCCCTGCCACCAGACCGCGGCGAAGGGGTGGCCCTTGGCGAGCCGGTCCCCCAATTCACTCTGCAGCACGGGGCTGTTCACCGTCGGGACTCTGACGCCCGCCACCTCGACCGGACTGGCATGGGCCGCAATCCGCTCGATCATGCGCCGCTGATAAGCCAGCAGGATGCGACCCTCGGCCCGCAGCTGGTCCACGTCAAGCGAGTCCCAGATCTGGAAGTCGAAGGGCTTGGCCCTGAGGGCAGCCGACACCTCGTCGCTCTCCGGGAGCTGATTGCGCCACAGATCGCGATCCTGAACGTATTGCAGGAGCAGGGGCGGGCCGTCCTTGTGGAGATACTCCCATGCCATCACCGCCCCGCTTCGGTTCATGTCGAACACGCACTGGGGCAGATCCCCGATCTCCGCCTCGGCGGAGCGATGGTGGTCCAGGACCACCAGGCTCGCGGCCTGTTCGGCCAGCGCCTCGGTCGTCCGGCGGTCGTAGGCGAAGTCGGCGACCATGACCGATCTCCCCCTCATGTCGGGGGGTGGCTCGCCGTGGTTGACGGGCAGGTAGTCCGCCCCATCTCCGTAGAGCTTCCAGGCGGCATAGGCCGCTCCGAACCCGTCCGGACAGTCACCGTGATAGATCACAAGAGGACGCTTCGCCGCCACCCTGGTAGATGGAGGCGAGGAGGGGGTCTCTTCCAGCAGCGCCGAGGTTGTGGTCAAGGCCTAACCGTAGATGAAGCCTTCCACACCCTGCAGCGTGTAGATCGCTCTTGTGTCCACTTCGCCTAGGCCGAGGAAGTTTCCCTCACGCACCACGAAGCTGTTGGGGCCGAGGACCTGGATAACCCAGGCCACATGTCCGTAATACGGGTCGTAGGCGCCGCCGGGACGAAACACGACCATCGCCCCGACTCTGGGTGTGGCACCCACCGAGTAGGCACCGGACTGGATGTCCAGCCCAACCCACTGGTCCGCGTTTCCCATCGGCGCCCAGGGAACGTCGGTCTGGGTCGCCACGTACCAGGTGCACTGGCCCCAGGGATACGGATCCCCCGGGGTTGCGTAGGGGGGGGACGGGGCGGCAGAGGTGCTGAGGATGGTTCCCTCCTCTGCCCCGGCCGAGCCGCCGTAGTCGGTGACCGCCACCTCCTCAGCCTGGAGCGTCGAGATCTGGCCGGCGACGTTCTGAATCTGGCCCGCGATCTGCCCCGCCTGCCCGCTCAGGGACGAAGCCGCCGCGTTGAACGAAGCCTCCTCCGTCTGCAGCTGGGCGGTCTTGGCCTGCAGGCTGGACACCAACTGGGAGACCTGCTCCTGCTGGCGGGTCTGCGAGGCCTTTAGGGACTGGAGGGAGTTCTCCTCAGACAGAAGGTGGCTCGTCAGAGCCGAGAACTGCTGCCCGACGGTCTGCAGCTGCAGGGTGTTGTCGACGAACTGAGACACCCCGGAGCTGTTGGCGATCGCACTGCTCAGGTTGTCCGAGCTTCCATGCTGATACATCTGGGTCACCAGGCTCGCCAGCTGGACCCTGTCGACGACGATCTGAGCCTGGGTGCGCGCCATCTGATCATTGGTGGTGGCCAGGGCGGCATCAGCGCGGTTCAACTGCTGTTGCTCCTGGGCCAGCTGGGCCTGGGCCTGGGCGACCTGCTGCTGGGTCGCAGCCGCCTGCTGATCAGCCTGAGACGCCTGCCCCTGCAGCGAGGCCAGCTGTGATCGGAGGTTGGCTTCCTGGGATTGAAGCTGGGCTATCTGCGATGCCAGACTGGTGGCGCCCACATCACTGGTCGCGAATAGGGAACCCGCGGCGAGGACGACACTGAACAAACCCACTTGGGCAATCAGGCGCACGGACCGCAGGTGCTTGATACGAGACATATGCAATGACGAGATCAGGAGTGTCCCTGCCCCGGACCTTATCAGTATTCACCGGGCCGTGCAAGGGCGGTGACAGATTGGTAACTCCAATGCGCTCATGTGGAGCGGGGCAAAGGTCAGGGGCTCTTCGGACCACGGGGAAGGGGGGCAGACCCCGCGACTCAGACGTGGCCCGGCAGCGCGGCTCCCGGCCGGGTCCCTGGCGAAGTAATCCCCAGTTGCCTGTGGAAAAAGTGGACAACCTCGTCGTCGGCCGCGCAGTACCGTCCGCCTAGCGGCCCTCGCCTTGCCGCCGGTCGGGGGATGTGAGCCGGGGCAGTTCCTGGATCGCGGCCGGTCGCGGGGCCCGCACCACCCGCTCCAGCCCCAGCAGCGAAAGCCGGGCCAGGGCTCCCAGCCCGGAATCGCCGCCCCCTGGCGCTTCAGACCCGATGCCGGTCGTGGTCCATCTGGTGGTGACCACCCTCACCTTCCAGCGCCCCAGTGGACGCTTGGTCAATCGCAGGTCGGTGTGCTCCCAGAGACCGTTGGGCTCCCGGGTTTCGGGGGTGACAACCCGGGAGCGACCCCACCACCACCAAGCCAGGCGCATCAGGAGGGGCAGCCCGGCCAGGACCAGCGCGCCGAGGCGTCGCGCCCGCAGCGGAACCGCGTCCGAACTCACAATCTCGCCCGGCACCGGATTGCTCATGGCTTCATGCACCTCGCGTGACGATAACAGCGGTCGCACCTCTTTCGTGTAGTCTTCCTGCGATGCAGGCCTCTCCTCCGCCAGTCCGGCTACGCCCCCTGCGCGTCACCGAACTCCTGGACACCGTGTTCAGCCTGTACCGGCGCAATTTCTTCCTCTTCATCGCCATCGTAGCGGTGCTCCAAGTCCCCTACCAGATAGTCGACGACCTGCTCAGCCTGACCGAGCCGAGTCGAGTTCCCAAGGTGGCGGCCGGGCACACGCTGACCCACGCTCAACTCAATCTAACAATCCATGACGCGGCGACCGGCCTCGGGGTCGCCGCCATACTGCTGATCCTGACGGTGGCGGTGGTGGTGCCTCTGCAGACCGCGGCCTTCACCAAGGCGGTGTCGGACAGGTTCCTGGACCGACCCACGACGGCCGGAGCCGCGTACCGATTCGCGGTCAAGCGCTGGGGAGCCCTCTTGCTGCTGGGCCTGATCTACCTGGGATTTGTGGTCGGGGCGATGGTTGTCCTGCTCATTCTGGTGGTGCTGCTCCTGGCCCTGCTGGGGGCGGCCGGAGGCGCCATCGCGGTCCTGCTGGGCCTGGTCGCTCTGGTGGTCGGGTTGTTGATCTACGTGAGGCTGCTCGTGGCCAGCCCGGTTCTGGTCCTGGAGGGGGCCCGTCCCTGGGAGGCGATCCGCCGCAGCTGGTTTCTCACCCAGGGCCATGCCGGGCGCGCCTTCGGGGTCCTGATCTCACTCTTCCTGGTGGAACTACTGATCACGATAGTGCTGGGCATCCTGGCTGGCGTGCCCGCCGGGCTGGTGGGGATAGACAGTGCCGCCGGCATTCTCATCAGGGACCTGGGCAGCCTGATCATCGGGGTCCTGGTGGCGCCCATCCTGGCCGGCGGGCTGACCCTCCTCTACTTCGACCTCAGAGTCCGCAAGGAGGCGTTCGACCTGGAGCTCCTATCCAGCCAGCTGGCGCAGGGTCCGAGTTCCGTGTGATCCCCAGGCTCAGGCTGCGCCGCCTGACCCCGGCCATCTTCCTGGGCGCTCTGCTGGCGACTCAGATCGTCGTCGTCGCGGCGGCGACTCCCAGCAGCGCCGCCGCGCTGCGGGGAGCGCGCACCGCCCTTCTCGCCGGGGACCGCGGCCAAGCCCTGGCGGATCTCCGCGAGCTGGCACCGAAGATTCCCGCCGTCCTTGGCATCGAGTCCCTGATCCAGGAGGGGAACCAGAGCTCCGCCGCGCAGCGGATCTCCATCCTCATGGCGGCCGTCGCGAGCCCGGCGGGGCACCCCGATGCCGGGGCCGTCGAGGCGGGCGTGCGCTCGGTCTACTCAAGCTCCCAACTCCGGGACCTGGGCCATGGGGCTGGCTCCCAGCCCTCCATCACCTCGGCTCTGGGCAATCTCCTACTGAGCCTGCTCCGCGACCTGTACCGCCTGGGCGGCAATCTGACCTGGATCATCGCCGCCACGCTGGTCCTGCTCCTCGGGGGTTCGCTGGCCGTGCTGGCCCTGCGACGGTCACGGGGGGGCTCGACAGAACAGGAGCCACTCCTGGCGGCGGCGGGCCCGGCGCGCGGCAGAAGGCCCGAAAGCCTCTTTGCGCAAGCCGACCTGCTGCAGGCCGGGGGCGATTTCAGAGAGGCCGTGAGGATTGCCTTTCAAGCTCTCCTGCTCAGCGCCAGCTCCCGGCGGGTGCTCACGGTCGACCCCTCCTGGACCAACACCGAGTTGCTCCGAGCCGCCCTGCGGGTGTCGGACCTGGAGCCGCGCCTGCGGCCGCTGGTGAGCCAGTTCAACGCCGTCGTCTACGGCGGCCGCGACCCCGGCTATGACGGTTGCTCCCAATTCACCAGTGCCTGCCGGGCTGCGGCTGGGGCCATCCACCCTTGAGGGGGCGGCGGTGGCGGGGGTGGGCCCTACCCGCAGGCGTCCTCCTGGCCGGTGTGATCCTCACCGTCCTGCTGGCCCCGGCGCCCACGGTGAGCAACTCGAATCCCTCCAGCTACTCGACCGGCAAGCTCGGCACCTGGGCCCTCTACCATCTGGTCGAGCGGCTTGGGGGTAGGCCGCAGCGGCTCACGGGTTCCGGGTTCAGAGCGGACCTCAGGCCCGATCTGACCCTGGTCGAGGCCGGTCCGTCCACACCCTTCGATCCCGCTCAGCTGAGGAGCCTGAGGGTCTTCCTGGAGAGGGGAGGCACCCTGGTCCTGGCCCTCCAGGATCGCTTGGTCGATGCGTCCCTGCTGCGGCTGCTGCACTTGACCACGGGAGCGCGGGTCAGGAGCGGCTCCTGGCCTGAGCTCCTCCCGCTCGGCGGCGCGGGACCGCTGGTGGTGGAGTCCGCCGCCACCAATGCGCTCAACGCCACTTCTCCGTCCGCAGTTCCGCTGCTGGGTCCCGCCAACAGCCCGCTCGCCCAGGTGGAGAGTGTGGGCCGCGGTGAGGCGGTGGTGTTGAGTTCCGATTCCGTGCTCTCGAACTCGCTGCTGGAGCGGTCGGGCAACGCCCGCTTCGCCACCGCGGCGCTCCGTGTCAGCCCCGGCAGGGAGGTGGCCTTCGATGAGATCCACCACGGCTACTCCGTGGGCGACGGGGTCCAGGCGCTGCTGCTGGAGAGTCCCCTTGGCCTGGTCGGGGTCCTCTTGGCGCTGCTGCTGCTGGCATTTCTCGCCACCAGTGGGAGGCGGCTGGGGAGGCCCCTGCCGCCTCCCGAGCTCATCTCGGTCCGCACCACGGGCGACCATCTGGACGCAGTCGCTCGCCTCTACTCCCGGGCTCGGGATCAGCGAGCGATCGCCTCGAGCTACCTGACTGAGCTGCTGGCACTCTCCCGCGCCCGACCCCTGGATGGCACCCGAGCCGGGGTTCCACCAAATGCGGATCCGCGCATCGAGGCGGTTGCCGCCAAGCTTGAGCAGGCGAGCCGCGAGCAGATCGGACTCCAAGAGCTGCGACGGCTGGTTGCAAGGGCGGATTTGTTGGAACGGGAATTTGTGGGGGGCTTCTCCGAAGCCTCCCAGGAGGCGGGCGGAGCATGACCAGACTGGCGAAGACGCGTGAGGACTTCCTCGAGGCCGCATCTCGGGTCCTGGTGGGTCCCACCGACAACCTCGAGCTCTGCCTGCTGGCGATGATCACGGGCGGCCACGTCCTGCTGGAGGGCTTTCCGGGCACGGCCAAGACGCTCATGGCCAAGACCCTGGCCCGTCTCGCCGACGCCCGCTTCGCCCGGGTGCAGTTCACGCCGGACCTGCTCCCGGCGGACATCGTGGGCACGGTCATCTACAACCAGGCCAAGGCCTCCTTCGAGGTGAGGCCGGGACCGGTGTTCACCGACATACTGCTCGCGGACGAGATCAATCGCAGCCCAGCCAAGACCCAGGCCGCCCTGCTGGAGGCGATGGAGGAGCGCCAGGTGACCCTGGATGGCCTGCCAAGGAGGCTTCCTGGTCGCTTCACCGTGCTCGCCACCCAGAATCCCATCGAACTGGAGGGCACATTCCCGCTGCCGGAGGCGGAGTTGGACCGGTTCTTGGTGAAACTCGAGACCGAGTATCTGAGTCCGGAGGGGGAGCGGCGGCTGGCCGACATGGTGGACCACGGATTCGACGCCCACCGCCCCGACGCCTCTCTCGGCGAGCCCCTGATCACCGCCTCGTCCCTGGCCGCCATCCGAGAGGAGGTGGCGGCGGCCTCCATCTCGGACGATGTCATGACCTACCTGGTTGCGGTTGTCCAGGCCACCCGCCAGGCGCCCGAACTGGCGGTCGGCGCCAGCTCCAGGGCCACGGTCGCCCTGGTGCGCATGTCGAAGGCCAGGGCCGTGTCTTTTGGGCGCGACTTTGTGGAGCCCGACGACGTCAAGGTGCTCTGTCTGCCCGTCCTCCGGCACAGAGTTCAGCGACGGCCCGAGGCTGAGATGCAGGGGATCGGGGAGCGTGAGGTGATCGAGCGCATCCTCAGCCGGGTCCCGGTGCCCCGTTGAACCGGTGACCAAGCGAGCCCTAGTTCTGGGACTTGCCTGTCTGGCCGTCACCCTGGCCGGGGCCGCCCAGGGGCTGCTCGTGGACATCGGGATCGGGCTCCTGCTCCTCTGGGCGGCCGCGTGCGCCCTGGACTGGGCGATGGCACCCGGCCCCGGGGATTGGGAGGTGAGCCGGCACCATCCAGCCGCTCTCGCCCTCGACTCCGACAACCGGATCTCGATCAGATTCCTCGTGCGAGCCCGAGGCGCCCGCGTTGTGGACGCCCGCGACGAGACGCCCGCCGAGATCGTCTGCCGACCCGCGATTCTCAGGTTCAGCCTCGAGTCAGCGCGGATTGAGGAGCAGGCGTATTCCGCCCGGCCGACCCGGCGGGGCCGCTTTCAGTTCGGCAGAATCGTGGTCCGCACCTCGGGGCCGCTGGGGCTGTGGCTCCGCCAGGTGACCATTCCCGCCCTCGAAGAGGTGCCCGTCTATCCGGCGCTGGCCGCGATCGGACGCTTCGAGGGGCTGGTCCGACGCAATGCCCTGCAGGAGATGGGGCTCAGAAGCTGGCGGCGTTTCGGTGCGGGAACCGAGTTCGCCGGCGTGCGCGAATACGCCGTGGGTGACGACCAGCGCCACCTCAACTGGCGAGCAACCGCGCGCATGGCCCGCCCCATGACCAGTCAGTTCGAGCCTGAGCGCTCCCGGCCGATCTGGCTGGTCCTCGACAGCGGACGCATGATGGCGGGGGGCTCCGGAACAGTGACAAAGCTGGACAGCGCCCTGTCCGCCGCTCTCCTGCTGGCGTGGGTGGCCCTATTTCGAGGGGACCGCGTGGGAGCGGCCTCCGTCAGTGGTGAGCGGGCCGCCGTGGTGCCGATGCGGGCCGGCCGCAGCCACTACGCCCGGATACTGGACGGCTTGTTCTCGATCAGCCCTGAGCTCGTCGATCCTGACTGGCAGCTCGTGGTCGCCCAGCTCAGGAGACGCCAGGGGCCGCGCGCCCTGGTTGTCGTCTTCACCGATCTCGCCGACCCGCGGGTCGCCGGGGAGCTGGCCGAAGCGGTTGCCTCACTGAGGCCGCGGCACCTTCCGGTGGTGGTGACTCAGCGCGATCCCGCCCTGGATGCGGCGCGTCGCCAGGCCCCCACCGACGACCGTGCGCTCTTCCGCAGAGCGGCCGCCCTCAGGATCCTGGCGGAGCGTGAGAGTGCCATATCGCGCCTCAGGGCGCTCGGGGTTCTCAGCGTGGATAGCGGTCCCGAGGGGATCGGGCCGGCTCTGCTGAATCGCTACCTGGAGATCAAGGGACGGGGACTTCTGTAGCGCCCACCCGGTCGGCTGCCCCCATTGCCTCCAGCGTCTGTATGACCCTTCGGGTTATCGGGGAAGGGGTGGAGGCACCTGACGTGACCCCCACGCGCTGCACGCCCGTGAACCATTCGGGGCGGATGTCCTCTGCGGTGTCCACCAGGTAGGCGGGGCGGTGGGTCAGGTCCTTGACCACCTGCACCAACCTCATGGTGTTGCTGCTCCGAGAGCTCCCCACCACGACCACCACATCACAGGTGGCGGCCACCTCGACGGCTGCCTGCTGGCGCTCCTGGGTGGCATTGCAGATCTCGTTATGAACCTCGATCTTGGGGAAGCGCTCCTTGAGGCGCGCGATGATGGCCTGGGTGTCCCAGACCGAGAGGGTTGTCTGGGTGGTGACAGCCAACCTGTCGGACGAGAGCTCGAGCCGGTCCACGTCGTCCACCGTCTCCACCAGATGCAGCGACTCCGGGGCCTCGCCCATCACGCCCTCCGGCTCGGGGTGGCCAACACGGCCGATGTAAACGATCTCGTAACCATCGGCGCTGAGGCGGCGGACCAGGTCGTGGGTCCGGATCACGTCCGTGCAGGTGGCGTCGACGACCTTGAGACCCTTGGCCAGAGCGCGCTCCTTCACCTCCGGTGACACGCCGTGGGCGGTCAGGACAACGGTTCCGCTGTTCACCTGTTCGAGCGCCTCGAGGCGCGACGGCGCATCCACCAGACGAACCCCCCGGTCGGCGAACTCCCTGGTCACGTGCTCGTTGTGAACCAGGTAGCCCAGCATGGCCACCGGCTCGCCCGGGTTCTCTTCGGAGGCGATCCTCAACGCCCGGATCGCCTCCACCACCCCGTGGCAGTAGCCCCGAGGGGTGATCTTCACCACCTCCATCAGTCTGATCGTACCAGTCCCTGGAACGTGGCTCCCCCAGCCCCTATAAGCTCGCCTCCGCTGACCGCCTGGCCGCGACCGGCGAGGAGCAGCCACGAGTACAGGGCGATCCCGCTGACCAGCCCGACCAGCAGCTTGGCCTGGGGCGGGATACCAGATGGGGTCACGAATCCCTCTATGAGCCCAGCCACCACCAGCAGGCAGGCCGCGCCCAGGGCCAGCTCCACCGCGGGTCGGGCTGCCGCTATCAGGGAGGTGCTTCTGGACTGGAGCCCCGGCCTGAGCACGGCGTCCCCGAGGCTGAGCCCAGCCCCCGCAGCGGTGCAGATCACGGTCAGCTCGATGACGCCGTGGGGGACTATCAGCGCCCAGAACTGGAGGTCGAGCCCGGCGCTGTGGCTGGCGCTTGCAAGAACCCCCAACATGAACCCGTTCTCCAGGAGCAGGGCCACGGTCGGGATTCCCAGCAGCAGGCCCAGCACACAGGCCAGAGCCGCAACTCGAATGTTGTTTTGGATGATGAACGCCGACAGCTGGGAACCGAACTGGCCGCTGAGCGCCAGGGGGTTGCCCAGGTGACGCGATGCCAGGCTGGCCTGGTAGCCGGCGGGTAGGAGTCCCAGCAAATTCGGCCGCAGCGCGACAGCCGCCCAGCCAGCAGCCGCTCCCGTGAGCAAACACAGGCCGGCCGCCGCCGTGTAGGGGCCAAGTTGGCGGAAGCGCCAGGGAAGTCCCAGGGCGAAGAACTGTGGCAGGCCCCCAAGCCCGGGGCCGGCGCGGCGGTAGAGCAGGGGCTGCGCGCTGGTCAGCATTGACTGCAGGTACTGGGGCAGATCCGACTGCGGGTAGTCCCGCCGGGCTGTCGCCAGGTCACCGCTCACCCCCCGAATCAGGCTGGCGAGTCGGTCGATGTCCTCCGCCGAGGCTCTGGCGGCCCCACGATGCTGGAGCTTTCGGCTCAGGCTGACCAGCTCATCCCAGCTGCTCCTTTGTCCCTCCGCGAACTGCTCCAGGGACTTCAATCAGGGCACGCCTTCGCCGGCCCTTCGCCAGGACAGATAACATCCCGACCTAGCGTGCAGCAGGAGTTCGGATACAGAACCCCGGAGAGCATGGTCCTCTCCCAACCGGTGGCCGGCATCGGATCCCGCGGGCTGGCCGCGCTGATCGACTCAATCATCATCGTAATCATCGTGCTTGCCTTCGTCGCCGGGGCCCTGGCGCTCAACGCGGTCTCATTTCGGGTGGGTGCTCTGGGGCCCCTCCTGATTTTGCTCGTGGTCGTCGCCTCCGTCACCCCGGTCATCTACTACGTGGGCTTCGAAGTCGCCACCGCCGGTCGCTCGGTGGGCAAGATCATCTTCGGCCTGCGGGTGGTCGACCTGAGCGGGGTGCCGGTCGGCGTGGGGGACTCCCTGGTCCGCAACCTGCTGCGGATCCTTGACTTCCTGCCACTGCTGTACGGGATCGGGGTGGTGGCGATGTTTCTGGGGCGCCAACCGCGCCGCCTCGGGGATCTGGCCGCCGGCACCGTGGTGGTCCACGATCATGGTCTCCGGCATCTCAGCCCCTTCGAAACCGCCCCCCTGATCGCGGCCGGCAGCGAGATTGGCAGTCCGGGCCCACCCATCAGGGCCCTGGAGAGAGGGGGCAGGTTCGAGTTGGACCTGCTGCAGGAGTTCCTGGGCCGCCGGGGACTCTCCCATGAGACCAGGCTGAGGGTCGCGTCCGACCTGGTCGCGGCCCTCAGCGCTCGGCTTGGCTCTCCCTTGAACGACGGGGAAACCAGCGAGGACCCGGTGCGCCTCCTGGAACGCGCCTACCTGCAGCTTCGGCAACGGCTTTCCGGTCCTTGATCTGGGACCGGGGGGAACCCTCGTCGGGGCCGCTCGGGACCGGAAGGCGCAGGCGCCTGGGTGAGGGCGGTGTGTCGGCGGCCCTCTGGGGATGGTCCGGGCTCGGCTCGTCCTGACCCCTGGATCGCTGCGGCTCTCTCTTGAGGTCGGCGCCCAGGTTGCGTCGCACCGTGGTCGGCCTTCTCGACGCCTCCACCACCGATTCCATGAACGCCCAAGCTCGGTAGGCGGTGTAGCCAGCCAGGGCCAGCAGGGTCAGCGAGCCGATCGCGTTGAGCAGGCCCGCCAGGGGCGGCGCCACAATCGAAAGTGCAGCGCAGCCACCCACCAGCGCCAACCCGGTCTTGAACCTCTTCTTGAACACCAACTGTTGCAGTCCCTTCGAGAGGGGGGAGTGGGTCGGCTACGATCTTTGGGTTCTGAACGCCATCACTCGACCCGACCACGGGACCGGTCCGCACCCGCACCGCACCTGGCTCCACCTGCTGGCGCAGGATCCCGGCTTTCTGCCGTCGCAGGCCTCTCTGCTTCGGGCCAGGGCAGTCCTGCTTCACCACGGCCTGGCCAGGGAAACCGCGGAAGGTGGCCTGGGCCCCGGGCCGGAGTTCTCCCGCCACCTCATGAGCCGGCAGCTTGGCGGGGTTCCCCTGATCGCCGCCGCGCCCCGGGGGGAGGTGCGTGTCGAGGCGGGCGTCTGGCGCTGCTACCCGGATCCGGGGCCCCAGGGCTTCCAGTCCGACCCGATCACCAGCTACGTGGCCGGGTGCTCCGGCTGCGGGCGCCCGGTCGAGTTCTTCCGCCTGAGGTTTCCCGGGGTCGACCCCCATCAGGCAACCTGTCCCCACTGTGGGCTTGAGTTCGGCGTGCTGGACCTCAAGTGGAGCCCGGATCTTCCCCAAGGGCAGATGGAGGTCACGTTTGGGGATCTCGACCAAAGGTCGAGCCTGCGCGACCACCCCGCCTTCGCCGAGCTGGAGCGAGCCCTCAGCACCCCTTTGCGGGAGGTCCACGTCACCCTGTGACCGCACTGGCGAGGTCGAGGTCGCACCCCGTCGGGTTCCGGCGGCCGCTCAGGCCGAGTCGATTCCCAGATGCCTCAGCGCCCTGCTCCAGCGCCGCGCCATGGCCTCGAAGCTGCCCTCGTAGTGGGCGGCCACGTTGAGCGCCCCCGGTACCCGCAGCATCAGGTAGAGACAGGCAAAGGCGAAGAGCATGCCGGCCAGGCCTCCTCCCTTGGCAAAGGCCAGAGTTGTGGCCACCCGCAGCACCAGCAATTGCCCGAACTGCATGAACAGGGAGACCGTCAACAGCCGGCTCCACTGCCTTGAGAGCCCGCGGGTCTCGGGAAGGATCCAGGTGATCGCGGCCAGCGGCGCGCTGGCGCACAGCACCGCCAATAGCGTGTACCGCACGACGTAGGCCAGGGCAAGGATGACCAGGCCCACCACCAGCGCCGCCGCGAACAGCAGCAGGAACAGATTGTTGGACGCTGAGGCTACCGACGACCCGCTGAGAGGGCTGCTCCAGGGCAGGGCTCCGAGGTTGAGCGAGGCTCCCCCGACCACCACAGAGCACAGAGCGTTGTTGAGGTCGATCAGCTGCTGGATGAGCGGCAGGGAGAAGATGCCCATGGTCAGGCCCACCATGGCGCGTGGCAGAACCACCCGCAGGTGATGCTGGGGGACGCCGCCCGCCCCGCTCACCATGCGCAGGGAGCTGTACAGCAGGACGCCGAGCACCAGCGCGGCTGCCGCGATCGCCAGAAGGTGGTTCATGTCCGCCACCCCAGGGGTGTCCGTGAAGGGCCGGCTGGCGCCGCCTGCCGCCACATCGTGAGTTGCGAAGAGGTATTGACCGAGATCGGTGTCGAGCCCGGACCTCGCCTTGTCCACGAACTGGCCGAGCGCTGAGCTGAACAGCGACTCCAGGAGTTGTAGCGGGTTCAGTTGGAAGCTGGGCGGAGTGAGCAGCGCCCCGGCCAAGGCGATCAGCCCAGGGTGTGGGGTACCGCCGAGAGGAGCACGTGGGTCAGCAAGCCGGCCAGCTCAACGCCGAGGGTGCCGATCGCTATCCGCCCCAACCAGCGCTGGGCCTCCATGGCGCTGTGTGGGCTGGGAGCCACCACCCGCCAGACGAACGCACAGACGAAGGCCAGGGTGCCCAGGCTGCCGATGAGCTCCTGGCCCAGGACGACCCAGGCGTTGAGAAGTGAGTTCAGCTCAGCCACGGCAGGTTCGACTCCAGGCTGGGGCTGCGGCCCGGATTCCGCCGGATGAGCGACGGCGGAGCCGTCCCTCGGTCCGTCGCTGAGCGGGGCCACCGACTGTCGGATAGCAGGGCCCTGGCAGGCGATGGTGTGTCCAGTCTGGTCGGGACGGTGAGCTATCGAGCAGCGGGGGCTTGAGGATCAGCATGGCACACCATTCGTCCCCCTGGCGGGGCTAGGTGGTGCGCTGGGTGGCGACCGGCCGGGGGAGCGGCCCGGACCGCCGCGCCGCTCCCCCGAGCGGTGTCAGCCGCAGGCCGTCTCCCAGCGCGGTTCATTAAGGCTGGCGACCATCGTGACAGGGCCGTCGTTGGTAGCCTCGACCAGCATGTGCTCGCCGAAGATTCCCTCCCGCACGCGTTTGAGGCCGAGGCTGCCCAGCTCCTCCACGAACGAGCGACAGAGGGCCCGTCCCAGCGCAGGGTCACCGGCAGATGCGAAGGACGGGCGATGCCCTCTCCTGAGATCGCCGAAGAGGGTAAACTGACTGACGACCAGGGCCGCACCGTCGACTTCCAGCACGGACAGGCTCATTCGCTGCCTCTCGTCCGGAAATATCCGCATGGTGGCCAGCCGAGAGGCGAATCTTCGAGCAATGGCCACCTGGTCCGTGGGCGCGATGCCGAGGTAGATCAGGAGGCCGGCGCCTATCTCGGCAATCGGCTCACCCGCCACCGTGACCCGGGCCCGAAGGACCCGCTGGAGAACCGCTCGCAAGGCTTAGCCGATCGCCCGCAGCCCGCGATAGATCCTCATCGCTTCCGCCTCCGCCTCCAGGAACCCGCTGGCCTCAGCCTGCAGCCCTTGGAGGGAGAACCGCCACCGTCCCGGTGGGCTCGACGGGCCGGGCATCGTGCGGGCCCGGTAGCGGGGCGGGTAGAAGGTTATGGTGGCCGACGGAAGGCGCTTGAAAATGGGTCCGGACACCATCACCTCATCGATCGAACGGGTCCCCGTGACTCGGCCCTCGACAAGCTCCAGGAGCCGCTGTTTGCGGATGGGGTTCTCGGGGTCACTCAGGACAACCTTGCCACCCAGCTCTGCGGTCATGTGGAGCAGGCTGAAGGACACGGCCAGAGCGTCGGTCTCGTCCCCGGCCAGCTTCACGAAGCCTGCTCCGACCAGCGGGGCTGGGTTATCGAGCCGCAGGTGCCGCAGATACTCAGATTCGAAGATGCCCTTCGACCCGTCGGTTGCAAGCCACATCGGCTCACATCGCCAGCTGCGAGCTGACGCCATGGCGGCCACCCCGTCCCTCCAGTCATCCGAGCTGGCGCGTCCGGCGTTGAGCAGCCGGTAGAAGACGACCCGGGCCATCCGTCGATTCTAAGCCGGGCGCCGATTCTCCCGGAGTCGTCGATCAACCCAATGACAAGCCGGTCCTGTCGTCGGCCCCAACCAGCGGGCCAGTCGGTCCAAGAGTCCTGAGTCCCACCGGGCCAGGGCAACCTCGGATGGGCGCTCCAACCGTGTGCCCGTTGGAACAGCCACCGAAGGCCACCGTCACTCTTGCGACCGCCCCGCCCCGAGCCAGGCCCGGTACCGCTGCGGCGCCTCGACGCGGACCGGGGTTCTCGTGGTGTCGCTGACCATGAGAAAGTCGCCGCGTCCGGCCTGCTGAAGCCACATCCGATCGCTGTCGTCGAGGCCGAAAGCCTGCTGCAGCCGGCGGGCTCCGAGCTCCTGCTGAGCGCCCAGCAGCACCGTGGCCGCGTTGACCGCCACCACCTCACCGAAGGAGCTCCCGGTGAGGTCGGAGCCGGTCTGGGTCAGCAGCATCAATGAGCCCTGGTACTTGCGGGCGCGTCGCGCCAGTCGCGCCATCAGACTTCGCAGCGCCGCCACGTCCGAGAGCAGGCCCGCCTCGTCCACGATGATCTGCTTCACTCCAGGCGCGGCTTTCAGCCAGTAGTTGAGCCATGCGGACACGAGCAGGGTGGCCCCCGCAAGCCAGCTCTCCGGGAGGTCTCTGAGCCCGATCACGCAACTCGTTCTCACCGACGGTCCGCGCCCCGGGCTGCTGAAGAGGAGCCCGGCCTCACCCGTGACCCATGGGGCCAGTCTGCCGGCCAGGTCGCGGCCCACCTCCTCCTGCTCCAACCGGGCGAGGCAATCACCCAGCACCCCAGCTCTGTGCGGCCCGGACGACTCGATCACATGGGTGGCCGCTCGCAGCGCGGCGGAGCGCTCCTGTTGGGAGAGCGGCCCGGTCAGGACGTCGATGAGATCGACGGCCAGGGCCAACGCCTCGGCGGTAGACCCCAGTTCCAGAGCGTTGAAGCCGCAACCCGGCGATTGGGCCAGGTCCAGGTACTCGCCGCCGACCGCTGAACACCACCTCCCGTGTTCATTCTCTGGATCCAGCACGACCACGGCCTGACCCCGCCGCGCGGCCTCAAGGCCGACCAATCCCGCCAGGTAGGACTTGCCACCTCCCGAGGCTGCCACGACGGCCAGATTCCTGTTCGGGTGGCCGTCCTGATGGCCCGCCTCCAGCGTGACCAAGGCCCCGGTCCTCTGATGTCGGCCAATCACCGTCTGCTCCTCGACCCCTGGCTCTGTCGTCGCGACCCAGGGCCACAGAGTGCCCACCTCCTCGGTGGGCATGAGGATCTGGGGCCTCCCTCCGGGGAGCGGCCGCCCCAGCGTCTCGAGGCGGGCCGGCAGCTCGTCGAACCAGGCCGGGGTCCAGTTCATCCGCAGCGCCGCGGCGCGGGTTCGGAAGCCGGCGACCATTGCCTTCACCTCAGCAGCGGAGTCACCGCACAGGCTCACGGTCATCTCCACATGGAACAGCCGGCCACCACTTCTGGCCAGCACCTGCCGCAGTTCGCGAGCAGCGTGAGCGGCCACCTCGAGCCTGGGGTCGGGACCGCTCAGCGAACCCACCAGCTCCTGAGCCAGCAAACCCCGCAGGCGCCGCCTGAGGCTCCGGTCGGCGGCGGCCTGCGGTCTCGGGACGACGCGAACGGCGAGGTCGAACTCTCCCGGAGTGCTGGCGAGTTCCCAGAGCCATCCGGCTTCGACCTCGACCCCGGGCGACCCCGCCATCCTCAGCGAGGATAGCCAGCGGCCTCCCACCAGCAGCGCCCGGCCGCGCTCCGACCACGGGCCCTCGCCGAGGGCGGGCAGCCGGGAAGCGGGGCTGGTCTCCACCTGGCAGCTGGCCTGGAGAGACTCCAGCAGGCGGAGGGCATCCGGATTGGTACCGGGAGCGACCAGCAGGTAAGTGGTTCGGCTGAATTCGTCGTCCCCCGGTGGCGGTCCGGGCAGTTCGGAGCGTGCTGCGGCCGGCTCGAAGAGTTCGCCGCCCCATCGTCGTTTTGGCAGGCGCCGGCAGCAGATGATCATCGTGAGCGGGCCGGACAGCAGTTGCAGCCAGGTCGTGAATGCCGATCCCAGGCGCCGGCGCTCCGCCGCGCTCCTATCGAGAATGTCCGGGCCGTGAGTGCGCCACAGACGGGGATCGCCGGACACTCGCTAGGTGCCCGCGGAGGCGCCCGATGGCCCGTCCACGTAGCGCCAATGGGTGGGCCCGCGATCCGTCTCCAGTCGGCCTCTACACACTGCTCTCACGGTCCTCGAGGCCCAGGTCGCGAGCGGCAATCCCTGAAGACGGATCCAGGCCAGGCCATAGCCTCCAAGAAGGGTTACCGTGCCCACCGCCAGCCGTTCCACCTCCGGCCCCGGCAGATGCAGGCAGGCGGCCGCCACCAGGGTCGTCCCTGCGGCCACGGCCAGCCGCCCCGCCGGCAGCCCCCAGGCGATGACCTCTTCATGAGGCGACGGATCGGTAAAGCTGGTCCCTGAAATCGGATTCACCCCGAGCCTACGAGAGTCGAGCTGCGCCTCGTGTTTACGTCCGCCGTGACCGTGGCGGCGGCACCACGGGCATTGAGGCAGGGGGTCCAGGGCCGGCCTTCTTGGCGCCGCACCTGGCGCCGGCAGCACCGTCCCCCGGCGTCAGGGCAGGGCGATCTCCACCGCGAATCCGACCGTCTGCTGGGGAAGTCGGGGCTGCTTGGTGACCCTGACGCGGGCCGCGAGCACACCGGGCAGGGCCAGTTCGGCGGCGGCGATGCGGGTGGCAAGAGCCTCCAACAGGTGATACTCACCCTCTTCGGTTAACCTGCGGGCCACCTCGTAGGCCCGTGGATAGTGGACGGTGTCCTCCAGGCGATCGGACGTAGCCGCCGCCGACAGGTCCACCGTCAGCTCGACGTCCACCACGAAGTGCCCGCCCAAGCGGCGCTCGGCCTCGCCGTCCCCGTGGTGTCCGAAAAATCGCAGTCCGTGCAGAAACAGTCTGCCGGGCAGAGGACCAGGGGGCAGCTTGAAATCATCCGGGGCGGGACCCACCGGAGCTTGGCGGTGAGGATCCTGTCCCTGGGGTGGACCTGGGACGCTCACTCCGGGGCTGCCACGGCCTCGATGGAGTCGATGTGGAGCACCTCGCGCCGGTTGTCACGGGTCGGGAACAGCACCACCAAAGTCTGTGACAGAGCGGCCGTCACCTGCCCGACATCCCCTACCGCTATCGTCCCGATGGGCTCTCCCGTGCTGTGTCGGTGGACATCGGTGACGCGCACCCAGCTGCCGGGGGGCCAACGCATCTCAGGGGTGAGCTCCTCTGGGGAAAGGTCCTCGGGAGACACGTTGCCGCGATTACCTCCCCAGGGACGCGGCGGGGAGGTGCGGGTCTGCTGCCTTGCGGGGACCGTCTCCTCAACTATCGCCTCGTCGGCGTCGATGACGACATCCTCTTCCAAACCGATCTCCTCGTCGTCGACTGCCGCGTGCGGCTCCGGTCCCTTGCCCTCGGGCTGCGGTCCTTGCTTATCTTCTTCCGGCGAGTCTTTGGCCAAATTTGCTCCCCATCCCGTCAATGGCTCCATGCGGGCGCGTGGCCCGCGCCAGGATGATTCAGCGTAGCACGAGCCGGAGCGCGAGTTCCCGGGTCACTCCTCAGAGATCATGGAGACGCGCCAGGGCTCGCTGCTCATGTCCATGACCATTGAGAGCTGGACTGGTTCGTTGGCAGTGGCCGGCGGTGCGCCGGAGCACAAGAAGCTGGTCCGGTCTCGGTACCGAACCCTGATGTGAGGCCCGTCCGAGTACCTCTCGGGGGCCACTTCCACCTGCAATGCCTCGCGAAAGGGGCTCACCTGGATTCCTGCCATCTGATAGGCATGGAAGCGGCCTCGGATCTCACTAAGAGCGTCTCCTGAGAAGGCTTGGCCAAGGCGTGCCAGATTTCCGGTCAGGGCGGCGTCGTCCAGCGTCGCGAGAATTCGTTGGACCTCTGATCTGCAGCGACTCTGCAACTCTGGACTCTGCGCCCGGCGACGCAGGGGAATGCTGGGCATCGAGCGTCAATTGCCCCGGGGCCTGAGGGGACGCAGCACGTCGGTGGGAAGGTACGCCGTCTCCGGAGCTCGCGGCGCCGGGCCAGCGTCGATGACCTGCGGGGGGCCGGGAATCGGTTCCTGATCGAGGGAGACAGGAGGAGGCGGGACCTGCACCGGGGTTGCGTCCGCCCATGAGTAGTCGTCGCCACCGGCCGTGCGGGAACCGCCGCCATCGGGTTCGCGCCCGGAACTCGAGGTCGGGGGCGGGGCCTGCGAAGACAGCGCTGTCTCCACAGGCCCTGCCGGCACCGCGCCCCGCGCCAGGATGGCCGCAGGGAGACTTTCCAGGTGGGGGAGCAGGCTCATGCCGGTTGCCTCCGCTATCCAGCGCAGGGTGTCCGAAGGCCAGCCCGCTGACTCGCTCGGGTACACGTAGCAGCGGCTGGGTGACAGCTGCGAGATCTGGCTTAGCACCGTGAACCCTGGGCTGCCGCCACAGATGACCGCGTCTGGAGTGTTGGTGCTGTCCACAAGGGAGCGGATCGGTCCGACGCTGGTGACCGGGTCGGCCAGCTCAGGCTCGTCGACAAGCCCTATCACCTGGAAGTTCGGCAGGAGCTGGCGCGTGCGCTGGTAGAGATCTTGATCCCCCACCACCACCACCACACTCATGGTGCGCCGAGCGACCCCGGGCCAGACGGCGGGCTGCAGAGGGCAGCAACCGGATCATCAAAGCCCGCCCGCTTGACCACCGCCGTCAGACCTCCTCCAGCGCCACGGTCGCCTCGTCAAGCCGCCGCCGGTCCACCACAACTCCGAGCCCCGACCCGTCCGGCACGGGCAGGGTGCCGTCGGCGGCAAGGGTGAAGGGGTCTTCCAGCAGGTCCCTGGTGAAGTATCGATCACTGGCCGAGGTGTCCCCGGGCATGGTGAACCCCTCGAGTGACGCCAGGGCCAGGTTGGCCGCTCGGCCGATCCCCGTTTCCAACATTCCTCCGCACCAAACTGGCCACCCGGCCTCCCTGCAGCTGTCGTGGATCTTACGCGCGGGGAGCAGGCCCCCAACCCGCCCCAGCTTTATGTTGAGTATCCGGCCCGATCCCAGGTCCAGGGCGGCGCGCAGGTCGGCCAGTGACTCCACACTCTCGTCGAGGCAGATCGGCGTTTGCAACAGGCTCTGAAGCGTCGCGTGATCTATGAGGTCGTCGTGCGCCAGCGGCTGCTCGATCATCATCAGCTTGTACTGATCCAGCTCCCGCAACCGGGAAGCATCCTCAAGGGTGTAGGCGCTGTTCGCGTCCAGCATGATCTGGGTGTCGGGAAAGCGACTCCGAACCGCTTCCGCCAGCTGGAGGTCGTAGCCCGGCTTGCACTTGAGCTTCACCCGCTGGTACCCCTTGTCCAGGTATCCCTCGATGGCGTCGAGAGTGGCTGGGATGGAGGCCTGGATGCCGATGCTGACCCCGCATGGGATCCGCTTCTTGGTGCCTCCAAGGATCTCCGCCAAACTGACGCCCTGCGCCTGCCCGGCGAGGTCCAGGAGCGCCATCTCGACTGCGGCTTTGGCCATGTTGTGTCCCCTGACCCAGGCCCAGCGCTGCCTCTGCTCGTCGACACCTGCCTGCGGTTGTCTCAGGATGGAGGGCAGGATGTGGCGTCTCAGCGCCTCCAGATCCGTCCGGTAGGTCTCCGCGGAGTACCCGGGATCTATCCCCGCCGCCGACTCACCCCTGCCCACCATCCCGTCGGAGAAGAGCTCGACGAGCAGGGCCCGCCGCTCGGTCTGAGTCCCGAAGCTGGTGGTGAACGGGGACACCAGGGGCAGGGACACCACCCTCAGCCGGGCCCGCTCGATCTTCAGCGCCGGCAGATCTTCAACTCTCACCCCAACGCTCCTTCAGAGATCGATTTGACGCAGGCGGCGACCAGGGCGGCCCGGGGCGCGATGCTGCTGGTGTCGGCCCATTCCCCGGCGGCGTGCGCGTTGCCACCCACTATCCCCATCCCGTCCAGGGTGGGGATCCCAAGCGCCGCCGTGAAGTTGCCGTCGCTGCCTCCGCCCACACTGGTCCCCTCGAGGGTGGGAAATCCCAAATCCGCGGCCGCTCGCGAGGCGACCTTGAACAGGTCATCCGAGGCGCTCCTCTCCATGGGGGGGCGGTTGGGCCCTCCGCTCACCGTGAGCGTGGCCTGCGCATTCTCTGGAACCAGGGCTCTCATGGCTCGATCGACGCGGTCCGCCTCAGCAGCGCTGGCGAAGCGGACGTCAACCCGCAGTTCGGCCGCTGCTGGGACGACGTTCACTCGCCCGCCTCCCTGAAACACCGTGGGGGTGACCGTCGTGCCCTGGTCAGGACGGGCCAGGGCCGCCACCTGCGGGATCAGAGCGGCCAGTTCCACCACCGCGTTCACGCCCCGCTCGGGCTCCAGGCCCGCGTGCGCCGCTCGGCCAGCCATGCGCAGATGATAGGTGCCCACACCCTTGCGGGCCACCTTGACCGCCCCCCCCGACGGTGCCTCGAGGACTAGGACGGCGTCAGCCTGCCTGGCCTCGGCTTCAATCAGCGCCCTGGATCCGGCGCTGCCAACCTCCTCGTCGCAGGTGCACAGCAGAGTTGCCCGCACCTTGCTGGGGGAAAGGGCCCGCAGGGCGGCCAGGGCCGCCAGGGCGATCACGACCCCGCCCTTCATGTCAAAGACTCCGGGCCCGCTGGCCCTCCCGTCCACCTCACGGTAGAGGGGTTGGAACGCCCCCACCTCCCAGACGGTGTCGAGGTGGCACAGGATGAGGGTGGCTGGCCCGGCCCCGTGCGTCATGCGGGCCAGGACGGCGGGCAGACCGCGAGTCTCCACGATCTCAAGTCCCTCCGGAGCGAAGAGCTCGGCGGCCAGACCGCGGACCGCGTCACTCACCGCCCTGAGCCGGGCACGATCTCCGCTCGGGGATTCCAGCGCAACCAGCAGCTCCAGGATCTCCACCCACCTGGGGGTGCGCTCCGTGAGCCAGTTGAGGCAGGCGTCAGCAGCGAAGTCGCGAGAAGCCACGGGACGATTCTATGGGAGCCGCTGCCCAGGATCCGGGAGCTGCACCTCCACCTCGTCGTCATCGGGGTCATGCTCGAGAGGAGTTCCGATCACTGTCGGCCAGGGCTCGATGTGGGGTGGCTGATGACCGAAGAATGACCCGATCAGAAGCACCATGGCGGCCGCATCCTTCCGCAAGCTGGACTCCTGCCAGCGCCGACTCAATAGGAGCTGAGACAGCAACCGCACCACGTTCAGTCTACTTGCAGACCCACTCCGAGGACTCCCCGATCGAGAACATCTTGGCAGCTATGTCGGCCTGCTGGGTGGGGTTCCAAATGTCGGTCCCGCCGTGGCCATAGAAGGTGGCAGGCATGAACTGGAACAGCCCACTGGCCCCGGAGGAGCGGTTCACGTCCGTGGGATCCAGGCCGGACTCACACTCCGCCACCGACAAAAGCCAGGTGTAGGAGACGTTGTACTTCTGGCCCGCAGCCCAGATGATCTGCTTGATCGTCCCGACCGGCGGCTCCGCCACCGGCTGCCAGAACGAACTTCCGTACGGCAGGGCGGAGCTGGCCGAAACCGCGGGCGGCGGCGGCGGCGGCGGCGGCGGCGTCACCCTGGCCTCCTGGAGCGGCATCGTTACCTCATAGCTGGTGGGTGAGAGGATGGCGCGGGCCTGGAAGGCGATCCTGCTGATTGCCGCAGGCGCGGCGGAGGCCGGAGCCGCCGTCCCCTGGGTGGCCGCGACGCTCACCACCGGCGCCACCACGAGCACGGCTACCGCAGCCATCATCCAACGCAGACGACGGGCCAGCAACGGCAGCGGGGCGGGCCGAGCTGAGGCCTCCGGCCTCAGGCTCAGCTCAACCCGGGCCGTATATGAAACCCAGGTACCCTGCGCCATCCGGAATCCATCGATAGTCGACTCTGTCCCACCCACCCCCCGGGACGCCACTGAAATTCATCTCGGAAACCTCGAACTGATTTCCCTGAACCGCTTCCACATAGGCGACATGACCGTAGCCGTAACTCTCACCGGGCACGTCCGGCCCCCAGACCACAATCGAGCCGACCTCTGGTGTCTGTCCCTCCAGATAGCCCGCGGCGGCGGCGTTTGCCCACCACTGGTCGGCGTTGCCACCCCAGGTCACCTTGCGCTGGGTGGCGACATACCAGGTGCAGTCGCCATAGGCGAAGGACCAGCTGCCCGATCCTCCAGCTCCGACCCCCACCAGCGGTTGCGGCGTGGACAGCTGCGAGAGAAGCTGCTGGGCCTGCACCCCCAGCTGCTGTTCCTCCGCCATGGCCTGGCTCTCATCTGACTGCAGCTGGGCGGTGTCGCTGGCAACCACCTGGCGGTCCTGACGGATGCTCCCGACCAGACTCGACACCTGAGAGGAAATCGCCGCAGGCAGGGTGGAGCTGGCCAGGAACTGGGAGATGTTGGGAGCCGCCAGCGCCTCCGCGACGGCCTGGCTGCCGTTGCCGTCCACATAGGCCGTGCTCACCAGGCTGACCAGGGCCGTCCTGTCACCCGTCATCTGGGCGGTGAGGGTTGCGGCCGTCGCCTGATCGCCTGCCAATTGTTTGTCGAGCTGAGCGACGTAAGCCTGCTCCGTCTCGATTTTGGTCACCAGGGCCACGACCTGGCTCTTCGCCGCCAGATCCCCCTGGGCCTGCAATTGGGTGATGAGCGAGTTCAGCTGGGCCTTGTCTAGGGCGAGCCCCTGCTTGGCGGAGGCGGTCGGGCCGGACCCGGCAACTGCCGAGATCCAGACCATGCCAGCCATCGCGACCGCAAGCGAGACACGCCCAATAAATCGGGCTCCGCGCATACGTCCTCCCACATAGCGCGACCGTTACGAGTGGCGAAGTTAACCGATTGGGGGGTCGGCGGTCAACCCGGAGCGGGGCCCCCGGGGGCCGAGGGCAGATGGGAGGTGAGTTCGTGGACCAGGTCAACCACGTGGCGGAGCCGGCCCGGGTCAGATTCGGGCAGCACCCCATGCCCCAGGTTGAAGATGTGCCCTCGACGCCCTGCTGCCTGATCCAGGACCTCTCTCACCCCCGAGTCAATGATCGGCAGCGGAGCCAGCAGCAGCGCGGGATCCAGGTTGCCCTGAATGAAGTGGTCATGGCCAAGCTGACCCCACGCCTGGCTCAGGCTCTGGCGCCAGTCGACGGAGACGCCTGGCGCTCCAGTCAACCGAATCCCCTCCAGCAGGTGCATTGAGCCGGTCGAGAAGTAGAGGGCGGGGACCACCCCCGCCAGGGCCCGGAACATCACCTGCAGATGGGGCACCACCTGTCTCTCATAGGCTTCCGCGGGCAGCACCCCAACCCAGCTGTCGAAGATCTGAATCATCTGGGCGCCTGCCTCCGCCTGGGCCATTAGGTAGGCGGTCAGCACGGTCGTCAAGGTCCTCATCAGCGCTTCCCAGAGCTCGCTCCGACCCTGCATGAGGGCCCGCACGTGGGGGTAGTCCCTCGATCCCGAGCCCTCCACCAGGTAGCAGGCGAGGGTGAACGGTGAGGGGCCGAAACCCACCAGGGCCGCCCTCTCACCGAGAGCCCTTCGGACCAGCCGGATGGTCTCGAAAAGGTAGGGGGTGGCCTCCCGGGGATCCATCACGCGAAGCCGTGAGACCTGCTCCTCGGTGCGGATGGGGTCAGCGATTACCGGGCCGACCCCCTCCCTTATCTCAAAACCGACCTCCATGCCTTCCAGCGGCAGCATGATGTCAGCGAAGAGCACGGCCGCATCCACCCCCAGCAGATCGACTGGCATGAGAGTGACCTCCGCGGCCACGGCAGAGTCCCTGACCATCTCCAGCAGGCTGAGCCGCTGACGCAGCGCCCGGTAGGACGGCAGCGATCGGCCCGCCTGCCGCATGAACCAGACCGGGGTTGCGTCGCAGGGCTCCAGCCTTGTCGCTGCCCGCATGCGCGCGGCGCCTTGGTTCACCCGAACTTTCCACCCGGCGCTTGTTTTGTCATGCTGATCAGCATGACAAAACCCAGGGGCCTCGCGCCCGCGGCGGGATGGTTGCAACTGGCGCACCCCGGCCCGGCGGCGGCATGCACCGCGCTGACCCTGTTGGCCGGGAGGCCCATCGGCAGCCGGCAGGCGCCAGCGGGTCGAGGCTGGCCAGCCCGATTGACCAGAGCCGCGGGCGCTATGTTTCTTGCCCAGATCAGCACCGGCAGTCTGAACGACGTTTTCGACCGTAAGCGCGACTCGGTCCACCAACCCTACAAGCCCATTGCGCGGGGGCTGGTCAGCCCGGCAGCGGCTCTGGTCTTCGCTCTTGCAACCGGCCTCGGGTCCTTGCGCGTGGCGCGCCGGAGCGGCTCGAAAGCAGCCCGCGTGATGGCCCTTGGACTGGCGGCCGGCTGGTCCTACGACCTCGGCCTCAGCCGCACCCCGCTCTCCTTCGTGCCCTTCTCCGCCGGGATCATGACGGTCCCCTGGGTGGGTGCCCTGGCGGCGGAGCAGGACGTCCCGAGCCCGCGCTGGATGACGGCGATCGCGGGCCTGCTCGGGCTGGGGCTTCACTTGGCCAATGGGGGACCGGACGCGGTCAGGGATCGGCTCGCTGGGAGGCGCAGCCTTCCCGTCCTGCTCGGCGAGAGGAGGTCACGGCAGGGGACGCACCTGGCTCTTACCGCCGCCGCGGTGCTCGCCGTCTTCTCCGCTCCCCGGCGGGGAAGGCTGAGCGCGAGCGCGGGGGCGGGCGGCTGCCTGGCGGTTCTGGCGGTGGACCGTCGCCAGGGCCGGCTGCGCCGAACTCCCGGCCACCATCCTTTCGTCCTCCCCGTGCTGGCTGCGGGAGTGCTGGCGGCGGGGTGGTTGACGGGGACACGGGAGTCGAGCTGAGGCCCGGGGGGACCGGCTCATTGGCCGAAGCCTGCGCTCCGGGATAGGATTGCACCGTGGCGACGGAAGTGAGGGCCGAGCCGGTACTCGAGCCGCCTCGAGACCACGGCGGCTTCGGGCTCGAGGTGCGCATCAGGCCCTCGGAGCGCGAGCGGTTCCGGGCTGGCGCGGCTGTGGCCCGGACCCTGGGGGTCCTGTGCCTTCCCGTCGGAGTCATTCTGGCCCTGCTCGCCCGCGACCTAGTATGGATCGTGGTGGTGGAAGCTTGGCCGCTGATCGCCGGGGTCATGTCGTACTTTGGTCAGGGGCACAATGCCGTCTTCGTGGGGGACCACGGTATCCGGAGGATCTCTCGAGGCTGCGCGGTGATCGCACCGTGGTCCGACCTGACCCGTATTGAGGTCTCCATTCCAGGGAATCGCATAGTTGTCTTCAAGATCGACTCCTCCCGGCTGGAGATCCAGAAGCTGACCCGAGGCAGATCCCGGGCGGCAAGGGCGATGATCAAGAACTCCCCATCCGGATTCGAGCTGCGCCTGGACAGAGCCAGCGCCGACGCCCTGGTGGGCCAGATTGCCAGCCGCCGACCGGGCTTGGAGGGCCTCTCCACGTGGTCCACCGCCAGTCGGCTGGCCAAGGATGAGGCAGGCCCCAGCGGTCCCAGCGCACCTGCCGATCCCCGGTAAAAGGCTAGGGGTCCTCGCGCGGGGGCGCCGGCCGCAGCAGTGACTTGAGGCGAGTCCTCTCCTCAGCCCGAGCCTCCTCCATGCGCTCCAGCAGCCGCTCCGCGGTCGCCACCGACTCGCAGCCCAGGGAGTGGAACTCACCGTCGCACAGGGCTTCGACCCTCTGCGAGAGACGTTGCAGTCGTCGCAGAGCCGATCGAGCCTCGGATATAGCGGTCTCCAACTGCTGCAGCTCGGACCCCAGGCCGTGTTCTCCGAGGTCAGCCACGGCGCGCTCGGACCGAGCGATAGCACGGAATCAGGAGCAGCCCAGCGCCGAGGTAGGAGCTGGCCATGATCGCAAAGCCGGCCGCGAAGCCAAGGTGCTGGATGGCCTGCCCCAGGCCGATGATCCAGAGTGATCCCACTCCGTAGGACACGGCGAAGTAGACACCGAAGACGCTCGACTGGGAGGCCGCGCTGACGCTGTCACTCAAGAGCGCCTGCAGCAGCGGGTTTTCGACATAGGCGAACAGGCCCACCACCAGCGCCAGCAGCGCCAGCAAGACGATCGGGAAATGGGCCGCAAGCCCAAAGGTGATGACGGTGACCGCGGAGAGCAGGTATGCCGCCCAGAGAACCGGCACCCGGCCGACCCTGTCGGATAGGAACCCTCCCAACAGGGGCCCCAGCACCGCTCCCAGCAGCACCAGGTTGAAGATGACACCGACCTCGACCTCGGGAAGGTGCACGCCATCCCTGAGGTACACCGGAATGTAGGTGTTGAGCGTGCCCAGGCCCCGGCCGCCGGCGGCCACCGTGGACGCCAGAATGGCGAACAGGGCGACCTTGGGATCGATCAGCTGGCCTTTCTCGAATCGGGGCAGCCGCAGCTTCGGGCGTTCGAAGAAGTGAGCCCTCGGCCGCTCCTCCCCCGGCACCGGAGGGAAGGTGAGCAGCAGGATGATCCCCATCACAAACAGGGGGATTGACAGAATCAGGAGCGCGGGTCTCCAGCCCAGGTCGGCGATCATCAGGGCCCCGGGAATTGGGATCACCAGCGATCCGACGCTCCCGCCGATCGTGGTCAGGCTGAGAGCCATCCCCCGGCGTTCAGGGTAGGTCCTGGCCGCCACCGAGCTTCCGACCGGGTGCTGCTGACTCGAGCCGACGGTGGCCACCCCCTGGCCGGTTGCGAAGAGGGGATAGGTGGGGGACAGTGACCCGACGATGGCGCACAGACCCACCACCAGGTTCTGGGACCCCAGCACCCAGCGCGCCGCGACCCTCCTGCCGACGTACCCCGCGCTTGCCTGGGTCAGGCCGCCCACCACCCCGATCAGCCCCACCGCCAGCCCCAGAGTGGCGTAGTTGAGATGGAATGCCAGCAGGATTGCGGGGTAGGTCAGGGGCAGTAGGCCGGAGTACATGTGCTGCGTGGCATGCGAAGCCGCCACCAAGCCGAGGGCCCGGCGGCGCCGCACCTGATGCGGCATCGCCGCAGGACCAGTCGCCATTGTTCAGAGCATATAGGGCCGTCATGCCCCCTCCGGGGCGCCCGCGGGCCCGTAGATGAATCCGGCCAGTTGCTCCGCCTGGCTGCCGGTGCCATCCGCCTCCACGCCGCGCAGGGCGACATAGGGCGCGACCGGCCCGTACAGGCTCCAATTTGACTCGGCCACCGTGTAGTCGCCGTCCGCGGTGACACCGACCACGAATGCGACATGCCCATCCCCCTGGTCGGTGAAGACAGCGATGGCTCCGACGGCCGGGCTGGAACCGACAGCGTAGCCGGCCTGGGCCGCCAGGGCCAGCCACTGGCCGCCGTTGCCCCCCAGCAGACCAGCCGCGGTGCGCCAGGTCACCAGCCTTCGAGTGGCCACGTACCAGGTGCACTGCCCGGTGGCGAACCCCTGATACGAATATGGGTAGGGATCTGGGTGCCCCGTGCAGGCGGAGGGATCCATGGCGAGCGCCCCCGGCTCCGCTCCGCAAGGAGCGGCCCAGGCGGGGAAGGAGGGCGTGCCCGCCAGGATCACCCTGCCGACCGGGAGCATGAATCCACCAGGGGTGGGGAGCAGCCCGGTCACGCTGGGCCAGCCCGCGGCGGCCGCTCCCGCTCCGATGGTGCCGACCAGGCAGAGGGTCAGCAGAAGCGGCACCGCGCACCCCGCCAGGACGATCCCCCCGATTCCCTTCAGGGGGTTCATGCGTTGTCCGGCGGGCGGGAGAGGGGGTCGGTGGTCAGGGCGGACACCCACTCTGGCGGCGCGGCGCCGTTGAAGGCGGCGCGTTCCCTGCCGACCAGGACCAGCCCACAACCCGGGGGGCAGGACAGGAGAAGATCGGACTCAACCGATGACAACCCGAACGCTTGCCGGAGAGCCGGGATCGCCACCTCCTCCTGGCGGAGAAGAATCTTGGTGTGGCAGTTGCGGATGATCACGTTGCCGACGGGAGAGGTGAGAAAGTCCTCGACCACCTGAGATACGACCATCAGGCCCGCGCCGAGCTTGCGCAGCCGCCTGGTCAGGCTCTCAAGAGCCGCCGCCGAGCGCTCTGAGGACAGCAGCACCTCAGCCTCATCCACCAGTAGGAGGTGGGCCAGGCCGCGGTTTTGGGAGAGCTCAGCCTCAAGGTGAACCAGAACCAGATGAACCAGAGCGGTCAGAAGGTGCTCTCGGTCGCGCTCCAGCTCGGCGAGCGAGATGGCCGCGAAGTTGGTTGTGAAGCTGGTCGTATCTCCGTCAAAGAAACCTCGCTCCGCGCCGCCGGTGAAGCGTCCCAGACGAGTTGCCTCCAGGGGCATCCCCGCCAATTCCAGCGCTGCCACCAGATCGCTGAGGCGGGCCCCCTTGGGATCGGCCCGAAGCACCAGCAGGAGTTGCTGTTCCAGCCGGTCCAGACCGTCCTGGGCAAGACCGCCCCCGGCGGCCCGGCCCATGGCGAGCCGTTCCAGGATGGGGAGGACTCTGGCGGCACGATGCTCCGCCGCGATCACGTCCTCCCCCTCCGGCACCGGCCCCATCACATTGAGGCCCGAACCGGGTGCTGCTCCCAAGCTGAGGGACCGGCCCCCCAGAAGGGAGGCCAGGGCGAGGTACTCCCCCGAGGGATCGACGCACCTAACCCGCACTCCACGCATGGACAGTCGCGCTGCCAGCAGCTTCGCGGTGAACGACTTGCCACCGCCCGAGGTTCCCAGGACAATGGTGTTGTAGTTGGGGTTTCTGGGCGAGAATGGGTCGGTGATCACCAGCTCCTTGGAGATCAGGCTCGGGCCCAAGAGAGCTCCCTCGGCACAGGAGAGCCCGGCTCTCATGAAGGGGAGCGCCGTCGCCAGGGCCCCCGCCGTCATGTCGCGGCTCCACTCAAGCGGGTCGACGCCGAGCGGCAGGGTGGACCTCCAACCGTCCACCTGGCGGTGGGTCAGCGGGGTCGCGGTGCACCCGATCTCGGCCAGGATGGAGCAGGCCCAGTGCCAGGCGTCCTCCAGGGCGCTGCGGGAGTCCGTCTCCACGGTGACGGTAACTCCCAGTCGGAACAGCCGCTCCTCCTCCAGGATGACGCGCTCTTCCAGCTCCAAAGCGTCGCTCAGAGCTGCGCGGGTGCCCTGATCGGGACGGTGGCCCCGAAGCCGGTCCATCTGAAGGCTGGTCTCGAAGCCGCGGATCCTTCGCCGCAGGTTGCCCAGGCTCGCCAGCTTTGCCTGCGGGTAGACGTGCTGCACCATTCGGACGGCACAGGGGGGCGACAGCAGGAGCGGAGCCAGCCAGCCCATCGCCACCCTTCGGGGGAATCCCGAGAGCTGGAGGCTGCGACAGAATCTCCCGTCCAGGACCAGCGAGTCCGGCTCGACGATCACCTTCGTCGGTGCCAGCCAGCTCGAGAAGTCCCTCGGGTGGCGCCCGCTTCTGCCCCCGGTACAGGCCTGGAGGGCTGAGAACCAGCTCCCATCGTCGAGCCGCCTGGCCTGGAGCCCCATCCTGGAGAACCCGGCCTCCAGCGCCCGGCTGAGGTGATCCAGGCCCACCCCGGCCCGGGGACGATCGCCCCCGGGGAGACCTCGGGGGCCGAACCGGGGAAGTGGCGACGGTCCCCTGGCCCACACCACGGCGAGGTGCCGCTGTCTCTGAATCTGGTGGGCTGCGATGAGCTGGACGCGGAATCGTTGGTCGCACCAGGCGGGGCCGGAAGCGGTTGCGTCGGGTGCCGGGATTGGCCTTGCCTCGTCGGCAAGTGGCGACGTCAGCGAATAGAGTGACACCGGCCCCGGAAGGGCACTGAGTGCCTGGCGATACTGCCGCCACACCTGGTTGCGGAGCGCGTCGTCCTGGAGGGCAAGATTCAGCGGCTCGACCTCGAGGGCCGACCGCAGAGCTCCGGAGGCCAGGAGCGCGATTCCTCCCTCCAGGGCTCTGAGGTCGACCAGGCTGGTGGTGAGGGCGCGCCTGGACAGCAGACCGGCGGTCACGGCAGCTTCCACGGCAGCGGTGCCATTCCTTGTGAGTCGACAGAGGTGAACTGGACCTCGCGGGAACGCCCGCCGGAGTCCGGGTGGTCCATGACCCTCGGATGGAGGTGAAACATGGCCCAGTCGCCGAGGAAGTGGTCGATTTGGCGGCCGCGGTAGCGGCCGAAGGCGATGACCGAGGCGGTGAGCGCCCATGGGGTTGCGATGATGGCGACCTCCAGCAGAGGAAGATGAGCTCGCAGGAGCAGGTAGGGTGGCGCCGCTGCCAGTCCCAGCCAGCTCAGCTGGTGACCGGTGAAGCTGCCCCAGCGCGTCGGCAGCGAGGAGATTGGTTGGGGGACCTCTGCTTCAGTCATTGCCTACTGCTTGGGTCCGCTCTGCCCGCCGGCAGAGGTGGCAGCGTCCCCCGGCGCACGGCGTTAAGGTACGCCGCGTCCAGATCGTGGAGGAGCTGCCCGCCGGCTCTCACATAGTGGGATCCAAGCTCTTCGATGCGTTGGCGCCCGCTCTCGGTGCTGGCACCGGCGCGATAGGCGGTGAGGTCGTCCGGCGTCAGCTTGAGCACGCGCTGCAGCTCCCGTGCCGCTGCGGGCCGCGTCACGAGCGCCATGCCGATGTAGTGCTCGCGGGACTGATGCCCACTCACGGCGGGCCAGGGGGCCTCCCCGCTGGCCCCTCTTGCCTCCATCGACGCCGCCATCTCATGGTCTGCCCGGCTCGGGAGCCCGGTAATGGATCGAAGCGCGGGGCTCAGGGTTGCCCCGAAGCGCGCCGCTCTGGGCCCGGCGGTGGATCTGGCCAGGATTGCCCCGCTGAGCAGCGCCCCGGTTGATGCCGAGGCCAGGCTCCTCAGCCCGTGGTACGTGGTCATCTCCCCGTGACTGATTCGCTTCGGGATCTCCAGCATCAGCCAGACCGTGACGATGGCCAGCAGGCACTTTGCGAATTGATCCCCCGGATTGCCACTGCCCACCTGCGCCAGCAGCCCGCTCACTGCGGCCCCGCAGTTGGGAGTGTCTCCCTGGGATATGAGGGGGCAGGTGGCCGAGTGGCTGACCGGCGCCAGCCCGGAAACCGTTGACACCACCGCGATGAATACGATGAAGATGATGGTCTGGACCACCACGACCGCCGACAGTTCCGCCACCGTGCGCCAGTAGCGGTTGAAGAGGCCGCGGCCACCCGGGAGCGCCAGGGCCAGAAATGCCAGGCTCGAGCATGCCGCGAGGATTGCGAGGACTATGTAGCGGGCCAGGTAGGTGAGAGCCAGCCACAGGCCGAGAAGGGTTAAAACGGTGAACGCGAGCATCCCCTGGATCCCGTCGGGGACGTCGTACCCGTTGCGCCCGTGGGGTCCGACACCGTTCCACACGTCGGTGAAACCGGGCACCGTGCCCCAGTAGATGTCGGCGTAGCGGCAGTCGCTCGGACTCTGGCCGTTGCCGGCCCGGGGTTCTCCCGGCAGAGGAAGCAGGTTCAGCTGTTCCGATCCGACGTCGGGACTTCCGCTCCCTTCCAGGCAGTCCTGATTCTGATTGTCGTTCACCTGGTTGTCGGTGTCGGTGCAGAGCGGCTGATCCGGGGCCGCGTCGCCACGATCACAGTTGGCGTCGTGAAGGGGTGGTCCGAAGAAATTCTCGGAGCGGTCCAGGACCTCCTTGGTGAAGTCCGGGCTGTCTGAGGCTATGCAGTGGGACTGCTGGAACGACCGGTCCATCCATGGTTTGACCAGCACCTGCTGGGCCGGGGACGGCCCTGGAGCGGAGATGTGGATGCCGGGATGCGTGACCGGGCTGTCCTCCGGGCAGTAGGCGGACATGGCCAGGACGGTCATCATGTCCAGGGGCTGTTGGTTGTGGGCGCCCAGCTGGTTGAAGGTGGTCTGCAGCACTCCCTGGGACAACCAGCCTCCGGCATCGATCACGCGCCCCGCGAGGTGCAGGGGCAAGCCTGCCGCGATCACTCCCGCCGCCAGCAGGCAGGGCACCACACCCGCTCGCAGATTCAACTCCTGTCCCACCATGAAGAGGGAAACCTGGACCGCGAAGGCGAGCACGATGAGGCCCAGAGCAAGCGGTGTGAGGATGCCGTTCAACCTCTGCACCCAGGGAATGCAGCCATTGGGCCCGCACTCGTGGGCCGGCTCCCCCAGACTGCCGTCGTAGTTGTCGACCACCGGATTGCTGCCGACCAGGGTTGTGATCAGCGCCCATGGGCCCGCCGTCACGGCGCCCGTCAAAGGGTCGATGTGATCGGGGTCCGGGCTGCCGTCAAGACTGCCCATGATCGCCACCGGACCGGAGATGAAGGCGTCCATGACGTAGCAGAACGGGTCGGTGAGGCCGCCACACTGCTGGCTCGTGCTGCTGGTCGCCTGGGTGGTGCTGGCCGCGCCGGGGGCCGATGAGGGACTGCTGGCAGCTGTGGGCCTGGCCTCGGCCGCTCGCGAAACCTGAGAGGCCAGCCGCCCCGAGCAGGCCAGGAGTAGCGTCGCGCCCAGCAGCACCAGTGCCCAGCTGAGCCCACGGGCCGCGCTCAGGGTGTGTTTGAGGAACAGCTGCTGGTCGAGCAGGCGGTGTTGCTTCCGGAGAGGCCCTCGACAAAGCTCAGGATCGCCCCCTCGTTCACCAGCAGCAGAACCCCCAGCAGGACTGTGACCAAGCCCTGAATCGCGGCCGCCCGGCGCTGGCTGTTGTCCAGCGAGGTCATGTAGCGGATGGCGGCGAAGCTGAGACAGAGGACCGCGACCGCTCCCAGCGCCAGGGTGGTCACGGTGTGAATGATGTTGTCCAGTCCGGTGGTGAAGGAGGCAAGGATCATCAAGCCGGGGTCTCCAATTGGCTGTCCTCCAAGGTGGTGAAGTCGCTGCTCCAGGGAAGGGCCGGGGGGTGGCCGGGCGGTGTCTCGGGCGTGTCCGTCCACTCGGAGAGGGGCCTGCCCGCCACCGGGCGGGGAACTTCGCCAGGATCGAGGGGCAGCTCCACCAGGGCACGCAGGCGCCGATCCCGGTACCAGCGACGTTGCTGGATGACCGCCGGGTGGCCGCTTCCCCGCAGCAGGAGAGCCCTGTCATCGCGCAGCCGGCGGACCTCGTCGGGCGCGATCAGCGGATGCGAGCTCACCGGTTCATCCGGACCGTGTGACTGCTGCCGGTGGACCGTGGTGGAGCCCACCAGTCGGCTCACCCGATCGAGCAGCTCTATCTCCGAGATCCCGGACAGAAGAAGCTTGGTACGGCAGTTCGCCCACAGCGCGGTGGAGGTCGCGTGGCCATATGTCGCCGCGATTGAGCTGAGGTCCTGGGCCATCAGCATGATGCGCACACCCTGTGATCTCCCCAGTTGAACCAGGGCCGGCAGCTCCGGGAGCAGGGTGAGCTGGGCGAACTCGTCGAGCACGAAGAGAACCGGTTTGGCCGGTGGCGACTGGTAGATCGCCCGCCAGCAGGACGACAGCAGGGCGCTCACCACGCCCCGGAGCAGGGGAGCGTCGTGAGGGGTCACGAGACAGTAGACGGTGCGGAGGTTCTCCCTGCCAAGGTCGGCTGGGTCGAAGGAGCTGCTTCCGGTCGCCTGCGCCACCTTGTCGGTTGCGTAGGGGGCCATCTTTGAAATCAGAGTTGCGACCACGCTCATGGCGGTCCGGTCGCCGCCGCACGTCGCACCCTGGACCAGTCGGCGCGCAACCGGGTGCCCCACCTCCGCGGGCAATTCCTCCGCGGGCACGGATTGGAGCATCGCGACCGTGTCGCCGAGGCTCATCCCAGTCGTGGCCGCCTCCACCAGGAGGCCCTGGAGCAGCTGGTGGGCGAGGTCGTGCCAGAAGGGCTCCCGCTCGGGCGCCTTGCCCATCAGAAACCCCGCCACCCTCAGCGCGTCCTCTGAGCTGTGGATCGCTGTGATGGGGTTCCAAGCGTCCGACGGCCGCATCAGAGGGGCGAAGACGGCAACCTGTCCCATCCGTTTCCTGGCCGCCAGGGTGGTCTTGAGCAGCTCTCCCTTGGGGTCGGTGACCACCACGGCGCCGGGCCACTCCAGGATGGCAGGGATTGCCAACCCGCTGGATTTGCCGGACCCGGTGGGGCCAAGGACCATCAGGTGGTCCTCCAGGGGCAGGTTCACCGAGGCCCATCGGTGCGTTCCCAGCCTCACCCTGGCGCCCGTACCGTGGTGGCGGCGGAAATCCTTGAGGTCGCCGAGGCCGGCGCGTCTGGCGCCGCCCAGGGGCCCGGGCCGAAGCTGGCGACCGCGCCGTGCCAGAAGCCAGGCTCCCAGCACCAGGGCGGTCAGGCATGCGAGGCCCAGCACGCCGACCTGAACCACGGACAGGGAGGCCGGCCTGGCGACCACCATGCCGCCATCGGCTGACAGGGCATCTCCCCGCGAACGGCTGACCAGCCGGGCCAGGAGCACGAGGACGGCGATGCCAATGGCGGCGACCGGCCCTGCCAGTCCCTCTTCCCACAGCGACGGACCCTTCCTCGGCATTCTCCTGCGGAAGTCCGCCTAGGCAGCGGAGATGGCCACCGAAGTCGACGCGACACGTTCGTTGTGGTCAGTTGCTCGGGTGTTACAGGGCATCTCCCAAACGGTGCAGGAATTTGCACACGGGCCCACAATGACCAACCTAGACTGGCTGAGATGGCAGCTCCAGAGGCCCCGCAGCGCGGCACCCGTCGATCGGCTCAGGAGCGCACGATCTTGGTCGCGGATCGCGATCAGCTGGCCAGGACGGCCACGGTGTCGATCCTGCAGCGACTGAGCTTTCATGTGGTCGAGGCGGACTCCTCCCGGTCCGTGCTGGGCGTAGCTCGGCGGGGTCCCTTCTCGTGCGTCATCCTGGACCTCAACCTGGTGGAGACCGGTGCCTTCGAGCTGTGCCGACGACTCCTGGCCCAGGCTGGCTGGAGCTGGACGCCGGTGATCTTCACAAGTGGCCGTCCGTCCCGTACCGACCTGCGCTTGGAGATGTTGGCTGGTGGCTTCGATTACCTGTGCAAGCCGTTCCGTGCCGACCAGCTGCTGGCCTGTGTGGGCGATGCGCTGGCCAGCGCCAGCGATATCCGGACCGCCAGGCCCGACCGCGAGCTGGTCCTGTCGAAGGCTGAGGCCGCCGTCGGCAGCTGAGCGCCGGCTAGGGAGTTGGTGGCGGCGTGGGAGGCCCTCCGCCACCCTGGGGCGTGGGGGTCGGGGTGGGCTGGGGCGTGGAGGTCGGGGTGGGCTGGGGAGACGGAGTTGCGTTCGCCTGCGGGGTCGGGGTTGCCTGGACGACCGGGGTGGGCGTGGGTGTGGGGGTCACCGTGCCGCCCCCGAGCACTGAGTCGGTGGGCCCGGTCCCCTCCAGGTAGTAGTTGGTCTCCCCGGAACTCTGCCTGGCGATGAGCCCGCTGGGCTCGGCGAACCAGCTGTTCGGGGTCTTCGCCAGGGCATATTCCATGAACTGGTTCCAGAGGCTGGCCGCCCCGCTGATTCCGTTCAGGCCCCCGCCGTACATCGGCGCGTCGTTGGCATTGCCGACCCAGTCCGCCCCCACCAGGGTCGGGGTCCAACCCACGGCAAGGTTGTCCTTGTAGTCATTCGAGGTGCCGGTCTTGATGGCGGCCGTGTGTCCGCGCAGCAGCAGCGGAGTGTCCGGCCCGAATGCGATCAGGCGGTTGTTGTTGCGGGAAAGGATGGTGTTCATGATGTAGGCGACCTGCGGAGAGAGGGCCTGCTGGGCCGGCTGGTTGGCGCTGTAGATGGTGGCCCCACTCTGGTTGACAACCTTGAGCACGTAGTGGGCGGGGTGGAGCACTCCCTCCGAGGCGAATACCGATCCTGCCTGGGCAATCTCCCACAGTGGTATCGGGTAGGCCCCAAGCGTCATGCTGGGGCCGTAGTCAGATGCCGGTCCGCTGAGGGTGGTCACGCCCATCGCGCGCGCCATCGCCAGCACCTTGGGGATTCCCACCGCGAGCTCGACCCGGACGGCCGGCACGTTCAGGGAGTTTCCCAGAGCGACCTGGATGGGAACCACGCCGGCGTAGGTCCCCTCGTAGTCGTGCACAACGAAGGGGCCGCCGTTCGGCCCGCCGGTCGGAAGTGAGAACGGGCTGTCCAGAACAGGCGACGTCATCGTGATCTTGTGAGCCGCAAGAGCCGCAGAGTAGGTGTATAGCTTGAAGGTCGATCCCGGCTGACGGGCCACCGCCGCCATGTCGATCTGCCCGCCGGGCCCGTTCGGCCCGGCTCCGCCCACCCACACCTCGATATCGCCGTTGGTCGGGTTCTCCGCCACCAGGGCGCCATCGGTCATGTGCATGTCCTGATGTCGCGCGATGTCCGCGGTCACCATCTGCTGGGCCACCTGGTTGAGTTGGAGGTCGAGGCTGGTGTAGACCTTGAGCCCCATGGTGGAGTACCCGGAGCCGTAGTGCGACTGCAGCCAGCTCTTCACCTGGTCCACAAAGTAGGGGGCGTTGTCCACGGGTGCCTCACTCCCCGAGGTCAGGGCCGGCGGCGCGGCCATGATCGCCTTGGCCTGCTGGGAGGTGAGGTTGCCGTACTTGACCATGGCGTCGACCACCGCCTGCTGTCTGAGCCTGGCGCCGGAGAGGTTGGAGATTGGATCGAGGTATGAGGGTGCGGGCAGGAGTCCCGCCAGGAGGGTGGCCTGCTCCGGGGTCAACTGGGCCGCGCTCACCCCGAAGTACGTCTCGGCAGCGGCCTGGATCCCGGTGGCCCCCTGTCCAAAGTAGACATCGTTCAGGTAGTCATCGAGGATCTCTGGCTTGCTGAGGCGGGAGGTCAACTCGTTGCCGTACAGGATCTCCTTGACCTTGTAGGTGATGGACTTGTTGTCGTGCAGGTAGAGGATCTTGGCGACCTGTTCCGGAATCGTGCTGGCGCCCTGGGCGGCACTGTGATGGATGACATCGAAGAGACCCGCCTCGAAGATCCGACCGATGTCAAAGCTGGGAGCGGTCCAGAAGGTGTGGTCCTCGATGTCCACGATCGCGGTGCGCATCACGGGGGCGATCTGATTTAGGGCGACGGGGATCCGACTGGACCCGGAGGGATGCAGGTCCGCTATCACCTGGTCTCCCTGACCGTAGATCACTGTGTCCGTCGGGAGGCTGACGCCTGCGGGGAGCGCGCTGTAGGCTCTGGCGAGAGCCGTCATGGGGATGCTGAGGACGACCACACCGACCAGGGCTGCTAGCACCGCGACGCTGAGGATGCGCTTCCAACCGACATCTCCGGCGCGACTGGCCGCGTGTCCCCCCCTCCGGCGCCGAGGGGCAGGCATCTGATCTCGCTGGGTGGTTATCTCTCGCATGGTGGTCGATTGGGCACGGCGCGGGGCCAGCGGTCCTGGGGTTCAACCCAGAGCCCGGCCAGGCGGGGGAGGCGCACAACTCGCGCCGCGCCCAACCCTAGCAACGCCACAGCCACCGGTTTGGTTTCGATCGAAGCTCTCGAGCCGAGGAGTGGATGCGACCGGGACCTGCGCCAGGGCGGACAATCACTGCCAGTGCCATGGAGCCACCCTCGTGATGCGTGGAAGGTGCCGGATTGAGTGAAGAGTCGATGCCTGGGCCGAGGGAGCCGGTGCTTCGGCCCCCTACCAGGGGCGCGAACTGGCGATTGACGGGGCTGGTGCTGGGGATCCTGCTGGCCCTAATCGTGGTCAAACTGGCCATCAACCACCCCCAGCCGAAGGCGTCTCACGCCAGCCCCGCCGCGGCTGCTGTGGGATACATCGATGCCCTGAGGAGCGGCAGCCTGAGCGGTGTCCAGTCCTATCTGGCCCCGGCGGAGCGGGCCCAGGCCGGATCTGAGCTGGCGGCCATCAGGTCCGATCACATGCTCCTGGTGTCGCCGGTCATCGAGGGTGCCCTGGGCGACGGCCGTGACGTCACGGTGGATCTGACGGTGGAGGTTTGTTACCGACGCGAATCAAAGGATCCCTACACCTGCCGGCTTCTCCAGCACGAGCCTCTGGGCCTTCCCTCCACGCTCGAGAGCGTCCAGGTGGGCAAGCTCTGGTACATCAGCACCGTCCTGAGGCCGGAGCCGCTTCAGTGATCCCCCCTCAGCCGCTGCTGCTCCCCGTGCTGAGCGTGGGGTTCACCTGGAGCTCCGGGTCCAGCAGCCTGTCGATCTCCTCCTCGGACAGCCCCGAGGCTTCCAGGGCAACCTCTCGCACCGTGAGATTCGAGGCGAAGGCCTCGTGGGCGATGGCGGCAGCCGCATCGTAGCCGATTGCGGGGACCAGTCCGGTGCAGATCGCGAGCCCTCGCTCCAGCAGTTCCGGCCCCCGGGTGGTGGCGGTGAGGCCGTCCACGGCGCTGGCGGCGAGATTGGCGGCGGCTCGCCCCAGCAGCTCGATTTCCTCGAGCAGGTTGTGAGCGGCCACAGGCAGCATCACGTTCAACTCCAGCAGGGATCCGGTCGCGCCCGCGAAGGTGATGGTGGCGTCGCATCCGATCACATGGGCCACCACCATGAGGGCCGACTCGCAGATGACCGGATTGACCTTCCCCGGCATGATTGAAGAGCCCGGCTGGACCTCCGGCAGGCTGAGCTCACCGATGCCGGCTCGGGGCCCGCAGCTGAGCAGCCTGATGTCATTGGCGATCTTGTGCAGGGAGATCGCGGCCGACCGAACCGCCCCCGAGGTGAAGACCACGGCGTCCAGCGTGGCCTGGGCCTGAAAGTGGTTGTCCGACTCCTTGAGATTGGGGTCGTAGATCGCCGCCAGCCGTCGCACCACCCGGCTCGCGAACTCCGGATGCGAGCCGATCCCAGTGCCAACGGCGGTGCCTCCCAGGGCCACCTCGATCAATTGGGTCCGGGCGGCCGCCAGCCTGGCCCTGGCTCGCTCCATCTGCCCGCGGTAGCCTTCAAACTCCTGCCCGAGTCGGATCGGAGTGGCGTCCTGCAAATGGGTCCGCCCGGTCTTGATCACCGACCAGAGGGCCTTGCTCTGACGCTCGAGCGATGCCTGCAGGAGTTCCAGGGCCGGGTCCAGGTCCGTGGCCAGCGCCTCCAGCGCGGCGAGGTGGATCGCGGTTGGAAACACGTCGTTGCTGGACTGGCCGAGGTTGACGTGGTCGTTGGGGTGCAGGGTCGCTCGATCGCCACGATCTGCGCCCATCAGCTCCAGGGCCCGGTTGGCGATCACCTCGTTCGCGTTCATGTTTGACGAGGTGCCGCTCCCGGTCTGGAATATGTCGACCACGAACTCCTGGTCGAAGACTCCCCTGACGACCTCGTCAGCGGCCGCGGCAATGGCGCGGGCGCGCTCCTCGGTGAGCAGGCCCAACTCCAGGTTGACCAGGGCCGCTTCGCGCTTGATGGCTCCGAGGGCCGCGATCATGCGTCGCGGCAGGCGCAGCGTGGAGATGGGGAAGTTGACCACGGCCCTTTGGGTGGAGGCGCCGTAGTAGGCGCGGGCGGGCACCTCCAGCTCGCCCATCGAGTCGCGCTCCAACCGCAGTGGCTCTTCGCTCACGATCCTGAGTTTAGGGACTGATCCGGACCATCCGCCTGGGGCCCGGGGCGCCAGTCGTCCAATAGCCTCCTGGCCCAGCTGTCGCCGCTTCCCGTCCGCCGACTGGGCCGCAGGGGATAGCCCTCGAACCGGCGCAGGACCAGGCAGGCGACGACCCCCACAGCGGCGATCGCGTAGACCCTGGGGTCATGGGCAAACAGGAGCACGATCGGCAGGAAGACATAGGCCAGCAGCACCCCCAACCCGCTGCGCCGGACGGCCCCGCTGATCGCCAGCAGCACCAGCACGAATCCCAGCCCAAGGAGGGACCACAGGGCTATCGCCCCGGTCGCGGTCGCCACCCCCCGCCCTCCGTTGTAGCGGAAGTAGAACGGCCAGCCGTTGCCGATCACGGCCAGAAGGCCGGCGCCGCCGGCCACCCAGGCGGGCGCGGCGAGCAGCTCGGCCGCCGCAACCGGGACCAGCCCCTGCGCGAACTGCAGGGGGCCCACGAAAGCGGCCGGCAGAAGCCCCACGGAATGGAAGAGGTTGCTGGTGCCGATCTTTCCCGTCCCGACCCTCCGCAGGTCCACGCCTGCCGCCCGTCCCATCAGCCATCCCACCGGCACGCCCCCCAGGAGGTAGGCCCCCGCCCACAGGAGAACCACCGCAAGAGGGGACCGGAAGGGTCCTCCAACCGCCATCACGAGGGCAGCGGGAGGTCCGCGATCCCGGCCGCCCCCACCAGCCCGGGTCCGGTGTGCAGAGCGATCACCGGGGTCAGGTTGAGTCGCTCGATCGGCTGCGGGCCGAATTTGTCCAAGAGGTTCTGGGTGAGGGCGGGGACGGCGTCGGGCGCGTCGCCGCAGAACACGGCCAGTCTCACCCTGGCATCGGTGGATATCTGTTGTCTCAACTGCTCCGCAACCGTGCGCAGCGCCCTCTTGGTACCCCTCACCAGGGCCAAGCGATGGACGTCGCCGCCCGCGAAGGAGAACACCGGGCGAACGTGGAGCAGGTCGCTGCCCAACCCCGCCAGGGCTGGGATCCTGCCGCTGCGCACCAGGAACCGGGTGGTGTCGAGCGCGGCTATGACGCGGGTGGTGACGGCCACCTGGCGGGTGTAGTCGGCAACCGCCGCCGCATCCAACCCAGCCTCGCAGGCGCGGGCGGCGGCCTCCGCGACCAGGGTGAAGCCGCCGGCGGCGGTGCCGGTGTCGACGATCTCAACAGACCGGGTAGGATTGCTGGCGCGCAGCATGTCCGCGGCGACCCTGGCCGATTTGACCATGGTTGAAAAGCGGCCCGGGATGGTGAGACACACTATTTCGTCCGCCTGCGCGTTTTGGAACGCCCGCAGATAATCTCCCGGAGCCGGGGAGCTGCTGCTCGGCAGAGTTCCCTCCTCGCCCAGCCTGCGGTAGAGGGCCTCGCTGGTGATGTCCACCCCGTCCCGCAAACTCGTGCCGTCGAGTTCGATCCACATCGGGACCACCTCCACGAACGGCGCGCCGGCCATGTCCGGGGCGAGGCAGGCTCCGCTGTCGACGACCAGGGCGGTCCGGAAGGGCGCGCTCACGGTGTGGATTGTGTACGGGTCATCAAATCGGGCTTGATCTCCGAGTAGATTTCCATGAGCCGGTCCAACATGGCGTCCATCGAATGATGATGGACGGCCTCGCTGCGGCAGCGGGCCCCGAGCCTGGTCGCGGTCGCGCGGTCGGTCCACAGCTGCCTCAGCCTCTCGGTCAGAGAGTCGGTGAGACGGCGCTCGTCCAGCTCCAGGCCGCAACCCCCGGCGGCCGGGAGGCCGCCGGCCCTCGTCACAGCCACGGCGCACCCTGTTGCCATCGCCTCCAGCATGGAGATTGAGAGCCCCTCCGCGCTGGAGGGCAGGCAGAAGAGGTCGACCGCTCTCCAGAAATCAGTCCGGGACGCGACCCCTACGACCTGCCCGCGGTAGACCACGCGGGGATCCCTGGCTGCGGCGCGCTCGACCATCGGGCGCAGCACCCCGTTGCCCGCCAGCAGAAGCCGGGCATTGGGCCCGAGGTCGGCCATCGTGAAAGCCCTGAGCAGCTGGCGCACCCCCTTCTCCGGATCCAGTCGGCCCGCGTACCCGATGACCAGCTCAGCATCCCGTAGCAGCCCGGAGCGCAACCGCGACGGACCGGGGGCGAACTGGGTGACGTCGACAGCGTTGGGCACGACACGCAGGCGCTCGCCGGAGAAGCCGACCGCGGTCAGGCGTTCCCGGTGTTCTTGGCTGAACACGATCACCCGCTCATAGGAGCGCAGGCGCCGGGCCCAGAATCGGTGCAGCTCTCGCATCACCGCCGCCCTGCCGGTGCCGGCGGTGCCGAAGGGAAGGTGGAAGGTCGCAACCGTTGCGCTTCCCACTCCCAACGCTCGCTCTCCCACCCAGCCGTCGGCCAGGGTGAAACTCACCGAGCAGTGGGTTATGTCCGGCCGGTTCTCTTCCAGCCATCGGCCCATCCTGTGCCGAAATCCCGGTCGCGGCAAGGTCACGGTCTTGAAGTTGAGGGTTGGCCAGGCGACCACCGCGGCGGGTTTCCCGGGCACCTCCTCACCGTCGCTTCGGGCGTGGTGGAAGTACACCTCCGCTCCCCGCCGCTCCAATCCAACGGTCACCTGCTCCGAGTAGGAAGTGAGCCCGTCAGCCCGACGGCCGGCCGCGTGCCCCAGCCACGCCATCCGGAGGCCGCCAGCCCCGACATCAGCGCTGGGGGAGGTCACGCAGCCGTCCTCGATCGAAGGGGTACCACTGCTCCGGCCAGCGCCTCACCGCGTCCTCGAAAACCTTGAGGATGGGGCGCAACGCCTCCTCAGGTTCCATTTCCGGCGGCACCCGCACGGGGGGATGCACCTCGACCATGTATCCCCCGGCGGGAGAGCGAACGGCCACGACCGCAACCATGGGAGCGCCGGTCCTGGCGGCCAGCAGCGCCGGGGCTGTGGAGAAGTCGACCGCATGCCCGAGGAACTCGACCTCGACAGACGGCGTCGGTCCCGGAATGTCGGCCAGAAGAGCGATCCACTCACCCCGCCTGAGAGCCTGCAGAATCGGCCTGGCCGCCTTGGAGGCGACCACCGCCCGGAGCCCGATCTCGGACCGGGCCCAGAGCACCAGTTCGCGCAGGGTGCTGTTGCCGGCGTCGTCCATGACGGCGGTCAGCGGCAGCCCCATGGCGCTGGCCCATGCCCCGCCGGCGTCCCACGCTCCGAGGTGCATCAGCACCAGAATCCCCGGCTTGCCCTCGGCCCTGAGCCGCAGCACCGCCTCCGCGCCATGGCCCCGGAAGACCCGCATGATCTGGCTGCGGCGGAGCCGGCAGAAATAGACGAAGTCGATGCTGGTGCGGCCGTACTCCCGAAAGCTCCGGTGCGCCAGACGCCGCAACTGGCGCCTGGTGAGATTGGGAAACACCATCGCGTAGTTGTCCATCGCGGCTAGGCGACGCTCCCGCAGGAGCGCGAAGGCGGCGTTGGCGAGCGCGTCGGAAATCAGATACCGGCCGGCGCCCAACCGGTGCAGGAGCCGAGCCGTGACCGTGAGTCCGATCTTCAGGACCAGGTTCGGTTGAGAAGCGCCGGAGTCACCCACCGGGCGATTGTCTCAGGCCGTTTGGTTCAGCATCCCGGCCAGGCTCGACTAAGGTGATGGGCGTGAACCGTCTCGGCCTCGAGCAGAGCCTCTATCTGCGCCAGCACCAGTCCAATCCCGTCGATTGGCGCCCCTGGGGCGAGGAGGCGTTCGCCACGGCGCGGGCCGAGGACCGGCCGGTGCTCCTGAGCGTGGGGTACTCGTCCTGTCACTGGTGTCACGTGATGGCCGAGGAGTGCTTCCAGAACCCCGAGATCGCGGCCCTGCAGAACCGGCTCTTCGTCTCCGTCAAGGTCGATCGTGAGGAGCGTCCCGACGTGGACCGGGTCTACATGGAGGCGCTCCAGGCTCTCACGGGCTCGGGAGGCTGGCCCATGACCATCTTCCTGCTCCCCGACGGCCGTCCCTTCTTCGCGGGAACCTACTTTCCCCCCGAGGACCGCCACGGACTTCCCGGCTTCCCCCGGGTGCTGCTGGCGGTGGCGGAGACCTACCGCTCCCGACGTGCTGACGCCGTCCGCCTGGCAGAGGAGGTGAGGCGACGTCTGGAGCGGGGGGTGTCGTTCAGCGAGCCGCAGACCGGCCCTCTGAGTGAGGCCGACCTGACCGGGATTGCCCAGCGGATCCTGGGCCGCATCGATCCCAGTCACGGGGGCTTCGGGCAGGCGCCGAAGTTTCCCCAGGCGCCTCTCATCGAGTTCCTCCTCTGCCGCGCTGCCCTGGACGGGGATGCGGCAGCGCTGCAGGCCGCGGGGCTCACCCTGGAGTCGATGGCGGCGGGCGGGATCCAGGATCAGATCGAGTTCGGGTTCCACCGCTACTCCACCGATGCCCGGTGGGCGGTCCCTCACTTCGAGAAGATGCTCTACGATCAGGCTCAGCTGATCTCCTGCTATCTCCACCTCTACCAGCTTCAGGCCCAGCCCGACGCGCTCACGACCGCCTTGCGGACCGCTGACTTTGCCCTGGGCCGCATGCAACTGCCCACAGGTGCCTTCGCCGCCAGCCTCGACGCGGACACGGTAGGAGTCGAGGGCGCGACCTATCTCTGGGAGGAGCAGGAGCTCCGGGGCGCGGTGGCTCCCGAGGATGGCTGGGCCCTGGATCAGGTGGTGAGGTTGGATCCTGGGGCCACCGTGCAAGGGCGCTTTGTCCTGCAGGCCGGGCAGCTCTGGAGGCACGGGCCAGCGGACCCCGAGCTGGACCCGGCCCAGGAGGAGCGGATCCGCCGGCAACTGCTGGCGGTTCGGCGGCGCCGGCCCCAGCCGGTCAGGGACGACAAGGCGATCGTCGCCTGGAACGCATCCATGGTGGTCGCTCTTTGTGAGCTGGCCATCGTGACCGGAGAGCGGCGGTATCTCGACCCGGCGCTGCGTCTCGGGGCTCTGCTGCGGACGGCGCTGCTGCCGGACGGAGGGTTGGCGCATCTGTTGGAGGGCACATCAGGGCGACTGCCTGCCTGCCTCGAGGACATCGCCCAGTGCGCTTTGGCAGGGCTCTGGTTGCATGAGGCGACGGCAGCCGCGGAGTGGTTCGGGTGGTCCCTGAACCTCGCCCGCCAGGCCGACTCCCAGCTGTGGGATTCAGGCAGAGCCCTCTGGTACGACACCGGCGCTGGTACCGAGTCCCTTCTCGGCGTCCGCCCCCTGACCGCGGAGGACGGCGCCCAGCGCTCGGGAAATTCCCTCATGGTCGAGGTCTGCCTGCGCCTCCACGGCCTGACCCTGGACTCGTTTTGGCTGGAGCGGGCCAGAGCTGCCCTCTCCGCCCTCCGGACAAGAACGCAGGCCATGCCGGAGGCGATGGGGGGCGCGCTCCTCTGCGCCCGGATCCTCGCCGGAGGCCCGCTGGAGATGGCGGTCGCGACCCCCGACGGCGCGACCGGCGGAGAGCTGGTGAGCTGTGCTCGCCAGCGCCATCGGCCCCAACTGGTAGTGGCGGTGGGCTCGGCCAACGAAGCCGGACGGGCCGACTTCGTTGGCCCCCCGCTGCTGCGCGGGCGGACCAGTTTGGAAGGTCGCCCCACCGCATTCGTTTGCCACGATTTCACCTGTCTGCAGCCCACCGCGGATGCTCAGGAGATGGTGCGCCTGCTGGACGGGGAAGGGTGGGCCTGATGGCGGGCGCACCTCCTGGTGGCGGCTCTCCCGCCGCCGCTGGAGGCGAGGATGAGAGGATTGTTGCATGACCTCTGACACCCGGCCCATGGCGGTGGTGACCGGGGCCTCGGCCGGCATCGGTGCGGCCACAGCTCGCCGACTGAGTCGGGAGGGGTACCGGGTCCTGCTCGGGGCCCGCCGGCTGGATCTTCTGTCGGCGCTGGCCAGCGAGATCGAGGGCGAGGCCCGGTTGCTGGATGTGAGCGATGCCGATAGCGTTCGCCAATTCTGCGAGGGCATCGAGGAGGTGCGGGTCCTGGTCAACAACGCCGGGGGCGCGCGGGGCCTGGACCCCGTGTCAGCCGCCGACCCCGCCAAGTGGCGTTGGATGTGGGAGGTCAACGTGCTCGGTCTGGTGGCGATGACCCGGCAGCTGCTGCCAGCGCTTGAGAGGTCGGGCCGGGGCCACGTGGTCAACCTGTCGTCCACGGCCGCCATAGAGGTGTACGAGGGAGGTGCCGGGTACACATCGGCCAAGCATGCCGTGCATGCCGTCAGCCAGACGCTGCGCCTGGAGCTGGCCGGCAAGCCGATCCGGGTGACCGAGGTGTGCCCGGGCATGGTCGAGACCGACTTTTCGCTGAATCGTTTCGAGGGGGATGCCGAGCGGGCCCGGGGCGTTTACTCGGGGCTGGAGCCACTGACTCCCGAGGACGTCGCCGACGTGGTGGCGTTCGCAGTCACGCGCCCGCCGCACGTCAACCTGGACCAGATAGTGATGCGCCCGCTCATGCAGGCCAGCAGCACCAAGGTTGTTCGGCGCTCCTGAGCGACCCTTTCGAGAGGGACTCAGTCCTCGGTGCTGACGGGCCGGGACGGGTCCGCCGCCCACTCGCTCCAGCTTCCGGGGTAGAGGTACAGATGTTCGACGCCGGACGCCGCCAGTCCCAGCAGCAGCGCGCAGGCCGTGACCCCCGAGCCACAGTAGGCGACCACCGGCTGCTCGGGGTTGTGCCCAGCTTCCCGCAGCCGCCGCCTGATCTCCTGGCGGTCAAGGAGAAGCCCTTCGGGGTAGAGGTCCGTCCACGGCAGGCTCCTGGCGCCCGGCAGGTGGCCCGGCCGCGGATCCAGAGGGTTCCGCCCTCCGAGATAGCGCTCACGGGCTCGGGCGTCGAGCACCAGGTGCCCCTGATCCTGGCGGACCTCGATCAGGTCGGCCGGGATCGTGCCGGCAAACTGCGAAGCCGTGAGGTCCCCCGGGCTGACGGTGGTGGGCTCATCTGTGAGTTCGCCGCCGCTGGCCAGATAAGCGGACAGCCCTCCGTCGAGCACCGCGACCTGGCGGTGGCCGCAGGAGGTCAGCAGCCACCAGGCCCGGGCGGCCGCTCCGGTCACCTCGTCGTAGATCACGACCGAGGATGTGGAGCTCACCCCGGCTTGCCGCATCGCTTCGCAGAATGAGTCGAGCGGAGGCAGCGGGTGGCGCCCCCCCGGACCTGGGCGCCCGGCCAGGTCTGCGTCGAGATCCACGAACACAGCCCCGGGCACGTGGCCCGCGTTGTAGGCGGCGCGCTGGGCACCGGATTGTAGGGTCCAGCGCACGTCCAGGACCCTCAGGTCCTCACTGGCGAGGTGAGCCAGCAGCCAGGCTGGCGTTACCGTGGGAGTCGGCATCCTGTCCACTGCGACATCATGCAACAGATGGGCCGGTCGAGGACGAGCCGCCCGGGAATCGGCAATTGAAGTGGAGGTGTGGCGTTGGTGTGGGGTGGTCGTTGGGGTCGCCGGGTCGTGGAGCCCTCCGGTGACGGTAGCTTGAGGTGGTCGGCACTGCCCGGGGCGCTCCCTGGGCCCGGCCATCCCGAGCCTTGGTGCGGTCGCCAGGAACCATCACCCGCTCTTGGGCCAGCGGGCGACCACGGCAGCGGCGCGGCCGGGTCGTCGGTTCGGGCGAACCGACCGATGTTCGCCCGCCGGCCTTGAACAGCCCCGCAGCTCGCGAGCGCGTGCGATGCCTCATCGTGGGGCGGCTGCCGGAGCCGGATCTGGGCCTGGTGCTGGCGCGCGCCGGCGGCGGGGAGATAGATCTGGTCGCCGCACCGCTGGGCCTGGAGGCGGAGGTTCCCGGGCCATTCGACTGCATCTGGCGTCTGTTCGAAGGGCGTTTCGCCGGGGTGTGGAGAAACCCGCTGGCAGACGCGCTGGCGGCACATCCCGAGGTCCGCTGGGTCCACTCCGTCAGCGCCGGGATCGACGGCTTCGGAGAGGCCCTCGCCGGCCACCCCGACATCGTGTTGACCAACTCGGCCGGGGTCGTGGCGATCCCGATCGCCGAATTCGTGGTGGGCTGCCTGCTGCATCACTGCAAGCGACTTTCGGAGATCTGGGCGGCCCAGCGGGATTCCCGTTGGGAGTCCTTCCGGCTGAGCGAGCTGGGGGACTTCAAGGTGGTCATACTCGGATTCGGAGCCATAGGGGTGGAGGTGGCGCGCCGGCTGCAGCCCTTCGGCTGCCGGGTCACCGCCGTCCGGCGTCACCCGGAGGCGGGGGGGGCCGGTCTCGCCCTCGAGGTCACCTCACCTGGCCGATTGGCGGAGGCCTGCCTTGGCGCGGACGCCTTGGTGCTGGCAGCCCCTCTGACCGCCGAGACCAGAGGCATCGTCTCCCGCGAGGTGCTCTCGGCCCTCACCCGGGAGGCCTGCGTGATCAACATCGCCAGGGGTGGCCTGATTGACGAGCCGGCGCTGATGGCGGCCTTGCAGGGTGAAGCCCTTTCCGCTTACCTCGACGCCTTCAACGAGGAGCCGCTCCCCAGGTCATCCCCCTTCTGGACCACCCCTGGGATATTCCTGTCCCCGCACATCAGCTGGAGTTCGCCCAACTTCACACGCCGAACCTGCGAGCTGTTCGGTGACCAGCTGCGGCGCTTCAGCCAGGGGCAGAAACTGTTGAATCAGGTGGATCTCCGAGCTGGTTACTAGCGAGGTTGTCTCAGGGGCCTGAGGTGAGCCCCCGAGCCGATCCGGGGGCTCAGTCTCTGCAGCCCTTCACTGATCTGGGAGGAGGTGTCGCCTCCCGGCGGGCTATCAGCATTTCCAAGAGCGGCTCGGCGTCGCCGGCCACCCTGGTCGCCAGGACGATGCGAAGCCTGACGGGCCCCGAGGTGGCGACCCCGGCCGACTCGGCGGTGATCTAGCCCGACTAGACCGGCGCCCATCTCTCCCAACCACCCCGCCCAGGTGCCAGTCAACGCGGTCTGGCCCCACACGGGTCGATCCCAAGCCTCGGCAGCCCGGCTAAGTGGTTCTGGTCGCGCCCGCCCTTCGCGCCGGACCTGAACATTAATCGGGGCTCTGCTGAGCCGGAGTGTCCGGGCCCCGAAGCGCGTTGCAAAAATCGCGCGCCGAGCGCATACTTCAAACATGGTTGATTCAATAGAGCTTGAACAATTGACCGAGCGGGCGGGGCTGCTGGCGGTGGCCGCCGATCCGATCCGACTTGGGCTGCTGAACATCCTGGCCCGCCAGCAGCGCTGTGTCTGCGACCTCCAGGAGGCTGTGCCGGTGCCCTTGAACCTGCTCTCGTATCACCTGCGGGCCCTGCGCGAGGCGGGGCTGGTGGAATGCTCCAAACGGGGTCGGCGCCGCGACTACCGGCTGGCCGCGGGAGCTTTCGAACGCCTCCATGCCGCTCTGCCGGAAGCCGGCCCGCTTCCGTTGGTGCCAGCTGGAAGCTCGGCAATTAGAGAGGCTGACAGCCCGGGGGCCGGCGTCTCTGGCGCTTGGGTTCAGCCGCAAGGGAGGTGAGCCATGGCTCAAACCACGGTCGCGACCAGATCTTCTTTCTGCCTGCGGTGTTTTCATCCCGGCTGGTTCGCGGCGGTGATGGGAACCGGGATCGTGGCGATCGCTCTCGCCGCCAACCCAGGCAACTGGCCGGTCATGCTCGGCATCGACCAGGAGGCGGCCCGGGTGATGGCGGTCGTGACCGGGGTCCTCTTCGTGGGGCTGGGTGTGCCCTACGTGATGCGCTGGATCCGGTACCCCGGCCAGGTGCTCGCCGATCTCCGCAATCCGCTGCTGGGGCCCCTCTTCGCCACCGTGCCGGCAGGGCTGCTGGTGACCGCGGTTCTGGCCAGCGCCGTGGGCCACCTCATGGTCAGCCCGGCGGTGGTGTATGACGTCGTCTTCTGGCTGGCGTGGGTGGGAGTGCCCCTCACCTTCGTCACCAGCCTGGCGGCAACCTACTTCCTGCTCAGGGCCCGGACCACCGCGATGGAGGCGGTCAACGGGAGCTGGTTCATTCCCCCCGTGGCCAACATCGTGGTGCCGCTGGTGCTCGGCCCGCTCATGGTCCACGCCAGCCCCGCCGACGGGCGGCTCCTGCTCCTCACCAGCTACGCCTTCTGGGGGATGGGGTTCATCCTCTTTGGGCTGGTGCTCTCGCTGCTGCATGACCGCCTGGTGCTCCATCCCCTCCCCCACGCCGCCCTGGCCCCTTCGCTGGTGATCGCCCTGGGGCCAGTTGGGGTCGGGGCCCTCGCACTGGTCAAGATGGCCAGCTCCGGTGCGGTCGTCTTCGGGCACCTCGCTCCCACGGTCGCCCTCATCTCCCTGATTGCGGCCACCATCCTGTGGGGCTTCGGTCTGTGGTGGCTGGCGGCGACCGCGGTGATCATGGTCGGCTACCTGGCCGACGGTCCCCTCCCCTACGGCCTGGGCTGGTGGGCCTTCACGTTTCCAATCGGGGCCTTCAGCATGGCGACGCTGACCCTGGGCCGGGCCTGGCAGATCAGCTACGTCGACTACCTGTCCGTGGCCCTGGTGGCGCTCCTGATCGTGCTCTGGCTGATGGTCGCGATCCGGACCGTCTGGGCGACCGCGACCGGCGAGGCGTGGGCGCCCGCAGGCGCCCGCGCGCCCGCACCGCCCGCCTCACTGAGCCCGATCTGAGTTTGGCGGAACAGCACGTTTTCGACTCCCATCCCTATCGGTTTCACGACCGCCGGCCAAAGGTTAGCTGGCCCCGGTTGCAATCTTGAGGAGAGCGACATGAACGAGATCGAGCCCGACATCCAGGCGATCCTGAACGCGATGACCCAGAGCATGGGCAGTGTGCCGCCGGCAATCGCCAAGGCGGCGGCGGTGGACTCTCAGATGGTGGTGGAGCAGGTCCACAGCAGCGCCTTTGCGATGCCTCCCGATGGTGGGGCACTGGATTCGGAGACCCGGACCCTGATCTATCTCGGGGCCGCACTGGCCTCCTCCAACCACGCCTGCACCCAGGCGATGGTCAACAAGGCCAAGGGCCAGGGCATTGCCCGCGAAAAGCTGCTGGAGGCCTTCCACATCGCTCGCTTCGCCCTGGCGACCCGGGTGGTCGGCGATGCCGAGCCCCTGTTTGAGATGCTCGCCCAGCGCGAGAACCCGCCCGCAGTCGCCGCCTGAGCCGCCGCCAGCCGCCCCTCCCGGGCGGCTGGCCCGATCGCGGGTCGGCCCAGGGCCATCGCGGCCGGGGTCCTTCGACATCCTCGGCCCAGAGCCGGATCGTCCCCTCGCGCGCGCGCCGTCGGCTCGCCAACCGGCCCTGCCCGTCCCAGCGTCCGGCGGCGGATGATGTTTCAATGCTGGCGAGGGATCACCCGGGCACCCGATGGGGATGGGCGCTCGCGGGTGCCGCCCTGCTCGGGGCCGCCAACGTGGGCGAGTTCATCGCCAGCAGTCCAGCGCTGATGACCTCGTCAGCCAGCCGGGCCGCCGGGTCCTACCTGGGGGCGGCCATGTTCGCGGCCCTGGCCGGCCTGGGCGTCGGGGCGGCCCTGGGAGTTGCCAACCGCATTCTGGCCGCCCTAACGCGGGGCCTGGCAGTCCTGCTCGCTCTGGGCAGTGTCTTCCTGGTGGCGGTGCATGCCGCCGCCCGGGTGGGCGGCCTGCGGCCGGCCTCGGTGGCGGTCCTGGCGCTGGTGGCGCTCGGGCTCGCCTGGCAGACGGCATCGGCCTGCCAGCGCGGCGCCGACTCCGGCCCAGGGACGCGGGTCGCGCCCAGTCGCCCTACGGACAGCGGCGCCCGCATCCCCTAGCGGCTGGTGGTTGCGGCGATCCGGTCCGGGGTTGGCTCAGCGCTGCTCCCTCAGGACGGCGGGGATGTCGAGGTCGTCGTAGGTCTCCGCCTCCTCCCGAACCGGGTGCCGCAGGCTGTCAGGGAGCGACTCCTGCAGCTCCTGAGGACGGCTCGCACGGTACTTTCTCCGCCGGTGCCTGGTTGAACGCGGGCACGCTGCTGAAGTCGGCCGCGATCACCGTGATCTTGACGTCGCCTCCCATGCGGTCATCCAGCACCGCCCCGAAGATGATGTTGGCGTTCGGATCGGCATTCTGGCAGGTCATGTCGCAGCCCTTGGTCACCTCATGCAGGGTCCAGAGAACTGGTGACGGCACCGAGATGCCAAGCGTGACCGAGGGTGAGGGTTGCCATGCTGAAGCACCCATCGGGACAGTGAACGCCCACCACCCCAAGCCGTATGGCAGCGGGCCTCGGGGAAGGTAGCGGGCCATGACCGTCGCGGTGGCTGCGAGCCACCAGATGCCGAAACCGAACAGAGTCGATGCCAGGATCATGGAGACGGCCCCTATCGCCGCGGCCGAACCACTGAAGGTGGCCGTGCCCGCCCCGGCCAGGCGTATCAGGGCCAGAGCGCCAACTCCAATGGGGCCCAGGGGGATCACCAGTGAAGGGGTCATCGATGCGTGCGGGAGGGGATGAACGACCAAGCGGGCGTGCAGCAGGGCGAGGACAAGCAGGAACAGGGCGAACCCCATTCCCCAAAAGGCATAGCCGGTCAGCACGAGCCGCCCTGGCGTAGGCGGGGCTGCTATGGGCTACGAGAGGTATCAGGACCAGGCGACCACGATGTTCGCCACTGGGGGGTATGGACCAGCTGCCATTCACGGCCTCTATCGCTGTCTTGGGGGAGTCGACCAGCGCGTAGACTGCGGTCACAAGGACGGATCCGCGGTAAGCTCCCGAGCGTGACCACCAAGCCCCAGACTCGTGACCGTCGCATCTACACCCGTCTCGACCCAGAGATCGATGAGGCCCTAGCTGCGGACCCCGAGGCCAAGTTGGTGCCTGCCGACGCCCCGGGCAGTCTTCGCTACCACGCCTGGGTGCTGTACGGCTTTCGGCAGTGGCGCTCCCAGAGGGACGAGGCCGCCAAACTCGCCGCCTACGCGGAGATCGCTGCCGAGGAGGGACGCGAGGAGCTCCTCAGCGCCTACGTGGACCAGGCAGTCGAGGCGGGAATCCTCTAGCCAGCCTCGGTGTATCGGTGGCATTCGGTCGTTGATGCACGACCAGGTGCGACGACCAGTCGCGTTGTAGTCTCCGAGGACGCATGGAACGCGTGGACGAGACCCCCGATCGCTGTGCCTATCGATGGCAGGCTCACGGCGAATGCACTGCGTCCCCCCGTTGGGGAGATCGGCATCGCCGACTGCGCCCGTCCCGTCACGATCAGCCAAACTCGGTTGGGCAGAGTTCGGGGACATCTCTCGGCTGAGCAGTCAACGGCGGTCATTGCCGCCCTTGTCTCTATGCTCAACGTCGCTCACCTCATTAACGGGACAGTGCCGCCGCAGCCCGCGCAACCGACCGCGGGTTGATACCCACGCTTCGGCGGCATCTACTTCGACACTCTGCCAGTCGCTGGGCTGGAGAAGATATTCGCCATGGTCTCCGACGACCGCTGGAACGCTACCCAGCGATTCCTCATCGGTCTCAGGCTGACCAGCAAACGCAAGGAACTCCCACAGCGATGGGCGGTGGCCTTGACCGGTGGCCCAGCAGTCGTTGGCGACGTTCATCTCATTCCGACGGCGCGTCTGGAGCAGATGCCACCTCGACCTCCCCGCCCGGCGCACTGCACTTCTGGCCCGCTCGCCGCCATCGGGCGTGGTCTGCAGGTGGTGCTCAACTTGTGAGGAGGGCGATCGGGCGGCTGAGTCGGCGGGGCAGGCCGTCCTGGTCTTCCGGCGGACCCGGGCCGCCAGGTCGCGAGCACGACCGGCAGCCGGCGATCCGCTGCTGGATGGATCCGCGCCGTCCTCAACCTTCGCATTGGACAAGATGACGCCCGGGACGGCCCGGTAGTCTCCGAGGATCAGGACCCCTCCATGGGCACCCGGACGCGACCGCACTCCCATAGCACTCCACCTGCGAGCCGCCGGAGCTGGCGGCCACGGTCTTGGCCACAGTCCGGCTCGACCCTGCTGAGAGGGGGCGGGACGGCTCGGCAGGACCAACTGCGCCGGCCGTCCTGGCGCCGCTGCTCCGGGCGGTTTGGCGCGCCGAGTCCCGCTCACTTTCGGGTCTGGACCGGCTCGTCCGCGGCCGAGATCTCCGCGGACCCGCTCATTCGGGGATATAGTCGCGGCGGAGCCCCAGCAGCTCTGGTGCGTGCAGCTGCACCATCTTCGCCGCCACTCCCGGCGGTGCTCCAGGGCGCGCCAGGGAAATGGTGATCATGGCCAGAAAGGCCAAGGGCACAGTCACGATCGCCGGCTGCTCAAGGACCACAGCCAGCCCCGACTGGTGGGCCAGGAAAAGCTCCAGGGGCGGGGAGACGGTGGCGACCATGGTGGTGGCTATCGCCAGGGTCGCCAGACTCCCCCCCAGGCTGACTCCGACGGCGGCTCCCAGGGTGCTGAGCCGTGGCCACCAGATGCCCAGCACGAGCAAGGGAAAGAAGGAGCTGGCCGCGATGGCGAATGCCCAACCCACCAGCACGCTTATGTTGAACTGCCCCACCAGCAGCCCGAGGCCGCCGGAGATCGCCCCGGCGAGCACCGCCGCCGCCTGAAAGGCCCGGCGCCTCGATGGCGCCGAGGCCGTGGGGTGCAGCCAGCGGCCATAGACGTCATGCCCCAGCGCTCCCGCGAGGGACACCAGCAGCCCGCTGAGAGTGGAGGTGAAGGCCGCGAACGCGCCCGCCGAGACCACTGCCAGAAGCAGCTGTCCCACAAGGCCCCCGAGTACGCTCGGAAGGAGCAGGACCACGGAGTCGGTGAGATTGCCCCCGTAGAGAGAGGGGTCCAGGGTGCGGCCCAGGGCGCCATAGACCGGCGGCCAGATGTAGAACGCGCCCAGAAACACCAGCACCAGCAGGGCCGTGCGGCGGGAGGCCTGGGCGTCGGGGTTGGTGTAGAACCGGACCAGGATGTGAGGAAGCCCTATGGTCCCGAGCAGAATCGCCATGATCAGGGAGTACGTGAACAGCAGCGGGTGCCCGCTGCCGCCGGCCAAGGGACCGAATGGGTCCTCCCAACTTCTATCGCTGCTCACTGGGGTCGCGCTGCCGTAGGGAGCGGGTTGCCCCGCGGCCAGGGTTGCCGTGACCGGCGCCTCCCAGACCAGAACGCCCTTGGGGATCCTGGTCGTTGCGCGCAGAGACATCGTCCGCGCGAAATGGGAAGCGGGCAGTCCCTGTCCCGCAGCGGGAGTGGAGACCTCCGCCGTCACCGCGCCGGGGGATCTGACCAGGACGCCCGCCGTCCATCTCACCTCGGTGGGATGGCTGACTGCCACGGTGGTGGCTCCGGGCAACTGCCAGATTTCACCCTTCGTGACCCGGTAGGAGGTGGCTCGGGGCAGGTGGGGAGCGGCGCCATCGGGCGGGAATGCCAACCCCGGACCTCCGAAGTGGAGCAATAGCAGGAACGCGGGCAGGGAGATGGCGAAGATCTTGACCGCGAACTGCAAGCTCTGGACCAGCGTGATCCCCCGCATTCCCCCTCCGCTGACGGCGGCGACCACCACCACCACCACCACCAGCACCCCGACCCAGTACGGCAGGCCGGAAGCGGTCTGGACCGTCAGTCCGGCCGCCTCCACCTGGGGCAGTGCGTAGAAGAACCCGATCACCAGGACCAGGCCGACAGCCAGCCGCCGGAAGCGGGGGCTGTCGAAGCGGCCCTCGGCGAAGTCCGGAATGGTGTAGGCCCCAAACCGACGCAGCGGCCCGGCTATGAACAGCAGCAGGAGGAGGTATCCCGCGGCGTATCCCACCGGGTACCAGAGCACGTCATACCCGTACTGCATGACCAGTCCGGCGATGCCCAGGAACGAGGCGGCACTCAGGTACTCGCCACTTATCGCCGAGGCGTTGACGCGGGGCCGCACGGCGCGGGCCGCCACCATGAAGTCGGATGTGGTTCGGGAGAAGCGCCTGGCGAACATCCCCGCGGCGAGGCTCACCGCCGCCATCGCGAAGAGTCCCAGGATGGCGGCCGCGGATGGGCTCACGGCCAGCCGTCAGCTGAGGAGGTCGGTGAATTCATCATCAACCTCCTCAGCGCGGCGCACGTAGACCCTGCCCAGCCAGATCAGCAGGGGATAGGAGCCGACCGCCAGCACCACCCAGGGGAGCGGAAGCCCAACCAGGCGAATCATCGACCACTGGGGCCAGATGGTCGAAATCAGGGGTTGGACCACCAGGAACGCCACGAACGTGGCGGCGATCGTGAGGCTGAGGCGCAGCTGCCTGCGCATCAGGGCCTGCAGATAGACTCCGCCAACTTCCGTCTGCTCCTCGAACTCCAGCAGACGGGTCGGGGTGGTACCCAACCCATCCGCTTCAGAGCTGGGACCGCTGCCGTCTCGCATGGGCCGTCAGAGCCCGAGGGTCGAGCGCAACTGCTGTCCGTGGCGCCGGGAAACCGGGACTGTCAGGTCATCCACGCCTTCCAACCTCAGCAGGTAGGTGTTGTTGAAGAAGCTCTCCACCGCGGCGACGTGCCGGAGGTTGACCAGGTAGTGGCGATGCACTCGCATGAACCCCTGTCGAGAGAGGCGCTCCTCCAACTCCTGCAGCCGGAGTCTGGCGACGAACCTCCCGTCGGAGGTGATCACCGCCACGCGGTCGCCGGAAACCTCCGCCGCTCGAATGTCGCCAATGGGGACCAGGACTATCCTGCCCCGGTGGGTGACCGCCAGGCGGTCCTCCAGCCCTTGGGCATCTCCCAGGTGCTCGCCGTGGCCGTTGGGGCCGGGCTGCCGGGCGGCCAGGGTCAGCCTTTCCAGGGTGAGGTTGAGGCGGTCGGCCCGCACCGGCTTGAGCAGGTAGTCGAAGGCCGCCAGCTGGAAAGCCTCCAGAGCGTGCTCCTGGAAGGCGGTCACGAACACCACGGGTGGTGGGGCCGGCATCGACGCCACCAGCCCAGCCAGCTGCAGGCCGTTGAGCCCGGGCATCTGGATGTCAAAGAAGACCACGTCGAGCCGGTCCTTGGCCAGGGTGTCCATGCATGAGCTGGCGTCCTCCACCTCCAGGACCTCTCGGACCCTTGACGACTGGCGCAGCAGATAGCTCAGCTCCTCGCGGGCCGGTGCCTCGTCGTCGACCACCAGGACTCGGAAGGGTGGCTCCACCCTCTATGAGGCCTTCACGCCCGGTCGATACTTGGGGATCCGCACCCGTACCGCCGTGCCCTTGCCGGCATTGGACTCAATCTCAAGGCCGTGGGCCGGGCCGAAGATGTGGCTCAGCCTGCGGTTGATGTTGCCCAGGGCGCCCTGATGCTCTCCCAGGTCGATGGGCAGGGCAAAGCCGTCCCCGTCGTCCCGCACCGAGATGAGGCATTCGTCATCCTGGTCGTCGGCCTCGATCACTATGGTCCCCTTCCCGCGGCGCCGCTCTATCCCGTGTTTGACGGCGTTCTCCACCAGAGGCTGGACCAGAAGAGTGGGCACCACCGTGCTCAGCACCTCGGGCTCTATGTGATACCGCACCGTCAGCCGATCTCCGAAGCGAGCCTGCTCCAAGGTGAGGTACTGGTTCACGTAGACCAGTTCGTCGGCCAGGGTGGTGAACTCAGCGGGAGTTCCGGAGAAGGCACGACGACTGAAGTCGGCGAATTCGGTCAGCAATTCTCGGGCACGCTCGGGATCGGTTCGGACGAAGCTGGCAATGGTCGTCAGGGTGTTGTAGATGAAGTGCGGGGAGATCTGCGCCCGCAGGGCTCGCAGCTCCGAACGCACCAGGGCAGCCTGCTGCTGGTCCGCGCGCTGGAGTCGGAGCTGGGTCGCCAGCAGCTCGGCCAGATCGCTCGTGATCCGAAGCTGGGCGGGGTCCACCTCGCCGCCGTGGAACGTGACCAGGGCCGCCACCGGCTCGTCCTCCAAGACCAGCGGCGCCACCACCGCCACCCGCAGCGGGCAGTCGTACGGCCCGTCACCCCGGTGCATGCGCACCAGCTGGGCCCGCCCGGTGCGCAACGCCGCCACTATGGGCTGGCGATCCTCATCCATGTGCTTCAGGTGCACCTCCGCTCGGCTCCCGGCGGCGGCCTGGTAGCCGAGCAGTTGGCGGCCGTCGTAGAGAGCCGCCGCCATCCCTCCCGACTGGGGAACCAATGAACGCAGAACCTTCCCTGCCGTCCTCGGGGTAAGCCCCTGGCGCAGAGCCGAAACGGCCGAGGTGGCGAACGCCAGGGTCCGCAGGGTCGCCCGCTGCTCCACCGTGTTGAACGAGTAGTGACGGCGCCGGAGCCGCCAGACGGCCAGAGCCGCCGCCGCCGCGGTGAAGCCCGCCTCAGAGAGCAGAAGAAGGGGCCAAGGCATGGCCGCATCATCCCTGGGCCGCGGTCGCTGCGCAAGTGGCCGACCGTTCAACAGCCACTTGCAGCCGCATTGACCGCGAATCCGAGCCGCTGAGCGCTCACGCTCTCAGCCCGGACCAATCCAGTCTCTAACCTGCAGCGGAGCGGTGCTGAGGGCGGGCCTCCCCGGTTGGGGGGTGGAGGCTCGCATGGCCGCGCTCGGTGGCTGGCAGTGAGGACAGGAGGGCGATATGACAGTAGACGCAAACAGGATCGACGCGCTGCAGGAGGAGAGCCGCAAGTTCCCACCATCCCCCGAGTTCGCAGCCCAGGCCAATGCCAAGGCCGACATCTACGACAAGGGCTTCGAGGAGTTCTGGGATGAGCAGGGGAAGGCCCGGGTCAGCTGGTTCCGTCCCTACGACAAGCTGTACGAGTGGAACCCTCCCTATGCAAAGTGGTATCTGGGTGGGCAGCTGAACGTCTGCTACAACTGCGTCGACCGCCACGTGGAGGCCGGCCGTGGCGACAAGGTCGCGTTCTACTGGGAGGGCGAGCCGGTAGACGAGCGCCGCACCATCACCTTCTCGGACCTCCAGCATGAGGTGGTCCGCTTCGCCAACGGGCTGAAGAAGCTGGGCGTCAAGAAGGGCACCCCGGTCGGCATCTACATGGGCATGTGCCCCGAGCTTCCGGTCGCCATGCTGGCCTGCACGAGACTGGGCGCCTTCCACACCGTGGTCTTCGGAGGCTTCTCCGCAGAGGCCGTGGCGGGCCGGCTAAACGACATGGGCGCCGAGATCCTGATCACCCAGGACGAGGGCTGGCGCAAGGGCAACAAGGTCCCCCTGAAGGCCAACTGTGACGCCGCCATGGAACTCTCGTCGACGGTGCGGAACTGCGTCGTCGTGCGGCGGACCGGAGACCCCGTCAACATGCGGGAGGGCCGCGACGTCTATGCTGACGAGCTGCTGTCCGGTCTCAGCGACGATCCGGCCACCTGCCCCTGTGAGCCGATGGACTCCGAGGATCTTCTCTACCTGCTCTACACCAGTGGGACGACGGCCAAGCCCAAGGGGATAGTGCACACGACGGCCGGCTACCTGGTCGGAGTGGCCGCCACCCACTATTACATCTTCGATGTCAAGCCAGACTCGGTGTACTGGTGCGCCGCCGACATCGGCTGGGTCACCGGGCATAGCTACATCCTCTATGGGCCGCTCTGCAACGGCACCACCGGGGTCATCTACGAGGGGGTGCCCAACCATCCCAACGAGGAGCGCTGGTGGGAGATAATCGAGCGCTACAAGGTCGACATCCTCTACACCGCCCCGACCACCATCAGGACCCACATGAAGTGGGGTCCGCAGCACGCCCAGAAGCACGACCTCAGCAGCCTTCGGCTGCTGGGCACGGTGGGCGAGCCGATCAATCCGGAGGCCTGGATCTGGTACCGGGATCATGTCGGTATGGGCCGGACGCCCATCGTGGACACCTGGTGGCAGACGGAGACGGGAATGATCCTGATCACTCCACTGCCGGGATTGACCACCACCAAGCCGGGCTCCGCGACCAAGCCCTTCCCCACCATCGACGCGGCGGTTTTGGACGAGCAGGGCAATGAGGTGCCCCCCGGCCAGGGTGGCTACCTGGTCATCCGCAAGCCCTGGCCCGCGATGCTGCGGGGCGTCTACAAGGACCCCGAGCGTTACCAGCAGACCTACTGGTCGCGGTTCAAGGACGTCTACTTCGTGGGTGACGGCGCCCGCAAGGATGAGGATGGCGACTTCTGGTTGATGGGGCGGATCGACGACGTTATGAACATCTCGGCCCACCGCATCTCCACCATCGAGGTGGAGTCCGCCCTGGTGGACCATCCCGCGGTCGCGGAGGCTGCGGTCACGGGGCGCCAGGATCCCCAGACCGGCCAGGCGATCGTCGCCTACGTGACCCTGAAGGCCACGCACCAGCCCTCGGTGGAGCTGCTGGCCGAGCTCCGTGACCACGTCGGCAAGAAGATCGGGAAGATCGCGGCCCCGGCCAACATCGTCTTCACCCCGGAGCTGCCCAAGACTCGGTCGGGCAAGATCATGCGCCGCCTGCTGCGCGACGTCGCGGAGCACAGGGCACTCGGTGACACCACCACCCTGGCCGACCCGACGGTGGTGGAGGAGTTGCGCTCACGGGCCGTCTCAGAGGAGGGAAAGGAGCAATAGGGAAGGGCACTCCGGCACAGATCTTCGTCCACTTAAATTTCATGGAGGCTTGAGAGTCATCTGATGGCTGCTAACAATCCAACCGCCGGCCCCCAGCCGGTCATGCACACCCAGGAGGCCACGCCTGCGATAGCCGACCCGGCCCCACTGGGTCTGGCGGGTTTCGGAGTCACGACGATGATGCTGTCGTTCATCAACGCCGGCATCATCGGGGCCGGGGCCACCACCGCGGTGCTCCCCATGGCCGCTGCCTACGGGGGGTTCGCCCAGCTGCTGGCCGGCATGTGGGCCTTCAAGCGGGGCAACACCTTCGCCGCCACCGCGTTCACCTCCTACGGAGCGTTCTGGTTCAGCTACTACCTGCTGGTGGGAGTGTGGGCCAAGACGGTCACCCCCGCGGACGCCAGCCCGATCATCGGCATGTACCTCTTCATGTGGGGGGTGTTCACGCTCTACATGTTCGTGGCATCCCTGGGGGGTACCAAGGCGGTCATGGTCGTCTTCTTCCTCCTGTTTGTCACGTTCTTCCTGCTGGCCTTTGGTACCTGGGGGAATGCCGCTGCCGGGCACGGCCTGACCGAGATCGGCGGCTACGTCGGAATCCTCACCGCGATCGCCGCGCTCTACACCTCCTTCGCCGACGTGACCAACGCGACCTTCCGGAGAATCATCCTGCCAACCAACTGATCTGCTTGGAATCCCTGCTGGCCCGGCGCCTGATGGCGCCGGGCCAGCTTCATCCGTCCTGGGCAACGGGCTCCAGACGGCTCGATGGACGTCCTTCCACCCCGTGCCAGAGCGGCAGGAGACAGAGGGCGGCGAGCAGCATGGCGGCGGCTGTCACCACAAATGGGAGGGGTATCCCGGCGCCGAACAGCGCCCCCGCGAACGCGGCCGCCAGAGCGGCGCCTCCCACCTGACACGACCCGTAGATACCCTGGACCTGTCCCATCACCTCGGGCCTCACCTGGCGCGAGAGCATGGCGAGACGGGCCGGGGCCCCGGCCACCGTGAAGACCCCCTCGAACGCCCCGAGGCCGATCAGCCACTCCGGTGAGGGCACGAACGGATACGCGATCGCGAAGCCCGCTCCCGCCACCAGGCTCAGCGCGATCAGCCAGCGGTTGTCGAGCCGGTCGGCCAGCCTCCCCGCCGGCCACGAGCCAACCGCGAAGGGCAGGCCGAACAGGGTGAAGGAGAGCCCGATCTCGAAGTTGCTGGCATGGCGGGCGTGCATCAGAAGACTCCAGACGGTGTCGTACATCCCGATCAGCAGTCCGAGGGCAACCGAGCTCACCAGAATGCCCAGGACCGCCCGGTTGCGCCAGACCGCGGCCCCGAGCCGCATCGAGGCGGAGCGCCCGGCGCTCAAGCTCTTGTTGGGCAGGGTGGCGGCCACGATCGCCGCCACCAGCAGGGCGACAGACCCCGACGCCACGAAGGTCAATCCGACCGAGATGGAGAACAGCGTGGAGCCGATCAGGGGCCCGACGATGGTGCCCGCCATGTTGGCGCCGGTCAGCGACCCGTAGGCGCGGCCCCGGCGCTCTGGGGCCACCACATCTGCTACGGCCGCCATCGCGAGGACGCTGGCCGCCCCGGCGGCGGCGCCCTGAATCGCCCGCAGAATGAGAAACCAGAGCGGCGATGGGGTGAGTGCGAAGGCGGCGGTGGCCACGGCGTAGACCACCTGGGTTCCCACTATCAGGCGCTTGCGGCCCAGGCGGTCCGAGAGGCGCCCAATCGGGTATCCGACGACGAGGCCGGCCGCCCAGAAGGCGGCGGCCACCAGGCCGATCTCGGTGAACGACGCTCCCTCCCGGCGCAGAAACAGAGGCAGCACCGGAAGCACCATGGTGGCGCCCAGGGCATCGGCGACGCTGGCGCTCACCAATCCGTAGAGGGCGAGGCGCGCCCGGCGCGGATCGATCGGAGGCTGGTTCAACGGGGCTCCTCAAGCGGATCCAGAAATCGGGCCTCGGCGGTGCGTTGGACCGCGGGCCGCAACTGGGGACCTGGGCGGCCACGGGCCGCCGGTGGAACGCTCGCCTAACTCAGCACGGGGAATACAATACTACTGAAGACAAGGAGGGTTCAGCTTGACAACACCAATCCAGGTTGCTCTGCCCCTGGCTGTTCTGACCATCGTGGCCGGCGCATCCCTCGTCGCGTGGGTCGCCCTGTTCCGACGTGCCGGGAAGACAGAGGCGGAGGGTGAGCACCCCTCCGACGTGGAACGCTCCGGGGCCCACTGAGCATGGCTTTGCCGAGCTCTTCTGCAGAGCCCGCTCTCGCGCCGCCCGGACTCGAGGGGGTCGCGGTTGCGGAGACCACGATCGGGGATGTCAGGGGCGAGGAGGGCTTCTACCACTACCGTGGGTACAACGCCGCGGAACTGGCGGAGAGGCTCTCGTTCGAGCAGGTCTGGCATCTCCTGATCATCGGCGAGCTGCCGACTCCCGAACAGCTGGAATCCTTCCGCACGCGGACCGCAGCCCTTCGCGAGCTGCCGGCCGGCCTCGCCGGTTTGCTTCCGGAGATCGCAGGGGGTGCCGACTTCGTCCCCCTGAACGCGCTGCGCACGGCGGTCTCGCTGACGGCGGACCGGCTGGGGCTCAAGCCGGTGCTCGACATCGGCCAGGACGAGGTGCGCGAGCAGGCCCTGCGCATGACCGCCCTGGTCCCGACACTGCTGATGGGCATGCTGCGCGCGAGCCAGGGAAGGGCCCCGGTCACCCCCGACCCCGACCTCGGTTATGCCGCGGCCTACCTGCAGATGCTGACGGGCCAGCGCCCTCCGGAGGCTCATGCCCGCGCCCTGGAGAAGTACCTGATCCTGACCATGGACCATGGCTTCAACGCCTCCACCTTCACCGCTCGGGTGATCACCTCCACCGGCGCCGACATGGGATCCGCTCTGGTGGGGGCTATCGGAGCTCTCTCCGGACCCCTGCACGGTGGCGCTCCCTCCCGTGCTCTCCAGACCCTGGATGAGATCGGGACCGAGGAGCGGGCGTACCCGTATCTGCGCCAGAAGGTGGAAGCGGGCGACCGGCTGATGGGGTTCGGCCACCGGGTGTACAAGACCGACGACCCGCGCTCGACCCTGCTGCGCAAGGTGGCGCTGGAGATGGGAGGAGAGCAGGCGCGATTTGCGGAACACGTCGAGCAGACGGCTCTTAAGGTGCTCCACGAGCTGAAGCCGGGGCGCCGGCTGTACACCAACGTGGAGTTCTACGCGGGGGTCGTCATGAACACCGCCGGAATCCCCCGGGAGATGTTCACTCCGACCTTCGCCTGCAGCCGCACCGTGGGGTGGACCGCAGCCATCTGCGAGCAGGCGGCCAACAACCGTCTGATCCGGCCCTCGGCCATCTATGTCGGTCCGAATCCACCGAGGCCGCTGCCTCCTGGGTGCGGCTACTCCTGAATCCTCGCCCCGGGAGGGGCCGGACGGGCCCCGAAGAGCCCGTCCGGCTTTCTCTTGGGCACGCACCGCAACCTGAGCGGCCGCGCGACCATGGGGAGGTGAGGGATCAGGAAGCGGCCTGGTAGCCCAAGTCCACGATGTGGCGGGCCAGGTCGTGCCGATGCAGTCCCCGCCCGATCACCATGACGATCTCTTGATCCGGGATCGCGGAGGCCGACTCCTTGATCGGCTTTGTCCCCGGTCCCTGATACTTCCAGGCGCTCGCCTTGGGGGTCAGCGACAGGGTCAACTGATCGCCGTCAGGCGTCTTGATGGTGATCTGCCCCTTGTTGTAGTGCCCACCGCTGGACGTGTCGGAGATGACCTCGCCTATGACGTGGGGCACGCGCAGCAGAGCGTGCCGGACCGCCCCGGCCTTGGCGCCGCTGTGCGGTGTTGCCGCAGGGGGGCTGGAGGTCGCCGCAGATACCGCCACCGCTCCTCCCACGCTCGCAACCGCCGCTCCGGCGGCGACCGCCAAGCCGCGACTGTAGAACTTGCGCATTGATTTCTCCTCAATTTGGGGCCCGCACACTCGGGCCAACTTGCAAGATGAGCCTACCCCGGGCTGAGAGCGGGGACCTTAGAGGTGCCTTAGAGCTGAGGGTCGCCCTATCGCCAGGAGTCGACCAGATCCTGGAAGGCCTGCGGGCTCGGCCGCAGCTGTGCCTCGCCAAGGTCCCTCAGGGGCGCGTCGGGAAGCCTCTCCCGGGAGCAGAAGTCGGTGGCCCCCTGGTTGACATAGAGGAGGCCTGTCACGACCTCGCCGGACCTGCGCCCCTCGTCCAGGACCGTGAGGGCGGCCAGCCGGTCGGTGGGATCGTGATCGTCGTTCAGCTTGCGCAGCCGCAGGTGGGACCCATCGAAGAGGGGCACGTCCACCACCTGGCCCGGCTCGTATGAGACTGACACCTCCTCCTGAGCGGGGATGAAGTCCAGCTCCTGAAGCACCCTGTCGTGGTCCTTGAGGTACTGGTAGCTCTTGGTCGAGCCCTGATGATCGTTGAAGGTGACGCAGGGGCTGATCACATCCAGAATGGCGGCGCCGCGATGCGCCAGGGCCGCCCGCAGCAGGGGCACGAGCTGGGCGCCGTCGCCGGAGAAGCTGCGGGCCACGAAGGAGGCGCCTAATTGCACCGCCAGGGCCGCAATGTCTATGGTCTCCAGCTCGTTGACCGTCCCTCGCTTCTGCACCGAGCCGATGTCGGCGGTGGCGGAGAACTGCCCCTTGGTGAGGCCGTAGACGCCGTTGTTCTCCACCACGTAGGTGCAGTCCAGGTTGCGCCGCACCAGATGGCAGAACTGCCCCAAGCCGATGCTGGCCGTGTCTCCGTCACCGGAAATCCCAAGGTAGATGAGCTGACGGTTGGCCAGCGCCGCGCCGGTGGTCACGGCCGGCATCCTGCCATGCACGGCATTGAACGCGTGCGACCGTTCCATGAAATACGCGGTCGCCTTGGAGGAGCACCCTATCCCGCTCATCTTGGCCAGACGGTACGGGTCCACCCCGCTCTCGAATAGTGCCTTGACCAGATGATTGGTGATCGAGTTGTGTCCACAGCCCGCGCACAGGGTGGTGGCGAGGCCCTTGTAGTCGTCCCTGGACAACCCGAGCAGGTTGGTCCTGGCCCCGACCGCCATCAGGCTCCCCCTCCCAGGCTGGACGCGACCAGGAGCGGCGGGCGGTCCGCTCTCGCCTGGTTGTCGGCCAGGATGAGATCGGTCACGTCAGCTGCGAACAGGGGGAAGCCGTCGAAGTGCAGCACGGAGCGGATCCTGCCAGTGAGCTGAGGGTCCAGTTCCGCGCGGAGGATCTGGAGCATCTGCGCATCCCGGTTCTGCTCAACCAGATACACCACGGAGTGGCGCTGCAGAAATGCGCCGACCTCAGGGCCCGGCGGTAGCGATCGGATGCGCAGGTATGCCGTCCCCATGCCCTTCGCCGCCAGTTCCACCCTCGCCTCCAGGACGGCCGCGTCGGAGCTGCCGTAGGCGATGATCCCGACCTCGGCGTCTGGATCGCCGGTCTCCACCGGCTTCGGAAGCCGGCCAACCGCGGCGGCGAGCTTGCGGCCAAGGCGCTCCAGCACCCTTGGATACACCTCCTCGCTCTCCGTGTACCGGGCCGCCTCGTCGTGGCCGCTGCCCCTCGTGAAGTAGGCGGCCAGTGGGTGCCTTGTTCCGGGCAGGGTCCGGGCGGGTATCCCGTCGCCGTCCACATCCCGGTATCGCTCGAAGCGGCTCATCCGCTGCAGGTCCTCCTCCCGCAGAACCTTGCCGCGGTCGAACCCGTGGGTTGGATACTGGGGCGGATCGGACATCCACAGGTTCATGCCGAGGTCGAGATCCGAGAGCACGAAGATGGGAGTTTGCAGCCGCTCCGCCAGGTCGAAGGCCTCCTGGGTGAAGGTGTAGGCCTCGAGCACGGTTCCCGGTAGGAGGATCGGGTGCCTGGTGTCGCCATGGGAGAGGGTGTAGACGAAGGAGAGGTCGCCCTGCATGGTGCGGGTGGGCAGGCCGGTGGAGGGGCCCACGCGCTGGATGTCGGCGAACACCGCCGGAATCTCCGCGTAGTAGGCGAGTCCGACAAACTCCGCCATCAGGGAGATCCCGGGCCCTGAAGTCGCGGTCATGGCGCGGGCGCCGGCCCAGCCGGCGCCAATGACCATTCCCGCAGCCGCCAGCTCGTCCTCGGCCTGGACGATGGCTATCCGACGCTCCCCCGTGAGGGGGTCCACCCGGAGTCGCCCTGCCAGCGCGGTCAGATGGTCGGCCACCGATGAGCTGGGGGTTATGGGATACCAGCCGAAAACTGTGCAGCCTCCCATCAGCGCCCCGAGGGCCACCGCCTGATTGCCTTCCAGGAGCAGCTTGTCGAGGATGGGCTCGCCCTGGCTGACCGACAGTGGATCGCGCTTGGTCAAGTTGTCGCGGAAGTAGGTTCTGCCCAGGCTGATGGCTTCCAGGTTGGCGCCGAGCGCGCTGGGCTTGGTCCGAAACTGCCGGCTCACGGCCGCCTCCAGGAATCCTTGAGGGATGCCGAGGGTCTCGGCCACCACCCCAACGTAGATCATGTTTGCCAGATACTTGCGCATGTCTGGCTCGGGGGCGACCTGCTTGGCGAGTTTGGCGAACGGGACCGGGTAGGCAATCACCGCGCGGTCGGTGGCAGGCTCCCCGAACGCCTCCTCGTAGATCAGCACGCCACCTTCTTCGAGCCGGACCAGGTCCTGCTGGAAGGTGGCGCGGTTGAGGGCCACCAGGAGGTCCGCCAGCCGCCGCCCCGCTTGGTGTCCCGCGGAGCTGGCCCGCAGGAAGAACCAGGTGGGTAGCCCCTCGATGTTGGAGGGAAAGACATTCTTGGGCGCAACCGGTATCCCCATCCCAAAGATAGACCTGGTCAGGATGAGATTGGCCGACTGGCTCCCCGAACCATTGACCGTTGCCACGACAAGGTTGAGGTCGAGCCGCGGCCCGGATTCCATCGCCGCCTCCTTCTTCCAGTTCCGCATTCCCAGGTCAATCGTATCTCGCGCTCGCCCCGGCGGAGGCGATGGCGGGTCGGGAACAGGGAAGTCAGGTTGTGAGAGGGAGCCAGCCTGCGGGTATCGTTCGAAGCTGAACGTCGGCGGCCGGGGAATGGGAGTTGGTGATGGGGATTACCCAAGCGGAGTTCGGTAGGACCGGCATGAAGCTCACCAGGGTTGGTTTTGGAGCCTGGGCCCTGGGCGGCGGCGACTGGGCCTTCTCCTGGGGTGCCCAGGACGACGAGCTCTCGGTCAGGGCGATCCATGCCGCGCTGGACCTGGGTGTCAACTGGATCGACACGGCGGCGGTCTACGGCCTGGGGCACTCCGAGGAGGTGGTGGCCAGGGCTCTTGCCGACGTTCCCAGATCCCAGCAGCCGTTCGTATTCACCAAGTGCGGGATGGTTTGGGACGCCAACGACCGCACGCTGCCGCCGCGGCTGGTCGGACGCCCAGAATCCATCCGGGCGGAGTTGGAGGCTTCCCTGCGCCGGCTCGGGAGGGACGTGATCGACCTCTACCAGATGCACTGGCCCGCCGAGGACGGGACCCCCTTGGAGGAGTACTGGGGATGCCTGCTGGAGCTCAAGCAGGAGGGGAAGGTGAGGGCGGTGGGGCTCTCCAACCATGACCCGGAGCAGCTCGACCGTGCCGAGGCGATCGGCCACGTCGACTCCCTCCAGCCACCGTTCTCCCTGATTCGCAGGGAGGCCGCAGGCGATGTGATTCCCTGGTGTGCCGGCCACTCCACCGGGGTCATCGTCTACAGCCCGATGCAGGCGGGTTTGCTCTCGGGAGCCTTCTCCTGGGACCGAGCCGCCTCGCTTCGCCCCGACGACTGGAGGTCTCGCGACCCGGAGTTCAATGGCGAACGCCTGACCCGCAATCTGGAGCTGGCCGCAAGCTTGGCGCCCATCGCCGAGCGGCTCGGGACCACGGTGGCCGCTGTCGCGGTGGCCTGGACCCTGAGTTGGCCCGGGGTCACCGCCGCCATCGTGGGGGCCCGATCTGAGGAGCAGGTGAGGGGCTGGATCGACGCCCCGGACCTGAACCTGAGCACCGCTGACCTGGACTGGATCGCGAAGGCCGCCGCGCCGACCGGCGCCGGGCCCACGCGGCCCTAGGTGACGCTGCCCCCGGTTCTCTCCGGCACCACCCGGATGATCACGCGCTCCTCTCCCGGCGCCAGATGGAAGTCGCGATTGCCGTGATATTTCTCCTGCAGGGAGCGGATGTGCTCCACGGCTCCCTCATCGATCAACTCTGCCCGGCCGGTGACCGTCAGTGACGAATAGGGGTTTTCGGAGTCCACTATGGAGATGGAGATCCGGGGATCCCGCAGCAGGTTGCGGTGCTTCACCCGGCCCTTGGCGGTGTTGATCAGGACCGCTTCGCCGTCGGTGTCCACCCACAGCGCGGTCACCTGGGGGCTGCCGTCGGGGTTGCCGGTCGCAACGTGCGCGAATTGACGCCGCTTGAGAAAGTCGACCTGGTTGGGAGATAGTTTCTTGCTCATGCAAGACAACCTAGCGGATCGCACCCTGGTCATGCACCTGCGACCATGTGCGGATGTCAGCCCAGATTCTGGTGGGGACGTGCAACTGGAGCGACCACCGCGACTTCTACCCCAAGGGGCTGCCCGTCCGCGACAGGCTCTCCTTCTACGCCAGATTCTTCCCCCTGGTGGAGGTGGACAGCAGCTACTACGCGATCCCCTCGGCGGAGAGGACCAGCTCCTGGGTGGCGGCCACCCCCGCCGAATTCTCCTTCAACATCAAGGCGTATCGTGCCCTCACCTATCACGAGAGGGAGCAAGGGGTCGCCCGGGAGCCCACCCCAGCCGAGGTTGAGGCCTTCCGGCGCTGTCTTGAACCGCTGCGCCAACGAGGCCGGCTGCGGGCGGTGCACTATCAGTTTCCTCCCTGGTTCCGCTTCGAGCCCGAGAACGTCAACCGGCTGGCGCATCTCAGGGAGCGCCACCCCGACGACAGCGTGGTGGTTGAGTTCCGCCACCGCAGCTGGTCTCAACCAGACCATCTGCCCCGTGTCCTGGATCTGCTGCGTGAAGCCGGCCTCTCCTTGTGCGTGGTGGACGAGCCGGAAGTCGGCAGCGGCTCCTTCCCAACTCTGCTCGAGGTGACCGACGCGAGGTTGCTGGTGATCCGTTTCCATGGCCGCAACCGAAGCACCTGGTACCGCTCCGGTCCCACCTCCGCAGACCGGTTCGACTATCTCTATCGGGAGGACGAGTTGCGAGAGTGGCGGGCGCCGATCCTGGAGCTCTCCGAGAAGGTGGCCCAGCTGCACGTCCTCTTCAATAACAACCGGGCCAACTACGCGGTCGTCAACGGACTGCAGATGGCAGCCCTGCTGGGGCTCGCCTACCCGCAGACCCGGCCTGGGCAGCAGGGGCTTCCCCTGCTTGAGCGCTCCGGCCCCGACTCTTGAGCTTCTCCCCGGAGCAGTTCATCCACAGCTACGGTTACGCAGCCGTGCTCCTGGCCCCCATGGTTGAGAGCACCGGCGTGCCCTTTCCCGGTGAGACGACGCTGATCCTGGCGGCTGTGTACTCCGCGGACACGGGCCGCCTCAGCCTACCCGTCGTGATCGTGCTGGCGGCTGCGGGTGCGATCCTGGGAGACAACTTCGGCTACGGGGTGGGGCGGTGGCTGGGGCGCGGCCTATTGGAACGCTGGGGTCGTCGCGTCGGCCTTGACCACCGTCGCCTCCTTCTGGTGGACCGATTTTTCGCGCGCCGAGGAGCCCTGGCGGTATTTGTCGCTCGCTTCCTCTCGGTTTTGCGCACCTTCGGGGCCATCCTGGCCGGGGCCGGCCGGATGCGCTACCCAACCTACCTGGTCTTCAACGCCCTCGGAGGGATGGCCTGGGCCATCACTTACGGGCTCTTGGGCTTCGAGTTGGGCCGAGCCTACACTCGCCTCAGCGGCACCATTGGAACCGCCGCCCTGGCGCTGGCCGCTCTGGTCGTGATCGCGTTCCTGGTGGCTCTGTTTCTGTTTCGCCGGCCCCTGGAGCGCTGGGCGTTGGGAGATCTCGACGAGGATGACGAGGTGCCCGCTGAGCCCTGAGGAGCGCGGCGCTCCGGCTTGCTCAACTGGCCGCCGTGTGCACCGCGGTCGCCGGCCGGTGGTGGCGTCGCAGCGGCCTCACCCTGCCCTCTGATCGGGCCAGGATCAGCAGCTGATCGGCGGTCAGAGCGGGAGAGAAGAAGTGCCCCTGCAGGCGTGCCGCCGGGCACAGCTCGGCCAGCAGCCGAGCCTGCTTGGAGGTTTCGACACCCTCCACGATCACCTCCAACCGCAGGGCCCTGCCCAGGTCGACGACGCTCTGGACAACCGCCGCCGCTGTCTGGTCCACCGCGAGCCGGCGCACGAACGACTGATCGATCTTGATGACATCGACCGGCAGGAGCTGGAGCTGGGCGAGGGAGGAGTGCCCCGTGCCGAAATCGTCGATGGCTATGCGAGCGCCGAGGCGCCGCAGGGTGCTGAGTCTCGCGATGGCTGCCTGGGGGTCGCTGGCGATGGTGCTCTCCGTGACCTCCAAGACCAGCTGTTCGGCAAGCAGGCCAGAGGCGCTCAGCGCGACCTCCACATCCGCCACCAAAGAGTCTTCCTGAAGCTGCCTCGCCGACAGGTTGACCGCCATGGTGAGGGGCTGAGAATCACCAAGGGAGCGGTTCCACTTGGCGAGCTGGCGGCAGGCCTCATTGAGAACCCAGCGGCCCAGGGGGATGATCAAACCGGTCGCCTCCGCCACCGATACAAAGGCGTCGGGAAGGACCAAGCCCTCCTCGGGATCGGCCCAGCGGAGGAGGGCCTCCACGCCGATCAGAGTCTGTCCCTGGGCGGCGACTATGGGCTGGTAGTGCAGCCGCAGCTCGTCCCGCTCGAGGGCCCGCCGCAGCCCGCTCTCCACATGCATCCTTCTGACCGCCCGCTGGTGTAGGAAGTCCTCGAACACCACGTGGCCGCCCTTGCCATCGCCCTTGGCGGCGTAGAGGGCGATGTCAGCGTTGCGGAGCAGGACGTCGGGGTCGGTCGCCTCCTCGCAGGTCACGACGCCGATGCTGGCGGTCACCCTGACCTCCTCATGGTGCTCCAGCTTGACCGGCTCCTGAAGGGCCGCCCCTATCCGGGACGCGATCGTCTGGGCCTGCTCGGGGGAACTCAGCTCCTCCAGGAGGATGGCGAACTCGTCCCCTCCGAGCCGGGCGAAGGTGTCTCCCGGCCGCAGGCACAACTTCACCAGCCGCGTCACCTCGAGCAAAGCGGCGTCGCCCGCGGCGTGGCCGTAGCTGTCGTTGATGTTCTTGAAGTCGTCCAAGTCCAGGACGAGAAGACCCAGGGGGAGCCGGCTGCGCCGGGAATGCAGGGCGTGCTCGATCCGGTCGCGCAGCAGGAGGCGGTTGGCCAGCCCCGTGAGCGGGTCGTGCAGCGCCTGATGGCGGAGCCGGTCCTCAAGGGCCTTGCGCTCGGTCACGTCCCTGGCGGTGAGCACGATGGCGCGCACGTCGGGATCCTGAAGCAGGTTGGTGGCCTGCACCTCCAAGAGGCGCCAGGCGCCGTCCGCCTGCCTCACCTTGAGATCGGGCATGGGCATGGTGCCATTGGTCTTCGCCGCCTCCATCACCGCCACCCGGAGCCGCCGCAGGTCCTGGGGATGCATGGACTCGCTGTCCACGCCCAGCTGTGAGGAGCGCAGCTGGCGGCCCAGGAAGGCCTCGACCGATGGGCTGACGTAGGTGATCTCCCCGGCCTCGCTGGTGGCGATCACCAAGTCGGTCGAATTTTGCACCAGGGCGCGAAAGCGGGCCTCGCTCCGGCTGATGCTCAGCGACAGCTCACACCGTGCCAGGGCCATCCAGGCCTGGGTGACCAGGATGCGATACGAATCCTGCAGCTCCGGGGAGAGCGGCGCGGGGGTGGCCAGCAGGAAGGAGCCTCGGGCCTCCCCCGACGGGCTGAACGGCACCACCAGAAGGCAGTCGTCGCCGGCTGCGAAGTGCAGCGCTGATCGGATCTGGAGGGCGGCCTCGGGATGCCGCTCCAGGGATACGGTCCCCAGGATGACCTTGAGTGCGGAGTCAGGGATTGAAGCAGGGTCCACCCTCACCGGTGGCTGGGGCTGTCCCCGAACCCCCACGGGGGGGCAGATGGTGAGCACGCTGCCGGAGAGCCGCGTGACCGCCACCTGCAGGGACGGCCGGTCCGACGCCAGCTCCTGGGCCGCGCGCACCGCCGTTCTCAGGATGGTCTCGGGAGTGGGGGAGGCGGCGAGCCGCAGGCCAGACCCGCTGAGGCGCTGAGCTCGTGAGAGCAGATCCTGATGCCGGTCCAGAGCGGAGCGCAGGAGCTGCCCGACACCAACCGCCAGCAGCAGCCCGGCGCCGCCCAGGATGAGGGGCGGCCAGATGGCCCTCCGGTCAGGGTGCACATCCAGCAGCCAGACCACAGCGAGGTACGGTGCGGAGAACTCCAGAAAGACCAAAGCCGCCGTCCGGCGGCTGGCGTAGAGGGCTCGCATGGTGGCGGCGGTGCCCATCATGCCCAGCGCATATTCGGGGTTGCCCAGGCCCAGGGCGACGGCGAGCAGGGCGGGCAGGCAGAGGAGTTCCAGCACCGGGTTGAACTTCCCCCGGCGGTACCCCGTCACCCACGCTATGCCGAGCCAGGCGCCCCCTCCCGCGCTGAGCAGAGCCTGATTCCAGTCCGCCGGCAAGAGCAGGATGGTGGCGACCAGGGCGACCGCCAGGGCGAGCAGTGCCATCCCCAGGAAGGTCCAGCGCACCAGGGGGAGGAGGGCCGCCGGAGGGCCCAGCTCCCTGCTCCTGACCACAGTTGCGCTCCGCTCAAGACCACCTGTGTTGATGGACGCGCCTCCACTTCCCAGATCGAAGGGATGACGGCTCGGCGCCTCCCTGAGAAACTCTGCCCCAACTGAGCGCAAATTCGGGTCGCAACCATGCGACGACGACTGACGGACCCGTGACCTTGGCCGGCTCGGGTCGGGAGGTCAGGCTGCGGGCGCGCTCCTCCGGCGCAGCAGCCCGCCCGCGAGTTGGGTGGCCGCCCGGCTCCTGGACAGCTGAAAGAGATCAGCGGCGCGGCGGAGGGCGAGAAGCTCCTCCGGGGACAGGTCGATGTCGGCGGCGGCGACATTCGCCTCCAGTTGGGCCACCGATTTGGCGCCGGGGATCACGATAACCCGTGGTTGGGCGATGAGGTAGGCGAGGGCTATCTGAGATGGTGTGACGGAGCGGCCGGAGGCAATCTCCCGCAGCGTTTCCAAAAGCGGGTGGGCCGCCGTCATCCCCTCCTCGGTGAAGAGCCAACTCGTTCTCCGCACTCCCGTCGGGACCCGGCCCCTGTGGTATTTCCCACTCAGGGCGCCCTGGGCCAGGGGACTGTAGGCGATCACGATGTGGCTGGTGCGCTCGGCGTAGGCGACCAGCTCGCGCTCCGGCTTGCGCTGGAGAAGGTTGTAGCGGACCTGGTTGGAGATGATGGGTGATCCCAACGCCCTTTCGGCCCTTCGCCACCGGGACAGTGAGAAATTGCTGACGCCGACGTGCCTGGCGAGCCCGCCCCGCAGGACCCGGCGCAGCCCCTCCATCTGCAACCCCAGGGGCACCACCGGATTCGGGAAGTGGAGCTGGTAGAGGTCAAGGCTGTCGCGCCCGAGCCGTTCCAGGCTGCCGTGACAGTGCGACATCAGAACCCCCGGAAGGGGCAGCAGCGGCAAGAACTTCGAGGCCACGAAGACCGGGCCGTCCCATTCCCGGAGGGCGGATCCCACCAGCGTCTCGCTGGCGCCGTGTCCGTAGAGCTCGGCGGTGTCCAGGACCGTCACCCCCAGTTCCAGGGCCCGGCGGATGATGGCCAGGGATTCCTTGGGGCCGAAATCCTCGCCGTATCCCCAGCCAGGCTCCCCGAACTGCCAGCACCCGAGGCCGACCACGGAGAGCCTGGACCCGTCCAGCTGCAGGTATTTCACCCCTTGATTATTCGCCCTCCCGTCGCAGGACGGCCGGCTTGAAGCTCGCGTTGGGCAGGCGACAAACGGCCCGGCGGGTTCACGTCCCACTTGGTGCCGGCCGGCCCGTGCTTCGGGAGCGACTACGAAACGAGGCCGCTCGGAAGTGGGGTCGGGATAATCGGCTGAGGGGTGGGGAGATAGGCGCGCCCGGCTTTGCCATCCGACCGCACAAGGAGGCCCAAGAGTCATATGGATTACGTTCACCTAGGTCGATCCGGACTTCGCGTCAGCCCACTCTGCCTTGGGACCATGAATTTCGGGCCCCTCACTGAGGAGGGGGACGCCCACCAGATCATGGACCACGCCCTGGAACTCGGGATCAACTTTTTCGACACGGCCAATGTCTACGGCCGCTCGGTCAAGATGGGCCTCACCGAGGAGATAGTCGGGAACTGGTTCGCCAAGGGCGGCGGCCGGCGGGAGAAGGTGGTGATCGCCACCAAGCTCTACGGCTCAACCACGGACTGGCCCAACGACACCTTTCTATCGGCGCGCAACATCAAGGCCGCCTGCGAGGCCTCGCTGCGGCGGCTGCAGACCGATCACATCGATCTCTACCAGATGCATCACATCGACAGGGAGACTCCCTGGGAGGAGATCTGGGAGGCCTTCGAGACGCTGCGGCTGCAGGGCAAGATAATCTACGCGGGTTCCTCCAACTTCGCCGGGTGGCACATAGCCAAGGCCCAAGAGCACGCCCGCCAGCGCCACTTCCTCGGACTGGTCAGTGAGCAATCGCTGTACAACCTCATGGCTCGCCAGATCGAGCTTGAGGTGCTGCCCGCGTGTCGCGATTACGGCCTGGGCCTGATTCCCTGGAGTCCTTTGGCGTCGGGAATTCTGGGAGGGGCATTGCAGAAGCAGCAGCAGGGTCGGAGGTCTGACCAGCACAACCAGGAGCGGATCGAGAAGTACCGGCCTCAGCTGGAGGCCTACGAGAGTCTCTGCCGCGAACTGAATGAGCAACCGGCCGACGTGGCTCTGGCCTGGTTGCTACATCAGCCAGGTGTCACGGCTCCCATCATCGGACCCAGGACCATGGACCAGTTCCGTGGCGCGATGCGGGCCCTGGAGATCAAGCTGGGTCAGGAGACGCTGGCCAAGCTTGACGCCATCTTTCCCGGTCCTGGAGGGGCCGCTCCCGAGGCTTACGCCTGGTGAGAGTGGGGGCTGACGGGCCCCGCCCGTCAGCCCCCACCGGCCCCGCCTGAACGTGCCAGGCCAATCCAGACCAGGCCGAGGCCGCCGACCCCGGACAGGCAGGCTGCCAGCTCCAGCGATCCGCGGGCCCCTAGTGGCCCCAGCACCACGCCTCCGACCACCGTTCCCAGGATGGACGCTCCACTGCCCACCGCGAGGTAGGCTGCGAAGACGCGTCCCCGCAGATCCGTGGGGGTCCGGCGCTGGATGAACTGACGGGCGCCGTTGGCTTCAATGCCGTTGCCGACCCCGCCCAGCAGGTAGGCCAGAACAGCCAAGCCCAGGGTAGGGCTGGCCCCGGCGGCAGCCAGCCCCAGGGTCGCCAGCAGCGCTCCGGCCCCGATGAGTGACAGCCAGTTGCGCTGCCGGATCCGGGGCGCCAGCAGCGACCCCGCGACCATCCCGCTGCCCCAGAACGACACCAGGAAGCCGTAGCCGAGACTGCCTCCGTGGAGGACCCGTGTCGCCAGGAAGACGTCCACCACGACCGCCAGGTTCAGCGCCGAGATCACCAGGGAGATTGGCACCAGGACAAGCCTGAGAGCGGAATCCCCAGCGAGGAGGCGCAGTCCCGCCCAAGCTGAATCCCCGGTCTGCCTGCCGGGGGCCGGCGGCCGCGGCCGCGGCCTGAGACGGCGCAGGAGGACGAAGCAAACAGCCGCCGAACAGCAGTCGATCAGCAGGGGCACTCGCGGGCCGCTCCGCGAGACCAGGAGGGCCCCGAGCAGCGGGCCGGCAGTGGCTCCAGCCCAGTGGGTCGCCTGAAATCCGGTCAAGGCGGAGGCGGAGGAGCGCTCGTCTGAGAAGAGGGCGCCCGCCAGGACATACAGGCCCGGGACGATGGCCGCCGCCGACCCCCCGAGAGCGACGCAAAGTGCGATGACAGGTCCCACTCCCGGCACGAGGGCCAGGCCCAGGTAGACGCCGGCCTGGATCACGGCGGCGCCACTGAGGATCAAAACGGTGTCCAGGCGGTCCAGAATCGTGCCAATTGAGGGGGCCAGAAGAATGGCGGGAATGGTGCTGCTCAGCCAGAGTGCGGCCACCGCCCATCCCGACCCTGTGGCATAGGTCAGCCGCAGCACCAGCGCGACCTCGGCGCAGGCGCCGGTGGCGGCCATCGCCAGGGAGATCATCAGAAGTCGCCGAAGCTCCGTCCGGGTGCGCGCTTCCACGGTTGTTTGAGTAGCGGACAAGAGAGGACTCCACCACAAGTGGGTTGCTGGCGGTCGCTGCCGCCCTTCTTGGGCGCGCAGCACGGCCGCAGAGCCGAAGGCTCCTCCGTCCGGGGGACGGATGGCTCGTGCTGTGTCGGAGCTGCTGCTACAAGGGGGCCGAATTATAGCTGCTGGTTGGGAGCAGCTTCAGCGGGGGCGCCTCAGGGCCCTTCGAGCCAGGGTCGCGCGGGTGGCGGGTGCCGCCGTCCTCACCAGCTCCATGGGCACCGGGGCGGGCCGCCCATCGCTCAGCCTGACCCACACCCACTCGGTGAAGATCTCCGCCAGAAGGCGGGAATCGGCTTCTCTCTCCACTGTCGTCCGGCGCTGACCTCTGGTGCCCTTGACGGCCTCCACCGTGACGGTGAGTATCAGGCGGTCGCCGTACCGCGCGGGGGCATGGTAATCAACCTCGTTGCGGCGGATGACCCAGGTCCCCCCGTGGGCTCTGGCCCAATCCACGCCGAAGCCGCTAGCCTCGGCGTGACGGGCTGCCATCTCCTCGGCGTAGTTGAGGTAGACCGCGTTGTTCACATGGCCATTGGCGTCGATCTCGTACTGGCGCACCGGCCAGCTGTCCTTGTAAACCAGAGGATCACTACCCACGATTCCATTATCAAAGAGGTGCTGCCACGATCACAGCGAGCGGTCGGCGAACACCCGGCCCTCAGTTCCGTACCCTGGTGCGGCGGTCCAGCATTCGGCAGCTGCCCGCAGCTCGTTGCTGAGGTTGTTGGAATGGCGGATCTGAGCCGGCGCGGGGGCTGGTGGGAGCGGTTGAGACCGGAGTGGCGCCCAACCAACGAGGTCGCCGATCGGCTGGGGGTGCTGGTTATAGCCTTCGGCGCGTTCAAATTCTCCAACTGGCTCTGGCTGGCGACCCGTGTGCCCGGGAAGGCGGCTCTGCTCGCCAATCTGCTCCTGCAGTACCTGGCGTTCGCCGTTTTCTTCCTGCTGATCGCGGTGGCCTTGAGACGTCCCCTGCCGGCCTGGCTCAGGAAGCTGAGACCGCGCCGACTGCTCTACATGAGCCCGCTGTTTGCGCTTCTGGCCCTCTTGGTGGTGGGTTCGGGCATCGGCGGCTCCATCGCCAAGGACCACCTGCTGATAGATGACGCCAACGCGATGGCCGTCTGTGGTGCGCGGGCCATCACCACCGGCCACGACCCCTACCGGGTCGATGAGATTCCCTGTCTCACCACCCTGCACCTCTCGCCCCAACTTGCGACCCCCTACAAGGTGGGGCCCTTCGCCGGCGTCACCACCTACCCGACCGCAGCCCAGATCGCAGCCGCCGCGGCGTCTCCAGACCACGGTGGGCATAGGCTCTTCTCCCCGTTGGGCAAGCCGCCTCTGGATCCGGCGGTCATGGTCCCGGTGGCAAGATCGTCGGCGCCGATCAGGGCCATGTGGACGCTTCTCCCAATCCTGATCTTGCTGGTGGCGGTGGCGCTGGCAGCGGGGCCACTCTGGCCGGCCGCGGGGGGGCTGCTGCTGCTGACCTACTTCCTCAACGGCTCAGCCGTGAACTTCGCGGCCAACGGCAACGGCGAGGCCTTCGCATACGTCCTGCTGGCGCTCACCGTGCTGTTGATCCGCCGGCCCGTGCTGTCGGCGGTCTGCCTTGGCCTGGCCCTCGGGAGCAACGAGCTGGCGTGGTTCTTCCTGCCCGGCTACGTGCTGCTGTGCGCGGACCTGGGAGCCTGGTGGAGGAGAGGGGCCGCGGTGGTGGCCACCGTGCTGGTGGTCACCGCCCCCTTCGTGGTGCGCTATCCGGATTCCATCACCGCCGTTTACAACACCCTGAGAGCCCACACGTTCCCACTTGGTTCAGGGCCATCCGAACTCATACTTGCGGGCTTTCTGACCGGGCCCTCCCGGATCTTCTGGCTCTTGGCGACCGGCCTCGCGATAGCGGTGATCTTTCTATGGGGTCTGGCGTCTTACCGCTGGCGGATGGGAGCCGCGGTTCTGGTGCTCGCGGGCTTCTGGCTCAGCTGGCGGAGCCTGGACGAATATCTGGCCCAGATCCCCCTGCTGGCGCTGGTGGCCATTCTGGTTCTCTTCCAGGGGCGAGGTGCGGCGGGCCAGGAACGCTCCGCCGAGCCGGCTCTTCCGGTGTCCCAGCCAGCCACGGGCGGTTAGCCCGGCTTCCGCCTCAGGAAGAGCGCTTCCCCAAAGCGTCCGCCACCAACTCCCGCGCCGGTGGTGCCGCTGGTGGTGGTGGCTGGCGGTACAGCGAAGAGGGCCACCAGTTCCAGCGACCGAGTATCACCACCAGAGATGGGACGACCAGGGTGCGGATCACGAAGGTGTCCATGAAGACGCCGGCCGCGATGCCGAACCCGATCTGCTCGATCTCGGTCCCGCCTCCCGAACCGCCGCCGGCAATCGCCAGGACGGCGAAGGTCCCACCGAGCACCAGCCCCGCCGTGCTGACGGTGGTGCCGGTCATGCCCACGGCGCGGCGGACCGCCTGCCGCAGCGGCATCGACTGCACCTCCTCGCGGATGCGGGTCATCACCAGGATGTTGTAATCCGAGCCCAGCGCCATCAGGAAGACGAACATCAGGAACGGCAGGAGGAAGTTGATGCCGTTCTGGCCCAGGAGGTGGACGAAGATCACCGCCACCAAGCCCAGCGCGGCCAGGTACGAGAGGACCACGCTGAAGACCAGGTACAGGGGCGCGACCAAGCTCCGCATCACCACCGCCAAGAGCAGGGCGATCAGGATTGCCACGACCGGAATGATGCGCAGCAGGTCGCTGTTGGAGAGGTGCTGCACATCGTAGGCAAACGGCAGCACACCGAAGATGCCGCTGTCGGTAGCTCCCACGCGCCTGCCCACCGCTGCAACCGTGCTGCGTATCGCCGGCACGGCGGCCAGGGCAGATGCGGAGTTGTCGTTGTTGTGGTAGAGCAGGGTGGAGAACTGCACCGTCTCCCCATCGGGGCTGATGAATGCGGAGAGGGTCCGGTAGGCGTTGTATTCCGAAGCCGGCACCGGGCTGCCGGGCGGCTCCAGCTCAGGCAGCAGGCTGGGGGCTCCCAGGGAGTTGTGCAGGCTGACAATTTCAGCGGGGCTGAGGTGGGAGGCTCCCAGCGCTCCGACCACGGATTTGAAGTCCCCGGATCGTTTCAGATCCTGCTCCGCCGCGGCCAGCACCTGGGGCTTGCTCCAGGCCGAGTAGGGCAGCCGGAAGAGCACGGCTGAGGACTGCACGTTGGACGCGGGGAAGTCCTTGGCCAGCACCGCTGCGCCGGCGGCCGAGTCGGTGCCGCTGGGGGCGGTGGTGTTGCCGAATCCCGCGGTGGTACTCGTCAAGTTGCCAAGCGCCAAACCTCCAAAGACAACCACCCCGGCGACAAGTATCCAGATCGGGCGGTTGACGACCCCGCCCGCGAGCTGGCCGTACAGACCGGTCCTGGGCCGGGCCTCCTGCCTGGTTCTGGTGGGCCAGAAGATTGCCCTGCCAAAGATCGCCAGAAGTGCCGGGAGCAGCGTCAATCCCGCGAGCAGCATGAGCCCTATCCCTATCGCCAGGGCTGGGCCGAGGCTCTGATACAGGCCGAACTGCGCCAGCAGCAGGCTCAGCAGGGCGGCGATGACCGTCAGGGCGGAGAACGTGATCGACTCTCCCACGGTGCTGACCGCAGTGATAACCGCCTCGTGGGGGGTGAGACCACGACGCAACTCCTCGCGCACTCGAAAGACCAAAAAGAGGCCGTAGTCGGTCCCGGCACCCAGGACCAGAACTATCAGGATCACCTGGGTTATCACCGACACCTGGACACCGATGTGGGTCGCCTCGGCCACGACCGGGCCTGAGAGGGCGAGCACCAGAGCGGCCGGGAGAAGCGTCACGAAGGGAGCCAGGAGGGCCCGGAATGCAACCAGCAGCAGGGCCAGGATGAAGATGACCGAGAAGAGCTGGGTCAGGTTCTGAGAATGCTTGGAGGACTGCTGGCTGTCGATGACGGTGGGCAGATCTCCCGTCAGATAATAGGTGAGCCCCGGGACACTGGCGGCGCCGAACCTGTCGCGGATCGACGCCACCAGTTGAGGTCCGTCCCCGCCGCCGAAGGCCGGCACCGCCGCCTCGATGAGCGCCTGCCGTGCGACTCCATTGGGGGAGGTGCCGAGATCCCGCACCACTTTGACCCTGGGCAGCTTGGCAATCTCCGCCTCGAATCGGGTGATGGCGGCCTGCTGCACTGCGGTCAGGGGACCCTGGGCGCTGACCGCGACCAGGGTGGCGGCCGCCAGGGACGAGTTTTGAAAGGGGCTCGCCAGTTGGGCGGCCTTCATGCTCGGGGCACTGCTGGGCAGGAAGGCGGAGTTGTTGTCCTTGCTCACCGATGCCAGGGTTGGCAGGGCATGGACCAGAATCACGGTCAGAACTATCCAGGCCACCACCACGGCAAATCGGAAGCGGACGGCGAAACGCCCCAGGCTCGCGAAGAACGATCTCAAGTCGGCTGCCCCCCGTCTGTGGTGTGATCCATCCGTGCCTGCCCTGGGGAGGACTCCGACGCCACCAGCAGGCGCAGCGTCGCGACCAGTTCCGAGAGCTGGGATTCCCCAAGTGGGTCGAGCAGCTCGGCCACACCGGCTCGCACCAGGGTGCGGACCTCCTGGGCCAGCGAGCGAGCCCTCGGGGTCAGCTCGATCACCACGGCCCTCCGGTCGTTGGGATCGCTGCGCCGCTGCACCCAGTCATGGTTTACCAGGCGGTCCACCAGCTCGGTTGCGCTGCTGGGACTGATCGATAGCCTCCGGGCCAGTTCCCTCATGGCGATCTGACCATCCTGAAGCACGGCCATGATCACCACTCGCTGGTTGGGAGTGACGCTGGAGACGGCCGCCGCCAACTCTGCCGGGGCGTGCTGCAATCGGGCGGCGACAGACGCCTTCAACCGCAGGCGCAACTCCCACTGGAGCGTGCTGAACTCGTCGACCAGCGCCGCTCTACGGTGAGCCCCGTGGTGCGGCCTGGTATCGCCGAGATTCGGGATCCGAACCATAAGAATGCATAGTAGTCACAAAGCCGAACCTATCGCGGCTTTGAGTTGCCCCATCGAGCGGGCTTCCCTCACAAGGGATCATGCGGCGGCTATACTCGGCGCGGGAGATGACTCCCAGGTTAGGGGTGCGCCGACAGGGCGCTGAGAGGCACGTGCCAACCCTGAAGACCGGATCTGGTTAGTACCAGCGTCGGGAAGCCTTGCCCTGTCGGCCCAGACCACCGAATCGGTGCAGGGAGGCAGTGATGGCTGAGGCGATCGAGGCGGGTGCCGCATTGGCGGCCGGTCACGACATCCCGGAGAGCGACGACGAGTTTCTCAAGGTGGAACTGCGGGGGTTGGAGCCCGTCCCCGGTGGGCGTCGGCACGGCCGGCCGAGGGAGCTCTTCTTCATCTGGGCGGGAGCTCTGTCCGACTTCTTTTCGCTGTTCGCGGGGGCGCTGCTGATATCAGCCGCCGGCCTGGGGTTCTGGGACGCCGCCCTGGTCCTGATCCTCGGAGCGGCGGCGGGCGGGGCGCTCCTCGGTCTGCTCTCCCTGACCGGGGTCAGGACCGGGGCGCCGCAGATCGTCCAGTCCAGAATGGTCTTCGGGCGCCGGGGCGCAACCGTGGGCGGATTCCTCACCATGACGATCGCCATCGGATGGTTCGCCTACGACTGCGCGATCGCGGTCACCACCACCAAGGCCCTTCCGGTCTTCAGTGGCACCCCGGATTGGGTGCCGGGCCTGCTTCTCCTCGCCATTGCCCTGGTGTCGTTCCTGGTCGCGGTGTATGGGCACCGCACGATCTCGGTCTTTCAGCACATCCAGGTTCCCGCCTTCCTCATCGTCTGCGGCGCTCTCGCTCTCTTCACCTTTCCCCACTGGAACCTTCTGCTGCAGAGCCACCTGGCATTCGGGCCGCATCTGGCGGCGATGGCCTTGGGCTTCACCCTCACCTTTGCCCTGGTCGTCTCCTGGGTGACCTATGCCGCCGATTACTCCAGATACCTGCCCACCGACTCTCGTCCGGCCAGGGTCGCGTGGGCCAGCGGGGGCGGGAGCGTTGCCAGCCTGGTTGCATGCGGCCTGCTGGGGGCCGCCATTCAAACCATCTCGCCCGGGAGGCTGCTTCCCAATCTGATCGTGGCCTCGGTGCCGGTCGCGTTCGCCTACTGCTTTGCGGGCTTCATAATCCTGGCCGAGCTCAGCTCCAACTACCTAAATGTGTACTCCGCCGCCCTTTGCGCGCTCGCGATCGGGATCCGCATGCGCCGCTGGATGGCGGCGACGGTGGTGGGCGTCCTGGGTGGGCTCATCGCCGCCCTGGTCCTGTTCGCTGGCAGCGGGTTTCAGGGCAACTACGTCAACTTTCTCACCATCACCTATGTCTGGTTCCCCGCCTGGGCCATGGTGGTGATCTTGGACGGCTACCTGGGTATCCGTCGAGCCGAGCCCGACCAGCTGGTGAACCCGCACGGCTACTGGTTTTCCAGGGGTGTGCGCTGGCCGATGATGGCCGCCTTCCTGATCGGGACCCTGGCCACCGTGGCATTTTTCAACGAACCGCCGCCGCCGGGCGAGTGGGGCTTCGTGTCCCCCCTGGCGCATTGGCTCTTCCTCGGGCAGCCGGCGGACATCAGCGGCTTCGTCGGGGTCGCCGTCACCACCCTCGCCTATTTTGCCTTCCACAGCCTGGAAAGACGCGGACGAACGGTGAACGTCGCGGGAGCCCTCTCTCGATGATCCCCGGCGGAGAGGGACCCAGGCGGACCATCGCCGCCACGGTGGCCACGACCGACAGCGGCGGCGGTGCGGGCATCCAGGCTGATCTGAAGACGTTCGCCGCCCTGCGCGTCTTCGGGGTGAGCGTAGCCGTCGCCCTGACCGCCCAGAACACGGTCGGGGTGCTCGCGGTCCACGGCCTTCCCGTCGACTTTGTGGTGGCCCAGTTCGAGGCCATTGACCAGGACCTTCGGCCCCAGGCCGTCAAGACCGGGATGCTATTCACCGCGGCCCATATCGAGACCGTCGCCGCCAGGCTCAGGGATCTGAGCTGGGGACCGCTCGTGGTCGATCCGGTGATGATCGCCAAGAGCGGCGCCGTGCTGTTGGAGAAGGACGCGATCTCGGTGATGCGCTCCCGTCTCATCCCCATGGCGGCGGTGGTGACCCCCAACTGGCCGGAGGCGGAGGCGCTCACTGGCATCGCCGTCGACTCCGAGAGGACGGCCGAGGCCGCGGGGCGAGCTATCCGCGAAATGGGCGCCGCCATGGTGGTCGTCAAGGGTGGGCACGCCCCGGGCGCCCCCAGTGACCTGGTCGTCTCGCAGGGCGGCGTCACCACCCTGGAGGGCACGAGGATTCAATCCCGGCACACCCACGGCACCGGGTGCACCTTCTCAGCTGCCATCACGGCCCGGCTGGCGCTCGGCAGCCCACCCCTGGAAGCGGTGACGGCGGCGAAGGCCTACGTCACAGCCGCCATCCGCCATGCTCCCGGTCTGGGGTCCGGGCACGGCCCCCTGGAGCATTTTCCCCCCGCAGAGGAGTTGCCGACCTCCGTCTTCTGAGAGCCCAGTCCACCCTATTTGGCTTCACTGGGGATGGGTCTCAGCTGAGCGGACTAAACTCACACTAGGAATCACCAATCTGGAGGAGCCGCAATGGGTTTCTTGCGTAAGCAGCGGCCGATGGACAGGCTGGGGTCGACGGCTTCGGATGCCGCGGGAGCGGTGGTTGAGGTGCTCGGCACAGGAGTCAAATCTGCTGGCGGGGCCGTGGCCCCAATGGTGGCGGCGGCCTCTCACCAGGTTCCGGAGTTTGCGGGCCGGATAGCCGCTCAGATGCAACCCGTCGCCGACTCGGCGCAACGGCGTGCGGCGGAGGCGGTCGATCAGGCCCGTGAGCGCTCCTCGGACCTTGCCGAGAAGGTGGTGCAGGCGGCATATGAGGCGAGCAAGTCGTTGCCCCCAGACACCCGGCGCAAGGTGCAGAGCTCGCTCGCGAAGACCGGGATCAAGCCCGCCAAGCCGAAGCGGAGAGGGCCGTCCAAGAAGTGGCTGGCGGCGGGCATCCTCGCCAGCGCAGGGGTGGCCTTCCTCTTCTCCGGGACGGTCCAGGACAAGGTCTATGACCTGGTGGACCGCCTGCGTGGCGAGGATCTGGACACCCCGCTTGGTGGATATGAGAAGCCCCCCGCTCCCGCGACCAACGGAAGCCAACCCTCTGCTCCACAGCCTGAGGATCAGTCCAACTCCTGAGCCCAAGACCAGTCGTCTGAGCCGTGGCGTCCCTCTCCACCGCTCGGGTCTGGCTGCGTCGGCCCAGTTCAGCCACGGTCGGGGCCGGCACCGGCTGGGGAGAACTTCTGCTGATCCTGGCAGGGGCGGCGGCGGTGCTCCTGCTGCCCCGTGTGTTCGGGGATCCCCAGGGGGTCGATCCTGACGGTTGGCGCCTGACAGCCTACTTCGCCGCGCTGACGGCCGCCACCGGCGGCGTCAGGGCCCTGCGCTCCTCGCTGCCGCTCTCGTTCGCCTTCCTCAGCCTGGCCTTTCCCTTTTCCACATGGCTCTGGTTGCTCGGCTACGCCGGACCCGCTCCCGGAGTCGTCGGCGGCCCGAACAGCCTGGCACGCAACGCCTTTGCGGGTTCGGCCGAGCTGGTCTTGGTATTGCTGATGGCGGTTGCCTTTCGCTACCTCACCCCCGCGCCCAGACCCCGGCTGCGGATTCTTGTGAGGCCGACCATTCTGATGCTGGCCTTCGGGGTCGGCGGAACCCTGCTTTTCCTGATCGTGGGTTTCGCCCTGCCCGCCTCCCTGCTGGGCCGAGAGGGAGTTCCCCTGTTTGCGCTGGGGGGCTCCGCGGCGGTGGCCCTCGGGGTGGCGAACGCCACCAGCGCCATCGCCCAGGAGGTTCAGTTCCGGGGAATACTGATGGCGGCGCTTGAGCGGCAGCAGAGCCAGGGGATGGCGGTTCTGGTGCAGGGCGTTATCTTCGGCCTATCGCATCTCGCGATCCAGTACGAGGGCCCCGCGGCGAGCTTCATCCCCATCGTCATCGCGCTGGGCTGGATCTGGGGCTGGATGACAGTGCGCAGCAAGAGCCTGCTCCCCGCGATGCTGGTGCACATCGTTGCCGACTTCTACGTTCTGGCGGTCGTGGTCAGCGGACTCTACGGTGGCTGACCGCCATAGGTTCCCGCTCCGGTGGGCCCTCCTCGCATTGCTGATCTGGCCCGCCCTGACCCTCCTCGCTCCGCCCCCGGTGATGGCCGCGTCCTCCTGGTGGGTCAGGGCCCCCGGGCCCCGTCGGTCCCTCTCCTATGTGGCTTCCAACTCCGGATCCGCGACCCTGGCCATATCCGGTGGCAGAAGCTACTGGTTGGACGTTGATCGGGGCTCGCTGTCAGCTACCGGGGACCCCGGAGCAGCCGTGTTCGTCGCCGCCTCCAAGACCAGTGGGTGGATTCTCAATCGAGATGGCAGCCTCTACGCCTCGCGGCCGGGTCGGCCCGCTCACCTGCTGCAGACCCTGCCGGGGAGGCCGCTCGGACTGGTCGTGTCGCCGCCACCCCATCCCACGCTGGTGGCGCTCACCGCTGAGGGCATCTATCTGGGGCCGGCTGGGGATCGGCTGTCGCCGCCCGGCGACCCTCCGGTCGGCACCGGGTTCCTCGCTCTCGCCGGCCCGGTCGAGCGCGGCCAGCCGTTCCTGGTGGCGACCACCCGCGGCATCTACCTGGTGGGATCAGATGGGCGCCTCGTCCTCTCCCCCAATTCGCCTCGACTCGGGGCCGGCGCCACCCTGACCGAGATGGGAGACGGAATCCTCCTCGCGGGGGACGACCGCGGAACCATCTACGCGCTGTACTCGACAGGCTGGACCCCCATCTTTCAGATCCTTCCCCAAGGGGGGCTCGAGGGGGTGCCGAACCTGACGGCGATCGTGGGAGTGGGGCCGGATGCGGCGTACGTGGCCACTTTGGGCTTCGGCACCCTGCTCACTCCCGACGGGGGGTACACCTGGTACCGGGCCGCCCCCAGTGCCGACGTGGTGGCCCTGGCGGCGCTCGGCCCCATCTACTCGAGCAAACCGAGCGGCCTGGTGCTGGCGGCCACTACCAGCGGGGTCTTCGTGCACCACCTCCAGACCCTGCCCGCTCCACCGGCGTACTCGGGGGCCACGCAGACCGCCCAGTTGCTGGGCACAGCCGCCGTGACCGTGGTTGCGGCGATGCTCGTCATTGGAGGCCTCTGGGCCATCAGGCGCCGCCGCCGGCGGCGGCTCTTCGTATGATCTGCAGCACGGACTGAGTGTGCTCCACCGCGAGAGTTCGAACCAAGGAGGGCGCATGTGAAAGCGGTCGTGATGGCGGGCGGTGAGGGAAGTCGCCTGCGACCTCTGACCAGCCGCCGCCCCAAGCCCCTGGTGCCGGTGGTGGGGCGTCCATGCCTCGAGCACGTACTGCGACTTCTGCGCCGGCATGGGATCACCGAGGTGGTGATCACCCTGCAGTACCTGGGGGCCTCCATCCGCAACTACTTCGGCGATGGCCAGGAGTTGGGCATGCAGCTCGAATACGCCGTTGAGGACCGCCCCCTCGGAACCGCCGGGAGCGTGAAGAACGCGGCTGCGATGCTGGACGAGACCTTCCTTGTGATCAGCGGAGATGCCCTCACCGACATCGACCTGAGCCAGACTCTTGCGTTTCACAAAGACCGCAGATCGCAGGCCACCATCGTGCTCTCCAAGGTTGCCAATCCTCTGGAGTACGGAGTCGTTGTCACCGGCGCCGATGGTCGCATCGACCGGTTCCTGGAGAAGCCGTCATGGGGGGAGGTGTTCAGCGACCAGGTGAACACCGGAATCTACGTCATCGAGCCCGAGGTCCTCGACTACATTCCGCAGGACAAGCCCTGCGACTGGTCCCAGGACGTCTTCCCGGAGATGCTGAGCCGTGGGGACTCGCTCTGGGCAGTGGTCGGCCGCGGTTACTGGTGCGACATCGGCAGCATCCCCAGCTACCTTCAAGCCAATTGGGACGCTCTGGAGGGTCGCGTTCAGTGTGAGATAGCCGGCCACCGGATCGGCGACGCTCAGTGGGTGAGCGACGGGGCCGAGATCGCCGCCTCCGCCCAGATCGTGGGTCCGGCGTTCATCGGGCGCGACTGTCTGGTCGGCGAGGATGTCTTCCTCAACGGACCGGTCGTTCTGGACCGGTTCGCACGGGTCGATCAGGGGGCCAAGCTCAGCAACTCGGTCATCTGGCCCCAGGTCTATGTGGGTGAGCGCAGCCGTCTGCGCCAGACAGTGGTCTGCGGCGGCGCGACCATCAAGCCTGAGGTCCTTCTCGACGACGGAAGCGTGATCGGTGACGATTGCACCATCGGGGCAGGATCCGTAGTCGAGCAGGGGGTCAGGATCTGGCCAGGCAAGGAGATCGAGCCCGGTTCTCTGGTCCACGAGTCGGTGATCTGGGCGGGCACGTGGCGATCTGGCCTGTTTGGCTCCGCCGGGCTGACCGGGCTCATCAACGTCCAGCTCACGCCAGAATGGTGCGCCAGGCTCGGAGCGGCTTGGGCGGCCACCAATCCCAGGGGCGCCCAACTCGCCATATGTCGAGATCGCAGCCCCGGGTCCCGAATGATCAAGCGGGCCATGATCTCGGGCATGCTGTCAGCCGGCGCCAGGGTGCTGGACCTCAGCGAGCTCCCGGTCCCGATCACCTGCCACTTCACCAGGGATTCCCAGGCCGCTGGGGCGGTTCACATAACGGCCTCACCGCTGGACAGCAGGTCCGCCGACATCGAGGTGCTCGACGAGCTGGGCATGGCTCTGGATCGGCGGCAGGAGCGCAAGCTGGAGAACACCTTCTTCCGTGAGGACTTTCGTCGCGTGGTGCCCAGGGAGATCCAGGAGATAGGCTATCCGGAGGGAGTCCTGGCAGCCTACGTCAAGGACGTACTGAGCGGTCTGGAACTTGAGGAGGTTCACAGGGGCCATCCTCGAGTGCTGGTCGACTTTGGCTTCGGAAGCTCCTCGGTGGTGCTTCCCCATCTTCTCCATGAAGCCCAGATTCAGACGGTCTCTCTGCGGTCTGGTTTTGAGGAGGAGTCCTACGCCTCCCCGGTCCCGCGGGACCCCGACGAGGAGCTGCAGCAGGCGGCCAGCATCACCAAGACGGTCTCTGCCAACGTGGGGGCACGGGTGGACCCTCCGGGACAGAGGCTCTACCTGATCGACGACCAAGGAGAGATCTTCTCCCATCAGGATGCCATCTGCCTGATGGCCAAGCTGGTTCTCGCTGCCCACCCGGGGGCCACCGTCGTGGCCCCCGTTTCGGCCTGCTGGCTTTTGGACGAGGTGGTCGCGGCGGGCTCCGGCAAGCTGATCCGGTGCCGGGCCGACATCGCCTCGGTGGTACGAGCGTCCGCTCGTACCAGAGCCGTGCTGGGAGCAGATGGTCTGGGCGGTTTTGTCTGGCCCGACCATCTGGCGGCCTACGACGCTATCTTCACCCTCCTGGCCGCGGTCCAGCTCACCGTCTCCGCAGGGGCATCCCTCTCCCAGCTCCGCCGCGAGCTGCCCATGGGTGTCCACAGGGAAACCAGCGTCCCCTGTCCGTGGGACGTCAAGGGTGAGGTGATGCGTCGCCTTGTGGAGGAGTATCAGGGGCAGCGGGTGGACCTCACCGACGGTCTCAAGGTGCTCTTCGACAGGGGCTACGCGCTGGTGCTTCCTGACGCGGACACTCCCCACTATCGGGTCGTCGTGTCGGGAGCGGATTCCTCAGAGGTGGACCAGCAGCTGCACCGATTCAGCGAGTTGGTTCAGGGAACGGTCCAGAGCGCGCTTCAGTGATCTCAGGCCCGCCTGTACGGCGGTCACACCCGTCCCGGCGGAGGGCTCGGCGGCTCTCGTGACCACTGCCACCCCCGTTCCCGAGGAGCGCCGTTCGGGCGGTACCGGGTGGCTGCGGGCGGCCGTGCTCGGCGCCGACGACGGGATCGTGTCGACGGCTAGCCTGATGCTGGGGGTGGCCACGGCCAACGCCGATGCACATCAGGTGCTGGCGGCGGGCATCGCCGGGATGGTGGCCGGGGCCATGTCGATGGCGGCGGGAGAATATGTGTCGGTCTCCACTCAGCGGGACGCCGAGCGGGCGGATCTGCAACGGGAACGCATCGAACTTCGTGAGGACCCCAAGGGTGAACTGGAGGAGCTCGCCCAGATCTACGTCGGTCGCGGCGTGGAAGTGGAGCTGGCGCGCAGCGTCGCCGCTCAACTCATGCAGCACGACCCGCTCGGTGCCCACGCCCGAGACGAGCTCGGGATAACCGAGCAGGGACGTGCCCGGCCGGTTCAAGCGGCCCTCTCATCAGCGGGCGCCTTTGCGAGCGGTGCCATTCTCCCCATTCTGGGTGCGCTCGTGGTCCCGGTGGGAGCAAGGGCCTTGACCCTTGCGGCCGTCGCCCTGGTGGCACTGGGAATCCTGGGATCTTTAGGAGCCCTGGCCGGCGGGGCGAACTGGCGGCGGGGGGCGTTACGAGTTCTTGTCGGCGGCGCAGCCGCCATGCTGGTGACGGCTGGGATCGGCCACCTGGTCGGAGCCGCCAATCTATGAGGCCGACTCCTTGCTACCGGTCTCGGGCGCTCAGTCCACCCCGAGGTCGTAGGCGGCGGAGATCTCGTCCGAGTTGTACCGGCGCATTGCGAGGTGGGTCCTGGTGGTAAGGATTCCCTCGATCTTGCAGAGATGACCCTGCACCAGCTCAGCCAGAGCCTCCATGTCGGTCAGCTGGACCTTGGCGATAAAGTCGATGTCGCCGGTAGTGGTGTAGGTCTCAACCACTCCCGGGCAGGCCGCGAGCTTGGGGCCCACGCTGCTCAGGGACTCTCTATCCGCGTTGACGAGCAGGAAGGCGGTGATCATCGGGGCTGCTCCTTGGCCAGTGGGTGGAGGTAACTGCAGCACCAGGGTACCGCGATATACTCGGCGCACCGGGCGGGAGTAGCTCAGTTGGCAGAGCGTCTGCTTCCCAAGCAGAAGGTCGCCGGTTCGAACCCGGTCTCCCGCTCCACAGCGATCTTTCGAGTTCAATAACAGCATCTGCTAGTGCTGTTAAGGCAGCATAGAGCAGCCTGAAATAGATTCAAAATCTAACACGCGCAGACGCTGATAAACAGGTTGTTTCTGTAACGAGCCACTATTATCTAATTCAGGGAACAGAAGTCACTGGGGAGTCGGGAAGCGATGCCAGTCACACTCAAGACGGCTGCCCCGGAGGCCAGTTCGGTACCGGACCTGGTCGACGACTACCTGAACTCCTGCAGGGCCCGAGGACTCTCGGTGCGAACCCTGGAGAATGCCTATGGGTTCGCTCTCAACAGGATTTTTCTTCCCTGGTGCCGCAGGGAGGGGGTCGCCACCACCGACGATCTGTCTCAGGCCACGCTTGATCGATTCACCACCGACCTCCTGAGCCGCCAGAGCGAGCGAGGCAAGCCCCTTTCCAAGGCGAGCGTCCACAGTTACGTGCGCCCGGTGCGGCAGCTGCTGGCTTGGGCGGAGGCTCGCGGAGAGCCAGTAGGGGGGCGGCCACAGCTGCCAAAGCAGCCAAGACGAGAGAGGGAGGTGCTCAGTCGGGCCGAGATCGACCGCCTCGAGGACAGCGCGCGGATCGAACGAGACAAGGTCATCGTCCGGCTCTTCGCCGACTGCGGCCTGCGGCTGGCGGAGCTGACTGGGCTCAGCATGGAGGACATCAGGCGAGGGGGCAACCGGACCTACCTGCGGGTTCGGGGCAAGGGTGACCGCGAGCGGCTGGTGCCGATGCTTCCCGATCTGGCGCGGCGGGTGGAGCGCTTGAGCCGACACCGGCCGGCCGACGCCGCCGGAGGTCGAATCTTCTACTCGAGCCGACGGCTGCACGGTGAAACCTACGAGCCCCTAACGGAGTCCGGAGTGGCCCAGATGGTGGGACTGCTGGGTAAACAAGCGCAACTGGGCAAGCCGGTCCACCCGCACCTGCTCCGGCACTCGTGGATTACGGAGATGCTGAGGAGGGGAATGAACCCGATTCAGCTGGCGGCGATAGCAGGGGCATCGGAGAAGGTGATCGCCGAGCACTACGCTCATCTCAGCCACGACGACGCCTACGATGCCATGGCTCGAGCCCTTGTCAGTGGTCGTTGAGTGGGAGCGCTCGTCCCGTTCGGGCTACTGGTCTGAAGGTGTTAGGGGTCGAACCACCGACATAGGGTTGTTCAGTCCTGGCAGGTTGTGTCCAGCACCGTCCGCCCGCGTCCGTTTTGATCTCAAGGGACTCGCCGACTGTGGTGCGATTGTCCGGGCATGTCCGCCTCCGTCCGCGCCGGTTGTTGTCAGGCTCGATCATCGCGCCGGGGAGGGTCAGCCCCGTGCCAAACCTGGCCAGGACCGTGGGATCCTTCGCGGATCATCGGGTCTGCTCCGCGACTCGGCAACTCGCCAGCATTCCGCGGTGTCCCAAGTCCGAGGTCAGGCAAGGTATGAAAGAGCCGGTGGCCGAATCCATAGCCTCGCCTGGCCTCAAGGTAGCGCTACACAGTCGCTCTTGTCACCGTCCATTTCGGGTCAGGTTCGGCGGAACTCACCCGCGGGTCAGCTACTTGTGCGGCCGCAGCGCCCTATCCGCCGTTATCCTGGGCTCCGATGCCCCGGATCCTAGAGGAGTTTCGCCAAGTCGACCTGCACAAGCTTCTGGCGGAACTGGCGCACCCGATCATAAGTGTCTTCTACGGGACCGTGATCAGCATGCGTTGGCGTGAGCACGGGCTGCCCCACTTCCACGCGGCCTACGGAGACGCCGAGGTCTCGATCGGCATCAACCCGCTCGCTGTGCTCCGGAGCACGCTGATGCCACGGCAGCTGGGACTGGTGATGGAGTGGGCCGCCCAACACCAGGACGAACTGTCCGCCAATTGGGACAGAGCCCAGGAGCGCGGGCCGCTGGCTCCGATCGCGCCACTGCCGTAGGATCGTAAGAATGGAAGCTCCTTACCCTCCCCTGATCTCGGTGGAGCCGGTAGCGCCCTACACTTTGAGACTGCGCTTTGCTGACGGCGTCGAGGGGGCCGTGGACCTGTTCGCAGATCTGTGGGGCGAGCTCTTCGAGCCCCTCCATGACCCCAAGTACTTTGCCCAGGTGCGGATCGACCAAGACGGGGCTCCGGCGTGGCCAAACGGGCTCGATCTAGCTCCCGATGCGCTCTATGAGGACCTTGTCGCCCTCGTGAAACCCTGAGGCGGCCGGTCCCCGTCGGTACACGCAAATGCCAGGGGCATTGACCGTAGCTGGGGTGATCCAGGGCTGACCCGCTTACAACGAGCCACGCGTGGCAATTGGTCATATGCCACGGTCCGGTGCCCCGGGGCCAGCAACAATCCGTCAGGGGATCACGGGGTTGTGGCTGGCCCCGGCAGCTCCACGCGCTCGGTCAGGGTGCCGTCGGATGGTCCGGAACGGTGCTGTGGACGCTATGCGATGATGCGGTCCGTGAGCAGCGCTCCTGGGGACGTCCGTTCCATTCTGGGCGTCGCGATCGACGATTTGCTCCGTATGGTGGGATCCCTGAGCGACGCTGAGCTGATCCGACCGACGGGATGCGAGGGATGGCGGGTCGCCGACCTTGTCGTCCACCTCCGAATGGGTGCCGAAGCGCTGCTTGCCGGGCTCGTCTGTCCCTCTGAGAAACCATCGGATCGTGACCTCGTCTCCTACTGGCGGGACTGGCCAGTGGCTGACCGCCCAGGCTTCGCCGACGTTCGTACAACGTGGGCGATGGCTGCCGCCTATAGCCACGGCGAGTCGCTCATCGCCCACTTCGCCGATGTTGTCGCCGCCGTGGCGCGGGCTGCTCGGGGGGCCCCGTCGGGCCGGTTCGCCTTCCAGGGCCACGTGCTCGAAGCGGAGGATCTGCTCGGCACGTGGGTGGTCGAATTCACCATGCACCATCTCGACCTGCTGGTGGGGCTGCCCAATCGTCCCGATCCGAGCTCAGGGGCGCTTGAGTTCACCGCGTGGACCCTCGATCAGTTCCTCGGCGCTCCCCGACCCGGGTGGTGGGACATTCCGACGTACGTCCGCAAGGGTACTGGCCGCCTGCCGCTGAGCGATACTCATCGCAGCCGCCTCGGCGCCACCGAGGAACGGTACCCAGCCTTCGGATAGCGCGGGAGTACTAGCCCGGTCCCGTCGGTGGTTCTGCACCGGGACCGCTTTATTGGCCTGCTCTGGGTGTCGTGCGTTCCGCGACACACAACACCGAGCGAGCGCCAAGCATTGGCGCAGAGTAGGCCAGGCGCTGCGAGGCCGCCAGGGCCCGGCTCGTCGTCCCCAGCAACCCGGTGCAGCACCCGAGAAGCGCACCGTCCTTGTCGGGACTTCACCGCCCACTGGCTTGGCCGCGGTTCAGGCAAAGTGGGTTCGCACCAGAGAGGGTGTAGCAGTCGTGCTTCCAGTCCTTGACTATGAGCGACCGGCGCCGCTGTACCAGCCGCTGGCTGACGTCCTTCTCAGGGACACCGCGGATGGGAGGCTGCCGGCTGGCTTGGCCTTCCCCTCCGAGGGCGAGCTCGTGGGCCTACTATCAGGTCACCGGGACGACGGTCCCGAGCGCCATCGGTGCCCTCAATCAGGAGGCGAGGGCGGTGTCCGAGCACGGGTCCGGCAGATGCGGCCAGGGGTAGCGCCGACGTCCGCCAGCGTCCGCCCGGAACTCAGTAGCGTCCACCGTTGGCCGCCTCTGACCGCCGCCAGCCGTCGGCGTTGTGGTCAAAATTGTGGTCAGCGCCCCGTTCCTGGAGCGGCTGGGCCCCGCGAGCGGCGGGGCCCCGTCCCCATGGGCGCTGCCTTGTGGGCCTGGGCAGGGGGCGACGCGGTGCTCTCTGGGTCGACTTGGACTCCTGCCCTCATCTACTGGTGGGAGGCATGACCGGCCAGGGCAAGAGCGTGTTCCTACGCCAGGCCCTGACGCTTCCTCTGCTGCGACCATCCTCCGGAGCGGCTGCGGCTGGCACTCATCGACCTCAAGGGAGGCGTTGAGCTCGCGTATTTCGGTCTGCTGCCGCACGCCCTCTACCCGGTCGCCGACACCGTGGCGGCAGCCGCGGAGACTCTGAGTCGCGTCCGGGAGGAACTCGACCGGCGGCTCTCTGAGGTCAGGCGCGCTGTGGAGGCGGGGGACTCAGCTGCCCCTGCCAGTTGGCCCCAGATTCTGGTCGTGGTGGACGAGGTGGCGGAACTGACGGTCCGCGATCTTGGCGACGACCGGGCCGCCCGTGCCGCCCAACAGGCGGCCACCGGGCGGCTCTGTGAGATCGCCAGGCTCGGGAGATCGGTGGACATCCACCTCGTCTGCTGCACCCAGAGACCGGATGCCGAGGCGGTGCCGGGGCAGCTGAAGGCCAACCTCGACGGCACGGTCGCCTTCCGGGTCAGAGCTGCCGTCAACAGCTTCATCCTGCTCGACAGCGACAGAGCATCTCTGGGGAACGCTGATCTCGCCCGGGCTGCACGAGTAAGTGCCCCGACCGTGACCGCAGCGCTGTCCGGAAGGCCGGTGGCTCCCCGGACACTCATGAGAATCGCAGTCGCGCTGGCCGATACGCCACCCGTCGCTGGAGTTGATGACATCCTGCCAAAGTAGCCGCAGGCGCCTATGCTTCTGCCAGGGCTGTGCGGTCGCACTATGCTCTCATGGTGCCGGAGATAGAGGCGGTGACTGCAAGCCTGCGGCCGGACCTCGAGGCGGAAGCTCGTGCGGCCTTCCATTCGGTCTGGCCAGAGTTCATCTTCCACGACCCGGTGTCACGGGAGCACATCGGTCGTGTCGGAGACTACTTCAAGGAGTACGACGTGCTCCTGCTCGACCAGGGGGCGGTCGTGGCCGGAGGTTGGGGAGTTGCTCTGGCGTGGGACGGGACCATCGCCGGTCTCCCTGCGGGATATGACGGAGCCTTGGTGGCTGCGGTCGGTGGCCACGAGCGGGAGGTCGAGCCCGACACTCTGATCGTGATGGCCGCTGCCGTCCGGGCCGATCGACATGGTCGTGGGCTGGCCGGACAGATCCTGACCACTCTCCGAGAGCGGGCCACCTCCGCCAGCCTCCGGTCCATGCTCGCCCCCGTGCGCCCGACGCTGAAGTCACGATACCCCTTGACTTCGATGGACGAGTTCGCACGCTGGGTCCGTAGCGACGGGCAACACCTTGATCCCTGGGTCCGCACGCACCAGCGTCTCGGTGCGAAGGTGCTCGCCCCGGCCCCGCGCTCCATGGTCATCAGCGGTACGGTGGCCGAGTGGGAGAGCTGGGCGGGGATGGCATTTCCAGCAACCGGCCAGTACGTGGTCCCGGGGGCGCTGGACCTGGTCGAGATCGATCGAGGCTCTGATCGCGGAACCTACGCCGAAACCAACCTCTGGATGCAGCATCGCTGAAAAGGTGGCTTGAGGAACTAGCGGGCCGAGCCTGCCCTCTTGGACGACCTGCAGCGGAGTCACTGCTGGGCATCTGCGCATAACGATGCTAAGATGCTGATATGCCCAAGACTCGCACAACTCTCACGATCGACGAGGACGTGCTGCGTGCGGTGAGGGTGCGCGCGGCCCGTACCGGGCAGGGCGACAGCGCGGTGATCGAGGCGGCAATCCGGCGTGACCTTGGCCTGGACCTCCTCGACCGGCTGTGGGCGCGCAACAACCTCCAGGAGGGCGAGGCGATGGAACTGGCCGTCGAGGCTCAACACCAAACTCGGCGCGCCAAGCGCTGAGCCGTGCGGGCGATCCTCGACCCCAACGTCATCATCTCGGGCCTGCTTGCACCGGACGGGTCGCCGGCGAAGGTCTTGCGCGCCGGTTTGGACGGTGCCTATGACCTGGTCGCCTCTCCGCTTCTGCTGTCCGAGCTGGAGCGAGCTCTTGCCTACCCCAAGATCCGTCGCCGTATTCCCGCCGGGGACGCAACAGCGGTGGTCAGATTGGTCGAGCGCCAAGCTCGGATGGTCGATGACCCGACCGAGCCGCCGTTGGTTCGGTCGCCCGACCCGGGTGACGACTACCTAATCGCCCTGGCGGTGGCAGCCCGCGCCGTGCTCGTTTCGGGCGACCGCCATCTTCTTGGGCTCGATCAGACCTTGCCGATCCACTCCCCGGCCGCCTTCCTAGCGCTGCTCGAAGACAGGTCTTGATCAGGCCATAGGGCATTGCTGGACAGGTCTCTCTTCTTAGAGCGCGCGCGGATAGGCGGGTGGGAGCGAGGGTCGGGAGGGGTGAGGATCAAGGCTATTGATACCGGGCTGGCTGGTGGCTGGAGTGGACTTTGGCCCTGGCAGGGGGAGGA
>Ga0080006_1142577_pt1 | contig 114156 bp, 90 predicted proteins | sample RS3BMetagenome_FD_69209 | JGI IMG/M metagenome (GOLD analysis project Ga0080006, IMG submission 69209) | Ferric oxide microbial mat and aquatic microbial communities from Rainbow Spring, Yellowstone National Park, USA - RS3B (SPADES... ...
CCCCGTATCGGCGGAGCCGAGTTCCCCGGCGACGGTCGAGAAGCGCACCAGCACCGGGGTGCGTTTGCCGACCGTGTTGAGGAAAGCGGCGCGTGTCCACTGGCGCACATCAGCGGTGACCTCGAAATAGCCGAACGCGCCGCTGCCTTTGGCATGTACGACGCGCTCCGGCACCCGTTCGCGGTTAAACTGTGCCATTTTCTGGATGAGGTAATGGTCTTGCAACAGTAGAGGGCCATTGGCACCTACTGAGAGAGAATACTCATCGCTGGCAACGGGGATACCGGCGTCGGTCGTCGTGACGGGAGGCTTTTTCGTGTTTTGATCTGCCATATTGTTTAACACACTTTCTAGTCGATTACTAATATAAATCACAACCTTTATGTAAAGCATAATGTTGAATTTTCACCACTGACATCGGCGATCCCGTAGGGGCGTGATTCATCACGCCCTGAGAGAGGAACGATGGGCGAGAAGGAGTAGCGAGCAGGGCGTGATTCATCACGCCCCTACGGGATGGTGCGATTGCCGGTTTCGGGTGTAAAAAATCTTCATCACCCCTGCTCCCCCGTCGAGGCGCGCGCAGGGCGTGATGAATCACGCCCCGACGAGATGGTGCGATTGCCGGTTTCGGGTGTAAAAAATCTTCATCACCCCTGCTCCCCCGTCGAGGCGCGCGCAGGGCGTGATGAATCACGCCCCGACGGGATGGTGCGATTGCCGGTTTCGGGTGTAAAAAATCTTCATCACCCCTGCTCCCCCGTCGAGGCGCGCGCAGGGCGTGATTCATCATGCCCCGACGGGATGGTGCGATTGCCGGTTTTCGGGTGTAAAAAATCTTCATCATGCTCCTACAAACCAAATTCAATATCTTTGAAGCCGGGGATGTGAATTGGCACGTCCGTGATAATCGTGTCCGTCGTCAGGAGCAGACCCGCGATACTCACGGCGTTCTGCAGCGCGGTACAAGTGACCTTAACAGGGTCCACGATACCGGCCTGGAACATATCGACATACTGGCCACTGCTGGCGTCAAAGCCATAGCCGAAGGGCTTTTCGCGCACGTAGGAAACCACAACGGCTCCATCATAACCAGCGTTGGCGGCGATCTGGCGCAAAGGCTCTTCCAGCGCGCGGCGCAGGATTTGTATGCCAATTATTTCCTCTGGATGCTTGATCGGCACGCTATCCAGTACAGGTTGTGCAATAACCAGCGCGGCACCCCCCCCTGGTACAATACCGGATTCGAGCGCGGCGCGTGCTGCCGAGAGTGCGTCCTGTACCCGCAAGGTACGTTCCTTCATTTCCACTTCGGTTGCCGCCCCAACTTTGATGATCGCCACTCCTCCTGCCAGGTTCGCCAGGCGTTCCTGGATTTTCTCACGATCATAGTCCCCGGCCACGACGGCAAGTTGTGCGTGCAGTTCGCGAATACGCTGCTGAACCGCCTCTTTGCTACCTGCGCCATCAACGATCAGCGTTGTATTCTTTGTCGTTGTTACACTACGCGCGTGGCCCAGGTCTGCCAGCGTCACCCTTTCCAGTCTCCGTCCCAGTTTCTCGCTGATGACACGCGCTCCTGTCATGATGGCGATATCTTCCAACACGGCCTCGCGGCGGTCGCCAAAGCTAGGGTTTCTAATGCCCACCACCTGCAATATGCCGCGTTTCTGATTTACCACCAGCGTCGTCAGCGCCTCGCCCGTAATGTCCTCGGCAATAATCAACAATTCTTTTTTACCCTGTGCCAGTAGCTTTTCCAGCAAGGGTAACAATTCCTGGATGTCGCTAATTTTCTTATCCGTTATGAGAATAGCCGGATGCGATAGCACTGCCTCCATGTGCTCCTGGTTCGTGACCATCGCTGGTGAAATATAGCCGCGATCAAATTGCATGCCTCTGATGTATTCGACTTCTGTCTCCTGCCCGCGTCCCTCCTCGACCGTCACGATACCATCGCGGCCTAGTTGGTCGAGAATATCCGCGATTAATGCTCCAATCTCCGCATCTGAGGCGGCGATGGTGGCAACCTGGGCAATCTCATCGCGCGTCTCGACAGGTTGACTCAGGGCTTTGATCTCTGCTAGCAGCGCTTCAAGGCCTCGTTCCAGGCCGCTGCGCAGCAGCATGGCGTTGGCCCCGGCGGCGATATTGCGCAAGCCCTCCCGGAGAATGGCCTGCACCAGAATAGTGGCGGTTGTGGTACCATCGCCTGCTACATCGTTCGTTTTGATGGCCGCCTCCTTGACCAGTTGTGCCCCCATATTCGTGAATGGTTCTTCCAGTTCGATGCCTCGTGCAATAGTCACCCCATCGTTGAGAACCTTTGGTGTCTCCAATGGATGATCCAGCACCACGTTGCGCCCCTTTGGGCCAATCGTGACCTTGACCGCATCGGCTAGAATATCCACACCTTTTTTCACGGAAGAGCGCGCCCTGATGTTGAATTGAAGCTGTTTCGCCATGAGACTACTCCTTCATCGCTATGCTTCAAGCTGGAGTTAGGGGACGAGGATGCCGCGTCCGCGCAGTTTGCCGCTCTCCAGGTCATGGATGGCATCCAGAGCAGCATCCAGGGGATAGACTGCCGTGTGCAGTGTGACCTTGCCCTGTGCTGTCAGCGTCATCAGTTCAACCAGATCGTTGTAAGTGCCAACTAGATTGCCGATGAAGTTGATCTCGGTGGAGATGATGTCGATGGTCGGTACATCCAACCTGCCGCCATAGCCGATAATGTAGTGCGAACCGGCGCGGCGCAACATCTGCACAGCATCGCGCTCGGCCCCACGTTCACCCACGAAGTCAATCACCGCCTCGGCTCCCTGTCCATCAGTGATGTCTTTGACCTTCGCCACATGGTTGCCGTCGGCTACCACCGTATAGTCCGCACCCCACTGGCGTGTCAGTTCCAGGGCGGCAGGGGACTTATCGACGACGATGATCTCGGCGGGTGTGAGGGCTTTGAGGCATTGCACACCGATATGGCCCAGGCCGCCCGCGCCGATCACGACGACCTTCGTGCCTGGATAGAGCAATGCCGAGGCTTTCTTAACAGCGTGATAGGCGGTCAGACCGGCATCGGCCAGCGCGGCAATATCCTTTGGAGCCAGACTATTATCCAGCTTCACAACGGAGCGCGCACTGGTCTTGAGGAAGTTTGCCATGCCCCCATCAACCGAAATACCTGGAAAGGTGGAATTGCTGCAATGCATATCGTTTCCGGCACGACAGGCGCGGCAGAGGCCACAGGTCACGAGCGGATGGACGATGACGGTATCGCCCACTGCCACATTGCTCACCGCCGAGCCAATTGCTTCGACCCAGCCCGCGTTCTCATGGCCGAGCGTGTAGGGCAACGTGACGCCGGATTTCTCAGCCCACTGGCCCTCGATAATGTGAAGATCGGTGCGACAAAGACCCGCGCCACCAATACGCACAATGACGTCGTGTGGACCGGTGATCTTCGGCTCGGCAATCTCCATGATACGTGGTAACTGATTATACTCAAGCAAGCGTACAGCTTTCATGTCCGTTCTCCTCTTCATGCAGCGCTTCCGGCACCATTCTACCAGCGCCAGCAGCGCCCGGCCCGTAGCGTGTCTGGAACATATCAGTGCAAAAAACCGTGTTAAACATGATATTCATACGCACTGCCCGCGATTGACGCAGATAGCTCTGTAACGTGCCAGGAACGATAGGACGGCCATATTCATCGGTAAATAGGAGGTCCTCCGGCTTTTGCGCAATACCCAGCATACGGGCGCGGCGCAGGTACGCTGTGACGGTGCGCACGGCCTGTTTTAGCATCACCACCTGCTGCTGTGGTGTGAGAATAAGAACGCGCTGTGTTGCTTCGTCAATCGTGAGGTCTGCGATTTTCAGCGAGAGCAACGTTGTCTCGTCAAGGCCAACCTTGATGAGCGCGCGTAATAGCGTATCCTGACGGGTGAGGAAGCCCTTACGCAAAAAGATCAGGCGTAGCTCCTCAAGGTTATCCTCAGCCTCGTCGGGGAAAGCCTCGACAAATGTTTTGTCGCTGTTGACTCCTGTGCTGATCTGTTCATCGGCACAATGGTCGAGCAATAACACCTGCACGGAATGCACGCCGGGAATGGCACGTATCCTGGCGCGCAGATCGGCGGCCATCAGGTAGGCGAAGTTGGGTGCGCACCAGTAGGTGGGTAACTTAAAGCTCACCGTGACATCGCTGCCAGTGACCTGCACACGGTCGATAAAGCCCAGTTTCACCAGCGATTCGTCCAGTTCCGGGTCGAGAACATCGGCAATTGCAGCGTAGACCATCGCCTCCGTGATGGTGGGAGAAGATGCCTCCGTAGACGCCATAAAAGCACTCCCCTCTAAGTTCTGTGAGAGAACATCATCAAATCCAACGCATTGCATCGTATCGCCCCGTTGAGGGTGTGCGGTCTACAAGCAGCGTAGAGCAGCGCGCTCGACACGATGCAAGCATTGGAGGCGAGGCATTGGCTTCTACACCGGTTAATCAGCCGGTGTGCCAATGCCGCCGGCGCGCGGATAGAGCTGCGCCGCCTGCTGTGAGAACGTATCGTTGCGCGTTTTGGCAAGCTGTTCATCGACGTTAATGCCATAGAGGCGCGCGGCATTCAGGCCCAGAATCTTACGGCGCGTTTCCATGTCCATCTTCACACCATACTCAGCTTGCAGGTCTTCGGGGAACTGGAAGGCCATGAATTTCTCCACCAGCCACTTTGGCTCCCACAGTGCGTAATCGCTACCGAAGAGAATCTTGTCCGGGCCGATCCAGAACAGCAGATTGGCCATTACCTCGGCGAAGTAGCGCGGACGCGGATGGATGAAGGGCAACACGACCGCCAGACCCGCGTAGACGTTGCTCTCCTGGGTGGCGATCCAGCAGAAATCTTCGATGCGCGGCAGACCGGCATGTTCGACGATGAAATTGAGGTCGGTGAACATGGAGGCGGCATCATCGACATCGGCGACGTCAAAGGCATCGCGGTTAAGTGGATAAATGGTTGGCCCCTTGTGAACGTGAATATTCTTGATGCCGAGCCGGAGACATTCCTCCAGGAAGCGGTACGTCTCCGGGTCGGAGAGTTTGTAGCCTTTTGAGCTACCGCGCCACTCAGCCGTGTAGAGCTTGACGCCCTGAATGTTCCACTCGCCTTTTTGACGACGCAGGTATTCCAGGCCCGCCTGACCATCGCGCGGGTCAAAGGAGCCATTGAGGATATAGCGGTCGGGATAGGCTTTCTTCATGACGCTATCCTGCTCAATGGTGTTGAAACCGTTCTTATAGAAATCGATCAGGTAGGTAGGTTGCAGAATGGCAACATCCACATAGCCCTTGACAAATTGGTCGTAGACCATATCCTCTGGCGTGTACTTCTCGTACTTTTGCAGGGGCCATACGTATTCGGCGGGGGAAAGGTTCTTGTGATAGGCGTAGAAGCAATCGATCCAGCCGCGCCCATACTTATTGGCTTGATTTTCAGGACTGGCATCCCACAAGTGTGAGTGACAATCGACGATGAAGACCTCTTCTCCGTTAGCAGTACGATACATGGTAAGAAGACCTCCTTAGTGCTGCTCTTTGTAACAAGATAGCGTAAGTTTTAGGCGGGGGAACTGGCTATGCAGTTTCGTAAAAACTACATAACCAGTTCCGCTTGAAAAAGCGTAGCGTCACGCTTCCGCAGGTTCCAGGCCGAGGTATTCGGCGGCATCTTCGGGGTTGGCGAAGAGCAGCACTTTGTCGTCGAGGCGCACCTGCCGTCCGTAGTGTGTTGAGGTTTCGATCTCGAAATCGTACACACTGTATTCACCAGGCTCATAGCCCAGCGCCGTTCCAATCTCGTCCATGTCGAATTCAAGCATCTTCTCCGCATCTATACGGATAATGGCCGGGTAGCGCGTGATCTTCACGCCGGGCTTCTTGCTCATCACCTCGGCAATCACATTTCCCTCGACGCTTGCGCTCAACGTGACGCCACAGAGGTTAGATGGCTCGCGTGTGAACGTCATTTCATACGCTGCATGGGTGCCTGCGTTGCTGGTGTTCTGGCTCATAGTTGTACCTCCTTGGGCAACTCCACTCCGAGTCTTGACAGATTGGTCGTAAAGCGTTCCTTGGCGCGTTCGTATGCATCTTCAAAGCGCAGCGTTTTGACACGTACCTGCGACCAGATCGGCTGAAGCTGGCGGGCGGCGGCGACGCTATAGGGGGTCCAGTGCGACAACCACTCGCTCATGAGGCGTTTGTTCTCTGCCCCATGCACCTCGTCGTCGGCGAGCATCTTGTACAACTCCATCGTATAAGCCAGATTTCGCTCGTAATCGTGTTCCGCGATACCATACAGCACAGGGGTCACAAAATCGCCGTGCGGTGCGGCAAACTGCAAGATGAACTGGCTGCGGAACAGCTCGCCGCAAAGTGGTTCATAGATGAGGTTGGTGGCGAAGACCTGCTCGGCCCAATCAGGCGTAGCGGTCAGGCGTTCCACATTTTCGCGTACCCCGAACCAGCAAGGATCGTTCTTCCAGACCTGTTTGTGTGCGCTGCCATCAAAACCGGCGATACGATCACTCAGTTCCAGGTTGTACAGCACCAGGTCTTGCGCCTCCCGCAGCTTGTCCATGGCATTGACGCTGATGGCATTGTTAATCATATTCGTCGTACCATCGCGCTGCGCTGGCACAAACACATGCATGCCCAGACCGAACTCGGCATGCATGAAGGCACTGCCATGCGTTTCGAGGCACTTGATCCATCCCTTGTCCCAGTTGGCATACACATTCTGCTCGCGCGCAATCGTCAGCGCCTGCTGAATCTGGCGCTCCGTGTTGGCCTCACGAATGTAGATAGTGCGATGCCACTGTTCATTAGGGTCGCGGAAGGCGTGCCAATTGGACGACTTCATTTTTGTCCAGCGCGGGTCGTAGCCTGCTGTACCATCGGCAAAGGCATACAACCAGCCTTGCAAGAGGTAGCGATCAGGATCAGGCTGCACATCGACAGTAACGTCCTCATAAACACTCGCTCGCCGTCCTTTCGGCTCGAAATAGTTGAATGAGCGACTGTCTGAACCGGCAAAGGTGGCAGCCCCTGCGACAGCGTTCGTGATGTGAATCGCTGGCCCGTTGTCAATCGTTGTTTCTGGCATAATCGGGTCTTTCCTTCCTTTCGTAGGGACGTGATGCATGCCTCGTTGTAGATCATGCAGCACACCATATGAACAGATTGATGGCGTAAAGCAAGTGATAGATCATTCTTCCAGGGTGCCGGTGGGCGTAAATTTATCGTAGAAGATGCGGTCTTCGCTGATACCTTTACTCACCAGCACGGGGATGGCAGCGTCGATCATCGCGGGCGGCCCGCAGAGGTACGCCTGCGTGTGTACCTGTCCCTCTTCCAGGTGACGATCAAGCACTTCCGTGATGAGGCCCGTCTCACCATCCCACGCATCGGCCTCGGTCGCCATCGAGAGCGCGGGGATAAAGCGAAAGCCGGGCAGGCGTTGTTGCAGGGAGTGGAGCTGGTCAAGATAGAACAGGTCCTGGCGTGTTCTGGCTCCATAGAAGTAGGTGGCCTTGCGTTGAATGCCGCGCTCGGCCATGTCGTTGAGCAACGACCAGAGCGGGGCCATGCCAGAACCACCTCCCACACAGATGATATCGGAGTTGTCCTTCTCGCGCAGCATAAAGACGCCGTAGGGGCCTTTCACCTCTAACTCCTGACCCGGCTTGAAGCTCCCATCAAGCAAACCTGAGAACAAGCCGCCGGGGAAGACTTTGATAATAAATTCCAGGCCCTCCGTGTAGCGCGGCGTATTTGCCATCGAATAGGCGCGATACTCTTGTGTGCCGGGAATACGAATTGAGGCATACTGACCGGCGTTAAAGCGCATCCTGCGCCCCGGCTCTTTAAACTTGAGAACGAGACGGCGAATATCATGCGTCAATGGTTCGATGGCGGTAATGATGGTTTGGTAGGACTCAATCGGGATGCCTAGCCGCAGGATGTCCTCATCGTAGTTAATGAGTTCTACTTCCAGGTCGCTATAGGCATGGCTACGGCACAACAGGACATAGCCCTCGTCACTCTCGAACTCAGGCAGCGCGAAGGTGGAGTATTTCTTCATCTCCAGGTCGCCGTCCAGCAGAAACGACTTGCAGGCTCCGCACTGTCCCTCTCGACATCCATGCGTCAACGACACCCCCTGACGAAAGGCCGCGTTGAGAATTGTCTCGTCTTCGTTGACCTCAATCTCAATATCGACCGGTTGAAAACGAACTTTGTGAGTAGCCATCCCTGTATCATCCTCACTAATGGGGGCGGAATCTTCACCCCTGATTTTTTTAGACAGAGCGACCGACGACGGGGGGAACAGGGCAACCGCCAGGGTGGCCCTGTTTACCCCACAGGATGTAAGTAGTTATGACTACTTGATGGTGAAGCCCTTGCGATATTCGGCCATGTGGGCCTCGCGCTGCTCCGGTGTCATCTGGTTGAGCATCACATTGGGACTCTTGAACTCGATACCCCTGATGTGATCCAGCGTCCACATATACTTGTCATCGAAAATGACATGCGGCTGCGGGATGAGGGTCTTACCATCCGGGCGCACAAAGCCCTGATCGACCAGCACGTCGGCCAGGTCCCAGCCATGGTAGCAGGTCTCCCACTCGCGCTTGCCCACCAACTGGCCCATAGCGGGCGTCGGGCGTCCCTCGTACTCCTTGCGGAAGGCCACTTTATCCGTCCAGTGGCAGACCTTGGAGCAATAGGTGCGCACCTGACCGTCCACGGTATCCATGATGGTGTCCTCGCGGATCATGCACGGCACCATGCAGGTCCAGCAGCGATGAGGATAGACATAGCCGGTATCCTCAAAGGCGATAGGCTTGTGACCGTTGGGCTTGGATAGGCGAGCATAGTGTTCCCACCACTTGCCATACTTGTTGTACCAGCCCGGATACTTGAATTCAAACCACTCGAAATCCTCTTCGGTCATGGGGTCGATGCGCCAGAAGTTGGCGAACCAGCCGGTCGCAAAGAACTGTGCCGTCTCATGGACATAGCCTTTGTTGGCAATACGGTTCCACGCTTCCTCTATATCCTCGTGGTGAATCTTCAGGCCGTACTTCTCCAACGGCAGCAGATAGCTGCGGTAGTAGTCATCATAAATCCAGCGCCGCCACATTTCGGCATAGCTCTCGCGGTTCTTGCGCCGATCCTTCGTGCCATACTCGATAAAGGTGCCGATAGCAGCGTCAACGACACAATGGTTGTTCCAGAAGGCGTAGCGCAGATCACGTTCGAGTAATGGGCGATTCTCCGGGTCGGCCAGGGCCATGAGCAGAGTCGCATAGCCGTTACTGATATGGCGCGACTCGTCGGATTGCACGGAGAGGAAGACTGTCGGCATCAGATAGTCACCATTGGCGGCGGCCTCTGAGGGCATAGCTACGAAGAGCGTATTCGTGAAGGCCGTCTCAGCCACAATCTGCAGATAGATATTGGCCGCTGTTACCGCGTCGCCGGTGGTGAAACCCTCGCCAAACTGACGACCGATAGTCCCCGCGTAACACTTGTGGAAGGACTTCTGCGTTGTATCGAATCCGGCAGGATCGATATAGTTCTTCATGTAATAGCGTTTCAGATGCATCTGGATGGTGGAGTGGCGCACCTCATCGATCATCTGCAAGGCAAGCCCGTTATGTAGTTCGGGGTTAGGAACCGCCGAAGTCAGTAGTGGCATAGCACGGGCGGCGGAAATCTCCGGGAAGGGGATGATGCCCAGGAAAAGCTTCATCCACTCAATCCAGCGCGGTTGCGTTGAGCGGAACATATTGCCACGCAGCGCGCCATCCATCACGCCCATCGAGCGGTCGTCCTTTTCCTCCTGCATGGGGAAGTAGGACTGCATGACCTGCTTTAGCGGCTCCTTCTTTGGGGCCTTCGTGAATTTGTAGTCCGTAGGATACTTTTGTACGGGGGTGACAAAGGTTGGCTCCCAGGAAAGCTCCTGAATCTTCTGGTATGCCCTGGTCAAGCTATTACGAGGCATAGAGTTCTTTCTCCTTTTCTGGGGCGGCCTCCAGGTTGGCTGCCCAATCAAATACAACGCTGCACGATATGATGAATAGCGCTACGTATGTCTCCCAGACTACACAACCGGTAGAGAGCGATACTGATAGTGTGTTCTTTCAGTATCCTCAAAGGTACCTTGACGGGAAGTGGATTGTCAGCGGTACCGTAACTACTGCTGTAACTATACCAAAGGGCAGTGATAAGACAGTGAAAATCAAGGGGAATGCTGGTGAAAGATTGGTGAAAAAACACTATGGAGAAAAGATGAATAGGGGAGATGATGGGTAGTTACCCGTCATCTCCCCTATTCAATCCAGATGCCCTTATTTTGCTGAGCAAGGCGTTGAGCTAGCCACCGACATAGCCGATGACATCGGTGCCGCCGGGATCGCCATTATAGTTGAAGTACATCGGGCGTTCCGCGACGACGGTGCCGCTAAGTGCCTGCACATCCATCGAGACCTCGTAGGCGCGGGAAGCCGGAGAGGTCGGGTAGGCAGCGGCAATCGGCATAATGATGGCGCTAACGCTCACCGTGGTGCGGCTATGCGCGGGTAGCTGCTTTGTTTCCTGAATGATCATGCCGTCGGCGAACAGTGTGATAGCGACGCTCTCGGCGCTGTTATTCGGATTTTGCAGCGTCAGGTACTCGGCGAAGTTGCTGTTGGTGTAACCTTCGGCGAAGGCATAGGTGTTATGGCTGCTTGGGCCTGCCTCGCCCACCACATCGGTGATGCCTGAGAGCTGCTGCGGACCGTAGTGGAAGTACATCAGGCGCTCGGCCACAATGGTCGGGACATTCGACGTGACCTCGGCGGAGACATCGTTGGTGGGTGTGCAGTTGCAGCCCGACACCGGATGGTGTTCGGCGTTGTTCACATCGAAGTAGTACTGACTGAGGGCTGGAACCGTCACGGGCACGACCTGGAAGGTGGCGTTGCCATACTCCAGTTTCACGTTGACCTGCGCAGCGGCAGTGCCGAAGTTTGCCAGCACCAGATACTCCTGGTTGTTGGTGCCGGTAGTGCCTTCCGCGAAGAGCCAGTCATTGCCAGTATTGAAAGCCCCCACTGTAGAGGCTGCGCCGGTGACTTGACCGCCCGCATTGGGGATGTTATCGCTGACGTACATTGGACGTTCGACGACCACGCCGATGTCCGATGTGACCTTGATTGCCGTCTGCTGATAGATGCCGATAGCCGCCGGGGTGCCGGTGCCGCGCTGCAGGGGGCCGACGTTGACCGGCTCAGTGCCAACCACGCGCCCCTGGCTATAGTAGGTGATGGTCACGTGGGCCGTCTGTGTGGTGCTGGGATTCAGGATCGTGATGTAGGTATGATAGTTTTGCGTCGCGTTCTGGCGTGAGTCGCTTTCGGCGAAGTAGAACGTCGTATGCGTAGCGTTGGTTGCGCCCAGCGCGTCGGTGCCACTGGCGACGCCGTGATTGAAGTACATCGGGCGCTCCGCAACTATCGGAATGCTCGACTGTACAATCGCCGAGATCGGCTGCTGTTTGGCGTAGGTCGGGATGCCCAGATCGCCGTTGGCGCTGACCGTGTAGCGCGTGCTGGCGTTGACCGTGTGTTGCACGGTGACGGCTGGTTTATTCTGGAACAGGTAGGTGATGGTCACATTTGCGTTCTGCGTAGAGCTGGGATTGAGCAGGGTGATGTACTCCGCGAAGCTACCACCAACGCTACCTTCGGCGAAGTACCAGGTCGTGTTGGCGGGTGCGCCGCGCGCACTGGTCTGTGCCTTCGCCAGCGTCTCCAGATCGTTTGCCAGTGCCGCCGCGTTGAAGCTGCCCAGGCCGGTGGTCATATCGTAGCCGGGCGTGGCAGGGTATTTGCCATCGTTGAGGGCGCTGTTATTGCCCTTTTGCACGTCATGGAAGTCATTGGCATAGCTGGTGCCGTTGGCGTTCTGCAAAATTTTGTACAGCAGAGGATTGAGGAAACCCAGGTTGAAGTTGCCGTCATGCAGCGACTTCTCGTTTGCCAGCGCGTCCATTGCCGCCCACATAGGAGCTGCCGCCGACGTGCCGCCGATACCGAACCAGCCGCTCGGCTTAGAGCAAGAAGCCTGTACTGTGCAGTACATGAGATAACCGGTGTTGGGGTCTGCGTCAAGCGCGACATCGGGTACCTCACGATTGCCGTTGCTGAAGTTGTTCTGAACGCCCTGCCCTTGCTCCCAGCTTTGGAGGGGCCAGATGGAGCTAATGCCGCCGCCGGTGCCGATGAACTCATTATTAAAAACGCCGTTGTTCCAGGCGGTTTCACTGCCGTAGGCGTTGCCGTTCAGTGTGAGTGTGGTGCCACCAACGCCCGTCACGAAGGGCTGAGAGGCGGGATCATCGACTGTCTCTGTGTTCTGGGGGCCTGCGCCGCTACCAACACAGTCTGTCGTACCATGATCGCCTGCCGCCGCGAAAAAGCTCTGCCCTTGTGCTGCGGCTATTGTCAGCAGCAAGTTCTCTTGTTGGGCGAAAGCCTTGCCGATCACCGGCTCACAGGCACCCCAGCTTGAACTGACGACAGGCACCGCATCGCTGACAATCTGTGCCAGTTCGGCCAGCGCACCCACGTTGTTATTGGGCGCTTCGTAGACGCGCAGACCGGCCAGACGCGGGGCGGCGCTCAAAATGACTTCCATGTCCAGCTCGACCTCAATCGCGCCGTTCCCCGGCCCGCCAGCGCCACCATCGACCGGAATGCGCGTAATCGGCACAGAGCTGCCGCCGAAGCAGTTTGTATATGCGCTGATGTCGCTCTGCGAGTAGTCGTCCAGCTCGAACAGGGCCACCGTCTGGCCTTCACCATGAAAACCTGCGTTGTAGAGTCCATTGAGGTTATAAGCACTGGCGAACTGCGAGGGCAGGTAATAGCCGGTGCCTGCGGTTGGACAAGTTGCCGCGTTGCCGCTCAGTTGCCCATGACTCTGCTGTGGAGAGAAGACCGGCGGATGGCTGAAATGCGCGGCGTCGTCCAGTCCACTGATGCTCTCGATAATACCTGCGAGCGCGGGTGGAACAGAAGGGTTACTGTTGGTAGCGTAAAATGTGCGGCCATCAGGCCCACGATAATTGTTGATTTGCACCTGGAAGGCGCGTTCGGCGTCTCCCACAGTGCCATGAAATGCGATGAGTAGATTATGTTTATAAGTCGTTTTTACCGTGAAGCCCTGTTGTTGCATATAGGTAATCACTGCCTGCACGCTGGAAGGCAACGGGCTGAAATCGCTATCAATCTGGGCCGAGGTAAGATAATGACGCGACATCGAGACATTCGGCTGCGTTAGCTCATTAACATAGGATTGCAACGCGCCCTGATTGCGTAGATGTAGACCGACCATAAGATCAATCGGCGCATTGGGATCGGTCGTATTCATGACCTGGCTCTGGCTAACAATCGCGGGGACGTGGCCCGGCAATTGCACGGTGCCGCTGGCCTGGGCGCGGTGTTGTCCAAAGAGTGAAAAATAGCCGGCCACGAGAGCTGCTAACATAACCAGGCTAAAGAGAGGGATGAGATACAGCGTGCGCATCAGCTTTGGCCTGTGAACTGTGCGCTCTTTTCCCCCATGTTGAGTATCGCTCATAAAATGTTTCCCCAACTTTCTATAAGGAACAATACAAGAGGTTACGCAACTAGAATAACGTATGAAGCGGGCAAATTCAGCAATAACGTAACATGGTAGTACTTGTATCTCATTCAATGGGTGAAATGCGGTCGAAAAGATATGGAGATAGATTTAAACGTGTCTGTGCCGCAGGGGCGTGATGATGAGTTTTCACGCCCGAATCTGAGCATCTCCCCTGTCCCGTAGGGGCGTCATTCATGACGCCCTGGTTGCCCGCCGAGCCGCTGCCAGGGCGTCATGAATGACGCCCCTACGGGGTTATCCATGACCGATGTCGGTTATAAGAATTCATCAGGCTCCTACCAATCGCTGGAGTGCCTTTTGCAGGCGAGCAATCTCGTCATGGGTGTTGTAGTGAACGAGGCCGACGCGCACCAACCCGCCGCTGGCTTGCAGGCCGAGACGCTCGACAATGGAAACGGCATAGAAGTCACCATCCCAGACGTAGATGCCTGCCTTATCCAGCGCTTCGGCGACCTCTTTGGGCGTGTAGCCATCGAGGGTAAACGAGAATGTCGGCACCCGTTCGTGCATGCAAGTCGGATCGGTGATGCCATACAGATGCAGGCCGGGGATGCTAGTGAAGGCTTGCAGAAGTGCGGCACTGAGTTCTGATTCATAGTCGGTAATGGTGGCCATGGCCTGCTTCAAGGCCAGCGTGCGCCCCTGATAGTGTCCCTGGTAATGAGCCTTAAACTCATTACCAAAGGTGTTACCCAGCCATTGTAGATATTCCATAGTGCCCAGAGTAGCGGTAATCGACTCAAAGCTTAGTGTACCCGTCTCGAATTTATCGGGTGGCTTTGCTCCGGCAGGACGCACTTTGTAAGCTGTCAACTCATCTAGCAGGGCGTATTTTCCGTAAAGGATGCCGATATGGGGGCCAAAAAATTTATAGGCCGAGCAGACCAGAAAGTCACAATCGAGTGCCTGCACATCGATGGGTCTGTGGGGAGCGTATTGGACGGCATCGACGAAGCACAATGCACCGACGCGATGTGCCATTTCAATAGCACTGCGCACATCATTGATCGTGCCGACAGCATTTGAGGCATAGCCCACAGCAAGCAATTTTGTACGCGGCGAAAGCAACTGTTCCATCTGCTGCATATCGAGCGTGCAGTCCTCCTTATGGACATCGACCCAGCGCACGGTGCAGCCACGATCTTCTGCGATCAGCAACCAGGGCGCGATATTGGCATCGTGATCGAGGCGTGTGACGATGATCTCGTCGCCCGGCTTGAGAGTGCGTGCGATGCTGCGGCTGAGATGCAACGTCAGGCTCGTCATATTCTGGCCGAAGACGATTTCTTCGGGGCGAGCCGCGTTCAAAAAATCGGCCACAGCTTGACGTGCCTCTGCGACAACGGCGTCGGAGGCGCGGCTGGTGCGGAAGACGCCGCCGTGATTAGCGTTGTAGTGCTGGAAATAGTGCTGCATGCGTTCTATCGCTTCGCGCGCAATCTGTGTGCCGCCGGGGTTATCAAAATAGATTGCCTCTGTCGCCAGGGAAGGAAAGTGGGAGCGAATCGCATTCACATCGAACATCACAAACTCCTTTTTGTGGAAAATACTTCCATGTATCGGTAAATTGGCGTACATGCCGAGGTTTTGCAACGTAATAATGGTATCATACGTGTACCGTTTAGTGCTAGCTAATCGCAGGTGAAGGGAAGGAGAAGACACAATGCGTACACGTCAATTTGGCAGAACCGACATGCAAATCACACCCATCGGTCTGGGCGCGTGGGCGATGGGCGGGGGCAACTGGGAATTTTCCTGGGGGCCACAGGATGATAAGACGTCAATCAACACCATTAAGCACGCGCTGGCACTGGGTATTAACTGGATCGATACTGCTGCCGTTTACGGTCTGGGACACTCGGAGGAGATTGTTGGCAAGGCCATCAAAGGACGCGAGCGCCCGTATATCTTTACAAAATGTTCCAGGGTCTGGGATGAGCGGGGCAGGATCAGTGGCAGCCTCAAAGCATATTCGATTCGACGCGAGTTGGAGGCCAGCCTGCGGCGTTTGCAGGTTGACTATGTTGATCTGTACCAGATTCATTGGCCCGACCCGGAGGAAGATATTGAGGAGGGGTGGAGTACGCTGGTACGTCTAAAAGAGGAAGGCAAGACGCGGCATATCGGCGTCTCGAATTTCAATGTTGAGCAACTACGACGCATTGAGCGCATCGCTCCGGTGGAAACCTTGCAGCCGCCCTATTCGCTCATACGCCGCGAGGCTGAAAAAGAGATATTGCCCTATTGTCGGGAACACAACATTGGCGTGATTGTGTATTCGCCGATGATGTCCGGCCTGCTATCGGGTAGGATGACACGGGAGCGCATTCAGAAATTGCCAGAGGACGACTGGCGTAAACGGGATGACGAGTTCCAGGAGCCGCGCCTGTCGCGCAACCTGGCACTACAAGAGTTATTGAGCAACATTGCCTATCCGCACAATGTCTCCGCCGGTGTGGTTGCTGTGGCCTGGACGCTGGAGAATCCCGCCGTAAGCGGCGCAATTGTTGGCGCACGCAGCCCTCAACAGATTGAAGAACTCATCCCTGCCGCTGAGTTTCGTTTGAGTGAGAGCGAAATGAAACAAATAAACCAGTTTTTGCAAGAGAATCCGTAGAGTTTCTTCTTGTTGAAGATTGATCTAAAAACGGATGCTGCTTGAAATTTGCAAAGCATAATATATCATATTTTGCAAATTTCAAGCAGTACCAGTTTTTAGATTAGACAATGGGTTTGAGCCAGCGCGCGAACCATGTAGAAGCGCTGCTGGCGATCTCTTCCATGCTCTGACGAATGCTGTCGGCGGTAGCAGGAGACGTGACCTGCTCTAGCCGATGTGGCCCAACCAACCTGTTCTGCATGTCTTCATAGCGTTTGAGTTGAGCCGGATCATCCTTCCAGGTGAGCAAAAGGGTTGGAGTGTGTATCTGCTGCAAAATCGCATCATCGGATTGCAACGTTGGTGCAACGGCGACAACCGCATTGACGACATCCGGTCGATGCGCAGCGGCTAGCAGAGCGGCACTGGCGCAGGCTCCGATACCGAAGTAGCCGTTAATCAGATCGCTCATCGTGCCAAATTCGTTATGGATAACCGGCCCGAACTGTGGATGGCGTAGTAACCAGTCGGCGATGCCGGAGAGGCGCTGTTCCATAATACCGGTGTTTTCGCGGAAGTAATCAGTGAGTTCATCAAGGCGTTGTTCTTCCGGTGTGAACAGGCATACGTCCAGGCTGGCAAGCTGTGCATCATACAGGGCACGGGCCAGCACACCATATGCCTCGGCATGTTCACCGGCGTCGGTACCATGCGCGAGAATCACCAGGCCACGCACCTGGGGTGGGCAAGCCAGCAGACCATCCAGTGAGACAGCACCGGTTTCGACGGTGATCGTTCGCTGCTGGTCGGCGATATTTGAAAGTTGTGATGGAGAAAGTGTCATAAGTGCTACCATTGCCTCCTACCTTCTTTCTAGTTCACCGCTTCGTTCCCTTCACAGAAGGTTAGGGGCAAATGCCCCTGGCTTTGGCGATAGAGTTCTCTTTCCTATATTATAAAACAATTACCTGCGATAAAAACTGCCATATTTCTTATCCTTTTGCTGTAATTTTTGTCACACGGTATCTATCATAATCGGGTAGAGAGCAGGCAGCAGAGCGAACACGAGGCGTTGTCCTTGAGATGATACAGTACCACCAGGCCCGTTTTTAGTGTAGGAACATCACTCGCAGTTGCTCTACTGGTGGCTATCCTGTCCCGCTGTCAACGGTCGCACGGTTGCCTGGCCTACTTGCCAAAATCGTCACAATGAGCGTATACTTGCATGTGCAGAAGCACCGAAATGGGCCAGACGAAGAAGTACATGCTAGAGAGAAATTTGGAAGTGCGTATGGGTGATGAAGAGAAGGCCACCGTCACGCTGCGTTTACCATCAACGTTGAGTAGTTATAGCGGTGGCAAGAGCCAGATTACATTGCATGCAAATACAATAGATGAGTTGCTACATGCATTGCAGCAGCAGTATCCCCAGGTCTGGCACTATCTCTGTGACGAGCAAGGATATGTGCGCGCACATGTTAAGATGTTTGTCAATAATGAGATGATTAGTGGCTCTCTGGGTCTGAACACCGTCCTGCAGAGCGGGCAGGAAGTGATTGTGTTACCTGCTATTGCTGGCCTCTAATATGGTGTGGCGAACCTTATCGGGTGGTATACTATTAGGATTGTTATTGTCTATTCGTTAGCCCTTTGTTATTTTGGAACACTGGATGAAAACCGAACCTCACCACGATTCTTCGCTTGCGATGCCTGCTACCGATCCATTGGCCAATGCGGTTGAGCCTGTGACCGGCCCGGCACCTTCTACAGTCGCAAGCAACATCAAAGCCCCCAGCCAGTGGAGCGTGTTGCGCAATCGCGATTACGCCTTACTCTTCTGGGGCCAACTAATCTCATCTGCCGGAACGCAGATGCAGATTGTGGCGGTGGCCTGGCAGGTCTATCTGATTTCGCATTCAGCCATCGCGCTCGGCCTGATCGGGTTGATGCAGGCCATTCCACGTCTGCTCTTCTCCCTGATCGGGGGGGTCTTCGCCGATGTGCTGGATCGGCGCAGAATGCTGATGGTCATTGAGATCAGCATGGCAGCCATGTCGGCCATTCTGGCCCTGTGTACAATGTTGCACATCATCACGCTCTGGATTATCTATGTCGTCGTGCTGATTGCGGCCAGCGTATCCGCTTTTGAATTTCCTACGCGCCAGGCCATTATTCCGGCGCTGGTGCCGCGCGAACAGATGGCGAATGCGGTTTCGCTGAGCATGGTCATGATGCAGTTGACAACGGTAGTTGGCTCTACGCTGGGCGGCTTCGTCATTGCGTGGGCGGGCGTTGCCAACACATACTGGTTCGATGTCATCTCTTACTTTGTCGTGATTGGCTCGCTGCTCGTCATGTACGTGCCGCAGGTAGCGGCGGAGAAGCGTCCCCAGGCTACCATCGGCGCGCTGGTGGATGGTATGCGCTTCCTTAAAGAGCATCCCGTGATTCTGGCCGTCCTCTCGCTCGACTTTTTCGCAACCTTTTTCGGTTCGCCCAAAGCCTTATTACCGGTCTATGCCAGTGCTATTCTGCATGTAGGGCCGCAAGGTCTGGGTATCCTGCTGGCTGGCACCTCCATCGGGGCTATCGCCCTGACGCCTTTGACCGGGCGCATCAATCGTATTGCATATCAGGGATTGGGTATCGTGCTGGCAATTATCGGTTGGGGCGTGTGCGTGATTGCGTTTGGCTTCACCACCGGCCCGCTCTGGCTCTCCGTCCTCTTTCTGGCTGGAGCCGGAGCGGCAGATATGGTGAGCATGGTGTTGCGGGGCGTGCTGATTCAGTTGACCACGCCGGACGAGTTTCGCGGTCGCATCAATGCCGTCAACGCCATGTTTGTCATTGGTGGCCCCATGCTTGGTCAGTTCGAGTCAGGTCTGGTCGCCGGGTTGTTCACCCCTGAGTTCTCGGTCATCAGTGGCGGCGCGGCCTGCATCCTGGCGACATTGGGTGTCGTGGCGCTGTTGCCGCGCCTGCTCAAAGTGAAAGTAACTCCATAGAGATGGAGGTATCTTATTCCTCAATCGTGGTCAGGTCCCCTGGCTCGACACCCAGTTCGCGGGCTTTGAGGACGCGGCGCATGATCTTACCGGAGCGCGTTTTGGGCAGGCTTGCCACAAATTCCAGTTCGCCGGGCGTGGCGATGGGGCCTAGCTCGCGGCGCACGTGTTCGATCAGTTCGGCTTTCAGCGTCTCGCTGGGGGTCTGGCCGATTTTGAGCGTGACGAAGGCTTTGATAGCCTCGCCCTTGATGGGATCGGGTTTGCCGATGACACCAGCTTCGGCCACTGCCGGGTGGCTGACCAGTGCGCTCTCGACATCGGCGGTACCGATGCGATGACCGGCAACATTCATTACGTCGTCGGCGCGGCCCAGCACGGTGATGTAGCCGTCCTCGTCGATGGTTGCCACGTCACCGGCGGTGTAATACGGCGGCAGCAGACGCCAGTAGTCGAGATAACGCTCCTCGTTGTTCCAGATAGTGCGAAACATCTGTGGCCACGCGCCCTCGATGACGAGCAGGCCGCCCTGGTTGGGTGCGACGGGCTTGCCCTGGCGGTCGAGAATCTTGATGGGGCCGTAGCCGGGAAGAGGCTTGCCCGTGCGTCCGGCGCGGGCCTCCATCGAGGGAAGGGTGCCAATTGTTGGTGCAGCCGTCTCAGTCTGCCACCAGTTATCGCAGATGGGAACGTGGTCGTTGCCGATGTGGTGCCTGGCCCAGATCATCGCTTCGGGGTTGAGCGGCTCGCCCGCGCACACGACCTGGCGCAAACTGCTCAGATTATGGGCCTGGGGATAAGAGGGACCAAACTTCATGAACATGCGCAGGGTTGTGGGAGCGGTAAACAGCTTGGTGACGCCATATTTCTCGACGGTGGCCCAGACGATGCCAGGGTCGGGATAATCCGGCGCACCCTCGCGGGCCAGCACCGTTGTTCCATTTGCCCAGGGGCCATAGACCATTGTGCTGTGACCGACGATCCAGCCGATATCTGACATGCACCAGTAGATGTCATGCTCTTTGATGTCAAAGGCCAGTTTATGGTAGTAGGCTGTGCCGACCATGTAGCCGCCATGCACGTAGACGCAGCCCTTGGGCGCGCCGGTCGAACCGGAGGTATAGAGTATGAAAAGTGGGTCTTCGGACTCCATGATCTCAGGCGGGCATGTCGTGGCCTGCTTGCCACAAAGGTCGTAGAAATCGACTTCGCGGCTATCGTTCAGTGCGATGGCCGGTGTGCCGCGCCGCCACACGACGACGTGTTCCACCAGGTCCAGCCCCTTAACGGCATCATCGACGATAGCTTTGAGGTTGGTCGGCTTGCCGCGACGATAGCCGACATCCGCCGTGACCACTACATGGGATTGTGCATCCTCAATGCGAGCGCGTAAGGCTCCGCTGCCCAGACCGGCGTAGACTACGGAGTGGATAGCACCGATGCGCGCGCAAGCCAGCATAGTGGCGATGCCCTCCGGCGTGAGCGGCATGTAAATACAGACGCGATCACCCTTTTTGACACCAATAGATTTCAATCCGTTGGCAATCTGGCAAGTCAGCGCCAGCAACTCACTAAAAGTAAAGCGGCGCTCTTCACCGTCCTCACCGACCCAGAGCAGGGCGGTTTTGTTAGCGCGGCTGCCGTTGGCATGACGATCAAGACAGTTAATGGTGATGTTAAGCTGAGCGCCAGCAAACCAGCGCACGTGCGGCACTTCACCCTCGACAACGCTCGTCCAGAGTTTTTCCCACACAAACTCGCGGGCGATCTTATCCCAGAAGGAGATGCGATCACGCGCCGCCTCGTCGTAGAGCGCCTGGTAGTCCTTGACATCCAGTTCGGCCAGCATTTCAGGTGTGGGGGCAAAACGTGCCTCCTGTGTCAGAAGTCGCTGGAAATCTCCACTTGCGGATGTCTGTGTTTGGGTTGCTTGTGCGCTTACCTGTCCGTCATTGGATTGAGAAACCATATTCATTTCCTCCTCGGTTCTCTTTCATGTTGCATCTCAAAGCGTGTGGGTGCGAATGGCATAGGGGATATGCCATCTAAATTGCCTACTTGTATCTTACCATAATGCTGTTGACGAGGGACATCACTACATGTAGGAGTAACCACAGCTTTGCCCCTTACCTTTTGGGGGGGCATGAGCAAGAATCTCTTGTATTTCGTCATAGTAGATGAGCTGTCCAGGTCATCTGGGGGATTATTGTGTATAAACTATTAAATCGTGACCATGATAAATGACTTATTCTCTCTATATGCGGAGGTTTTTGTGTGAGAGGCCCGCGTATTTTTTTCTGCTATCGCGCTTCATCTGATCCAGGCATCATTCGCTTTCTCCGGCAACTTGTCGTTGATATGCAAATGATGGGAGCCGAGGTGGTGATTGACGATTCCGACGAAGCTCATGCTGACCTGGTGCTGCTGCGGCATGAGATTTCTCGCTGTGAAAAAATGCTGGTCGTGCAAACACCGGAAGCTATCGACTCGTTCCAGGTCAATGCTGCCATTGGCATTGCGCTGGAACTACATGCGCAAGGGCCGATGCATGGCATCTTGCGTTTGATCGTGACGCCCCTTGCGCCAAATAACCTGCCCTGGATGTGGGATATTCTCAAAAGTATCAATATAACTGTTAATTATGCCCAGGCACGCGATGAGTTACTGCTTGCATTAGGTTTTACCTCTCCAGAGAGTTGGGCCGATACACAACCCAGCCGTTCTATTGCTTTGTCTGCTCCAGACTACAGCCCGAAGCCGCCCGTTTTACCTGCTGGCTCTGCGAATGCCGTTCCTATATCGGCTCCTACGATAACGATGACCGATCAGGCAACGCCTCAACCTCAGTCGGTCACCCCCTCGTCTATTCCAGCGTTCGTGCCACCGGCATCGCTCCAGCGCAGGCGCGTCCAGTTGCGCTATGCTGTCCTGGCCGCCTGTATTGTGCTGATACTATCCTCCGTTGCGGGCATCGCCGCAGCTTTCGCTCATGTACAAACCTCTGAGTATCTGGCGGCAACCGCAACCGCCGGAGCGCGCCGTCAGATGGCAACTGCCCAGGCTCAAATGACCGTTACCACGCGCCACTTCATTACACAAACGGCGCAGGCACAGGCCACCATGACGGCGGTGGCGCAGAGAAACGCGACTGCAACTGCGATAGCCGCCGCCACAGCCACAGTGCAGGCGTATCAGCCACAGGTTTACGAGGCCGAATCGCCGGTGAATGCGCTATCGGGGGGGGCACGTGTGGAGAATTGTGGACGCTGCTCTGGCGGAGAGAAAGTCGGCTATGTCGGACACGGCGGCGTCCTGCAATTCAGAAATGTCATGGTGAGCTACAGCGGCGATTTCACTTTGACGCTCTACTATGGTACGCCGAATAACCGTCAGGCCGATATCAGCGTCAATGGTGCCGCTCCCATCGTGCTGAACTTTCCCTCTACTGGAGGCCTGAGCAACATAGGTCAGCAGTCGGTGGTAATCCCCTTGCATGCAGGAGCAAATGTGATTACCATTTACAATAATAATAATTGGGCACCCGATTTCGACAAAATTCTGGTCTGAGCAAAGCTGGTACCTCACCTGCCATGCTGTCAGGCACAGGGGACTGGCAGTATGTTTGCATGTTATGCCTCAGCTTTTATATGAAGCAGGTTTTTAAAGTTCATGCCGAGTGCTGCAAGGCAAGTAGTGCCCAGGATGCACATCAGTAGCCCGGACCAGGGGTGAAAGAAGAGCGCCATGGCGATAACGCTCTGTGAGGGAATGTGTAACAGACCTGTAAAGATCAGTAGCGCCACTACTTCGTTGCTGCCAACCTGCCCAGGAGGATTCGGTAGCACGTAGAACAGGTTGAATAGCATATAACCAAACATGGCGTGTGCGAACGGAATGGTATAGCCGATAGTCCAGAAGCCGAACATATTATAGAGGCCATCAAACACCACGCCGACCGCTGTCAGCAGTAGCGCCTGCAAGAAGACGCGCGGATTTTTCGCACTTAAGAGCAGAGCATTAATGAAGCTGACAGCAAATGCCTCAATCTTGTCTCCAAATCTGGTGGGCAGCAGGGCTGTAACTCTATGGAGCAGGGCAATCGCCAGCGTGTATTTCCAGGTGGCCAGTAGCAGGAAAGTCAGAAAAGTGACCAGCCCGCCCCCCGTCAGTCCCAGGATGAGCCAGAATTTAATATCCATCTGTAAGCCCATCAATGGGAGCATAATGATGATGAAACAGGCGGGCAGCAAATCCATCACCTTATCCATTGTAATCGTCGGCAATGACTGACTTACAGGAATCTGCTCGCTGCGTTTCAAAATAAGGCTCTTTGCCAGTTCTCCGATTCGGAGCGGCAACAAAAAATTAAGGAAAACTCCCACCAGAAATAATTCGATCACCTTGATCGGGCCGATGCGTTTGACCGGATTGAGGAAGAGACGCCAGCGTAAGGCGCGGAATGAGAAGGCGGTGACAAAGCTCAGGCTGGCCAGCAAGGCCATTAATTGCCCTTGTCCTGTGGTCAGATGGCTGTAGATCATATGCAGCGTGGCCGGAAGGTTGACAAAATAAAGCCCCGCCATCAGTAGTATCAGACCAAAGATCAGTCCACCGGTAATCCTGAAGACAGGTAAACTTAGAAAAGATAGCTGTCCACGTCTCTTTAGGGATTGGCCTGGTTCAATCGCTACTCGTTCGTGCTGTGTTGACAGGTGCTGTACAACATCTTTCGCTGTGGTATCGGTCTGCTGATCAGCGATTCTGACGAGCTTGATTCTGGTGAGCGTGATAGGTGTCACACGTGTTGCAGGTTCTTGTGTATCGTGCGGAGACATGCAAACTCCTCTATGGCGTATTACGTGATGTGAGATGTATATCAACAGCTAAAGCCAATGAAAGTACTTTCCAGGCTCCTAACTCTATATACTATTTTTCTCCTGTGGATAGCTGGAGAATATTCACTGTTCAACAGTTATGCTACCTTTTTAAGATGAAAGGAAAATGAAAGTGGGGGTAATTTCCTATTTGATAGCCAGAAGGTAATTCTAGCGTTCGCGCAAGCAAAAATATCGCGTCCAGGCATGGCTGAACGCGATACATGTGAGATGTTGAACTTACGCCCCTTTGAAGAAGTCTGCGTTGATCTTGATGTACTGTTTCCACTCTTCAGGAACAGCAGATTCTTCAAAGATGGCGGTGACGGGGCAGGCTGGTTCGCAGGCTCCACAATCGATGCATTCGTCGGGGTTGATGTAAAGTTGTTCCGCCGCCTCAAAGCCGGCCTCATGTGGAGCGGGGTGGATGCAATCAACCGGACAGACATCCACGCAAGAGGCATCTTTTACCCCGATACATGGCTGTGTGATGACATAGGTCATGGGTCAATGTTCTCCTCAGGTCGCCGATGGACGACCTATTGCACTAGTGTCGCGTTGAGTGAGATCGCTACGTTGTTGCGCACCGCATTCGAGACGGGGCAGAGTTGCTCGGCCTGGCGCGCCAGGTCGGCAAATTCCTGCTCACTGGCTCCGGCAACCTTCCCACGCACATCCAGGCGTGCAGTCGTGATGCGGGGCGCACCGTTGACTTCCTCAAACACATAGGTGGTGCTGACCTCCAGTTGCTGTGGCTGTTTGCCCGCATTCGCCAGTGTGAGTGAGAGCGCCATGCTATAGCAACTCGCATGGGCCGCCGCCAGAAGTTCCTCCGGGCTGGTTTTGCCGTCGGAACGCTCTATGCGTGAGGCCCAGGTGACGGGCAGATTCTGGAATGCTCCACTTCTGCCGCTCAATTCGCCTTTGCCGTGGGGAAGATCGCCTGTCCAGATAACGGTAGCTTGTCGTTCTGCTCGGAACATAGTCTATTTTCTCCTCCTAAAAATTACGCAATGCTGCTTGAAGGTTGACGCTATGTCATCAGGCGTTGCTAGCTTCTCCACGAGTGTTTTGTGGTGAAGCGAGGTCGGCTATCATCGTTAATAATACCACGCTCTCGACGGGGGCGCTAAGACTATGCGGTGTGGCAGCGGCTACTTGCAAAGCCGTTCCAGCCGTAAGCTGAAAGCTCTGTTCTTGCACTGTAAAGATGATATGTCCACGCAGCACCTGCACGAATAGCTGGCTGGTCGTGCGATGCTCTTTGAGTTGCTGGCCCGCCTTGAAGGCCAGCAGCAGAATCCGTGCATGCCGTGTCTCTGTCATCACCCGAATAGTCGGCCCTTCCTCACGGAATGTAGCTAACGCTTGCAGGTCGAAGAAACGCACCAGACTACCGCTTTGCATCTCTTGTGGCGCTGCTGCTTGAGCTGATTGCTCACTCATGAATGAGAGACTCCTTGTGCTGGCTTCGCACCTGTCAGTTCACGCGGCGGCGATTTTGCGAATACGAATCACCCACTGTTCCGGCCCTTGCTCCTCCGGTTCCCAGGCAAACATATCGGGGTATTCAGCCATGATCTGATAGCGTAAAGGCTTAGGATCGTGGTCATTCACCAGGCGCAGTGTCTCGCCGACTTGTAGAGCTTCCAGGCGCTCAAAGATGAGCGGATGGCGCTCACGTGGGACGATATTCCGAACATCCAGTGTAGTAATCGCTGTCTCTGCCATTGTCTATTTGCTCCTTGACTAGTTGATGTGTTATCGTCTGTACCCGTGTGGTACGTCCTATAGTATGCCGCGAGACATCTCACAAAGCTGTGACTAAGGTCGCTGTTTTCTCTACACGCAATTCAGTATGCTTGTGGTGTAGTAAGGCCGGAAGTAGGGGGAGAGACGGAGAGATATTCCATCCTGCTTGTAGATCGTGTCGAGCGCCTGGATAAACGTGCTTCCGAGCGGCGTTGACCGATGATTTCGGCACGATTTCCTGGCTCGGACAGCATATATCTCTGTCCCTACGACAGGGGTTTCTGGAGAAAGAAGGCAAAGCAGTGATAGAGACAACGGAGCTTGAGGAGACGCGCCAAAAGATTTATGAGGCGCTGCATGATGTCTATGATCCTGAGTTGGGGGTCAACATTATTGACCTGGGGCTGGTCTACGATGTTGCACTAACTCCTGATGGGCATGTGACACTAACCATGACGCTGACTACGCCCGGCTGCCCGATGCATGAATCAATCGCTGAAGGAGTAGGCGTCGTTCTGGCGGACATTCCTGGGATCGTCGATGGCGAGATAAACCTCGTCTGGACGCCACCCTGGCACCCTGACATGATGACGCCGGAAGGGCGCAGACAACTTGGACTGGAATGAGTGGATAGACCTGATGTCCCCTGGGGGGCATCAGGCCTCGCTTGTTTTTGCGGTGTATCGACGATAGAACACAACTCCGAAGACATTCAGTGTTGCCAGTAGCAGACCACATGCCAGCACAAGGCAGGCTGCTTGCACAATCCAGAGCCAGGGGCTGAGCAGTACACTTCCAATGACCGCGACCAACCCGCCATTGATCAGCCACCAGCTCGCTCTGGCCCAACGTTCATGAACCATCTCGCGCATTAAAGGCACCTTCTGATGACCGACCAGCGGCCCATAGCGGTCGTGCCAGATCAAGAAAGGGACGATTTTGTAGAGGTAGCCGATGATGCTCTGTCCCAACCAGCCGACCAGTGCGGCCAGCGCCAGCGCGACGAGCAAGGCTGGTTGGTGCCAGCCGAAGAGTGTGGCAATGATGCCGCATGGCACGACCACCATGAGATAGACCACCGAGGCGATAGCGTGATACTGCGTGACGTCCAGTATTTTACGATGGCGCGCTTGCAGCATAAGGCGGTAGTCATAACCAAAAAGCCAGACGGCGGCAATGAGTATCAGACTGCCGACTATGATGAGTGGAAGCCATGCAAAACTAAAACCGAGCGCCAACCCCCAGATGCCACCGTTTAGCAACCAGAAGATCAGGCGTCCGTAGCGGTCGCTGTGCCCATGCGCCAGCGCGAACAGGCGCGTTAGCGTGTATGAGACGCCGATAAGCGTACAGGTGAGCCAGCCTACCACGCCGAGCGTGACATGAGTGAGCAGCAGGCGGTCTGAGCTTGTGCCGAGGAAGTTGAACTGGAAGTTCAGTGCCATTGTCAGGCCCAGGCCGACCACAATGGCGAGGTAGGTCAGTGAGGCGACCAGGTAGCGCACGGTTAATGGGCGTGTGCTGATATGTGCGAATGTGATAGCAAGCACGCTGATATAGTGAATGACGGCCAGGACAACCAGCGACCCACCGGCGATCATCAGCCAGGGCTGCATCCACCAGAATCCGCTCAGTAGCAGCAGGACACCACAGAGGTAAAGTGGATACTGCCAGCGCAAAAAGCGCGCTGCTCGCAATGGGGCCGCGATAATCACCGGTACCAGTTGTAGCGATGCTCCCATAATCGACATCGTGAGCCAGCCCAGCGTGACGGTATGAACCAGCGCGAGAACGTGCGGAAAGTCGGGGGCCAGCAAGGCTTCCGACATGAGCCAGGGCAACAGCAGGCCAAAACAGGCCGCCGCCACGCTACCCGTCAGCAGGAAAGGCAACGGAATAGAAAGCGGTACCCCTTGCCGTCCCCCCAATGTACCCGCCATAACTCCGCCACTCTGCCCTGCCGAGGGAACGCTGATCCGCACCGTTGCCCCTTGTCCTTTTTGTGTCGTACTCATCTGCTCCTGCTCCTGTAAAGTGCAATAGATATTGCCAGAATAAACAAGCATCTGGTGCAGAAACGAGGATTTATCCCGTCCTACCTGTGAATCCTATCAAGCGTGCGGATCAACGCCGTTGGGAATCGTATTTCTTTGCGCGAATCGCACGAGCCTGTAACACAGACGGGATAAATCTCCGTCCCTACGGGTGGACGCGGCGAAACTGCACGATCCATTCGTCGTCGGCCACCTTGCGTGTTTCGTGCGTAAAGCCGCGAGCGCCGAGGGCATCATAGAGCGGGACGGGTTCAAAGGGGGCGATGACGGCTAATATCTGGCCCACCTGTGTGGCTTGTGCCGCCTCCATAATGCGCACGAAAGGTTCGTCGCCACGCGCGAGGTCTGGACGTACATCTAAGATTGTTGTGGCTTGAGCTTTCCAGGTTTCCAGTGGTGTGTTCATCAGAGCATACATCTCCTTTTTTCCTGTGCTATGATATATTCGTTGCGTACAGCATATCCTTAAGAGGGGCTGGCTGACTGTAACTTAGGTCGCAACGCTGAAGAAGGGGGCTGGTTACCATGACAATACAGAGCGAAGCATTACGCCAGATACCGATGTTTGCCGCTTTAAACCAGCAAGAACTGGCTCATGTTGCGCGCATGGCAATAGTAAGGCACTATGAGCGCGGAGATATTATTCTCTTAGAGGGGGATAAGGGGGGCGCACTGTGTTATGTGCATCAGGGACTGGTGAAAGTATTTAAAACTTCACCAGAGGGGCGTGAGCAGGTGTTGCGCCTGATAGCAGCAGGCCATACTTTTAATGATGTACCGGCGCTGGACGGTGGCCCGAATCCGGCCAGTGCGGCGGCGATGGAGCCAAGCACTATTTACATGATTCGGCGCGCGGAACTCCAACAGCTTATTATGAGTGAACCGGCGGTGGCGGTTGGCGCTATTCAGATGCTGTCGCAGGCGTTGCGTCACCTCGTTGAGCTGGTCGAAGATCTGTCGTTGCGCCATGTCACAGCGCGCGTCGCCAAGCTCCTGCTGGCGCAATGCACATCCCCGACTGAGGCGAGCCGGGGCCATCGCCTGACACAGCAAGAAATGGCCGCAATAGTCGGTACGGCGCGCGAGGTTGTGGGACGTGCGCTGAAAGAACTGGAAGTGGCGGGCGCTATTGAGGTGCATCAGGGTCACGTGACGGTTGTGAATCAGGAGTATCTGCGCCTGATCTCCGGTCTGAACTAGCTGATACCAACGGCGGTTGTTCCATCGACTCCTGGCTAAGAGGACGCGCCGACCCCTCACCACCGACCTGCGCCGCAAGCCGGTTAAGCGCGTGTTGGTGGCAAAAGCTCTGCAATAACTTCAACATGGATATTTTCGGGTTCCAGCCCGGCCACGGAAGCCGCAACCGTCAGGCATTCATCTACACTCCTGCTTTTTAGTATAGCCGTCGGCTATTTCAAAAAGCAGGTTTCCCCCACCATAATCTCCATGCGTCAGTTGTTCAGGTAAATGCTCTTTTGTCTTGTCCCACTGCTCTTGCAAAAATATGAGCAGGTGAATGACCTCTGCATACAGTGCAAGCGCCTGTTGTTGTGCTTCTGCTGTGATGTCCTGTGTGAGCCGAGTGCTTTCCTCGGCTGCCTGCTTCGTCCAGGTGAGCAAGGTGGCGGGCGTGCCATAATTGCTCACGACTGGCGGCACCAGAGGAAGCTCATCCGCGTGGAGCGTGAGAAAAGCGTGAAGTTGGCCCAGCAGGGAGAACGCTGCGATAGTGCTCGTTGAGGAACGAGACGTCGCTCAGTTGCGCTCTCGGCGCATAGTTATCCGGTTGCATGCATTAACTTATTATCATGCAATGACGGGTTAAATCCCGCCATTGCAAAATTATATACATATTTCGTTCGTCCGGCTTAGACGAAGGTTTGTGGCCCCTGCTGAACCGGCCCTTCGAGTTTGAACACGTCGGGCGGGTTGAAAGCGGGTGCTTGATAGGTGCCTTTGCGTGAGGCATCAATCAAGGCCCAGACCTTTGCAGGCTTGACGGGCATGTCGATAGTGACGATGCCGAGCGGGGCCAGCGCGTCCAGCACTGCATTGACGACGGTGGGTGGTGCGGCGATACAGCCCGCCTCACCTACGCCCTTGACACCGAGCGGGTTGGTTGGCGAGGGCGTCTCGACGTTGGCGGTGGTGAAGGAAGGCAGTTGCGTGGCGATAGGCATGGTATAGTCCATCAGGGTGCTGGTCAATAACTGGCCCTCTTCGTCGTAGACAGCTTCTTCGTAGAGCGCCTGCCCGATGCCCTGTGCTAAGCCGCCGTGTATCTGCATCTCGGCCAGGTAGGAGTTGAGGATGCGTCCGCCGTCATCGACCGCTACGTAGCGCGTGATCTCAACATCGCCGGTTTCGCTATCGATCTCGACAACGGCGATATGTGTGCCGGACGAGAAAGCAGCGTTAGATGGGCTGAAGTCGTGCCATGCGGCCAGTCCCTCGATAGGGGTGCCGTTGACCGGGTTGGGCGCGTCGCGTTCGATAAGTTCCGGTTTCTCCTCTACCATGCGTGCCAGTTCGCCCAGCGTGACCGAGCGCGAGGGGACGCCGCTCACCTGTACCTTGCCGTTCTCCAGCACCAGGTCTGCCGGAGCCGCTTCAAGCACCTGCGCCGCCAGGTTGAGCGCGCGGTCACGAACCTTCTGTGCTGCCAGCAATACGGCTGAGGCGGCGACCTGGGTGGTGCGACTGCCGAAGGTACCGATGCCAAAGGCCGGTAGGGCCGCATCATTCATGCGCACCTCGACCTGCGAGACGGGCACTTTGAGCGTCTCGGCGGCAATTTGCGTGAAGGCGGTGAAATGTCCCTGCCCGTTATGTGCGACACCGCTCATGACAAGCACTGTACCGTCGGGGCGAATGCGCACCGTCGCCGCCTCTTTGGGGGCATTGCCGCCCCCCATTGAGCCACCGGTAATCTCGATAAAGGAGCTGAGGCCAATGCCCATGAGACGTGTATCATTGGCGGCACGCCGTTTGCGCTGTTCCTCGCGCAGTTCAGCGTATTGCGCCAGTTCCAGCGCGCGGTCTAAGGCCGGGATGTAATTGCCACTATCATATTCCATGCCTGTGGTCGTCTTGTAGGGGAAGGCGTCAGGGGCGATGAAGTTGCGACGGCGCACCTCAGCGGGATCAAGTCCCAGTTCGTGTGCGATACGAGCCATCGTGCGTTCCAGGATATAGGTTGCCTCTGGACGCCCTGCACCGCGATAGGCCGCTGTTGGCGTCTTGTTGGTAAATGCGCCCACGACCTGTCCCTCAATGGCCTGAATACGATAGGGGCCGTTGAGCATCCAGGTTGTACTCACCGGCACCAGGGGCGTAGAATTGGCGAGAAATGCGCCCAGATCGGCAATAGAGTGAACGCGCAGGCCGAGCAGCGTGCCGTCCTTTTTGCAGGCGGCCTCAATATAATTGATCTGTCCACGTCCATGCGTCTGCGCTTGCAGATTCTCGCTGCGGTCCTCAATCCACTTGACAGGACGCCCAAACTGTACCGCCAGTGCGGCAGCGGCCAGTTCTTCGCCCACAAAGGCCGTCTTGCTGCCAAAACCGCCGCCAACCGTCGCGTTCAGCACGTGAATGTTGTTTGGGGCCAGCTTTAGATATTTGGCGAGCGTGAAGGTGGCCGTATAAATCGCCTGCGAAGAGAGCCAGGCGGTGAGCTTACCGCTCTCCTTGTCGAAATCGAAGAAGCAGGCGCGCGGCTCCATCGAGCTGGGGGCCACGCGCTGATTGACGATACGCAAGCGTACCACGTGGTCGGCCTGGGCGAAGGCGGCCTCGATATCCCCACTGCCTGCGGGGGCATGCAGAGCCTTGTTGCTGCCCAGTTCTTCATAGAGCAAAGGCGCGTCGGGAGCCAGCGCGGCTTCGGGGTCGGTCACAGCGGGCAGAGGCTCATAATCGACTTCAACCAGATCACGGGCATCCAGTGCGGTATACATATCTTCGGCCAGCACAACGGCCACAGGATCGCCGACGTAGCGCACCTTCCCTATAGCTAGCGGGCGGCGTTCCGGCTTCTTCAGATTAGGGGCAGGAATCGTGCTAAGTGGTGGCATCGAGCCGACCAGCTCTGCGCCACTGAAGGCGGCGACGACGCCTGGCAAGGCTCTGGCGGCGTCAAGATTGATGCTATTGATCTTTGCGTGGGCATAGGGACTGCGCACCACGACCATATGTAATGTGGCGGGCCGTCCCGGCGCTGGTCTGATGTCATCGACATAGTGGGAACGCCCGGTAATCAGTTCGTAATCTTCTACACGTCGTTCTAATCCGGCAGGTATCGCTATCTGCGTCATTACGCTATCCTCTAAATTCCAGCGGCATGATGCTATGTCTATCTACAACGGCAGATAGATGGGGCGCGCTGTATCATGCCTGGGTCAACGCGCCCCGGCGGGACTATACCCCCAAATCATATAATTGTTCAAATTGCAGGTCAAGATCATTTGTGGCTTGCCACATAGCAGCCAGGGCCTTGCGTATATTGCGCGCGGCACATGGTGGCAGGTCTTCCTGGGCTGCCAGTCGTTTAAGCGCCTGATAAACATCCAGTAATGCCTGCTCCTGCTCGCTAATCGGTTTGCCCAGCACATCTGTATTCATTGTAATTATTCTCCCTTTATGGTAAATACCCCTTACGAATATTGCGCTTTTGGGCGCGCATCAACCAGACGGCGGGCCTTGAGTTCAAAGCGCGGCAACTGGCCGTATTCCATGCGTTCGATGTTGAAGCGTAGTCCCTCGTGGGCCTCAGAAAGGTCTTTGCCCAGGCGTTGGGCCAGCGTGGGCCATTCAGACTCAAATTCCGGTTTGATCTCCAGTCTGATGGTGATTTCATCCTGGATGTCGTCTTTGCGCCACAGATAAATCTGAAATTCGTCAATAGCGGCATATTCGCGGATGATCGACTCGACAGCGCGCGGGTAGACGTTGGTGCCGCGAATGAGCTTCATGTCGTCCCAGCGCCCGCGAATGCCACCGTCATAGATGTCCCAGGTGCGTCCACAACTGCACGTGCTGGCCGGTACCTTTAGTACCATATCTTTGCTGCGATAGCGGATGATCGGAATGAAGCCGCGCCCAAAAGAGGTGACGACGCGCTCGCCCAGGTCGCCATAGCCAACTGGCTCGCCCGTAACGGGGCTGATGACCTCTTCGATGAAATGATCTTCGATAATGTGTGTGCCGCCGGGCTGTTGCGCGCACTCAAAGATCATAATGGTGCCTACCTCGGTCATACCGGCGGTGTCGCCACATTTCGCGCCCCAGGCCTCCTCAAGCTGCTTCTTCACCGCCGGAATCGAGCCTGCCGGTTCGCCGGAGAGAATAACCTTGTTGACTTTGCTTTGCGCCAGATCAATGCCCATCTCACGCGCCTTCTGCCAGAGATGCAAAGCATAGGTGGGCGTGGAGCAGACGGTGGTCACGCCTAACTCAATGATCTGCTTGATGCGTGCCTCGGTCGTCTGCGCACCACCGGGAATGACCAGCGCGCCAATTTTTTCACAACCGTAGTGCGCGCCCCAGAAGCCGATGAATGAACCATAGCCGAAAGCAAAATACACGCTATCTTCCGGTCGCACACCGAAGCCCCAGATGCCGTAGCACCACATCTCGCTGATCCATTCCCAGTCTTTCATGCTGTCCAGCACGCGAATAGGGGTGCGTCCTGAAGTGCCAGAGGTGAGATGGTAGCGAATGGCGTTCGTGGGGTCAGTGCTGAGCAGTTCCCCAAACATAGGATGCTCTAGTGCTGACTCCATCCACTCCTCGCGCGTCATGTAGGGGATGCGGCGAATGTCATCCAGTGTCTTCAATTGCTCTGGATGAAAGCCGACGGCGTCGAAACGCCGTTTGTGAAAAGGGGTCGTGGCATAGGCCCATTCACACAGGCGACGCAATTTGTAAAGTTGGAGCGCCTGCAAATCTTCACGGGCCATCGTCTCGTGCTTGGGATTCCAGTATGCCGAATAGGCCATGTAATTCCTCCTTGAAAAAACCAGGTACCATCAGGGGTACCACCGTACCGTGAATGCCAATTCCGTTGGTTATGATTCGTTATGAGCATCGAGAACGGCGATGCCCTCAATTTCGATCAGTACCTCATCTTGATAGAAGCGCGAGATTTCAAAGAGGGCCGTCGCGGGATAGTATGTGCCGAAAAACTGACGATGGACTTTGCCAAGCGGTTTGAGATGCGCAAGGTAATCATCGCGATCTTTTATGAAGATGGTCATCTTGACGATGTTTTGCATCGTGCCACCTGCCATCTCAAGCACTGCTTGCAGGTTGCGTAAGACCTGTTCATACTGGCGAACAAGGTCGCCGGGGGCGACAATCCGGCCTGTGCTGTCGCTGGCGGTCTGCCCTGCCAGGAAAAGCAGCCGCCCGCCTGTAGTAACGATGCCGTGATTAAAGCCAATGGGCGAAGCCAGCCCCGCCGGATTGAGGATGTGTTTCTCCATCTACTTACCGCCCTCCAAATTGTGGTTTTGTTTTCTGCGTAAAGGCTTCATAAAAGCGGCGATGATCGTCGCCCATCAGCAGCAGAGCCTGTGCCTGTGCCTCGGCCTCGATGGCTGCCAGCAGATCCATGTCGATCTCGCGGTTGAGCATGTGCTTGGTCATGGAGAGCGCGAAGGTCGGCCCCTGCGCCAGCCGCTGTGCCCATTCGTAGGCAAACGGCAACAGGTCGGCGTGGGCGGTGACGCGGTTGACCAGACCGTAACGTTCTGCCGTAGCTGCATCGATGGTGTCGCCGAGCAGCAGTAGCTCAAAGGCGCGGCCCATGCCGATGATGCGCGGCAGCAGGTAGCCTGCGCCCATGTCTGCGCCCGTCAGGCCGACTTTTGTGAAGAGGAAGGCAAAACGGGCTTTTTCTGAGGCTACGCGCAGATCGGCGGCCAGCGCCAGCACCGCACCTGCCCCAGCGGTCATACCATTGAGCGCAGCGATAATCGGCTTGTCGAGCAAGCGCATATTCTGCACAACTGCGCCGGTCATGCGCGTGAAGAGCAGGTGATCCTTCATGTCGCGCTTGAGCAGTTCGCCGATAATGGCATGCACATCGCCGCCGGAGCAGAAGTTATCGCCAGAGCCGGTCATGACCACCACCTTCACGCTGTCGTCGCTACGCAGATCGGCGAAGAGGTCGCGCAACTGGGCATAAATCTCGAAGGTCAGCGCGTTCATCACCTCTGGCCGATCAAAGGTCAGCGTGGCGATGCCATTCTGCACTTCGTAAAGAAAATCATAACGCATAGTCGTTTGCTTTCGTGTTCAGGACATGATGCCGCCGCCATCGATATTAATAGCCTGACCGGTAATACCTTTGCTGCTATCGAGGGCGAGGAAGACGGCGGCGGCGGCCACCTCCTCCGGCTCAATCAAACGATTTTGTGGACTGGTCTGTGCCAGGAATGCCCGCGCCTTTTCGGGTGGCATTGAGGTACGTGCGGAAATATTGCTGATGCTATCATCGGTCATTGGTGTATCGACGTAGCCTGGGCAGATGGCGTTGACGGTGATGTTGTAGGGATTGAGTTCAACCGCCATCGCGCGCGTCAGGCCAAGAACGCCATGCTTGGCGGCGGTATAGGCCGCGATATAGCGCCCGCCGACGCGCGAAGCGATAGAGGCGATGGTGATGATGCGCCCATATTTCTGTTCGATGAGCGGCGGCAAAAAGGCTTTGCTGACATAGTAGACGCTGGTGAGGTTAATTGCCAGCATGCGGTGCCACAGTTCATCGGGATGATCGAGCAGCTTATGGCTTCCGGCGTTGCCCGCGTTGTTGACCAGGATGTCGATGCCGCCCAGGTGCTGCAACAGCGTTTGTGCCATCTGCTGTACTTGCTCCGCACTGGTCACATCGCAGGGCGTAAAGAAGCTGCGACGGCCCATGGCCTGAATCTGCGCGGCGAGTTGCTCAATTTCGCTGACGGTGCGGGCCGTGACGGCGACATCGGCTCCGGCTTCAGCCAGCGCCAGCGCTATGCTGCGTCCGATACCGCGTCCCGCTCCGGTCACAACGGCTCGTCGTCCCGCCAGTGGAAGATGCTGTTCGCTTGCCATAAAGAACTGCTCCTTTTTCGTCGATGTGTGCCTTACCATGTTTCTAAGATGCAAAGATCAGCGCGACCGGCGGCCAGGATGGTATTGACTTCGTTGCTATTGGTCAAATAGCCGCCGACCAGCGTGGTGACGCCCGCCTCATTGCGCACGCGGTCGCTCAGGTGTGTAAGGAAGCCGCGTCCATAGGGCAAATCGCCTTCGCTGGTGGTCTGTCCTGCCTGCATGGTTATCATATCACAGCCATGATCGCGTAGCTGAGTTGCCACCTGTATCGCATCTTCTACGCTAAAACCTCCTCTTACATTGTCGGTGATGGAGAGTGCGACTGAGAGCGGCTTTGTCTCCGGCCACACGGCCCGCACGGCGTCGAAGACCTCCAGCGGGTAACGCATGCGCCGTTCAAGCGGGCCGCCGTACTCGTCGTCGCGCTGGTTAGTAAGCGGTGAGAGGAAGCTGGCGAGCAGATAGCCATGCGCGTAGTGTAGTTGCAGCAGATCGAAGCCAATCTCCTCTGCCATACGAGCGGCGTTGACGAACTCGTCCCGCACGCGCTCCATGTCGGTGCGTTCCATCGCTTTCGGAATCTGGCTGTACGGTGTGTAAGGAATGGGAGAGGCGGAGAGCAGCGGCCAGTTTCCCTTGCGTAGTGGTCGATCCAGTCCACTACGACGGGGCCGTGTCGAGCCGCGTCTACCGGCATGGCAGAGTTCCAGGCCAATGCAGATATGGCCGTGTGAATGCATAGTAGTAACGAAGCGGCTCCAGACCTGTTGCTGCTCCTCTGTATAGAGGCCGCAACTACCGCTTGTGATGCGTCCATCGGCACTGGGAGCGACCTCGCCGATCATCACCAGTGCTGCTCCGCTCTGTGCTAACTGATAGAGGCGCTCGCCTTCGTCGATATCAGGCTGGCCGTCCAGTGCGCTATCTGTGCTGCGCGGGGCAAGTACCACGCGGTTGGAGAGGCACTGAGAGCGCAGACGCAACGGAGCGAAGAGCGGCGCGGGCGCAATAATGGTGGGAGCAGCAACCGGCGTATGTTCAGTAGGGGCGTTGCGGCTGGCGGCGTGACGCGCGAACCAGCGATCTACAGCTTCCCCGAAGCGAATGTCGCGTAAGCGCAGATCATCGTAGGAGATGCGTCCACTGCGCGTGAGTAGTTGGAAGGCAAACTGCATGGGTTCGAGCCGTAAATAGCGTTTGATTGTTTCAAAATAGCTCTGGCTCTCGCGCGCGGCCTGCTGGAACGTCTCGACCACCGGCTTGCGCTCAAGCTCGTAAGCGTTCAGAGCCGCTTCCAGTTCCGGGTGTTCTTCCAGCGCACCCGCCAGCGCGATAGCATCTTCCATCGCCAGTTTGGTACCGGAGCCAATGGAGAAGTGCGCAGTATGCACAGCATCGCCGAGCAACACAATATTCTTATAGTGCCAGTTTTGTGTGCTGAGCGTGGGAAAGTTGATCCAGCGCGAATTGTTGGAGAGCAGTGCTGCACCGGCCAGTTCAGATGCGAAAAGCTGCTCGCAATAGCGCAGGCTCTCTTCCTCACTGGCCTGATCCAGTCCTGCGCTCCGCCATGATGACTCATCGCACTCGACAATAAAGGTGCTGGTGGTGCCACTGGATGGATAGGCGTGTACCTGAAAGAGGCCATGTTCGTTCTCGCGGAAGATAAAGGTGAAGGCATTCAGTATTTTATCGGCCCCCAACCAGATGTAGCGCGCGCGCCCATATGTGATCTTCGGCTTGAAGACTTCCGCGTAGCTGCGACGTACCACACTGTTAATGCCGTCGGCGGCGATCAGCAGGTCGTATTCTGGCAGTTCGGAGAGATCATGAATGGTTTGTCCAAAGATCAGCGTGATGCCCAGTTCCTGGCAGCGGCGTTGCAAGATATTGAGCAGCGTGCGACGTGCGATACTGGCAATAATATGACCGCTGCAACGGATGGTTTCGCCGCGATACAAAACGTCGATGGTGTCCCAGATCACAAATTGCTCGGTAAGCTGTTCGTAGGTCTTGTAATCGGCGCGTTGGAACGAGGCGAGTGTACGATCAGAGAAGACAACGCCCCAGCCATAGGTCACATCGGCGGGGTTGCGCTCAATAATGACAATTTCGTGCAGGGGGTGTGCCTTTTTGATGAGTAAGCCGCAGTATAGACCGGCGGGGCCAGCGCCGAGAATGACGATTCTCATAGACTGTCCCTGCCCGTTCCAGGAGTGTGTATGGCGCTAGTACTGCTAGTAGATATGCCCGCTTGCCAGCCCGGCGCGTAGCGACCCAGCGTCATCAGCACCTCGGCCAGCCGCTCAAGCTGCGCGATGTCGGGAACCGTTGGGAAAAGCACCAGTTCGTCGCAGCCTGCCTCCTCGTAGCCGCGAATAAACTGTGCAATGGCCTGTGGCGTAGTTAGCAGTCCGGCGACGATTTTCTCGGCAAAGGGGCCGGTGAAGGCATAGTAGTCGCGCAGGTAGCGTGCGCCGACTTCGACGCTCTGCTTGCCAAGCGCGAAATAGCCCTGCGCCCACAGTTGGGGCCGACCCGGACGCCCGGCGTCGCTCCAGGCCGCGCGTACTTTATCGGCGGCGCGGGCGAAGGCTCTGGGCGGGCCACCGCCATGGACGTAGCCATCGGCATACCGTGCCACACGCGCGAAGCTCTGGTCGCTCAGTCCGCCCACCAGCAGTTCCGGCCCGGAAGGGCGTGCCTCTGTGGGCGATAGATCACCCTCTTCCCATAGCGTGCGTAGCGTTGCTAGTTGTTCCGTCAGCACTTTGCCGCGCGTATGGTAATTAACCCCGGCAGCATCATAATCATCCTTGCGCGCTCCCACCGAGACGCCCAGTACCAGCCGTCCGCCTGCAAGTGCGTCCAGCGAGGCTGCCGTCTTCGCCAGCAACGCCGTGTTGCGCAAGGGGCTGATCACAATCGTCGTTGCCAGCCGCACACGTCGCGTCACCGCCGCCGCTGCTGCTAAAGCTGTAAACGCTTCATAACTATCATATACCAGCCGATCCAGCACGGCCAGACTGGAAAACGGCCCCTGATCGGCTCTAGTGGCCCATTCAACAATCAACTGCCCGCTACTATCCGGCACTGTGCTGGGCAGTCCGACTCCAATGTGCATACGCAACCCCCTTGTTGCCTGCTACTCGGCAGGAAAGAACGTTTAAATCCTATCCCAAAGTATGTCTCAGGGATGGGCAAATGGCAAGAGGAGTTCTGTACAGGTCGGCTAATGTAGATGAGCCGGATACGCACCGAAGCGCATATCTGGCTCATCTTTTTTTGTACTCACGAGGTAGCAAAAATAATCCCACTTCTTCCAGGCATCAGGCAGATGTTGCCTGGAAGGAAGTGATAGTGGCGGTTGTATTGGTCGAGATCTGGATACGCAGACCACACTGGCCGTTATTGTCGCCGAAACCGGTCTACCATTCTATACTCTGCGCAAATCTAAAGGGCATGATGATGATTAAATTCATCATCACGCCCTTTGGGATAATCATCAATCCGTCATTATTCTCCGCCCATGCCTACTTCTTGAATATCATCTGCTGTGGGCGCAACCGAGGTTGTACTCCTGGCCTCAATGTTATCGTAGCCTTTAATTTTGTAGATCACGGTCGAAATGATCCAACTCAGCACAAAGAGGCCAATAATGACTCCGCCAAGTACTCCAAAATCCAGGTTATTGAGGAAATCCCAGATGCCTCCCGTTAAACCCAATGGCCCGCTGATGATGCTGATAATCTCGATAGTGCCGACGACGAAGGCGACCAGCACCGAGATCAGCGTGATATTCAGGTTGTAGTAGAGCTTGCGAACCGGCTTCACAAAGGCCCAGCCGTAGGCTCCCAACATGAGGATGCCATCTGTGGTGTCCAGTAACATCATACCGGCCATGAAGAGTAGGGGGAAGATTAGAATGTAGAGGGGCGGTAATCCCTGTCCTGCCTCTACCGCTGCAATACCTAACAGGCCAACCTCAGTCGCGGTATCGAAGCCCAGCCCGAAGAGGAAACCTACAGGGTACATCTTCCAACTGGCATCCACCATCTTGAGCAAAGGGCGGAAAAAACGCCCCATCAGGCCGCGCTGATTCAGGAAATCCTCCAGCGTCTGATCGTTATATTCTTCACCGCGCGTGACCTTGCGGAATGCCTGGAAGATTTCCCATAGCACCAGAAAGTTAATCAGCGCGATCACGTAAAGGAAGAAGGCGGAAACCAGCGTTCCTATGATACCGCCCGCATTCTCCAGTGAGGGAATGACATTTTTAATGACCACTGCTGCAATGGCGATGCCGACGGAGAGTAAGACAACGATGGTTGAGTGACCTAACGAGAAGAAGAAGCCGACGGTCGTAGGACGTTTACGCTCCTGCATCAGCTTGCGCGTCACGTTATCAATAGCGGAGATATGGTCAGCATCGACGGAGTGACGCAGGCCAAAGGTATAGGCCAGCAAGGCCGCTCCCAGCAATTTGGGATACTGGGCTGAAAATGCGAGAAGAGCGATCACCCAGGCTACCACGTTTAAGGCGATGAGGAAACCGTAAACGCCGATGATTCGTCTGCGTAAATCACCCGAACTATCACTAAAGACGCGCCTCAAGGCCGAGACGCTGAAACTGCCCGGTCTGCTGCTCACAGATGCCTCCTTTTGTTGTGGGAAAGGGAACATATGGTACAAAGATTGGACTATTTGAATGTTGTCATGTGCGTTCTCTGCAATCCATAGATAAGTATACCCGACAAACAGGCGTATTTGCAATGGTTACGCAATTGAGAAATTTTTGCAATGGGGAAAATAAGTGAGTAAGGGGGAACGTAACCATCGCGTTATTATATATCTATGCTATACTCTCGTTTGGTGCAATATAGCAGCATCAGGTTATGAAATCTCTTGTATCCACTGTTGGATAAACTGCATGAGTTTATCGTTCTGTTTGTCACTGGAAACATACAGTGAAAAATCTTTAATAGCCTTCCAATGGCAAGTAGCAGTTTCGTCGATTTCTGTCCCGTCAGACCACAGGCTTGTTTGTTTTTCGTGGGTGTCTGCTTTTTGCACAAAATTGCCCATAGGACTGGAGCCATGAGCAAAGCGGCGCAGGGTTGTCTCGATAGCCGTGCTGCTATTATCGATGCCGATCCACCGGCGTTGTAACTGGCTGGCAACCACTAACGTCGTTCCTGAGCCGGAGAAACAATCAAGCACGAGATCGCCTTCGTTGGATGAAGCGTTGATAATGCGTGCCAGCAGACCGGGATTCTTCTCTGTGGGGTAGCCTGTGATGTGAATATTCTGGTTATGAGCGTCGCGGAAGTCTAACCAGATATCTTGCACAGGAATACCATCACTATTGTCTAAATATATTTTGCGGCGAGGATTACCGTTGGGCGACCAGTAAATCTCGCCTCTGGCGTCCATTTCATCAAGTGTGCGTGGCGGAAACTGCCAGTGTTTGCCCGGCGGTGGGAGTTTTCCACGCCAGGCGCTACCTGTTTCACCGTTGCGCACGCCCGGCGCATGCACAGGCACTTTCTTATAACGGCGTCCAGTCTCCTTTTCGATATAAGGATATTCTTTATCTGCTTTCTCCTGCGACCATGTTTCCAGTGGCCGGTTCCATATATATGTGTCGGATTTGGTATAGAAGAGGATGAAATCGGCAATATTGCCATAGGTTTTTCTAGTATAATTCTTAGGATTACATTTTTTACGGGTAATCCAGTTTCTGAAATTTTTTCTGCCAAATACCTCGTCCATAATAACTTTGACATGAAAAGCCATGTTTTCATCAAGATGCACGTAGATAGAACCGTCTTCAGCAAGTAGTTCTCGTAATAAAATCAGTCTCTCGCGTAAAAATTCCAGGTAGTGGACGCCAACGAGTAAATCGCTATAAGCGTCATTTTGCGTGCGTGATTGGAAGATACTATTTGTGGCAAAGGGTGGGTCGATGTAAATAAGGCGAACATGTCCTGCTACCGATGAGTCTTGCAAGAGAGATGCCAGAACAGGCAAGTTGTCTCCATAGTAGAGGCGATTATCAGATTTGCTATTTGGGGCACCAGTCCATTTGAGATGTATCGTACCTGGCGGTGTTGCCAGAATTTCTCCTACCGAACGTTTTCCTGGATAGAGTAGTTCCATCGCGTGAGTCTTTTCTGGCAGGAGTGCCTCTTTTGAGTTATTATATGTCTTGCCATTGCTGTAAGGTATACCTGTTGCCACGTTCTTTCTCCTCCCATTCTCTAAATTTCAGGATAAGAGCCAATCAAGTGTTAATCGTGCGGGTACCATGCGTAAAGTAAGAACTATGATTTTACCAGGCCAGCTTTGTTCTAGCCGCGCATAGTCGTTCCACATAGTACCTAACAAAAGCCCTGGGCCGTCGTTAAGAAAAATAATTTTTACCCTTAAATCTCTCTGCTGGGCAAATTGTAAGATTTCATCAGCACAGTTTCTGTATCCTCCGATTCTATCATCCTCCTGCGCTCCGCCACGATCCGAATCATAACGGGCCAATCCCACAGCTAATACAGCTTCCTCGTTAAATTCATATGCATTATCGTATATAACAAAATCAACAGGGCGTTTAGGATTAGGATAGCCATGAAAGATAGTTTCCAGCAATACATCTGCTCCAGCCCTTTCTGGGCCTGCTATTCCTAAGGTAGGAAACTGAGAACGGAATAATGTAAAGAACTGTTCTGTTAGATCGTAACCCTTCATTCCCCGATCTTTATATTCCCAGAGAATTGCTGATAAGGTTTCATCTGGAACAGGACGAGCCATGAAAGCTTTCTGAACCTCTTGTATAGGGCGAAAGCCACTACCAAAACGTGCAATGATATCCAGATGTTTTGATTTGACTTTCAGCATTTCGACGGGGGTTTCTGGGCTGACATACTTACGAAAAATACGGGCTAACTGGATACGGGTGAAGCCATTAGGGATAGTTGCTATCTGGATAAAAAGTTCTTGGGATGAGGCGGAGCCTCGTACTAGTTGCCCGAACATTTCAATGATCGGCTGATAAAGCTTTTTAGCATCTTCTAAATAGTCTGGCTAGTAAAGCCCCCTGGCAAGTGTTATCCACAGATGCCCCTCTGCTTTATAATCAGCAAACGATGTTGGAAGATGCTCGGTCATAAGAAACTCCGTTCTATGAATGCTCCTTACTTATTATAACCAGTATAGCAGAAGAAATACATCACTTAGCAGTATTGGTTTACGCCGAATGCCGACAAAGCGGTTGAGTCTCTCGCTCAGCCGTGATATAGTGTCTCCTGGATAAAAAACAGTATGGGTATCGTTTTGATAATGATACAAGTCTTCTGTAGATATTGAATGGTGTGGTACAAATGCAGGACATGGATAAGACTATCGCGGCCCTCCTGGAAGCCCTCTCGTTTAGCCCACACAATATCCGGCTGAGAAAGCATGTCGCGGAACTGCTCTTGCAGGCCGGGCGCAATGATGAAGCTATCGAGCAACTGAAGATCATCGTGCAGCAGACCGAAGACCCGGAATATAAGCAACACCTGGGCACGGCCTATTATCGACGCGGCGATTATGCGCTGGCGAAAGAGACGCTGATGCAGACCGTCACGGCACTTCCATCAGCAGAAGTCTATCTATTGCTCTCCAAAAGTTGTTTTGCGCTGGGACAATATCAGGCTGCGACGGACTATTATCAGGAAGCACTGGAGCGTGATAGCTCGCTGGCAGAGTCGGCTTACGAAGAGCAGTTGGCGGCAAAGGGCGTCAAATTGCGTATGAAGGCTACAACGCAAGAGGATGAGCCGTTTGTACCCCAGGAAGACGTGGTCGAACGCCCCAAAGTCAGTTTTGCGAACGTGGGCGGGCTGGATGAGCTAAAAGAGCAGATCAGAATGAATATCATCTATCCATTCCAGCATCCCGAACTCTTTCGCGCCTTCAACAAGAAGATCGGTGGTGGCATCCTGCTCTACGGCCCGCCGGGCTGTGGCAAGACCTTTATCGCGCGCGCTACAGCAGGTGAGTGTAAGGCGCGTTTCATCAGCATTGCGATTAATGACATATTGGATATGTACATTGGCAATAGCGAGAAGAACCTGCACCAGATGTTTGAGCTGGCGCGCCGCCATCGCCCGGCCATCATCTTCATTGACGAACTGGACGCACTGGGGGGAAGCCGTCAGCAGATGCGCTTCCATCATAATCGTATGCTCACCAACCAGTTGCTAAATGAACTGGATGGTGTGGAGAGCGATAATAGCGAAATTCTGGTGCTGGGTGCGACCAATAGTCCCTGGTTTGTGGATGCCTCGCTGCGTCGTCCGGGACGATTTGACCGCGTGCTGTTTGTGCCACCACCAGACCTCAAGGCGCGCATAGAGATACTGACCTTGCATTTGCAGGGCAAGCCGGTTGAAGCCATTGATTATCAGCGCGTGGCAAAGCTGATGGACAAGTTTTCGGGGGCGGACATCAAGGCGGTGTGTGATGCTGCGGCTGATCGCGTTATTATGAGCGCGATGAAGAGCGGGAAGATGCGCCCGCTGCGCACGGAAGACCTGTTAGAAGCGCTCAAGCAGGTCAAGCCCTCAACGCTGGAGTGGTTTGCCACCGCTAAGAACTATGCTACCTTTAGCAACGTTGCCGGACAATATGACGAGATTCTCGATTTCTTGAAGAAAAATGGGTGAGCATAGCGGTGCCGATAAATAGAAGAGCCGAAGAACTGCGTGAGATGGGCGACGAACTGAAGCGCGCCGAGTATGCCATTAGCGTGCGTCGCTATGATCTTGCCATTGAGATCATGCGGCGCGTGCTGAGCCAGCATCCTGAAAATAGTCTGGCCTTCTATACGATTGCCAGAGCCTACGTTTTTAAAAAGATGCCTGATAAGGCCATCGAGGCCATCCGCGAGTCGTTGCGCCTGGATCCCACCAACAGTCAGGCCCATACCATCTATGCCTCGCTGCTGCTAGATAAGAAGTTGCCACAACCGGCTGAAGAGGAGATCAAGGCCGCGCTGGCGCTCGATCCCCACAACTCCCTGGCCTATTATGTCTACGCGATTTACTATCTGGATCATCGAAAAAACGTTCAGGCCGCCAAAGAGTATTGCTATCGCGCGCTGAATCTGGATACTAACGATGTGCGTTATTACTGGATGCTGGGGCGGGTTTTCGCGGCTGAGGGTAATGTTGCGCAAGCAGAGGCCACGTACCTGCACGCTTTGCAATTGGAGCCTGAGAATGCGCGTGTGCATAATAGCTACGGCGCATTGCTGTACAATCAAATTCACGATGCGCAACGAGCTTATGAGCATTTTCGCCTGGCATTGATGCAGTCTCCGAATGACGAGGAAATTCGGAAGAACCTGTTACTGGCGCTAAAGGCCAAAAATCGTTTCTACTGGCTTTTCTGGCGCTATGCCCTGCTGCGCCGACAGTTGGGATGGCGCTATATCTTTCTCGTTCTGGCAATTTTAATGCTGCCCTGGTTGCTAGCTCCACAAATTCCTTTGCTGATGATACCACTTGCTACATTGCTGACACTTTGTTATGTTCTCTTCGTCGTGTATGCCTTAACCGTAAACCCACTCTTTAATTTTCTGATTCGGCACGGCTGGCTGAAATGATAAATCGGTGCGATTTACGTTCTATAATAGTAGGGTAGAAAATAGGAGAGACTGAGCAGAGTAATATGGCGGCTGCAGAAGTCGCAGGAGCAAGACTATGGCCGGTTTAGAGGGCAAGACCCTCGACCGCTATGAGCTACGACAACTGACCGGGCGGGGCGGTATGGCCGATGTGTACCGCGCGTTCGATACGGTTTTTGGGCGTGAGGTGGCTGTCAAGGTCTTCAAGCGTGATGATGACGATCTCTTGCGCCGTTTCGTCCGCGAAGCGCGCCTGATGGCCTCGTTGCATCATCCCCACCTGATGCCCATTTACGATACCGGCGAAGCCAGTATCGATGGGATTGTCTGGTATTATATCGTGATGCCTTTCATGACCGGCGGAACATTGCGCGCGCGTATTCGGCGCGGCCCTCTCGCCTTGAGCGAGGCCTGTCGCATTCTGAGTGATATTGCCGATGCCCTGGATTATGTGCATCAAAAGGGTATTATTCACCGTGATATTAAATCTTCTAATGTGTTGCTGGATGCCGATGGCAACTGCTATCTGGCCGACTTTGGCATTGCGCGCACGACCAGCGATGCCACACAATTGACCAGCACCGGCAATGTTCTCGGCACTGCCGATTATGTCGCGCCCGAACTCTTTGAGCCGCATCGCCGCGCCAATGAACTGAGCGATCAGTACTCGCTGGGCGTGCTAGCTTTTGAGATGATCACCGGTAGACCGCCGTTTAGTGCGGATAGCCAGCTTGCGCTGGCTGCCATGCATGTGAGCAAACAGCCACCTGCGCCGAGCAGTATAGTTGCGACAATTCCCTCGGCGGTAGATCGTGTCATCCTGCGCGTGTTGGCGAAGCAACCGGAGCAGCGCTATGCCAGTGCGACCGAGTTTGCCGAAGCTTTCTGCCGCGCTACACGCGCTACCACGAAGAGGTTGACCGCAGCCGCCGGAAATGGTGTGCTGGTTGCTCCGGTATCCCCGCTATATGAGGCCGCGCCCGATGAGCCAACCGTACTGGCGGCACCGCCGCGTGTTGCTGCGCCCGCTCGCCCTGGCAGTAGGAGCGATGGGCAACTACAACGCGCTGTAAGTACTCCACGCATGCCCGTAACATCACGAAAAAGACCCACGGCCCAGCAGCGCCAATTGCGTGTATTGACCGTGCTGGCCTTTGTTGCTCTGCTGGCAGTCGCAGGCCCTATTATCTATGTGTTGTTAACCTATAATCATGGTGGCGGCAATACTCCTGGTCCTGTAGTGGGAGGGAATACTACCACTGCTACCCAGGCACTGACGCCGACCAATACGCCTGACCTGACGGCGACGGCAATGGCGCAGTCAGCGACGGCAACGGTGCAGGCCCAAGAGGCGACGGCCACTGCTATCGCGGGCGCGACAGCGACGGTTATAGCTCAAGCCACAGCGCAGGCGCAAGCCACCGCCGGAGTGATTCAGACTGCAACCGCCGGTCAGCCCAGCTATAGCGACCCCTTGAACAACGTCAATAATCCGCAGACACAGGCCGCCAACTGGGATCAGACCAGCAATTGTCAGTTTAAATCAGATGGCTACCATGTCACGAGCAGCTTTGCGCTTCAGGGGTGTCAGGAGACGGCATATACCTATCAGAATGCCACCATTACCGTTGATGTGACGATCAACAGTGGCCATTCCGGTGGTCTCTTCTTCCGCACGCAGACGAGTAGCATCCTGCATGTCTATTCCGGCTACCTGTTTGAGATCGACGCTAATGGCGATTACAAAATTTCCAGGTCGAAGGATTTTAGCAATCCCCTGGACCTGGTGACGTTGCAGGACTGGACAGCCTCTTCAGCCTTAAAGACCGGTACAGCCACAAATAAGTTAGAGGTAATTATGAACGGCGGCGTTTTCCTGCTCTATGCCAATGGTGTCTTCCTAACCGAAATCCAGGACACGACCTATTCCGCCGCCGGCACAGTAGCCTTCCTGGCGAACGGCGATGGCGCGAGTGCCGACATAACTTATAGCAACCTCAATGTGTATCCCCTGGCTTAAATGAGAGTGTTTATGAGTGCGGCGGTACCATTTTATGCTCGACGGCATAGGCGGCGGCCTCGCTGCGACGGGCGAGTCCAAGCTTTTCGAGGATATGGCTGACGTGGTTGCGAGCCGTTTTCTCGCTCACATAGAGTGTCTCCGCGATCTGTTTGTTCGTATAGCCACGCGCGATCAGCGCCAGCACCTCGCGTTCGCGTTCCGTCAGTTCATCGCCGGATGTTTTGCCGTAAGTGGTCATGCGTGTAATAACCTGCTGACGTGCATGGGGGTCAAGCAGTGATTGACCGGCGGCGACGGCACGAATAGCTTTGAGCAGTTCGGCCAGACTGACGTTTTTGAGCAGGTAGCCACTGGCTCCGGCCAGAATCGAGGCCGTCATCGCCTCATCGTCGGTAAACGACGTGATCATGAGAATGGCGATCTGCGGATGCCGACTCTTAATCTCGCGGCATGCCTCGATGCCATCCATTTTATCCATACGCACATCCATCAGAATTACCTGCGGGTCTAAGACGCTGACTTTGGCAATCGCCTCGGCTCCGTTGCGTGCCTCGCCCACGATATGAATATCCGCCTCCAGTTCAAAGGCCGCGCGCATGCCGAGGCGCACAACCTCGTGGTCATCGACAATCATAAGTCGTATTTTCGCCATATATTAGCTCCTCTCGCTTGCGATACTCTTTGTGAGCGGTATATGGATGCGAAGGCACAAACCACTCGTGGGCTGGTGCGCGATCTCGATGGTGCCCCCCAGTTCATGGACGCGCTCACGCATCCCTTGCAATCCGCGCCCGGAATAGAGGCGCTGGTCAGTCGTAGCATGGTGATATTCTACGCTGACCGGTATGGGCAGTCCGCGCCCGTTGTCACAGATAGTAAGTTCGATAGAAGATGCTTGCTGCTCTAATATCACCTGCACTTCGCTGGCCGAAGCGTGTTTGTAGGTATTGGTCAATGCCTCCTGAACAATGCGGAAGATGGCGGTGCCGACCTGCTCGCCCGGTTGCGCTTCATCATGCAGGTGCGTTTCAAGACGGGTGTGCAATCCGCTAATGGCGGCAAACTCGCGTAGCTGGCTGGCGAGCATCTGTGGAAGCGTCATAGTGCCGCTAACCAGGGGTTTGAGGTTGAACATATAGGTGCGTGTCTCCCAGAGCGCCTGTTTAGAGAGCGTGACCAGGGCGTCGAGACGTTGGGCCAGTGGCAGTAGCAGTTCAGCATCCTCTTCTGAAGCTTCGGCGATGCGTTGTGCCTGTGCCGCACATGCCTCAGCGTTCAGGCTGAGCATGTAGATCAATTGGGCAATACCGTCATGAATTTCGCGCGCGATGCGTCCGCGCTCAGCTATCGCCGCCAGCTCGATCATCCGCTCGGTCAGGTGAATATTATCCAGTACGACCAGCAAGTAAGTACCAGAGATGGTCAGAAATTTCTCCTGCCGCTCGTTGAAAGGCGTCTGGCGCACACTCTCTGCGCCCATGACCATGTGGACACGCCCATCTTTGAGAATCGGCACGTAGAGGCGGGCCAATCCGTAGCCGTGCGGATCACGCAATGGTTCAAAGGCCACATGATAGTGTCCCGAACGAAAGACCTGCTGGAAGAACTGCTCGCTGCGTCGGGATGGTAGTTCGCCCGGAATTTCATCCTCTATGTAATAGAGGGATAGCGATAACTCTGTCGGCGCTATCAGCGCTGGCTCGTCATCTATGTACTCTAACGCGAGCGTCAGACGCTGAAAGTGACCACCCTGGCGAATCTGTGCCACGCTTTTTTGCAGGAGATGTTCTTTGTCGGTCGCCCCGCGCATCAAGGTTTCGCTGACGCGCACCAGCGCCTGCTGACGGCGGGCTGTGTCCTGCTCGCGTCGTTTGCTCTGAGCGTAGTTGGAGAGGAGCGTAGCGACATAGCCGGTGAGCAGGGCAATGACAGGAGCGTCAACTAAAGAACCGGCGATGTCGATGATGTTGGGAATATGGTGTTCCGCTCCAGGTGGGGGCAACACCATACCGAGGAGAACGAACAGGTCATAGCCCAGCGCAGCGGCCAATCCACCCCGCGCGCGATAGGCCAGACCGGCAGCGAAGACGCTGGAGATGCCATAGCGGTAGAAGACGGAGCCAGCGCCAAAGGGTGGATCGCCAAAAGTACCACCGTAGTACATAACGATGCCGCAGATAAGCAGGTCTACGCTATACACGATCACATCCCAGGAAGCATTGCGCGTTTGTGAAAGAGGCGTGAAAATATCGACCGGCTCATCTTCGGGCGAGATGTGGCGTCGCGGGCGAGACAGGTGAAAGATATGTAGAAACTTCGGCAAAAATAGATGTAATATTGGTGTATAGAGCGTAACGATCAATGTCTGGAGCAGTGTTACGGTAAGTAAGATGTAACCGATGTGTTTCTGAAAAGGCGTAAAATTGGTGCCAAGAATGACGACGAGCGCATAGAACCACATGCTCCAGCGCCAGATCAGAAAAAAATAGCTGGGTGTATTGCGCAAGCGGCGCAGGGTTGAACCGGGTAGTGCCTGCAAGGTTATTTTCTGCTGACTCATTATAGCCCTCACATATTGCTGGCAAGCCGATTGCGAACGACATTGACAAAATAAATGCTGTTAGCTGCGCCCTATGGGCCATAGTATGACAGGCGGGGTTTATTCTGTCAAGCAGAGTATAGCAAGGTAGCAGTCTGATAAAAGAGGGTCATCTGTCCCATTTTATGAGCGCCGGTTGTAAACGTTCTATTTAGAGCTACATCTTAGAGCTACATCGCCAAAAATTGGGGTGTCTTTCTGCGAATTTTGTGGAATTGCTCACTGGCAAAATTCTTGTGTTATGTGGTATTGTATGAGTACACAATGTTATCCGCTTTGAGGTCGCTGCAAAAGAACAGGGCTGTATAGGTTCTTTCAGAAACAGAGGCAGCAAAAGGGCTAACGTATAAGTGTTTTTTTCTAGTATAGAAGGGACGGTTTTGCCATGAAAAAAGCCGAGAAGAAGCGCACCTCCTTAATGGCTAATCTGGGCGACCTCAACCGGCCTTTGCGTGTTCGACCTGTGCGTGTACTTGGACGTGAGTGGTGGGCGATTGACGCGGAAGACACCTGGCCCGGTATGGTCATGGATCTGCGCCGCCTGGGTTTCGAGTCAATGGCATGGGGTGACGAGGTGTTGGTACGTGAGAGTACCCCCGCCTACGAGCCGCAGATGGATGGACCAGCCGCACGTGAGGGGTTGAAGCCCTTCCCGACGGTGCAGCCAACCATTCGTATTCGTAAGGAGTCCTATCCAGCGAATTATTCCGACTATCCAGACCAGCTCGTGTATCTGGATGAAGAGGATGATCTGGACGAGGACGAGGATTACGATGACATGGAGCCAGAAGACCTGGACGAGTGATCGGCTCAGGTCTTTTCGATATATCTGTGTGGCCTGGGTTGGCCCGCCCTCCTGGGGAATAGTTCCCTGGAGGGCTTTTGTGTTTCTGTGTCTAGATTTGCAGGAGTATATGTGTATGTCTATTATACCAATAGATGAATTTATTTCCATCCATCAACTACGCTTCCATATACGCCGCTGGTCGCCAACCCGTGCCGAGCCGACCATGCCACCTATTGTGCTGCTGCATGGGCTGGCCTCCGCGACACGCATATGGGATTTTGTCGCACCCTTGCTTGCGGAGCAGGGTTACGAGGTGGTGGCGCTCGATCAGCGTGGGCATGGCGAGAGCGATAAACCAGATGATGGCTATGATTTTGCCACCATTGTCGCGGATGATGCCGCCGTTTTTGCGGGACTGGGGGTGCTTAACCCGGTGCTGGTCGGGCATTCCTGGGGCGCGATGGTCGCCTTACAATATGCCGCTACGTTTCCGAGGCAGGTGCGCTCCCTGGTGCTGGTCGATGGAGCCACCAACCAGCTTTCGCTACGTCCAGGTTGGTCGCGCGAGCAGGCGATGATAGACCTGGCCCCACCGCGCTTTGCCGGAACGCCGCGCGAAACCTTCCTTGCATTTTTCAAGCGTGGTCCATTGGGACAGCAATGGTCGCCTGCATTGGAGGATAGTATCTTACATATTGTGCAGTTGCGTGATGACGATACAGTAGCGCCGCGCTTGAGCTTCGAGCATCACCTGCAAATCATCGGTGCGATGTGGGATCAACCGACATTCTCCCTCTATCAACAGGTGCGTTGTCCCGTGAAGCTTGTGGTGGCGGAACAGCCCGATGTGCCTGCCGAGCGTGCAGAGTTTATGCGTCAGCGCCGCATGGGCATCGCCGAAATACAGCGCATCAACTCTCGCGTCCAGGTTGTCACCTTGCCCGACACTATTCACGATATTCCGCTACAGCGCCCGGAACGCTTAGCCGAGGAAATCAAGACAACCGTAGGGGCGTGATTGATCACGCCCTGCTCGCCCGTCGCGCCGCGCTCAGGGGGTGATCATGAATTCTTTCATTCGAAACCGGCACTGGCACCATCCCGTAGGGGCGTGATTGATCACGCCCTGCTCACCCGTCGCGCCGCGCTCAGGGGGTGATCATGAATTCTTTCACCCGAAACCGGCACTGGCACCATCCCGTAGGGGCGTGATTGATCACGCCCTGCTCACCCGTCGCGCCGCGCTCAGGGGGTGATCATGAATTCTTTCACCCGAAACCGGCACTGGCACCATCCCGTAGGGGCGTGATTGATCACGCCCTGCTCACCCGTCGCGCCGCGCTCAGGGGGTGATCGATCATGCTTCACGCACCCGTTGAGCCGCAACCAGGGCGTGATCAATCACGCCCCTACGCTTTGGAGACGACCTTTGCGACTGAAGATAGTGAAGAGCCACCAGAGCGCGCCTGCGGCCAGCAGGATTAGCAATGGCTCGATGGGAGCGCGAAAGCGTGGAATACCATAGAAAACAATGCATTCCGCGATGGTTTCCAGGATAACGAGATAGATGAAGAACAATTCGCGCCAGCGTTTAAGCGTGACGACGAAGCCCAGTGCCGCTAATGCAAAGATGATAGGCGTGATGATTTTCATCCAATCCACGACGAGTATGGATGAGATGCGACCAGGGAAGCGATTGAGTGGCAGATCGGCTTCAGCGGAGGTGGTAGCCCACATGCCAGCGATGTGTAGCTTCAGCAGGTCTTCTACCTGTTTCGGGTGTTGTTTGATCCACTGTAGCGCGGTTGCTTTGTAGGCATTATCGCGTGCTACCTCACATGGGGCAGCACACTGCGCGGGAAATTCTTTGACCACGTTAGGCACGGACTCTTCGGGGCGGAGCCAGGTACCCAGGTAGACTTTATTGCTAAAGTAGATATCATCAGTCTCTTTGTTGTAAGCTCCCACCAGGACTTTGCCGTCGCCGGTGGCAACAAAGACGAAAGTATGTGCGACGAGGTAGTTGCGAATAAGCCAGGGTGTGACAAAGGCGAGGAAGAGCAAGGTCACTACCACACCGCTCTGCAGCACTTTGCGCCGGGGAATGACCTTCGTCCAGAACATTACCGCAAGCCAGGCAAAGAAGAGTGCGAGGGTAGCGACACCGTTGGGACGTTCAAGTGAGGCCAGTCCGAGCAGGATGCCGCTCAGGACCATCAGTTGCCAGCGCGGCGTGCGCTGCAAGCGGAAGAGCGAGTAGCAAAAGGCCAGCAGCAGAAAGATGTAGAGCGACTCGGAATAGAGCCAGCCGTCGTAGATGAAAAGGAAAGGATAGATAGCAGCAATCAAACCGGCAATCAGGCCAACGCGCGTGCCGAACAGATCCCTGGCGAAATAATAGACGAGCAAGCAGGTGCCTGAACCGACGAAGCTGAGAAAGAGGAGTATGGCATGGCTACGTATACCAATTACAGCATAGATGGCTGCGATAACAGCGGGCCAGAGCGGGGCACGATCAACGGTGGGCAAATGCGATAGTTCGCAAAAGCAATGCTGTTGCAGTATATTAATAGCTATTGTCTGATAGGTTAAAGAGTCATGCAAAGGATAGTAACCGACGGTAACAGTTTCGTTATAGGCAAACCGAACCAGCAATGCAACGAGAAACACGCTGATCGCCGGTAGAGTCAATACGGAGCGCAGTGATTTCATTACAAGCCTCGTTGTTAGTGATAAAGATGGTTGCTCTTTACAATACTTTATCCCTCTGACCACATGTTTTTGTCTGGTGCAGAAGCCGCCTGTATTGTGTTGGATATAAATCGAAACGTTCCTTAGAAATGAACGTAACGAGAGCTGTCTTCAGTAGGAACATATTTGCTATCTCGTTGTCGTCTGCTATAATGAAAAGAAAGAAGCATACGTCATTGTTGTCTGCCATGAAGGAGCGAACGAATGCAGCAAGGAACACCGGAGCAGTCGCCGGAGCCGATCTTGACGGAAGATGCTACTATCTTGCAGAACAGTTTTCTCGGATCGCCAGCCGTGATCGCTGAATCGCCTGACCCGGCGACAACACCATTTCCGCCGATTGTGCGTCTCAAACCGCTCACCGATCAGTCCAGTCTAGCCGCCTGTGCCTTGCCCTATCGGCAGGAACTGAAATTGCGTGGGAAGTCAGAGCATACCATCACCTGCTTCCTTTCCGACCTGAAAATGTTTGGTGAGTTTGTGGGCCAGGACACGCCGGTTGGACGCATTACAAAGGAGCAACTGGTCGATTGGCTCATGATGCTCAAATTTGGTAACAAAGGTACGACGCCCGCGCCGAAAACGATGGCCCGGCGCGTGACATTCTTAAAAAACTTCTTCTCCTGGCTGGCGCGGGAGCAGGTCTTACGCGAAGACCCTTCGACCGCGCTAGTACTGGAACGCCCTTTACCCCCTCTGCCCGAATTGCTCTTCGCTGACGAAGTTGAGCGCCTGCTCAAAGCTGCCTCAGAAGATATTCGCTGTCACTGCCTGGTCTACCTGTCCCTGTACGGCGGCTTGAAGAAAGAGGAGATTGTGGGGCTGAAGGTGCAACATGTCGATATCTCTGATCCCAATGCGCCTCTCGTCACGGTGCATTTCCCCGCTGCCACCGGCAAGCAGCATCGTGAACGTCGCCTGGCACTGCCTGCCGCCTTCACAGACATCTTTCAGCACTATCTGCAAAAATACCATCCTACCGACCGCCTGTTTGATTGCACAGACCGCAACCTGAACTACATTTTGAGCCGTGCAGTGAAAGAGGCGGGCATTAAGAAGCGTGTGACGTTGCAACTATTGCGCGATACCTTTGCCGTTGAGCAACTGCGCGCGGGTGTGGCCCCCGATGCGCTGCGTGAGAAGCTGGGACTCTCCGAAGAGGCCTGGCTGGAGTCACGCGAGAAATATCGCCGTCTGGCCTTCCCCAAATAAGCTACTGTTGCGGATAATGTTGTCTCGGTGGTTGTTGGTATGGTATTTGCTGCACAGGCAAGTTCTGGTGCAGCATCACGTATTGAGCTTTGCGCGTGCAGTAGCGATTGAGTAACAGCGCATTGATAATAATGGCGGCAATGGCCATTGGGCCGAGACAGATGAGGCCAATGCCGTCAGAGACAATAGTGCTTCCAACGACAACGGGCCAGTAGATAAAGATGCTACAGACTAGCAGAATGATGCCGACAGTTTTTTCACCAGCCAGCAGCCAGCCTACACCGAACAGACCGAACAAGGAGAGGATAATCTCGGCGACCAGCGCCCCATCTTTATTCGGCGGTGTGGGTATCATGGTAACATTGACCTGAATATTGGTGGGATAAGATGGTGTCGGCGGGTAAGGAATACCGTAGCCTGGCCCAGGCGGCATGGGTGGAAGCGGTGCCTGCATAGGTATTTGTTGTGAGGTGGGTGGATATGGCTGAGGCGCATAGCCTCGTTCATAAGATAATGCTTCACCAAAGCTTTTTAGCCCATCTTGCCCGTACATAGTTGGGCTGGGGGGCAGTTTAGCCTGGCCCCTCGCTGTCTCAGTACGAGTGCCACAGATCGGGCAAAATGTCGTACCGGCAGCCAGTTCATTACCACAACGTTCGCAGATCATAGCATTACCTTCTAGCGAGATGTTAGCGATGTTCTATCAGGCAGAGTGTGGTGAAAGTTCATCACCACGCCCCCGCCAGGAACAGGCGTCTTGTATTGATGTTATTCTATCACGCTATGCCTGTTGGCATAGGGCATTATATGTGCTGTGTATTCCATCCGGCAGCGTTAGCGTTAATTTCCAGCGTGCCCACCTGTGCTATTTGCAGAACCTGTATGGTTGTACCGGCCACTAACGGTACCAGTGCTGATGTGTTCAGCATAGTCGTTGCAGGCGCGGCGGCCATAGTGCCACTACTACCGGTATTACTGCGGCGCTTTTTTGGTAACGTGCCGGGTGTGACAATCAGCAACGAAGGATGAGTAAGTTGAATGACCTCTGCCAGCGTTGCTGGAAACGTTTTCCCTACATCACCTATTATTTCTACGATGTCAGCCGATGTGGGGTTAGAGTTTATATGGTTGAGTATCCCTTTCAGGGCATACGTGCTGTAGCTGGTTTCACCCAGTAGCAACAGACTAAGACCGGGGGCGAGCAGGCGTAGCACCAGCGCATTATCACGATTCGGATTGCTATTGTGCAGAAGTGTTGAAGGCCAGAGAACCTGTGCGATAGTCTGAGCGCCCAGAACGATGGTCATGCCCAGGCGCAGTTGCGTATATGGGATGTTGCGTTCACGAATAGTGCGTCGCCAGAGCGCGTAAGAACTGCTGGGATAGAGCATACCAGCGTCAAAGACGTGCCCTATCTGATAGCTATTGACTACATCTTGTAGGCCGGTCAGGTGGTCGGCAGCCATGCTGGTCAGAATAATTGTGTCGAGTGTATGCTGCCAGGGCGGTAACAGGGAGCCGAGCTGCATGGCGAGCGAACTTGCATCGGAGCCACCATCGATCAGGATGGTTTTGCCATCTGGTGTACGTAAGAGAATGGCTTCGCCTTGTGCCGGTTGCCCGCCAGGAGCAACAGACAGGAAGTCGATATGGGTATAGTGGTCGGGTAAAGTTGTTGATGCAAGGGCACCCGTGACCAGCAGGATGAGTAGCGCGGCACCACCCTGGAGAACGTAGAGTAGACGGCGCGGCGGATGCGCAGGATGTTTTGATACCTCTTGTTTTGAAAAGTCAGTAGTTTGCGTGTGGCGATGAAGAACCCATAGCGTGGCGAGCGCGAGCAGTGCATAATAGCCCCACGCGATGCCTGAACTGAGGTTATTGACGGTGATGTATGCGCCGGGCAGGTCAGCACACCAGTTGACAACGGTGATCAGATACCAGAGAATCGGCCAGGCAATCCATCCGGCCAGGATGCCTATGGCGGGAACGAGCAGACTAACGAGACAAACCAGCAGGCCGAGCAGGAGGAAGGTACTCAGTAGTGGGACGGTAAGAATGTTGGCAAGAGGGGCAATGAATGAAATTTGCTGAAAGGTGAGCGCGAGAATAGGCAATGTTGTGAGTTGAGCGGCCAGCGTGACTGCGACGACCTCGTGAATGAGATGGCCGAGCGGGAGCCGCGTCAGTGGATGCAAATAATGTTGCAGGGGAGGTGTGAGCAAGATAATGCCGAGCGTGCCTGCGAAAGAGAGTTGAAAACTGGCACTCCACAACATGAAAGGGTCGAATAGCGAGAGGAGCAAAGCGGTAAAGGCCAGGGCGGTATAGACGTTGTAGGTGCGCCCGATGCGTGGAGCCAGCACCAGCAGGCAGCCCATGATGCCAGCGCGTAACGCCGCCGGTCCGCCGCCACTCAGCAAGGTGTACATACTGATCGTCAGGAGTACCAGGGTGGTAGCCAGCCAGTAGCGCCAATCGCGCATGCGTTGTCGTAACGGGTTAAGCGTATAGCGTCGTTGTCGCTTTTCATATAGCCATCGTGTGCCCTGTTGTACGATACCGGCTAGAATGGTGACTTTAAAGCCGGAGGGAGCGATCAGGTGGGCCGTGCCGGTCAGATTAAAGCTCTGGCTAATGGGGAGCAACGGCGGAGTGCGCAGGCTGAGAAGCAGAGCGATCAGGAGGGCTGCTTCCGGTTGCGGCAGAGCGCGCTGGATGAGCGTGGCAAGCAGTATGCGCAGGTGATAGAGCCAGGCGATGAGTGGGTTGCCGCCGGAGGCACTCACCCTTAGTTTAGGGAAGGCCATACTGGCAAAAATTTCAGGGGGGCTACTGGCTAGTGGTGGTTGTAGTGTTCCAATCAGTTGAACCTGATCGCCATAGTTCGCGCCGTAGGGGTCTTCGACGAAGGTGCTGTTGAGCAGCACCAGTATATCGCCATGTGCATTATGCCATGTTGTGCCACTATCCGTACTGACGGCTGTGACAGCGATAGTCAGTTGCCGATGGCGCTTCACGACTTCCGGCTCATCGGCGACATTGCCTTGCAACATGATGTGCGTTCGACCGACAAACTGGCTAATAGCCTGTGGATCATCATCAGGTAAGGCGATGCCATAGCGAGCGGCTCCTAAGAGCAGGCAACCGAGCAGCAGCAGTACATAGTGTCCATGTGTAGTGTAGCGAAAGAGGAGCGCCGCGATAAGGACAAAAAGGGCGCAGACAGCGATGAGCGGTGCCTTGACAGCGATCAGGGTATGTGGGAGGAGCGAGGCGAGCATGATGCCGCTCAACCAGGCTCCGGCCATTGCCGCCAGTAAGAAGCGTTGTACAAAATCGCTCAGCGTGATATTTCTGTTCCATAGTACTACCACGTTGCAAGCCTCCAGTTGAAACACGATAGAGATGTGATTCTGATATCCACCAGGAATACCACTACACATAATAATACCCTGGTGGGTATCAGGTCATTGTAAGTGTTAATGGCCTACAGTATGTGTGACCATTGTGAGAATGTGCATTGCAACCAGGAAACCTAGCAGGAGACCGAGGCCGGAGCCGATCCAACTGCCGATGCGTTGTCCGATACGTGCGCCGCTGGCGAGTTTCTCGTCGAGCGACCCCGCGATCATCCAGCCGAGCAGAGTGCCCGCAATACGCCCGGCCAGTGAGCCGAGCAGTAGGCCGAGCAGCATACAGACGAGCCAGACGACGATGGTGATAATTGTTAAGACGCTGTTTTGTGCCGTCATGAAACCGTCACCAAACCTTTTATTTTGTCATAGATTGAACGGCTAACAACCTGCAATAGTTGATCGACACTGGTATAAGGGCCGTGTTCGGTACGGTAAGCGATGATCTTCTCGGCGGTTGTGCTGCTAATATGCAGTGCCTGCCGCATTTCATCCGCGCTGGCGGTATTGATGTTTACCAGCGTGCCCGTCGCTCCCGTCGGGCCAGCTGTACCACTGACCGGAGTAATATCGCTTCCTCCAGTATATGGGGGCGTTTCACCGATTTGCAAGACATAGACTTCCTGCCCATCGCTGAGCTTGGTCGCCATATTCAGCGCAGCCAGATCAGCATTGGCCAGAGTACCGCCTGCTGCCTGCACGAGCTGGTAGACACGCGCTCCGGCGGGCAAGGTATAAACGCCAGGGTGCTTTACTGCGCCCGTGATGTAGACGGTAATTGTCCCCCCATCAGAAGTAGACGTAAAAGAGGTGGCCGTATTACCAGCGCTGGGGGCCAGCGTGACGTTGTTTGGCACGGCTATGCCACCTGAGACAGCAGACGTGGTGGGTGCATTATTCCAGATGCTGTAGATGATGGCTGCCAGCGCAACAAGCAGGCAGAGGGTGAAGATGCGTGTGAGCCGTTTTCTGGTACTGGATGGTGCAGGCTTCGGCGGAGAGAGCGGCAGAAGCAGGTTCGGGGCCTGGCCTCTGGTGCCGGGTAGTGGTGGTTGCCCCGGTGTTCCCGCGCGGGTTCCTGGAGGAGATTGTGTTGGTGCAGATGGCCAGAAGCGTGTCACTGGTTGTTGATAGCCGGGGCGCGGCGCGATGGTTGGGTGAGGGGACGTGGGTTGTTGCCAGGCTGGCAGTGAGGGTTTGAGCGTTGGATGGTTGCGCAAAGAAGCTGATGGTTTATTCATTGCCGGGTACCTCCCTACATAATCTCTACATTTACTAGCATATCAGTAAAATGTGGTGCTTGTCAATAGGATGAAAAGGAAGAGTAACTTTTTTCTCAATATTCCGTGGTAGAAGATGATATATTGTGTAACGCCATTATTGACGAATTATGTATGCGCTATTACGGGAGATAATAAGCCATGAAGTATGAGGAATTCGTTGGAGAGATACAGCGTCGTGTGAGATGGCTGGTCGTGAGAGCGCGATCAAGGTGGCGCGGGAGACTTTGAGGTTGAGAACGAAGATGATATTTCAGAAGTTGAATAGCCCGGAGAGATTGAGCAGGCTTGACGAATATGCTATGATTACAAAAGAGCAAACGTTCCCGTAGCTCAGTGGATAGAGCACCGGTCTCCGGAACCGGGCGCGCAGGTTCGATTCCTGTCGGGAACGCCAAAAGAAGAGAAATGCACCTTACACGGCTTTAGGAGCTAAAGTAACCCTGATGTAGGGAGCAGAAAAAGCACCCACAACAGGGTTATTTTTATCGTGTCCTGGTGTGCAGTATAAAAATCTACGCAACAAGCATCTCTATTCTTTCTTGCAAGCTGAGTGAACGTCACCATCGTTCTCTACCCTCTTCTGATCTGACGGATGATGTTGGGATCGGTAATCTTCGTATCTTCGGCCAGTAGGAAAGCTTTGGAGAGAATGACGGTCAGCATGCCGCTGCTGCTTCAGCCATTCGTCATAGTCTTTATCTGTGATCTCTGTGCTACATTCCCTGAGAAAATTTCCTATTATCAGGAGTATTCCGCCTAGTAGGAAGCGGGGTTCATTTATGTGAAAAAAGATACGAAGAGGGAAATAGGACGCGAAAGATATACTTCCAGAGATAATAAGTATAGAAATAATAGAGTTACTACGTTCCATAAAATAGTGACGCATCTGTTCCTCAGTGATTCTCTTTTTGCTCACTTTACGCATAGCCCTACTTCTCTTCTAGAGTTATCGTACCTGTTTCAGATAGTCCTTACTCAAATCCAGTTGGCAAATTTTCAGGATTGCAAGTATCTCATCATCCTCTTGCGTCCGAGGCAAGGATTGAGCCTCCGTAAGCAGCCGATTAGCCTCAGCTTTATAATCTAGCAGGCCGTGACGTGAAAAGTCGCGTTTGAAGAGGCTTAGCGTGAAAAGATATGCCGATGTTCGATGCTGCTGGATTGCTGAATACATACAATCTCCGACCTTGCGTACAAACATTGCCATTGATACGCAAGGTCGGTTTTTATTGAGCAGAATAAGAGCCTGATAAAAAGCTCCTCTAGCCACGTATCGAGGCTCGGCATATATTGCAAGTTGCTCGCGAATTTTATCGAGTTCTTGCTGGGCTGAGATATAATCTCTCCGTAGTAATGCTTCTCTGGTTTTCTGAAGCAAGTTTTCACCTTGCATGCCTGCAATGCGATGAATAAAATCAATCAGATTTTGCATACTAGCATCAAAGATGCGATTTCCAGGATAAAGAGTTATGATGTGCATATGCATGATAGCGGCGATGTCGAATGGCAAAGGATATCCCGGAAGAGTTGAAGGATATATACAAACCGGAACTACTTGCTTGTTGAGTTGCAATGCTTCCCGTAACTCGCGTCGAATCCAATCATCATTCTTTGCAATGCGTTCTAACGCAAAAGTATGCTCTGTAACTATGACAAGCACGACATCACTTTGTCGCATATGTAAGAGGATGCTGCGTTCAAAGTCCACCTGGTCGATGCTTCTTTCATCAAAAAAAACATAGCCATTAACCTGCTGGCGCAGGTTCTCCGCAATTTGAATGGCAATAATCTGATCTGCGTGTCTATAGCTTATGAATATATTCATGATCGCCTCTATCAAATCTCTGAAGAAACATTATCGTATACGGTTGGGCCGTACCAGTCACAAGCGTGTGTATTGCTGAATTATCGCATATATAAAATAATAGTCAATAAACCTGAGAATATTACAGTACAAAGAGATCACCTATGGCAGTGCAGCATCTTGCTTAGCTTGATGGGAGCGTGAAAAAGTGGAGTAAATGGAGACGGGCTAATCCTGATGTTCTACCTGGTTTGAGTACAGCAAATCGGGAACGCCCTGAAAAGAAAATTGCATACAAACCCTTCTGACACCTTAACTTGGCAGATTTCCCCTTCTCCACCAGGTTAAGGTGTCAGAAAGGTTTGTATCTGTTGTACGACCTCCATAGGCAGTTTTCTCGCCTCTACCATCCGGCAGACACCCTTGAGGGCCGAGTTACGGACACGTTGCGGAAGAACAGGAGTGCGTTTCAGGGCTTGCTGATAGGCAGCGAGCGCCAGGTCGGTCTTGCCCAGACCGAGATAGGCCTCGCCAATTGTGAGATCAACCCAGTAAGAGGCATTGGGATTCTGCTGTAGCTCCTGGCAAAGCGTTAGAATCTCCTGAGCGATACGCATGCCTGTTTCATTATCTCCACGCAAAAACGCCAGATTGGCAGCATTAATGCCGGGAAAATAAGCGGTTTTATGTGCTTGATAGGCCGCATAATAGGTTTCAAAAGCCTGGGCCAGGTCTTGTGGATCATGTGTCACCGTCCATTTTTCACGGTGAATGCGTCCCAGTAAAGACGCGATCTCCGGGTCTACACGTAAATCTGCATTCTGCGCTATGATAGACTCGATAATATCAGTGCCCTCTTTCAGGTTGAGCAGTTCGACATTGGCCAGGGCTTTACGATACAGCAAATCGACATCACCGTCGGCAAACTTGAGCGCGTAATCGACCTCTTCAATTGCTTCGGCAAAGTACCGCTGATCCAGCAAAAGCTGGCTAAGTACTTCATGTAGTCTGGGTTCAATGGGATGAAAAGACGTGCCAAATGACGCATACATGCGTTGACGCATGGTATAGAGTTCATCGGTGCGACCAGATTGCACTAATTGCTCAAAGCGATTGAGCCAGAGAAGGATTTCCTCGGCGCGCAGAACTTTGTGTGGGCGCTGATGAATGACAGCAAAGTATGCTTTAAGTGGTTCGTCATAGATCGTTAGCGGAGGCACAAGCTCAGCTTCATGTGCCAGGCGCTGGCATACCTCGCGCACCTGGGCAGTATCCTCACCCTGGTAGGTGTGATAGGTTGCCAGGGGATTAGCAAGGTCGCCACGCCCCATTCCATATACAATTGGAATAATGCCGCGTATCTTATCAAGACCACTGGCGACGCCACACTCCCACATGATCCAGGGGCGATTCACGCTCGCAGGCGTCAGAATGGCAAGCACATACTGACACCCTTTGAGTCTTTGATAGAGTCCCTCGCGCCATTCTCGCCCCAGCGTGATCCCGCCAGATGGTTCCGTATCGCTTGAGTACCAGACCTTGATAACGCCTGATGAAGTGGTTTCAATCAGCGTTTTCCATGCTTCAGCCAGTTCACGCTCGTCATAAGCATGGCTGATAAGAATATTGAGATGCTCCACTGGACATACTCTTTTCTAGTTGAGAAGTACTATTCAAGGTGCTGCTCTATCAGGTGGTGCCTCGGTTATATAGGGATAGTATACATCAAGAATAGGATTAGATGAGCAATGAGTTTATAGCGTTATGGGGTATGAATGTTGTCCTGGCGAAACTTTTCAAACGTAGTCTGAGGTGTTATCATGGCTGTGAAGACTTGAGAGTCCGGCCCTCTTGAGTATATCGCTTGCATCGTCTGAGAAAGGCATTTCCATCATGAACGAAGCATCCAGCAACCAGGGTATCAAGCAATGGGAAATTCACTTCCCTGGTGGGCAGCAAGCGAGAGCCGTATGCTGTTCTGCTGATACTCCTGCGGCACTCCTGCAACCCCTGCTAGGCATTCCTCAGCCAGGCGCGTTGCTTGCGATAGCTGGTGGTGCTTTTCAGATGGATGAGCAACTCTATCCCCTTGTGCGCTATTTGCTGGTGGAAGGTGTGGTGCCTTCTATTGTACGTGCCAATGGCATGATTATTGATGGTGGTACCTTTGCAGGTGTGATGCGCTTGATTGGCGAGGCTAGAGCCGCCCAACCGCGCGCGTTCCCTCTGCTTGGTGTATCTCCTGCCGGTTGTGTGGCCTATCCTGAGAAGCCATCTGTGTCGAAAGATACGGAACTGGTGCAGTTGGACCTCAACCATTCGCACTTTGTACTGGTCGATACCTGGAAGTGGGGAGGTGAGACCAGTACGATGTATAACCTGATACAACTCTTTTCTGCCGATTGTCCCTCGGTCGCTCTCGTTATCAATGGTGGTGCGATTGCGCGTCAAGAAGTTCTCTATAACGTGCGTCAACAACGACCTGTCATTGTGATTGAGGGCAGTGGTCGCGCTGCCGATGAGATTGCGCGTGCCAGCCGCGAGCAATCTCCGTCAACGGTTGATCCTGAACTCGCCGAGATCATTACTCATGACGCACTTCACCTGTTTCCCCTGACTGGTTCGCCCGCCGATTTAGCGCGCCTGGTGCAGCACCTTTTACATTAATTCTTTTTTCTCTCATTCCCACGCATGTGACTGGTCGTGTGAGTATTGACAACGTATACTGAAAAAGAGACGCGGTGCATAGAGAGAAAGGAACCTCGTACATGACATCTTCATCGATCAGACGCTGGAATATTTTTGCGCGTGAGTTGGAAGATGTACTGGCTCTGCATGGCTATAAATTGAGTCACCTGGACGATCTGGCAATTGTGCTACACCCTGAAAAGGTACGTCGCCTGCGCCAATCTCTCAAGTCGCCGGGCCACTTGACGACACTCAATCCTGACGAGATGGAACGGCTGATCACCACGTTACGCTTGACAGGTGAGGAACAATCTCGGTTACGAGCGGCGCTGCTTGCTACTGCGGTGGAAATGATCTTGATGGATCGTATTGATGCCAAAGTCGCACTGATGGCTTCTGACGATGTCTTTCACCTATTGTTTGCCGCGATGAAGGCAAGGCCAGATACACTCTTAGCCACACAGATAAGGACTGCTACGATGATTGAACACCAGGAAACAACCTACGATCAGCAATTTCTTGCTGCGCTCGATCTGATTGATCGAGCGACGCTGGCCCTCCATCTTTGTCGGCAGACGATTTCTGTGCAGGATGGCCTTGTCCATGCCCGGCTTGCGCATGAAACCTACGCCCAGGCATTAGCTTTATTGGCACAGGCACAATCACCATCACCTGAGAGTGAAACCTGGCGCTACTGGCATGAGCAGGCCATCGAAGGGCAACAACAGGCATCCGTATTTTTTCACACACAGAAAGAGCGTCAAGAGTCCTGAGAGGTTGGTGGGGCTGTTGATCCAGGTGGCTCTGGGGGAAAGAGCATAGCCAGCACTTCAGCAGTAGCAGCAACCATCAGGCGCTTATTGCGCTCCGGCACCTGTTCCCACGGACGGCGCGTGGCCTCGCGTGTCTCATAGCCAAAGGCGGGAGCCAGGCGCTCATAGGCTTCATGAAACAGCCGCGCAATGGCCTCTGCATCCGGTACATAGGCAGTATGAGGCGGTGAAGAGAGGGCAGGACTTTCCAGCAGATTGTGTTTGGCGAGATACCAGTAAAATTGCCCCAATGGTGTCAACTCTACAGGGTGATTGCGGATGGCGGCAAAATACAGGTCTTCGTCAAGCACAGGGCGCAGCAGGCGTGCCACCTGATAACGCTTGAAGAGCTTGAAGAGCGCGACATGCTTGGGAATCGCCTCAGGGCGCGTGACTTCATAGGATGGGTCGAGGTAGTAGTGATGATCGGCTTGAGGAAAAAGCTGTGGCAAGGCGCGTAGCTCGTCGTCGCGAATGGCCGGTATGCAGTAGCGGATGGGTGATAAGCGTGTAGCGTTGGATTTATAGATCGGGCGCTGATCCCAGGGACCAAGTGCCTGTTCGACATAGGCGTAGATGGAGGCAGCGGAGACGCGCCCGCGTACATCGCTGGCTCCTCCTTTGAGAGCGCCGATAACCAGACCGGTAAACAGGCCGTGCCCATTGATTTCGAGCGCCTGCTGGTCGGAACGCGCCGAGGCCAGCAAGGTGACGCCGCTGCGCAGGTATAAATTTGTAACGCCGCCGGTCAGGTCTGGTTCTCCTAACGCGCCGCTATAACAGCTATCGATGAGCAGCAACACTTCGCGTGCGGAAGAATTGTTAGCCATTGTTAGCAGGTCGTTGAGGAGGATACCCGGCAAGCTCTCTGTGCCGTCCTGTGTGACCAGGTAGACGCCCTGCTCGGTTGGGTAAGCGTGACCGGAAAAGTAGAAGAGTACCATGTCATCAAAGGCGAAGAGTTCTTCCAGAGCGATGCGTAATGTATTGAAAGTAACACGCTCGGCTGGAGATGGAACTCCCGTAGTGAGTGATTGTGCGGCTCGGCTGGTCAATGTACGACACCCGAAGTTCGGTGTGTAATCCTCATGGCTTTCCAGCACCAGGCGCATGGCAAGGGCGTCTTCAACGCACCAGGAAAGAGGCTCCATATAGTCGTAGTCGTTAATACCAATCAGGAGGGCACGTCGTCTCACGTCTTACTCCTTTTCTTGCTCTCCATTTCAATGAGAAAGATGGGTCAGATAGTGTTCTGGCGCGTAATCGTCACTTATGTTTATTATAACTCACCTGGCATGTAGGTGAGTCGGTACACCGACCTGATATGTCGCTTCGTCCGCAGTAAGGAGGGTAGTGTTGAGAAAGGCGTGGTAACTCTGCTGTGCAAGCTGATAGAGTGCAAATACTTGATCCAGGATTGATGGTAAAGGCGAGAGCGAAGCACACAGGTAGGCGTTGCCTATTGCTATCAGTACTTTTGCATATTGCAATGGATAGGAGGTAGCAGTATAGACCTGAAGGGCCTCCTGGTGATAGCTGATAGTTCTCTCCAATATATACTGAGTGCAAGGTCGGGCAGTGGAGATAAACAGTAGACCAAGTTGATAGTACAACTCGGCAACGGTTTCTGGTGCAACTTGCCGGTCGATACGGGCGTAGTCGAGAGCATTACTCAAACGTATCTTGCAGGTAGCAAGCTGGCGCTCTGTTTGTTCCACGTGCGCGAGGCAGAGCAGGTGCCTCTCTACATCAAGTAACCATGCTGGCAGATTGAGAATCAACCCACCGCACATATTCACATAGGCCGCTTGTATGGCCTGTTCTGTGCCACCGCGTATACGCGCATCACGGAGCAACATACGACGGATGCGCAGCCGTTGTAACTCGTCTGGATGGTACTGGTGTTCGTTGATGAGCAGGGTAAGTAACCGTTCACATTCATCATCTAACAATTCGGGGTGTGCTTCAAGGTAGTGGCGGTGGCTCTGGCCCAGAGGTTTGAGCAGCCAGGGAACGAGTTTCTGGTAATATTCGGTCACTAGCATCTTTTATTCTCATTCTTAAACATGGAAGCTGATTTGCCGCAAAGGAGCAGGCCGTATGCCTGCTCTCTTCCTAAAAAATGTACGGCATTTTGCTGAGCAACAACAGTCACAAGCATGTGTATGGATATGCCTGTTAGTTGGTGGGATAATAACCACAGATATATTATGCTTACGTGACTAGAAAGTTCGGTGAGAGATATATAGTTCTTTTTATGATCGCTACATTTAAAATTGTGTAGAGTAATGACACGCCTACCAATTGCTAGTATCCCAATTTTTACATTAAAATAGATAGCAAAGTTGGTAAAGAGCAATAGATTTAGAAGCTTCCATCGTACTCGATCAGCAATAAGGAGTACCGCTGATGACAACTGCTCCGCGACTCAAATATCGCATCTTCATTAGCCATAGTAGTAAAGATGATGAGTTTGGTATCCAGCTTGCACAGGATTTGCGGTATCTTCTCGGTGATGAACGGGCAGTCTGGTATGATCATACGCCTGAGAATGGTCTCCCTGGCGGGGTCAGATGGCAGCGTGTGATTGAGAAAAAAGTAAGGGCACTCCCGTGTTTTATTGTTATTCTCTCACCTGATGCCGTTAAATCAGGATGGGTTAAGCATGAAGCAGATGTCGCAACAGGCCAGGAAATATCTGGACGAAAGAAACAGATCATCCCTATTCTATTTCATCCTTGTAAGGGTGAGTTATGCCTATCGTTGGAAAAATATCAATACATCACTTTCCCTCCGGCAGATCCGACAAAAACATATGAAGCAGCATTAAGTGAGTTGTTGATGACGCTTAAACCGGCGAAAAAGATGAGCATCACTGAGATCCAGCAGGCGCTCAAAGATGCAAAATCATTTCTGGCCCGTCGATCAGTACCGCCAGAAGTGCAAGAGGCACTCAATAAAAAAGAAGAAGACGTTGCACGTGAGCGGCTACGCCAGTATGTGTGGTGGTATCAGACACACGATCAGTTGAACTATGCCTTGCATTACTGTGACATGTTACTCAATATTTTCCCTGATGAGCGTGAGATGCAAGCAGTCAGACATGTAATTTACGATCTCATCGAGCAAAGGAAGCTTTATCCAAAAGATTCCGCAACAGGCCGAAATTTCTATTTTCCCTCTCGCGGTTTGAAGTTGTCTCGGCAGCCGTCGTTGAGCGATAATACATCTACGCAGCAATCGCAACGTGCAAAAAATTCTGGAGGCAGAAGAGCAAGGTCACGGATCAATGTTGTAAAGTATCAAGCTGAGGGTGTGATAGGTGCCCCTGGGAAAAAAACTCTTCCTACACTCCCTGCTCTCCACACGGGGCTTACTATAGATGTGCCGAGAGAGACCGGTTCGATTCTACAGCATAGTGAACGATTTTTTATCAGAACACTCTCTTACAAAGAACTGGGTAAATGTAGTCAGGGTCTATACGGTGTACTCTTTGCGTGCTTTTTTGCTACAGATGTTATCGGAGCGTGGCTCGGCTTAAGAGGCTGGCTAACAACAACACCAATAACCTGGTTGTCATTGGCTTTATTGCTTCTCTTCTTTATCTGGGGAATATTTAATACCAGTAGAACTATAGCGCTCATATTAGCGGGAGGTTTTGGCCTGTTATGGTATGTATTAGCTCAACACTATCTTCGACTATCCTTGTTATGCATATCTTTAGGAAGTTTGGGTTCTGCTATTCTCAGATTCCAGCTTTTTCGCAAGCACGAACGAAGAATGTTTGCAAGAAAACGCCGATAAACGCAACGAGATTTCTGCTGTATCAAAGCGAGTTGCACTTTGCTATACTGTGACTCGTAATTACACTCACTTCATATGGAGAAATGCATGCTCAGAAGATTGCTTATGTGCGGCCTCGCGGTCTTGTTAATGGTTGCCTCGGTGCTGTTCCTATTGCTCACAGCAGAACAAGGCTCCGTGCTGGCGGCGAGTCAGGTGGTAGGTGCGACGCCGCCTCCCGATGCGACGGCGGTACTCAATGCGGCCAATAACGCGCTCTCGCAGGCGCAGGATATTTTGAATATTGTCGGTGTTTTTACCGCTGTGCTAGGTGTGGTGCTTGCTCTATTGAGTATAGGTGCAGCAGCGCTGGCTTTTCTGGGCGTCAGAAGCTATCGTGAGGTGCGTGACTCTATGAAAGAGGTGCGTGAGAGTATGGCGAAGATGCGTGTTGAGGCTAATAAGACACGCGAGGCACTGGTCTATATTGGCCTTGCTGATCGTCTGTTCAATGAGCGTAATGTGGCGGAAGCACTGACGATGTATAAAAAGGCGGGTAGCCTGTTACCAAAGGACGCACAGGTACAATACGTTCTCGGTCGTATCTATAGTGGAGTGGGTGATTACGATGCTGCTATTAGCGCGTTGAGCGCATCTCATTCGCAAGACACTATCGAGCAGGCCAGGACGCTAAAAGAGCTTGGCCTGGCCTATCGCCGCCGCTGGGGAATGACGCGGAATGAAGCCGATTTCCAACAGGCCATTGAGCATTTGCAAAAGTCGAACTCGTTGAATCCCAACGACAGCGACACCCTGGCAATTATGGGAGGGGCATATCGGCGTAAGAAGCAGTATCAAGAGTCCTATAAGTACTACCAGCGCGCGTGGCAAGCCAATCCCGGCTCTTCCTACGCGCTAAGCAACCTCGCCAGCCTTGCCTGGCGAATTGGCAAACAGCACGAAGCGCAGATGTACTTCGGCTATACAAAGACGGCGGCAGAAAATCGCCTTAAGCAGGGGCAATCAGAGAACTTCTGGGATTACTACGATCTCGCTCTGGCGCAACTGGCTTTGGGGAACCTCGCTCAATCTCGGCAGAGCTATCAGCGCGCTATCCAGGAAACGCGGCATGTCACTACCTTTGATGGAGTCCTCGATAACCTGTATATGTTGCAGCAGGCTCCGCAAGCTATGCCAGGTCTGAATGAGATAATATGTTTAGTTGAGGAGGCGCGTGGCAAACTATGAGATATATTATATTGCCATTGCCTGTTGCTACAAACGAAGGAGCAAATCATGCCTATAACCTCCTTTTAGACATTGGTGAAATGCAAATCGGCTCATACAGGTATTTTTTTCCTACTTCAGCGTATTTCAAATTGCTACGCACTGTTGAGTACTGTATAATGTCGAGTAATGTTGAGTGTATATTCTAGCTCTGAAAAAAGAGGAAGCAAATGGCTCAAGGGCCTGTACCAACTATAAATCTCTTCTGTAGCTATGCGCATGCTGATAAGCAGTTTCGCGATGCGTTAGGGAAGATACTCGATGCATTGCAGCACGAGGGATATATCAACTATTGGTACGATGGTATGATTGTGCCCGGACAAACATGGATGCAAGAGATAGAAGAGCATCTCGTCCAGGCACAGGTCATTCTATTGTTAGTAAGTCCTGACTTCATGGCCTCAGCATGTTGCCAGAGAGAGATGAGGATCGCGTTAGCGAGACGGCAAGCAAAGGAAGCGTGTGTGATTCCTATCATTGTTCGAGCGGTTGATTGGCAGGGAAGTCCATTAAGTGCGTTGCAGGTTCTTCAAGCGGATACCAGGTCACTTAAACGTCAGGCGGACTGCGACCGATTCTTTGCGGAGGTATCTGCTAGTATCCGCACCGCGATTAACAATTTCACGAATAAACGGTATGGGAAGGAAGGAGTTGAGACGAGAGACGCCGACAAAGATGGAGAAATGCAGTGTTTTGAACCGTTGGCGCGACGCGCAGAAACATATCATATCAATGCACATATCATACAAGGCTCTGTTCTAGGTGCTAATCGTGGGACACTACTCAATAACTTCGATTCCTCAGCGCTGGCGAAATTTTCACGTGCTGCGCTAAAAGATAACAATGTCCAGGATAAGTAAATTCACTATCTGGTGAGGGATTATGGGAGAAGAGAACTCTGAAACAGTCGGTGAGGATGGGGGGCAGGGCCGTGAACGGAGAGGATACCCGGCAACAAGCTGAGGGATACAACGTCTATGGACGGCAAATTGCTGGTTCCGTGCTGGGTACAAATCAAGGTATGATCTACAACGGCTTTAGCCTGAAGGATCTGGTACAGCTTTTCAACGATATAGGCATCACATTCACGCTCCAAAAAGAGAATCCACCTGCGGAAGCTATGGCCAGTTTTGTTGATGCCCGCAAACGTCAGGTTGCAGAGATGGTCAGAAATGGGCTGTGGGATGCAGCTTTAGCGAATGAAAGTATTAGGGACGAGCCTGCGGATAGAACCGATGTTGCCGCAATGCCCTCTACTATTGATGAGTGGTACTACCAACTGGATGCCTACGAGCGCTGTTACGTGATTGCCGCGACGATGTTGCAAGGGGCACCTGTTGATGTGGTGTCGCAGAAAGCGAAGGAACTCTGTCAGAGCAATCATACTTCTCTGCAAGAACTACAAACAGCGAGTTCATCTTTAGTAGGCGATGGAATATTGGGCAGATCAGCGTCAAAGTTCAAACGACGAACCTATACGACGACACGACAAATTGGAGGAACATCCCGGCTGCAATTGAAAGTAGCTTTAAGTCCTATGCAAGAAGCACGTTGCATGATAAGCTCAATGAAAAGAAGCTCATCTATATCGCCTCCAGTCGGCGTGAACTCCAGGAGGTTGGTATTGCGCTTGGTCAGATTCCTTTCCCAGAGATTTTCTGGGATCGAAACCGCCAGCAGATACGCGATATCGAGAAACAGACAGAAATTGCTAAAGCGAGGGAGCGTACAAATGCTGCTGTAGCGAGGGTAAAGACGGAGGCGTAGCTACAGGAGGAAGCGAGACGAAGAGAGTATAACCGCAGGGAGAAGGCACGGGATAATGATTTTGAACTGCGCGAACAAGCGAAAAAGCAGTCATATCAATATAGCCAGAAGATTCGTGAGCAGTTGATGGAGATCGTTGGGGCCAGAGGGGCAGAATTTATCATCAGAGAACTCGACACTGTGGAGACATTTTCGGAGTTGTTCAACAAGTATCCACAACTGCTGCAAAACTACCCGGCCCTATCACAGTTTTACTATCTGCCGTACTCACCACCTGTGTTAGAACCACCGAGACCAGATTCACAGCGAAATTCGGCGAACAATAATGCACATCCCAGTTAGTGAAAGTGTATTCAGATGTTTTTGCGCTCTACTAGTATTTGATATAGCAGACTGTAAAAACATCATTAGTAGTGATTCAGGAGATTAGTAATGTCCAATCATATTGATCAGCTTAATGGGCCTGTGAGGAAGTGGAATCAATGGCGACGGAAGCATCCTGAAATTCTGCCAGATTTAAGTAATGCCGACTTGAGAGGAAAGAGACTCAGCGGTATCAACTTTCGCGGAGTCAATCTGAGGGGAGCAAATCTCTGTGGAGTTGCCCTGGATTCAGCCGATCTAAGCTATGCGAATCTGGCTATGGCAGATTTGACAGGGGCGAATCTGTGCCATGCAAACTTGCATGGCACAATCTTCAGAAAAACAACTCTTTGTGAAGTACGGTGTCGAAAGGCTACGATGCATGAGACGCAGTTGCTAAATGTGGATATGAGAACTGTCAAAGGGCTTGATACAATACAGCACCTGGGGCCTTCCACGATTGATGTTACCACAATAGGTCGTTTCGCAGGTTCGATCCCACAGAAATTTCTTCAAGGAGTGGGACTAACAGGACATTTGTTAGAAGCGATACTTGAGCAGAGTAAAAACCCTTTGAGCTACTTTACATGCTTTATTAGCTATGCCAGTGAAGATCAGCATTTTGTTGAAGTACTTTATCAAAGTTTGCAGCAGAGAGGGGTACGTTGCTGGTTTGCGCCAATGAATTTACGGCCAGGCGATAAATTTCCAGAGAAGATTACCGAAGCTATCCAGCATCATGATAAGTTGTTACTTGTTCTCTCAAAAGATGCACTAGCCAGTGATTGGGTAAAGAAAGAGGTAGAGATAGCGCGAAATAAGGAACGTGGCGGCAAGGTGGATGTTCTCCTCCCTATTTGCCTGGATACTGCTATTCTCGATAGTCCTGGTTGGGCAGGTTTCATACCCAAAAAACGTCACATCGCAAACTTTGAAGGATGGAAACAGTCCCCTGTCTATCAAAAACAGCTAGGTGTTTTATTAAAGGCACTTCAGGGCAAACCAGTGTAAGAGTTTGCAGATTACGCCTCGTAATCGGGATAGGAGATGGCTTTTCTTGGAGCAGGTGTAAAAACATATCTGTCAGTAATGCTCATGTACTGGTATGGACATTGCTATTCTTCCTCATGCTTTCTATACTCAGATTGTGTTTTCCTCAACTAGCTGCATAGAGTTTCTCCGGTGCAGCGGGAGCAGTAGAGGTAATTGGTCTTATTGACGATTAGTGCTTTTGGGCTTGCTTAGTGGCCCGTAGAGCCGCTCGGCCATTGCCTCCATGACGGTCAAGACCTCTTTGATGACTGGTTTGCGTGGGAAGAACAGCACCTCGCTTGCCACATCGGCAAAGCTCTCTTGCGTGAGGTTGAGTCCCTGGTAGACCAGCAACAACAGGTGCCGACATTCTGCTGCGCGTACCTTGTCGATCTTGCGGCGCAGGTAGGTAGGTGTCCAGTAACCGACCAGTTCGATGAGGAGTTTGCGTGCAGGGTCTAGCGCGTGAGTGGCAACGAAATCGGGGATCATTACTGTGTCGTCCAGCAGCAGCACCTCGCGTTCTCGCTCAAGCCTCCACCCATTGCGCTCGGAACCGAATTTTTCCTGCAACTCCGTGAACTCCTGGGCAAATTCGCGTTCCAGGCGGCTATCATAGAGGCCACTGGCCTTGAAAGAACTCCGCAGCGGGCTGCTGTGGTCGAGATGGTAAATCAGGGCGTGCGAACACAGATGGGTATATACCTCTGCGGTCAACGACCAGCGTTCACAGAGCAGCACAGCGGGCAGGAAGGCAGCGAAGGCTCGTCCATAGCGCGTCGTACTGCGCACAAAGGGCGAGATCGGCCCGGCCAGGTCCAGTTGATAGCCTCCGCCCGCTAAGGGTTGACCCCAGAACATGAGTTGGAACAGTTTGAGATATTTCCAGAGGTCTTTGAAGCCATCGTAGACCTCAATGCGCACCGTTGTAGCTGTGTAGAGCACACCGCGCGCCAGTTCCAGGTTGTAGCGGGCCAACAATTGCCCAGGCGTCCAGCATGGCCCTGTGTCGATAAGGAGCTGTTCCTCGACCCGATCCGCAAATAGCGCCTGCTCCAGTTCTGCTTCACTTGTGCCTATCTCTGCGGCGAGTTGCTGCATCACCTCTGTGCGCGTGTGAGGATGACATACCTCCGGTGTGGCAAAGATCGGCCCTCGCTCGAAGAGTCGCTGACGCACCTCGCCGGGTGCATAGGGGGTAGCGCGAGGTGCAAACGTCGCTGCATCTGTCAGCACTTTCGCCAATCCTCGCACGATGAGATAATCCGTGCGGTTGCCCTCATAAGCCACTAACGCTGCCTCCCAGTCGGCCCTGGTCTGCCCACGCATGTGTTGGAAAAGTGTGATGAGATCGCTGGCGGTTTGCAGCCACAAGCTATTGCTTTCATCCAGCCATTGCACCTCTAACCTGTTGCCTGAACGCAGCAGGAAGGGACGCACCAGATCAGCCGTCAGCACGCTTCACCTCCTGCTGCTGTGCTTTGACTGCCTTTCGTCGTCGATGCGCCCGGCCCTCCTCCACCGTATCGCGGACAAGTATCTCATAGAGAACCGCCTGCCGGTTCTCTACTTTGCGCAACACACGTCCTAAGCGTTGCAAATACTCGCGCGCGCCAGCCGTCCCACCCAGGATGATCGCCACTTTCGCCTCCGGCACATCCACCCCTTCATTAAGAACTCGTGAGGTGATGATAGCGCGGTAGCGTCGCTCGGCAAAACCGTCGAGGATGTCCTTGCGCTCGGCTGCCCTTGTCTCGTGGCTGATGACCGGAATCAGCAAACGACGAGCAAGGGTGTAGGCAACGCTGTTGTTCTCGGTGAAGATGAGGCAGAGGTCGTTGCTATGCTCGTGCAAAAGGGACTCGACCGCCTGAAGCTTGCCCTGGCAGCCTGCCAGGAGGTGCAGCACGCGCTGGCGGGCCAGCAAGGCTGTCCGCGCTTCACGGTCGCTGGCTGAGAGGCGCATCAATTCGCGCAGCCAGCCTCCCCCAAAACGCCTGGGCAACTGCCGCGCTCGCACAAAACCCATGTAGAGGGCGTGGTCGCGTTCGTAAAGTTGGCGTTCCTGCGGCGTCAGGGAGACGCGCAGCCGCTGGGTGCGATAGTGAGCCAACTGCTCTCCTACCAGTTCCTCCATGCGTTGCACGAAGACCAGTGGCCCGATCAGTTCATCCAGGTTCCAGCGGCCCCGCGCCTCGCGTTGTTCCTCTTCCGTTGGATAGGTAGCGGTCAGGCCCAGGCGACAGGGAGCGGGAGCCATGAAAGCAGCTTCGCCCCAGGCTCTGGCGGGCAAGTGATGAACCTCGTCGAAGATAATCAACTTGTAGTGCGCGCCATACTCTGCCATGAGATCACCCAGCGAATGGTAGGTTGTGACCATGAGTGAATGCAGCAGCTTTTCTCCACCATAGTAGACGCCGACCTCGCAGGCAAAGGCCGAGCGCAGGCGGCTATACCACTGGTGCAGAAGGTCTACGGTGGGGCAGACGACGACTGCCGAGCGGTTGACGCGCAAGATGGCGTAGATGGCGACCAGTGTTTTGCCCGCTCCCGTTGGCAGTACCACGCTCCCGCGTCGCTGGGCCTGCTCCCAGGCAGCGAGGGCTGCTTGCTGATAGTCGTAGAGTTCTCGCGTATCCAGTAACATGATATGCAGCGGCTGCCAGCGTGGCACCTGATCGGTAATATGCTGCTGAGCCAGCCAGGGTAGCAGCGTGCCATAGACGTAGGCGGGACAGCGCCATCGGCCATTGATCCAGGCGAAAGGAGCAGGCATTGTCTCCTCGGCCATCCCTCCGTCGAGTACCAGGGTTCCCCCTTGAAAAAACAAACGTTTGTTCGTACTCATGGTATGAGCATACCAGAGAGGAAGGCATCTTGTCTAGCATCTGTTGTGCCTTTGTGGCTTGACAAGGCAGGCTACCATAGCATATCTCTACGGTAAGAATGGTCTGGTCATCTCAGGCTTTGCTATCTCTCCTGGCTCTTCGCTCAATTTCCTGCGGCACGCCTTAGCCGATGGCCGGTACTCCTGCCTCGCGTACTAATCTGTTGAAGGCTTGCACGTCTCTCTCTATGACCTCTTGCAAACGCCGGAGTTGAGCGTCAACGCGGGCTGACAGGTCGTCGAAGAGCGCGTACATTTGTTGGGTCGGGGCAGCATCAGCACTGGCAACCACGCCGCCAAGCGCCGCCAGTTTTACATTCAGCTTCGCTGGGTGGTTCAACGTGTCCTGCCTGACTTTGGCCTTGACCTGAATCAGTTCCTCCTCAATCGAAGAGAACTGCTCCACGATGGACTTACCCATCTGTGCAATTGCCTGCTCTGCCTCTTGCTCATGCACGCGCTGCATCAAGGCTTCTACTTGCTGGCGCAGGTCTCTCAGCCTGCTGATGGCATCATGCGTCTCCGAGAGTTTGTCACGGATACGCAGTCGGAGCGCGAGTTGAGCTTCCAAATCTTCCTGTGTCGCTGTTACACGCTGATCTTTGCGAATCTCGAAGGACGCGCTCTGCTGTTCTTCTCCCACCACAAGGCGTACTTGATAGCGACCCGGTGCAACTACCGGCCCCAGCAGGGCCATGTCACCGCCAGCGAAACCATCTACCTTGCTCGCGCCAGGATAGCGCATATCCCAGACAAAACGATTCGTGCCAGCCTCTGCCGGTACACGCCGCTCCTTTTTATCCTTATTATTCGAGTTTGATGCCTTTGTTGAAATTCCTTGCTTTTCCTGCTGTGCTACGCTCGAAAATGTTCGTATCTCGTTCCCCTGCGCATCAAGAAAGACCAGCTTTACTTCCTCTGAAGGTTTCTGCTTGAGATAATAGGTCACAATCACGCCATCGGGCGGATTTTGCCCCGCATCCAGGTTGATATCAACCGTTTCACCATCGGCCTTCTGGATGTGGGTCGCGGTAATAGTGGTCACGCCGGTTTTGCGATAATATTTACCGGCGGTTGGCACTTGAGAGAAGCCGCCTACGGTCATATAGCGCACGGTCGGGCGTGGAGTAAACAGGTGAACGGAACGATTCTGAATCTCCTCGCTCATCTGGCGCAATGGCGTAATATCATCCAGTATCCAGAAAGAACGACCGTGCGTCGCGACGACGAGATCGTTGTCTTTGATGACCAGGTCGTGAATGGGAACGATGGGCAGGTTAAGTTGCCAGGATTGCCAATGTTCCCCTGCATCAAATGAGATATAGAGGCCAGTTTCCGTTCCCGCGAATAACAGGCCCTGTCGCAGCGGGTCTTCGCGTATCACGCGCGTGAAAGCGGTGCTGGGAATACCATCTGTAATCTTTGTCCAGGTTGCGCCGTAGTCGTTGGTCTTGAAAAGGTAGGGGTTGAAGTCGTCGCGTTTATAACAGGTTGCGGCAACGTAGGCGGTGGCCGGATCATGCGGTGAAGGCTCGATAATGGAAATGAGGCTCCATTCGGGCAATGCTGCGGGTGTTATGTTCTGCCATGTTGTGCCGTTATTGCGCGAGATATGGATCAAACCGTCATCGGAACCGGCCCAGAACAGGCCGCGTGCAAGCGGCGATTCGGCGAAGGCGAAAATTGTGCCGTAATATTCAGCACCGGTATTATCTTTTGTAATGGGGCCGCCCGACGGTTCCAGCGTGGTCGGGTCATTGCGTGTCAGGTCGGGGCTGAGAATCTGCCAGCTCTTGCCTTCGTTGGTTGAGCGAAACACATAGTTGCCGGTGGTATACAGGACGTTCGGGTCATGTGGCGAGAGCAGAATGGGGCAGGTCCACTGAAAGCGATATTTCTGATCCTTAGCACCCCAGCCCGAAGCAAGCTCCGGCCAGACGGCGATATTGTGCGATTGCTGCGTGCGATGGTCATAGCGCGTGAGGTAACCCTGGTAGTTGCCCGCATACACGATATTCGGGTTGTCGGGGCGCACCGCGATATAGCCACTCTCGCCACCGCCCACATCGTACCAATCTATCTGTGTGATACCGGCTAGCGCCGAGCGACTGGGCAGACTGATGCTCGTGTTGTCTTGCTGGCTGCCGTATACGCGATAGGGTACTTGCGTATCAGTGGTCACGTGATAAAACTCTGCGGTGGGTTGATTATACTGGGTAGACCAGCTTGCACCACCATTGAAGGAGACACACGCGCCGCCGTCATTGCTCTCTATCATGCGCTGAGGATTCTGTGGGTCAACCCACAGATCGTGATTATCAGCGTGCGGGGTGGGAACATCAAAAAAGGTACGCCCGCCGTCAATGGACTTCCAGGCTTGCACGTTGAGAACCCAGAGCGTGTCCGCGTTTTGTGGATGAGCATAAATGTGCATATAATACCAGGCGCGATGGCGTAAGCCCCCCTCTTCGCTGAGGCGTGACCATGTTGCGCCGCCGTCATCGGAGCGGAACAGCGCGCCATCCTCGGCCTCGATCAGCGCCCAGACGCGGTTCGGTTGAGCCGGTGAGACGGTGATGCCTATTTTGCCCAGTAATCCTGTTGGTAGACCGGGATTGCGTGTGATCTCCGTCCAACTGTCGCCGCCGTCTGTCGATTTAAAGATACCGCTTCCTTCGCCGCCGCTGATAAGTGTGTGAGGAAAGCGCTGCGCTTCCCAGAAGGCGGCGTAGAGGATACGCGGATTGTGTGGGTCTATGACCAGGTCAATAGCTCCAGCTTTAGGGCTGCGAAAAAGCACCTGTTGCCAGTGTTGACCGCCATCCAGCGAGCGATAGATGCCACGTTCGTTGTTCGGGCCATATACATGACCAAAAGCGGCAACATATACCAGGTCAGGATTATGTGGGTGAATACGTATTTTTGCGATCTGCTGCGTCTCGGCCAGGCCGAGATGTGACCAGGTTTTGCCTCTGTCGGTGGATTTATAGACGCCATCGCCATGAGAAACGTTGCTGCGGATGGTCGTCTCGCCCATGCCAACATAGATCACATTGGGGTCTGAGGGAGCGACTGCCAGCGCCCCGACTGAGGCACGTTTGAAAAAGCCGTCCGAAATATTTTCCCACGAGAGGCCGCCATCGCTCGTCTTCCAGACACCACCGCCCGTCGAACCAAAATAGAAGACCTGTGCGTCTGTCGGATCACCGGCGACCGCAACCACGCGCCCGCCGCGATGAGGGCCAATCAATCGCCATTCAAGTGCGTGGAGCAGGCTGGCATCGATGCCCGACAGCGGTTTAGACGAGGTAGATGGCGCATGAGACGATTCTTCTGGTTCATACTGCATGGGAGTTGTTCTCTTTTCTAGGGTAGGAACCGGCACTGTTGCCCAATATGGATAAAAATCGCCCGCTCGCCAGGAAACAATTGAGTCTGCATACTGCTATGTAGACTTGCCCTGGTAGCAACTATAGACCAAGTATACCATAGAGTCAGGCGGTTTTGCTGATTGTTAAGCCTGGTGCCTGAGTTCCCCGGTTGTGGTTTTGTGATGAACTTGTGAGGATATCCTCGCCCTATGTGATAGTTTGATGATACCTGTAGAGTATCCTATGTGCCGGATGAATATATGTGAAAGAACGGGAGACAGCTAAGTCTTTCCATCTCTTGCCGCCAGAGAAAGCGAAGTATGGTTATGAATATGCTAGAAACTCAGATGTTTATTGAAAACCGAACCTTTGATGAAATAAAGATCGGGGAGAGCGCGAGCCTGGTGCGTACATTGAGCAGGAAGGATATCGAACTTTTCGCCGTCATGTCAGGTGATGTCAACCCCGCTCATGTCGATGAGGAATACGCACGTAGCGACATGTTTCATACAATTATTGCTCATGGTATGTGGGGAGCATCCCTGATCTCCACCGTGTTGGGGACTATGCTGCCAGGTCCAGGAACGATTTATCTGGGGCAAACACTTCGATTTCATCATCCGGTGATCATCGGTGATACGATTACCGTAACTGTCACCGTCACAGGTAAGGAAGCAGATGGGCATCGTGTTAGCTTTGACTGCCAGTGTAGCAATCAGCGAGGACAGGTGGTTATCGGTGGGAAAGCCGAGGTCATCGCTCCAACAGTTAAAGTGAAGCGCCCACGTGTTGCGTTGCCAGAGGTGCATCTACACGATCATGCTACCTGGTACCGGCATCTGCTTGAAATGGCGAAAGGGTACCCGCCGATTCGCACTGCTATCGTTCATCCTGTGGATGAGAATGCCTTGCTTGGAGCTATCGAAGCTGCCAGGGCCGGGCTGATCATTCCTGTCCTGATAGGGCCGCAAAAGAAGATTCAAGCGGCGGCGGCCTCCTTGAAAGTGGATATCTCACCCTACCCGGTGATTGCTACGGAGCATAGCCACGCTGCGGCAGAGCAAGCGGTTGCCCTGGCGCGCGCGGGTGACGTTGAGGCGCTGATGAAAGGCAGTCTGCATACCGATGAACTGATGCATGCTGTCCTTGCTCCCAAAATCGGTCTGGCGACGGAGCGCCGCATGAGCCATGTCTTTGTAATGGATGTGCCTACCTATCCGCGTCCGCTCTTCATCACTGATGCTGCTCTCAATATCGAACCAGACCTGGCTGCTAAGCGCGACATCGTGCAAAATGCCATCGATCTGGCCCATATCCTGGGTATCGAGCGTCCAAAGGTCGCACTGCTCTCAGCGGTGGAGACGGTTAATCCGGCCATACGTTCCACGCTGGAAGCGGCAGCGCTATGTAAGATGGCGGATCGTGGACAGATCACCGGTGGCGTTGTGGATGGTCCACTCGCCTTTGATAACGCCGTTTCACCGGCGGCGGCCCAGGCGAAAGGGATTGTGTCTCCGGTCGCAGGGCAGGCTGATATCCTGGTTGTGCCAGACCTGGAAGCGGGCAACATGCTTGCCAAACAATTAGAGTATCTGGCCGAAGCGCAGACTACGGGGGTTGTGCTGGGAGCGCGCGTGCCGATCATTTTGACCAGTCGTGCCGATAGTGCCCTGGCGCATATGGCTTCCTGCGCGCTCGCTGTGCTACTAGCACATGGCAAATGAAAGGGATAAGTAACAACGGGGAGAGGCAACCGCGATGATTGTTTCTCCCTGTTGTTGTTTCTTGCAGAGATAGCTTACGCTGTTGCAGTAACAGCGGCTTCTTCTGCTTCTGCTTCCTCTTCCTCTACCGGCACGCGGCGCTTGACGACGAAGAGCGCCGCAGTCGTGACCAGACTACCAATCACGATGGCGAGCAGGTACTGTGGCAGGTTGGAGACTACATTTGGAATGAAGACTACGAAGATGCCTCCATGCGGGACGCGCAGTTGACAGCCGAAGAACATCGACAAGGCTCCCGCCACTGCCGAGCCAACGATACAGGATGGGATGACCCGCAAGGGGTCTTCGGCAGCAAAGGGGATGGCCCCTTCGGTGATAAAGGATAAGCCGAGTACCCAGGCAGCTTTGCCGGCCTCGCGCTCATCATGCGTAAAGCGCTCCTTGAACAGATAGGTCGCCAGCGCCAGTCCCAGCGGTGGGGTCATGCCAGCAGCCATGACAGCCGCCATCGGGCCATAGACTTTGTCGGCCAGCAACCCGACTGCCACTGCGTAGGACGCCTTGTTGACCGGGCCACCCATATCGACGGCCATCATGCCGCCCATGATCAGACCCACGATAATCGCATTGCCGGCTGTCAGGCCGCTTAACCAGTTGGTCAGAGCCACGTTGAGCAGATGAACAGGGGGGCCAACAACGAAGACCATCAGCAGGCCGGTAATGCCTACCCCTAGCAGTGGCAGGATCAGCACCGGCATCAGGCCGGCCAGGTTACGAGGCAGTTTAATCACCTTGTTGAGCCAGTAGACCAGGTATCCGGCCAGGAATCCGGCGACGATGCCCCCCAGGAAACCGGCCCCCAGAATAGTGGTTGAGAGTAGCCCACCCACCATACCTGGAGCCAGACCGGGGCGGTCGGCGATGGAGTAGGCAATGAAGCCTGCCAGGATGGGCACAAAGAGAACAAACGCTCCGTTGGCACCGATCTGGAAGAGTCCCCAGCCCAGGCCGCTGGTAGCTTTATCCACATCCAGACCACCAACGGCAAAGCCCAGAGCGATCAGGATACCACCGGCAACGACGAAGGGAATCATATATGAGACACCCGTCAGCAGGTGTTTGTAGACGCCGGTACGCGACTTAGCCCGTGCGGCTTTGGCCGCCTGCACTTGTGCTAAATAGTCCGATTGGCTTGCTCTGGGGGCCGTACTTCCGCTGGTTGCAGCCAGAGCCAGCGCGTTTTTGATCACCGCCTGCCCGTCGTTGATGGCAGCGTTGGTCGAGGTTTCATAGATGGGTTTGCCGACAAAACGGCTTGTCTCTACTTTAGCATCGGCGGCAATGATGACCACATCGGCAGCGGCGATCTCGGCTGGTGTGAGTGTGTTTTGCGCACCGACCGAACCTTGCGTCTCTACCTTAATTTTATGCCCCAGCGCTTGCGCACCCTTCTCCAGACCCTCCGCCGCCATGAAAGTATGCGCTATCCCTGTGGGGCACGAGGTAATAGCAACGATCTGCTTGGGAGCGCTTGCTGCGGGCGCAGGAGCAGTAGAACTGGGCACCTGGGCCAGAGCGTTCTTAACGACCGCCTGACTGTCCTTGATAGCAGCGTTGGTCGAGGTTTCATAGACCGGTTTGCCCGCAAAGCGGCTCAAATCCACTTTGGCATCTGCTGCGATGATGACCACATCAGCCGCCGCAATCTCGGCAGGGGTCAGTGTGTTCTGGGCACCGACCGAGCCTTGTGTCTCCACCTTGATGGTGTGACCCAGCGCTTTCGCCCCTGCCTGTAACGCTTCCGCCGCCATAAAGGTATGGGCGATGCCGGTTGGACATGAGGTGACTGCGACAATCTTTGCCATGTTGGCCTGCACCTCCTTTTTAGAAAAAACGACAATTGCATGAACGCATCGATCAATTGGCAGACGGGCCTTTCAAAACTGGCTATTCCGCTTGTGCAGATTGCAGCAGGAAAGGCTTTCATTGTCTGGCCTATCGATATGCTAAGAAGTCAAGGGAAGCAAAAGTTAAGTAAAAACGTCGTTCATGGCATCCTCCCTGAATAAGTACTACAAAATAGGCGCTACAAAGAGCCTTTGGCTCTGCCAGGAACACCAATAGAAAAGCGGATGAATACCTGCTGAGCATATGCCTGCACTACCTCCTGTGCAGGCAAATTATGACCGGGACTGGTGATTGCCCCCAGCGAAAAAGCCGTGGCCAGCCGGGCGCTATCAGGCAGACTCAAACCTCGAATCTGGCTGGCAATCAACCCGGCCACCATTGCGTCACCCGCACCCACCGTACTTTTGACGGTCACACGGGGGGGAGTGGCGATCAGCGCGTTTGCCGAATCGACAAACATTGCTCCACGCTCGCCCATGGAAATAACAACCAATTGTATTCCATAGCCTAAAAGCTGACGAGCGGCCTGCTCAATGGAAGCTTCATCGGCGAGGGCCTGTCCGGTAATCTGTCGCAGTTCATCTACGTTCGGTTTGACAATGGTGGGTCCGGCCTGGATACCTTCGTGCAAGGCTTCATGGCTGGTGTCCAGCACCACCTGTTTCCCATGATCTCGCAATAGCGTGATGAGGGTAGCATAAGTTGTCGTGGGCAGCCCTGGGGGCAGCCTTCCCGATAGCGCGAACCAATCGTAGGTAGAGGTAAGCTTTTCAATTGTCTGCTGTAGGGTTTGCATGGCCTCCTCTGAAGGAGACAGCCCCGGCATATTGATGTCGGTCGTCTGCTGGTTAGCTTCATCGACGACCTTCACGCCGATGCGTGTACTACCTGGAATGCGCACAAACTGGTCAACGATGCCCTTGCGAGCAAAGAACCGCTCAAAGATATCGGCGTTCTCCTGACCCAGAAAGCCAGTTACGGCGGTCGAGAAGCCGGCATCCGCCAGGAACGAGGCGACATTGACGCCTTTGCCCCCCGCGTCAAACTGCATGGCCTGCGCGTAGTTGACTGTATTGGGGCGAAAATTATCTGCTCGCACCGTCAGATCAATCGCCGGGTTGAGCGTGACAGTGGCAATTTTCATAAGCTGCGTACCTCCGCCGCTGTACGGCACTGCAATGCCTTCTGCGCGATCTGCTGCAACTCGGCGAATGAGCGGCTACGCAGGTGGGCCTTTACAGTGGCGATGCTGGGTACGCTCATGCTCAGTTCTGTCACACCCAGTCCGGTCAGAATGGCGGCACCCTTCAAGTCCCCGGCCAGGCCGCCGCACACACCAACCCATTTGCCCTCTTTGCTGGCGGCCTGCACCACTTGCGCGATCATACGCAATACCGCTGGATGTAAGGCATCGGCTTGCCGGGCCAGTTGCGGATGTAACCGATCCATCGCCAGCGTGTATTGGGTCAGGTCATTGGTACCGATGGAGAAGAAATCGACTTCCCGCGCCATATAGTGAGCCAGCATGACGGCGGAAGGCACCTCGATCATAATTCCTAGCGGAATCGGTGGTGCATTCAACTCCTGCCGCACCTGTTCAGTGATGGCCCGTGCGCGTTCTATGTCTTCGAGCGTCGAGATCATCGGGAACATGATGTGGACACGGCCATAAGCGGCGGCACGATAAATGGCGCGTAACTGAGGAATGAAGAGGTCGGGCCGTATCAGGCAGAGGCGAATCCCACGTACTCCCAGGAAGGCATTATCTTCGTGGGGTAGGTTGAGATATGGTATCTCCTTATCGCCACCGATGTCCAGCGTGCGAATAATCAAGGGCCGGTCGCCAAGAGCTTGCGCCATGTCGCGGTAAGCCTCGAACTGCTCATCCTCGGTCGGGACTGAATCGCGCCCCAGGAACAGGAACTCTGTGCGCATCAAGCCGACCCCCTCGGCTCCTGCTGCGAGCGCTTGCGCGGCGTCGGCAGCGCGGTTAATATTGGCGGAGATTTCTACGCGATGCCCGTCGGTTGTGATTGCGGGAGCGGCGCTGGCGGCGCGCGCTTTTTCCTGCTCCTGTTGCAACCGCTGTTGTCTCTCTCTCGCCGACTGTATATCAGCGTCGCTTGGCTTAATATAGAGTTTGCCGCTATCGCCATCCAGAATGACCGATGTGCCATCCGCCACCTCAAGCACCTCCGCACCAGCACCCACTACAGCAGGCAGACCGAAGCCGCGTGCCAGGATAGCGGTGTGAGAGGTTGGTCCACCTCTGGCTGTACATATGCCTAAAATCATATCAACATCGAGCGAGGCTGTATCGGATGGGGTTAAATCATCGGCGATGAGGATAGCGGGCGTGGTGAGATTCAACGGTTCTACTTTGACATCCTCTACCAGGTGATGCAGGACGCGCAGACCCACGTCGCTCAGGTCAATAGCCCGTCCAGCCAGCGTGGGATCATCGAGTTTCTGCATCTGCTTCACACGTTCATTAATGACCTGTTGCCACGACCAGGCGGCGCTGTGCCCTTGATAAATAAGCGTGACAGTCTGCATGATGAGCGTATCATCATTGAGAAATTCTCCATGCACGCGAAAGATGGCCGCTTTGCCAGATCCCAGGCGTGTTTTGACCTCCTCATGCAGGTGATCCAACTCATTCTGCGCAGCGTTGAGTGCGTTCTGTAGCTTGTACCCTTCACTGGCCGGATCGCCTTCAGGCCGATCCTCTACCACGCTGACGGCTTTCTGCGCGTACTGGCGCACAGGGCCAACGGCGAGGCCGCCAGCAGCGGGAACGCCGGAAATGGTCGTAACAGCATGGCGCGCTACCCAACCCGAAGTACTTTTGCCAGGAGCAGGGGGCAGTTGCTCTTCTGGTTCGTCGCCAAGCCCGACGGCAATCGCATTTTTCAAAGTGTTCAGAGCTTCCGACGCATCAGGTCCCTGGGCTGAAACGCGCACGGTAGTACCATGCTCAACTCCAAGCTGTAGGAGAGAGATGAGGCTTTTGCCGTTAGCCACGAGATTCCCGTTGCGCACCTTAATATCGGCCTCGAAGCGCTTGGCCAGATCCACAAAGGTAGCAGCAGGACGGGCATGGAGACCCGTCTTATTTAAGATGACCGCATCAAAGAAATCAGGGTAATCAGTAACAGGGGGAGCGGTGGGCGCTTGAGTGGGACGCTCTCCCGTCAGGGCTTCGATGATATCGCGGGGGTCGCGCGTCTGCACCAGGCGGGCCACCTGTTCCTGATCGCCCAGCACACGGGTGAGTCGGCGTAGCACATCGATGTGTTCATCAGATTTGGCGGCAATGCCTACGATCAAGCGTGCTGTTTCACCGGGATTCCAGGCCACGCCTTCAGGCACTTGTACAACCGAAATGCCCGTTTGCTTAATTAAGTCACGATCTTTGGGCAATCCATGAGGAATCGAGATACCATTGCCGAGATAAGTGTTGGCCACCTTTTCTCGCTCAAGCATACTATCAATATAACCCGGTTCAATGTAGCCACTGTCAACCAGGAGTTGACCAGCCAGGCGGATGGCCTCCTGCTTATCCGCAGCCCTGGTCTGGACAGCGACCAGGCGTTCATCGATTGTGACCATAATCGTCTCCACTGGATGCAAGAGGGAAAAATAGTTCGCTACTTCAAGCAGTATCATCTTTCAAGTGGTAATTTCTTACCTGGTTCTCACTACAATGTGATCTGTTCTTTGTCCTCCTTCCCCGCTCGCTTCCTGCTTGAGCAAGCACTGTGCCCGTGTTCTCAAGCATAGCTGAGATTGATAGATAAGACAGTACCCAAAGGGAGTAATCCTGGGTGATTTTTCGGGTGATTTTTTACCCGAAAAAGAGATGTCCTTTTCATCGACTCTCAGTGTTGATCGATCTCCCATGCTCTGGCAATAGCTTGCGCGCGGTTCTGCACGTTCAGTTTGCCATAGATGTTCAAAACATGTTTCTTGACAGTGTTCACGCTCAAAACCAATCGGCGGGCGATTTCCTGATTGGAAGCGCCTTCTACCAGTATCTGCAACACCTCGCGTTCGCGTGGTGTGAGTGGCTCCATCAGTAAGCCGTCTTGAGAGACATGAAGTTGGTGTTCCACGAACCTTGTCTGGCCTGTCGCCAACAACCGCGCAGTGTAATCGCGCTCCAGACCGAGCTGATGTGCCCACCCCGGCAAGGACGGTAGAGTGGTCTTATCATCAGTGAGCAGCCCGTGCTGCTCGAACCAGTTGCTGGCCCGCAGGCGCAGGATAGGGATTAACTCCGGTGTCGTCTGCTGCAAGCGCTGACGAAGGGCCTCGGCAAACAGATGGTGGTAGCGATACCAGCATCGTTCGTCGTCGAGGGGAATCAGAAACAGGTTAGACCGTTCCAGGAAGGCGAGTTGTGTCTGGCTGTCGTTCTGCAAGCGCACAGCATTGCACAGCGAGGCATTCAGCCGATCCAGGAGGGAGGTCTGTAACAGGAAATCCTGGATGGCTTGCGGCTGACGGTTCAGGACTTCTTCCAGCAGATAGTCCATGATGTAGGGATGGCTGCCGCTAAAGGTCGCTATGAAAGTGAAGGGGTTCCTGCAATCCTGTAAGGCCAGCGCTGCCAGGTACAAACCGGTGATCCAACCTTCTGTGCGTGCCAGGAGTAGCGAACATTCCTCTTCTGAAAGTGGCAGCTTCATCTTCTCCACAAGGTAAGCGGTGGCTTCTTCGTCTGTAAAGCGCAGATCGGTAGCTCTCAGTTCCAGTAAATTATCGCGCCCGCGCAGGCGCGCCAGGGGCAACGGTGGATCTTCGCGCGTGGATATCACTATATGTAATTGCGGAGGTAGATGTTCCAGCAGAAAGGATAGCGCATAGTGAATGGAGCCGTTGGTAATGACGTGGTAATCATCCAGTACCAGGACGATGTGTTGCTGCTTCTCATCTATGTCGGTTTCCAGACCGTGAATCAATGAGGCCAGTACTTGCTCTGGCGATGCTCGATGCAGAGGGTGGGGCAGATTTTGTATGACCTTGCTTAATCCAGGATCAGTAGCCTGCAAGGCACTGAGTACATAGGTGAGAAAGCGTAGCGGATCATTGTCGCGCGGTTCAAGCGTGAGCCAGGCGACAGGAATGGTGCATGCAGCCAGCCAGTCGCTGATGAGGGTGGATTTGCCGAAACCCGCCGGGGCCGAGAGGAGAAGCAGGCTTTTAGTCAGACCCCGTTGCAGCCGCTGGAGCAGGCGGGGACGATGGAGCAGATGTGGACGCGGGGGAGGCGCGTGGAGCTTGCTCGCCAGTAAGATAATGGCATTGCCTTGACACCGGGTATCTGAGAGAGAAGGGCCTTCTGCGTAAGTGATGATGGGTGTCTTCTTCCCTCCCCGCTGTGGTGTGGGTTGTGTATCACACCATAATAGCTGTGCCACCTGCTCCAAGTGAGCCAAAGTTAAAACGTTGCTTCTTCCCAGATAGCGCTTGGTCAGCTTTCCCTTGATACGGGCATAGGCATACCAGTATCCCTCGCCTCGTCCCTTATAAAACTCTTTGCGTGCCCTGAAGAAGCCGTTCTGTCCACGAAAGGAGAACGAGAAATGCTGCTCCAGCCACATTTCCAGGGAGAAGCTATCGGATTTCACGTCCAGAACACTCCCTTGCTCCCCCTCGTGCAATTCATATACCTGCCTGAAGTGCGACCATATGAGCAAATAATTTGCGCGTTTTGGCATCTCATCCTCCGTTGTCCCACGTTTCCACGTGGCCAGCAGCCCTCTTTGTGAAGTGTGAGAGCATAGTACCAGCGATTGTAGACCCTGAGTTACATGAATGCTGTTACCTAAAAGCCTGTTACCTATATTGATGCCCTTTGGACTGGAAGACGGAGAGACTTGTTCTTTACAAGAGTAATTGACAGCCCCTTCTCGTGTCCTGTCAATACTCTTACATGCCGATGCGCCAGGAAAATCTCTACTTCCAATACAGATATTGTAAACGATTACAATAAAATTGTCAAGCTACCACGAGCCTTTTTATCTTTCTGACGAGTGAAATCCGCTTGAACAACGTATATTTTTGCAGTAATTGGTGTATAAAAGTTAAGAGTTTGTGCTATTTCTCATATCGATGATAATATCTCTCTTAATTTTGTATTCGATTACAAAATATGGGCTCTCGTAGGGGACGCGGTTCACCGCGTCCCCTACGAGATTAACGGTTTTTCAAAATATCCGTTTCTACGAGGGTCTTCATGAGTGTGCCAGGATAGAGGCAACGGTCTGGGGTAAAATAGCGGGGTCATCCACGATAAGATGGGGAGAGAGAAGACCACTCTCATGCAAACGCTGGCGTGTGAGCGGTGTACTCACGGCGATGACATTCACACCAGCGGCCAGAGCAGCTTCCACCCCGGCGGGCGAATCTTCGATGGCCAAGCATTCGGATGGCGAGACTCCCAGGGAGCGGGCAGTCAGGAAATAAATTTTATCGGGGTAGCTCCCTCATCTGACCGCCAGGTTGAAGCAGGCTTATTACGGGCCTGTTGATGAATTTGTCACGAATAAAAGTAGCGCATTTGATGAAGAATGTGCTATAGTTTGATCGTATCGTTTACAATCTTCTCTTCCTCTGTCTTGTGTTCTGAGTGACTCTTTTCTCGGTGAAGGAGAGGCGGAAAGGGGCAGGAGAAGATGTGGTGCCGGAGAACTATATTCAAGCGGACTTGTACTTTGCTTTCATTTACCAGGCGGTGACGAATTTGCATGGTCAGGATCAAAGATGTTGCTGAAGCAGCCGGAGTGTCAACTGCAACGGTCTCGCGTGTCCTCTCTAATGGGCAGCATGTGCGCCCTGAGGTGCGCCGACGTGTGATGGCGGCGGTAGAACAGTTAGGATATCGACCCAACCTTGTGGCACGCAGCCTGCGCTCTCAGCAATCCTGTACCATAGGGCTGATCATTTCCGATATTCGCAACCCGTTCTTCACCTCCATCAGCAGGGCTGTGGAAGATACGGCTTATGAACAAGGTTTCAGCGTCATTCTCTGCAACACTGATGAGAACCCTGAGAAGGAAGCGATCTATCTCAATCTGCAACGAGATGAGCAGGTGGCGGGCGTGATTTTCTCGCCGACACGCCAGACGCTGACCAGCTTCAACCCGGCTCAATTCGGCTTCCCTTTCGTGATAATTGATCGCTCCCTACCCGGTTGCGACGTGGATGTCGTGATGCTTGACAACGTCGATGCTGCCTATCGCCTCACTACCCATCTCATTGAGAATGGGTACCGGCGCATTGAGGCTCTCTGTGGAGCGATGAGTACGACCGGCATGGAACGACGTGCAGGCTATGAAAAAGCCTTGCGAGCGCATGGCCTGGCGCTACCGTCCGAACCGGCGAAGTATTTCCCGCCTAAAGTGGAGGCGGGCTACGCGGCAACGTTAAAGCTGTTGGATCGGCTAGAGCCTCCTGATGCCATTTTGACAACTAACAATTTGCTAGGCGCGGGGGCTATGCAGGCTATTCGGGAGCGCAGCCTCACTATTCCCACCGACATAGCCCTGGTCACCTTTGATGAAGCCTCCTGGACATCGCTCGTCCAGCCGCCTATCACACTGATTGAACAACCAACCTATGAGATTGGCAAGACGGCGACCGAGTTGCTTTTGCAGCGCATCGCCGACCCCAATCGCCCTACCCGCCAGGTGATCCTGAAAGGAAAGCTGCTGATACGCGGGTCGAGCGCTCCTCGTCGGTGAGGCATGCGCGTTCTTTACAAGTTACGATTGTATGAGCAAAAATTATTCTGGACGTACTCTTTATTGGGGACTGACTTGTCCTCTTTTGTCAACGACACTCTTCGTTTAAGTTACAGGAGGTATCGAGGGAATGGAACAGACGGAACCAACCAGCACACAGGCCAGAATACGGATGACACGTGGCAAGTTCAATGGGATTAATGCCGTTGCCGATGAACGGGGCGTCATTGCAGCGGCTGCCATGGATCAGCGCGGTTCTTTGCGCAAGGCTATTGCGAAGGCAAAGGGAAGTGAGGCCACCGACGACGAACTAAGTGAGTTCAAGATACTGGTGACTGAGGTACTTACCCCCTACGCCAGCGCGATTTTGTTAGACCCGGAGTACGGGTTGGAAGCGGTAAAGCACCGGGCCAAAAACGCAGGTGTATTACTTGCCTACGAAAAAACCGGCTATGATGCCACTGTCAAGGGGCGATTGCCCGACCTGCTTCCCCGATGGTCGGTGCGCCGACTGGTTGAAGCCGGTGCCAATGTCATCAAAATTCTGCTGTACTATGACCCCGATGATGTAGAAGAGATTAACACGGTAAAGCACGCTTTCATCGAGCGGGTGGGGGCCGAATGTCGCGCCTACGATGTTCCTTTCTTCCTGGAGGTTATTGCCTACAGCGACGAGATTGGGAATGAGAGCAGCCTGGCTTTCGCGCGGGTCAAACCCGACAAAGTGAAGAAGTACATGCGTGAATATAGCAAGCCGCAGTACGGGGTGGATGTATTGAAAGTCGAAGTGCCGATCAACATGCGCTATGTCGAGGGTTCACGGGCCAATACCGATGGCCAGGTAGCTTATAGTCGGGAAGAGGCCAAGCAACACTTCCGCGAAGCCGCAGCAGCTACCCGCGTGCCATTCATCTACCTCAGTGCAGGTGTGAGCGACGAGGTCTTCCGCGAGACGCTGTTGCTAGCCGCCGAGGCAGGTACACCATTTTCCGGCGTGTTATGTGGGCGAGCAACGTGGCAGGATGGTATTCCTGTTTATGGGAAGAGTGGGCCAACTGCGTTACGAAGCTGGCTGGAAGATCAGGGTGTGCGCAACATCCAGGCTTTGAATGAGGTACTCAAAAAAGGGGCCAAACCCTGGTGGGACTTCTATGGAGGCAAAGAGAATATAGAAGTGGTAGACATGCCGGTCTAGTATCTCTTCCCTCCCAGGAAAAGGGAGATGCCAGGTCTCCTGGTTCTCCCCATACATACCTCATACGTCTACCGAACCTGCTCCTCCCTGGCTGCTTGTATCTGCCGGTTTAGGACTGGCTACAGCGTTAAAAAAGGCGGGTGGTAGCAGGTCAATTCGTGGTAGTGTCCCCTGACGGGCGGCCTGGAGCAGCGCCCAGACCTTCTCAGGACGGAGCGGCATGTCGATCATCTCGATGCCGAATGGAGCGAGAGCATCCAGAACGGCGTTGACGATAGTCGGGGGGCTACCAATGCAACCTGCTTCGCCGATCCCTTTGGCTCCCGATGGGATAATCGGAGTAGGCGTCTCAACGGCATCGACCTCGAAGGCGGGTATCTGTCCGGCATTCGGAAGAGTATAGTCCATCAGTGTGCCGGTGAGCGGTTGCCCGTTCTCATCATAAGCTATCTCTTCATAGAGTGCCTGCCCGATGCCCTGGGCCAGACCGCCGTGAAGCTGGGCTTCGACCAGGTAGGAATTGAGGATTTGTCCGCAGTCGTCTACAGCCACGTAGTTGAGGACGTGTACCTCCCCGGTTTCGATCTCGACCTCGACGATAGCGACATGCGCGCCGGAGGAGAATGTCGCGGCTGAGGGCGAAAAATCGCGCCACGCAGCCAGCCCCTCAATCGCTGCACCATTGCTGGGGTTGGGCGGATCGTGGTCAATCAGGTCAGGTTGCTCTTCAACGCGGCGTGCCAGTTCACCCAGACTCATCGCTCGCCCAGGCACACCGCGCACCATTATCTGTCCATCTGCGATTTCCAGATCGTCTGGCGCGACCTCCAACAGATGCGCGGCGGCGTGTAGAGCTTTCTCGCGCACCGTTTGAGCGGCCAGCAGAACGGCGCTGCCGCCGATCTGGGCAGTGCGACTACCAAAGGTACCGATGCCATAGGCGGGCAGGCTTGTGTCACTCATCTGCACCTCTACCTGTGAACCGGGTAGACGAAAGACCTGGGCGGCGATCTGAGCAAAGGTAGTAAAGTGTCCCTGCCCGTTATGGGCTACGCCACTTTGCACCAGTAGTGTGCCATCGCGGCGAATACGCACGGTGGCAGCCTCCTGCATGCCGACGAAAGGGCCACCGGAGATTTCTACAAAGGTGGAGACGCCGATGCCGAGCAATGAGCTACTCTGTGTCTTGCGCCGCTCCTGCTGCTTTTGCCGCCAACCTGCATAGTCGGATAGTTCCAGCGCCCGTGCGAGGGCCGCCGGATAGTTACCGCTATCGTAGACAATGCCATGAGGGGTACGGTAAGGAAAGGCATCGGGCGGAATTAGATTGCGGTGGCGCACCTCGGCGGGATCGAGGTGCAGTTCATGGGCAATTCTGTCCATTGTACGTTCTAGTAGATAGGTCGCTTCGGGGCGTCCGGCCCCCCGGTAGGCGGCTGTCGGGACGGTGTTAGTAAAGACGCCGAGGGCCTGGAAGTCCAGTGCCTGTATCTGGTAGGGGCCGTTGAGCATACGTGCCGTTGTGTTGGGGGAGATGGGTGTGGTGTATGCCAGGAAGGCCCCCAGATCGGCTACGGTGCGCACACGTAGACCGAGGAGCCGTCCATCCTTCTGTACCGCCGCTTCGATGTAGTTCACCTGCCCCCGCCCGTGTACCTGGGCCTGTAGATTCTCGCTACGATCCTCGATCCATTTGACCGGTCGAGCGAATTTGACCGCCAGAAGTGCTGCAATAAGTTCTTCTCCGCTGGCACCAATTTTCGCCCCAAAGGCTCCGCCGACGTTTGGACTCTGTACATGTATCTTGCTCTGATCCAGGCCCAGTGCATCGGCAAGGATACGCCGCGTCAGGTAGACTGCCTGCGTGGAGAGCCAGGCCGAGAGTTGACCTGTAGCCGGGTCAAAGTCGAACAGGCAGGCCCGTCCCTCAAGGGCGCTGGAGGCGACACGCTGATTGACAACGCGCAGACGCACAATCTGATCGGCCTGCTTGAAAGCGGCGTCTATATCGCCCCCTCCACTGACGATCTGAACAGCAAGATTTGTGCCGAACTCCTCGTAGAGCAGTGGAGCATCTGGTGCGAGGGCCGCCTCCGGGTCTACCACAGCGGGCAACACCTCATAATCAATCTCAACCAGGTCACGTGCATCCTCGGCAAGATAGCGATTCTCTGCTAACACAACCGCCACCGGGTCGCCGACGTAGCGCACGCGGTCAATGGCCAGGGGCCGTCGAGGCGGTACCTTGAGGCCGGGCAAAGAAGTCATCAGTTCAAGGAGGGGCATATCCTGTGCCAGTTCCGCTCCACTGAAGGCTGCCACAACGCCAGGGTGCGCCCGTGCGGCCTCAAAATTGATGTTCTTAATGCGTGCGTGAGCATAAGGGCTGCGCACAAAGACCAGGTGCAGCGCGGCGGGACGTTTCTGAGGTAATCTCAGATCGTCTACATAGTGTGATTGTCCTGTGATGAGTTCATAATCTTCTTTACGGCGTTCCAATCCTGCCGGAACGAGTGTTTCTTTCATCAGCATCCCTTCTTCTCTATGGGGAACCTTGAACCGCCCATCGCTTTGCAATTATAAGCGAGTGGTGATTGCATTAGATGACCCCCTGTTTAGTGAGTTGCTCTATCTCCTCAGGCGAAAATTCTCGACGAGCATGTCACACTCGGCGATCAGTCGCTTAGCCGGAGCCAGCCCTGCTGGATGCTTCAGAGTAAGTGTGATCAGCTTTTTGTTGCGAGACTGCAAGGCCCTCCAGAGCGACGTTTTGGTGCGTGGATTCACATAGAGCCAGCCTCGTAACGGAAGGACATAATATTCCCTTCACAGGCATAATTTGAATCCCTGTCTAGCATACCACAGTTTTGATCGGGGTTCGAGATGGATAGGTTGCCTGTGGGTGCCTCTCAGACTTGCGATGCTAGTTTCGCTCCTGCTATACCAATTGGCCTGAAAAGAACTTATGCCACTGTAGGATACTACCCGACTGTCGTTGGCAATGGTGCTGTAGGAGAGAAGCTTTGCCAGTTCGTAGTGGCAAAGTGTGATGATGATGGATTGTGTGCCCTTAACGATGTTCTTTATCATATCTGTCAGCACGTTTTTCACCAGTGTTTTTTCATCTGTCTTCTCATCCTCATGCATAAAAGGAAGCGTAAAAGGAGAAATGGAGGGAAGCATTGCAGAGAAGCGGAAGACATCTGTCCCTTCCGCTTCTTTATCGTTCATCAAGTATATTTGTATTTTAAGAACTTGTATGCCGTTCGAGTAAGAAAACAGGGATTTCGCGCTCGGTTTTCTTCTGATACTCTGCGTAGGGCGGGAAGACCTCGACTGCTTTGGCGAAGGCTTTTTGCCGCTCCTCGCCGCTCAGTAGTCTCGCGGTAGCAGTGAACGTTTCGCTACCAGTCTCGACCGTGACATCGGGATTGACGAGCAGGTTGTTGTACCACAGGGGATTTTTGGGTGCGCCGCCTTTGGAGGCCACTGCAAGATAGTTTCCCTTATAGGGGACGGCCATCAGGGGATAGACGCGCGGCTGACCTGTTTTGGCTCCTTTGATGGTGACAAGGATAAGCGGTCCCCAACCTTGCACCTTGCCTCCGTTGGCGCGAAACTCTTCAACGACACGACGATTGTTTAAGATGCGAGTATTCTCTTCCATGTTCTGTTCTTTTCCTCACGCAACGACATAAAGCTGACGCTGCAATAGCAGGCCAGCTTTATGGTACGCTACCAATCATCCGCCAGGCAAGCTCTGCCTTTTGTGTTTAAAACGCTACGGGCAGGCTCAGCAGGCCACGCAGGTTGAAGCCACCACGCCACTGCACCGCTTCGCGTGGGCAATTGAGGCGCAGGTTGGGGCAGCGTGTGAGCAGGGTGGTAAAGGCGATTTCACCTTCCAGGCGTGCGAGTGGTGCGCCAAGACAGATGTGAATGCCCTGACCGAAAGCAATATGGCGGTTGAGCGTGCGGGCAATATCCAGTTCTTCGGCATCGGTAAATTGCGACTCATCGTGGTTGGCGGAGGCAAGCACAACATTCACCATATCGCCCTTGTGGATGGTATAGCCTGCAAACTCGACATCCTCGGTAGCGAAGCGGGGCGCGGGCATTGTAACCGGCCCGTTGAAGCGTAACAACTCTTCCACTGCGGAGGGCACCAGACTGAGATCGGCCCGCAGCTTCTCTAATTGCTGCGGGTGATCCAGTAACGTCAGGGTACCGATGCCGATTAAATTGGAGGTTGTTTCGTGCCCGGCGAAAATGAGCAGGCCGACCATTGAAAGCAGTTCAGACTCGCTTAAGTGATCACCATCTTCTTCGAGTGCGATGAGCTGGCTGATCAAATCCTGCTGAGGATGCTGGCGCTTCTCGGCCACTAAGGCCACAATGTAGTTGGAAAACGCCATAATGAGTTGGCGGCGTTCCTCTCTGCTGCTCACGGGGCCACCTCCGATAGCCTGAGACCACTGGCGCATAGAGTCACGTTGCTCGGTCGGCACGCCGAGCATATCAGAGATGACGTTAATAGGCAGTGGATAGGCGTAATCATGCACCAGGTCCATCTGGCCCTGGGCCTGGACGCGATCCAGCAATTCATCGGCGATCTGTTGGATGTGGGGACGCAGCCCTTCAATATATTTGGGGGTAAATGCTTTGGAGACCAGGCCCCGCAAACGTTTATGGTCTGGCTCGTCAACCATAATCATGGATTGCCCAAACAGACCGGGAGTCTCCGAAGACATCAGCATACCACCCAGGCGTGAGTATGCGTCCGAAGGAATTCTTCTGCGATCAACGGTAAAGCGTTTATCTTTCAGTATTTGTACTGCTTCCTGCATGCGCGTAATCAACCATCCCTGGTGCTCGTTTGTCCAGGGAAGTGTAAAAGGAACAACAGGGCTTGCTGCGCGCATATGCGCAAATAGGGGAAAAGGGTTCTCGGCCATGGCCTCTCCAAAGAAGGAAAATGGCGAGCCTGGTGCCGTCGATGGATGGGATGAGTTGGTCATCTGTTCAGTATTCCCTTGTATTTGATTTTTATAACGCATAGCCGATCATTTGCCGGTCCAGTTCGGTTTGCGCTTTTCGGCGAAGGCGCGTGGCCCCTCGCGGAAATCCTGTGAAGAGAACAGGGTGCGCAAGCGCTCGCGGTCAGCGGCCATCGCGTCTTCGACCGAAAGTGCGAGACCGGCCAGCACCGATTCTTTGGTGAGCCGCACGCTGAGTGGTGAACATTCCAGAATCTCATTGGCCCAGCGTTCCGCCGTTGCCATGAGTTGTTCAGCAGGAACAACCTCGTTGACCAGTCCAAAGCGCGCGGCATCCTGTGCGGATAGCCACTTGCCGGTGAGCAGAAGACCCATCGCCAGTTTCAAAGGCAGTTGCTGTGGCAGGCGGTGCATGCCTCCTGCGGCGGCCATCAGCCCTACACGTGGTTCAGGCAAGGCAAAACGTGCGTGTTCTGCTGCAATGATAAGGTCACAGGCCAGCGCGATTTCAAAGCCGCCTCCGGCCGCAACGCCATTGACGGCGGCGATGATGGGCTTGTTGCACTGTAATCCGATAATGCCGCCGAAATAGACAGGCCGATCCGCCGCCTGCGCTACAAAGCTTTCCCCTTTAGCGGTAGCGGCGGCGGTCGCCTTGAGGTCGTTACCGGCAGAAAAAGCGCGCTCGCCCGCGCCAGTCAGAATGGCGACCCAGGTGTTGTCGTCGTCTTTAAAGTCGGTAAAGACTTCAGTCAGTTCGCGGTTCGCATCGCTGTGTAATGCATTCATCACCTCTGGCCGATTAATGGTCACGTAGGCGATGTGTCCTTTTTTCTCGTAGAGAACATACTGGTAGTTTGTCATACTATGTTTACGTGTCTCCTTGTGATTTGTTGCGACGACATTAGAAGGTGAAATACCCTTTTGCTATCCCAGGTGTAGCGGGGTATGGCTCTTTGATGACTCGATGGCGGCGAGCATCAGGGCGAGTGTGCCGAGATTGTCTCGTCCCGAACTGCCTGGCTCTTTGCCACTCTGGATGGCCTCAACGAAGGCGGATAAGCTGCCGTGCCGGTCAATCTGTGTCATCGCAGGCAGCGGAATATCCTCTGCCTCGCCGCCCAGCAGGCGGATGGTAGCGCGGTCTGGCACGTCGTTTCCCCGGCTTTCCCAGAATATCTCGCCTTTAGCACATTCCATATGCCAGCGTCCGCCCCAACTGGTCTGTGGCTCCATGCTGACCCAACTGCCCTGATAGTTGACGACAGTCCCACCGGAAAAGGTGATCAGTGCGGCGGCGCTGGCGGGATCGTCGAAATTGCTCCAGGGCGGGTTCCACGCCTGGCAGAAGATGTGCGTGGCCTCTTGACCGAGGACATAGCGCATCAAATCAAAGTGATGAATGGACATATCCGCCAGCAACGGCTGCCAGATATGGTAGTGAGAATGGCTCTCTCTTGGGGCGCTGTTGCGCGATTTGCGAAATACAATGCGCACAGACCCCACCGGCCCAAGCGTTTGCTCACGTAGCAGCGTTCTGACGGCCTGTACTGCCGGATGGAAGCGATAATTCTGACTAATCATCAAGATACGCTGCTGCTGCTCCGCTAGCGCCACCAGTTGCTGTGCTTCTGCCAACGTGGGGGCAAAGGGCTTCTCCAGCAGAACATGTTTGCCCGCTTGCAAGGCGGTGGTCGCGGCAGGAACATGTCCTGGCAGGCTGGCCGTAATCAATACTGCGTCACACTCTACGCTGGCAAGTGCGTCGGGCAGGCTCGTGAAGCATTGTTGCGGAGCGAGGGACAGTTCTTTTTGTGCGCGCTCAAGCATAGCCGGTATAACATCAACGCACGCGACCAGCTCAACCTCTTTGTGAGAGCGAACGATGGATGCAGCCCACGTGTGTCCCCATGCTCCCAGGCCAACCTGTACAATTTTGAGTACCATTATGTTATTTTTCTCTCTTCTAGCTGTTATTGATGGATTAATCGCCTACTTCTTGCAGTACCCAGTCGGGGATTTCCAACGGGCGTTTCATGTTGGGGTCTAGTGGTGAGACATAGGCGTTTCCTCTGGTGCGCTGCTCGAAGTCGGCGCGAGCAGCCCGGCGTAGGTCGGCGTCGGTCAGGATGTCGATGCCGGTAGCGGTTAGCAGACGCGCGGCCTGCACGGCTCCTTTTAGCCCGATGCTGGTACCGTGACAGGCGGTGGCGGCCCAGGTGTGCATGCCAATATTCTGCGGCACCGTTGGCATGCCGCAGCCCATTGTTGGTACACACCAGCTCACGTCGCCCACGTCGGTGGAGAAACCAAAAGTGGGTTCATGCGTTGCTAAGGGTACGGGTGCAGTCGCCATGCCTGCCGGTTCCACGCCGAAGTTTTGCTGCAAGGTTCTGGCGAAATCCTGTTCTTCTTCTGTATAGCTGGGGACGCCGATGCGTTCCAGATGCATCTGCATGCGTTCCGCCAGTGGACGATTGGGCAGCAGATCATACATGCCGACATAGACCAGCGTCTCCGCGCGCGTCTGCGTGGCCATTGCGGCTCCCTCGGCAATCTGCTTGATCCAGGCAGTTGAGGCTTCGACGTGCTTGCGGTCGATGTCGCGCACATACAGGCGGATGCGCGCGTAGTCAGGCACGACATTGGGAGCTTCGCCGCCCTTCTCGAAAATATAGTGGATGCGTGCGGTTGGCTCGACGTGTTCGCGCATCAGATTAATGCCGTGCGCGCACAATTCGGCGGCGTGAACCGCGCTGCGTCCGAGCCAGGGTGCGCCGCCGGCGTGGGCGGCAGTGCCGAAGAACTCGATGCGCAGGCTGTTGACTGCTGCTGTGCGGTAGTTCGATACGGCAGCTTCTGCTCCTGGATGCCAGTGTAGAGCCGCGTCCAGGTCGTTGAAGAGTCCTTCGCGGGCCATATAAATCTTGGCCCCTTCGGTTTCCTCGGCGGCACAGCCATAGACGCGCAAGGTGCCAGGGATATGGAACGCGCTCATCAGGTTTTTGAGCGCGATGGCGGTGCCGACGGCAGCGGCCCCCAGCAGATTATGCCCGCAGCCATGTCCACTTTTCACCTGATCTTTGCGCGCTTCGCGCCGCGCAACGGCTTCATTGCCAAGACCTGGCAGAGCGTCGTATTCTACCAGCACGCCGAGTGTGGGCTTTCCACTGCCCCACTCGGCGATAAAGGCGGTTGGCACTCCGGCGGTGCCTGTGCTGGTAATGGTGAAGCCCTCTTCGCGCAGACAATCCCTGATGAGGCGGGCCGATTGTACTTCTTGCAAGGAAAGCTCCGCCAGTTGCCACAGCTTCCCGGCAAGCTGTTCTATCGTGGGTTCGGCCTGCTCGACGGCATGGTCAATCTGCTCAAAGGAGACTGCTTGTGCCATGTGTTGTTGCCTTTCTCAAAAAATAACCTGGTTTCTGTGTCCTCATCTTGTACTATGCAAGTTTTTGCGCATATGAGAGCATTCCTGGCATAGAGAACCAGGTTGCTCTCTTTCCCCTCATTCTATCTCATCGAGATGAGTAAACGCCAAGCAGAACGCGGCAAGGCGGGGCAAGTAAGGCGGTCGCGCTCGTCCATTCCATGCTTACTCCGCTCTTGACTTTGTGTATCAGGGCATGCTGATATCCTAGTTAGTAAGTCAGATATTAGGGCAACCTAATATTTGATAAAAGTGGAGAAAGGATTCTATGTGGTTCAGAACAAAATATTTCTTCCGAAGAGGCCTGGAAAAACTATACTTCGTGCCTTTTTCGTGATCGCAGCGGGGCTGGTGGTCGCAGTCCTCGTGTGGCAAGGCATCAGCGCTTCTGGAAACCCTGACCCGACGGTTCCTCATCTTAGTGTTGGGGCGGCAATTGCCGATACTGGAGTGCTGGTCTTGCGAGAGGGGTTAGAGTGTATCCTGGTTCTCTCAGCAATTACGGCTAGCATAATGGGCGCTCATCAGAATTATCAGCATCCGATTGTTCTTGGCGCAGGGATCGGGTTCGCGGCGTGTATTGTGACCTGGTTTCTCGTCGTTGGCATTTTGAATGACCTTTCTACCAACCTTCCGGCGCTCGACGTGCAGGCGGCAACGGGATTGCTGGCGGTGATCGTGCTGGTTGTGATTATGAACTGGTTTTTCCACAAAATTTACTGGACGGGGTGGATTTCCTTGCACAACCGGCGTAAGCGCGCGCTGCTCTCCCAGGCAGCAGAGGCAACTACTGCTCCATCGCGCCTGCTGTCAGGGCTGATTCTGCTGGGATTTACCTCTGTGTATCGTGAAGGTTTGAGGTAGTTCTCTACATCCAGCATTATGCCCGGCAGAAAGAAATCAACTTGTACGGAGCTTGAGTCTATCCAAAAAGAAAACAATTGTCTGCTCCATCCTTCGTCCTCTCTTCCCCCGGTCTTATCTCAATATGTCCTGTATATGCCCTGTTCATACCCTCGTTGCTGCGCCTCGCTCATGGCACAATAGACGTGATGTAATGGCATGAATGAGCAAGCCTCTCGGATGTTGTGACCGAGAAAGGTAGGCAGGCAATGGCAGTTGACAAAAAGGCCCTGGATGAAGAACAGGATGGCCTGGTACTATTCAATCGCGCGGTAGAGTATAATGACCCTGTGGCCTGGCAATGCCTTCACGAGCGCTACAGCGGAATCATGTGCTACTGGCTGGGGCAGTGGGTTTCCCACAATGAAAAATATTGCCTGGAGAGCAAAGAGAACTATGTCGCGCTGGCATTTGAACGGTTCTGGTACGCGGCATCCTACAAGCGACGAGTACGTTTTGAGACCCTTGCCGGTGCGTTAGACTATCTGCGTGCAAGTCTCAGAAGTGTGGCAATCGACGTTCTCCGCACGCGCAGGCGCGAAGATGTTCTCTCCGTCCAACAGGATGATTGGGCCAGAGTGTCTGTTGAAGAGGATGAAGAAGAAACCTATGAACTGTGGGAAGAAATCACAAAGATACTGTCGGATGAGCGAGAGCTGCGCATCGCCCACCTGATCTTCAGGTGTAATCTCAAACCGCGCCAGATTATGCAACTTCTCCCGCGTGAGTTTGGCAATGTGCAGGAACTCTATCGGGTGCGTAAAAAGATTTTTGATCGCTTTGTACATAATGCAACGTTACTGCGCTGGCGGCTTCAAGGCTAAGGAAGCAGTAGTGGCTACTATCGTCTCTCTCTCGGTGGTTGCTCAATGGAAACACCATTGATGAGAGAGTAGTCAATCCCGGTTTAGCGATTGCTACTCTCTCCGACCGTTTTGCAACGCATATCGTGGATAAGCTGGGAGGAAGCCATGAGTGAAGCTAAAAAACGTTCGTTAATGCTGGCAGGTGGCGGCATGAAGGTGGCATTTCAGGCAGGAGTATTGCAGGTCTGGCTCGATGAGGCGAATATCACCTTTGATCACGCTGATGGTGTCAGTGGTGGCACATTCAACCTCGCTATGTATTGCCAGGGCATGAGCGGTCGCCAGATCGCCGACAACTGGCGCACCATTCCCGTCTCGCTCTTCGACGATTTTAACTGGGAGCAGTATAGTAAACTCTTTTTCGCTGAGTCGATCCTGACCTTTGAACGCTTTCGCAAACACGTCTTTCCTGGCTGGGGGCTTGACTGGCACAAGATTCGCGCCTCACAGCGTCAAGCCACCTTTAACGTGTATAACTTTAGCAAGCAAGAGCTGGAAGTTTTGACACCCGACCAGATGACCGAAGACTACCTCGTTGCTTGCGCCTCAATTCCCATGTGGTTCCCGCCCGTTATCATCGATGGCAACACCTATCTCGACGCCGTTTTTATGACCGATGCCAATATCGAGGAAGCCATCAAACGTGGAGCCGATGAAATCTGGGTCATCTGGACGGTCAGCCAGAGAAACGAGTGGAACGCGGGCTTCATCGCCAACTACTTCCAGATTATTGAAACATGCGCTAATGGACAACTCAACCGGATGAAGCAGCGTATCGAGCGCAACAATGTGGTGATAGCGAACGGCCAGACAGGCGAGTTTGGACGACACATCGACTTAAAGATTCTTCAGCAAGAGGTGCCACTGCACTATCTCATCAATCTGAGTACCGACCGCATCAAAGAGGCGGTGAACCAGGGCGTCGAGAAGGCCCGCGAGTGGTGCGTGTTGCAGGGGCTATCGCTACGCACTACTGTTTCTCCCGCTCAGCACGATGCGACCACGCTGAGTTTTACGGAAGAGATGAAGGGCTACGTCTCGCTGCGGTCTACAGCCTACGATGATACGGACTTCGCTCTCGGCTTTAAAGAGGGCAGCCAGCAGGGCAACTATCTTATGTTCCACCTGACCATCTCCATCGATGGTGTGAGCCGCTTTGTCACCGACCCTGACCATGATACCCAGGGCGTGGTGGGCTATATTGAGTGCGCAGCGCTGGGTGGAGATGCCCGCATGCCGGTTGAAAAAGGCGCATTCAACCTTTTTGTGGATGAGGGCGACCCGACGACCAAGAAAATGCTCTATCGTCTCTTCTTCTACGATCAGGATGGTCAACCTCTGACGTTGAGTGGCTTCAAAGCGGTCAAGGAAAGTCCTGGTATCGACCTGTGGACGGCCACCAATATTCTTTATACTCGCATTTTGCGCGGGCATGTTGGGTCAGAGGACGAGGCCAGTGCCGAGATAGTGGCTTTCGGTATCATCAGCAACCACTTCCTCGACTTCCTCAAACAACTAACCACCATGCGCACAACAGGACCGACCCCCACCGAGCGAGCAAGCGCGCTCGTCGAGTTCGGCACCTTCTTCCTCGGTAAACTATGGGATGTCTACGGGCAACACATCCTCTCCTACGGCCCCTTCTAAACGTAATGAGGGATGCCGGTTGCCCGCGTCCAGCGCGCGATTTATCATCTATTCATTGCTTCTGATCCATCCCCCCCTATGATTATGATACCATAGATCGCTCACCCTCTTGGAGATGTGCTTTCTCTTTGCGTTAAGATATAATGTAGCCATTCCGATTTCCTGGAGGCTTGCCAATGCTGGCGATCTCGTGAAGAGTAAGGCATGGCAGAAAAATCTATGAGCGCAAAAAGACGCCCTAACAAGAAGCTACAACATGAGCGTATCACTCATGGCTGGAGTCAGGAAGATGTGGCCGCGAAGCTGGGAGTTGATGTCCGTACTGTCCGGCGTTGGGAGAGTGGACAGCCTGTACGTCCATACAATATTGCGGGATTAACAAAGCTCTTCGGGAAGAGCGCGGAAGAGCTTGGCTTGCTAGAGGATACTCAACCTGAGCATGCAGCAATGCCACAGCCAGCCGCCTCGGCAGCCATCCCAGATTCTTTTGAGTATACGTTGCATTTTCTCCCGATCCCGCCGACTCCCTTGATTGGACGCGAGCAAGAACTGGCGGCGCTCAAGCAGATGGTGGGCCGCGAGGAGGTACGGCTGCTAACATTGACAGGGCCGGGTGGCATAGGCAAGACGCGCTTAGGAATCCAGGCAGCAAGAGAAGTGCAAGACATGTTCCCGGATGGCATATTTTTCGTAGATTTAGCTCCCATTCGGAACCCTGCTCTGGTGATCGGTACGATTGCCGGCGTGCTTGGTCTTCAGGAGGCGGGCGGGCAACCACTATTGGAACGTTTGAAAGCATATTTACGCCCCCAGCAGTTACTCCTCTTGTTGGATAATTTTGAACAGGTAGTGGACGCCGCTAACCAGTTAGCAGAATTGCTGAAGACTTGTCCCAGGCTCAAGCTGCTCGTGACCAGCCGCGAAGTGTTGCGAGTGCAGGCAGAGTATGAATTTCCGGTGCCGCCCCTGGCGCTTCCTGAACGACAGGTCTTGACAGAGGTGGCTGATCCGGCTGCGCTTCTGCGCGTACCGGCAGTCGCACTTTTTGTGCAGCGTACTCAGGCCAGGAAACCCGACTTTCAGTTGACGTCGGCGAGCGGCGCGGCGGTGGCGGAAATCTGCGTGCGCCTGGATGGATTGCCGTTAGCCATCGAATTGGTGGCGGCAAAATGCAAATGGCTGTCTCCACAGGCGCTGTTGTCATATCTGGGTCGCCGCCTGGATATCGGCGAGCGCGGACTACGCGATGTGCCCGCGCGACAACAGACCATCTATAGTTCGATTGCCTGGAGCTACGAACTGCTCAATCCAACAGAGCAACCGTTATTTCGGCGGCTCTCCGTCTTTGTCAACGGTGGCACGCTTGAAGCAGCGGAGAAGGTCTGTATTTTTGCTCATGAAAAGCCGTTTGTGCTATTAGATGTCGTGTCTTCACTGATTGATAAGAGCTTGCTGCAACCTCTCAAGCAGGTAGAGGGTGAAGCGCCACGAATTGCCATGCTAGAGACGATCCGCGAATATGGCATGAAGTGCCTTGAGGAAAGTAGAGAACTGGAGGCCATGCAGCGCGCTCATGCGCACTACTATTTGCACTACGCGGAAGAGGCCGGAAGCAAACTCGCCGGTGCCAATAAGAAAATCTGGTTGAACATGTTAGAATCGGAGCAGCAGAATCTGCGGGCCGCCTTGAACTGGTTATTAAGTCGGGGGAGCGAGGAGGAAGAAACTACGTTGCGGCTGTGTCGCGCGCTCTGGCAGTTCTGGCGTGCGCGTGGTCATATCAGCGAGGGACGAAATGCGCTGGCCCAGGCTCTGCAACAGAGTAAAGCCGAAGCGTCGTCTTTACGCGCGAACGTGCTAACCGCTGCTGGTGTACTCGCTGGCCTGCAAGGGGACTACGATCAGGCCGAGGCGCTGTGTCGAGAGGGTCTGCTCATATGCCAAAATCTGCTTGATAAGCAGGGAAGAGTGTCATCGCTCAGTTTCCTGGCGCAAATTGCCACCTGGAAAAGTGATTACAGGCAGGCGCATATATTAGGAGAAGAGGCGCTGGCAATTGCCAGAGAACAGGACGACAAAGCGGCTATCATTGCGACACTGTGTACACTGGCGATTGCCTGCTTTAATGAGGGCAACTATGCCAGGATGTATGAATTGGCGGAGGAGGGCCTGCGTCTGGCCAGGGCAATAGATGATACGGAAGGCATTGCCCGTGCGCTCTGGCTACTCGCGCTGAGAAGATATTTTCAAGGGGAGCCAACAGAAGCCTATGCGTTGCTGACCGAAAGCCTTGCGCTGGCAAAAGAGTTGGATGATAAGGGGTGTATGGCCGACGCCCTGGTTGTGATGGCCTACATCACTTTTTTTCGTGGTGACCATGATGCTATGCAGAAACTGCTCGATGAGGCCTTCGCGCTATATCGAGCGGTAGGAGATCGACGTGGACGTGCGCTTTGCCTCTACGGTCAGGGCTGGTTAGCGCTTAGTCGGGGAAATTATGCAGCCGCGCACGCCTGCTATGAGGAGAGCCTCTCGATATTAGTAGAATTGGGTCATCAGTGGTTTAGTGCGCTGTGTATAGAGGGTCTTGCCTATGCCGCTTCACTACAAGCGCAATGGGTTCGCTCCGCCCGTTTGTGGAGCATGGCCCACGCGCTGCGCGAAAGAATCGGTGTGGCAGTACCCTCTATTCTTACGGTGATGTATGACCGTGCAATAGTCCAGGTGCGCACTCAGCTAGGTGAAAGCGACTTTACCATTGCGTGGGCCGAGGGACGGATGAGTTCCATATCTTTACAGGAGACTGGACACCTGACATTGCAGGAAGGCGTTTGAGGCATTCGCTCTGATTATCCGGCCCAGCACACGATGGTTTCACCCGTCAGAAAATCCGATTGAGGCCCGGCCAGGAACAGCACAATCTGGGCCATGTCTTCGGGCTGTGCCACCCGCCTGAGTCGGGGGAGTTCTTCCTGGTCGGCAATCACACGTGTTGCCAGGAAGCGACCGGTATAGGTAGGGGCCGGAGCAATGCAGTTCACCGTCACATCATAGGGCCGCATTTGTTCCGCCAGGCAGCGCGTGTAATGGGCAATGGCTCGCTTGGCCGCTGCGTAGATAATGCCGGTGTGAACAGCGAGATGACCCGCTACGGACCCCACGTTGATGATCTTGCCCGCTCGCCGCTCGCGCATATGCAGTCCCGCGTACTTGCAGGTATACATAGTCGTAAGCAGGTTGCGTTCAAGGACGCAGCGGATATCGTCCGGGTTGATCTCCAGGGCATCATTGGGATCGGGCCTGGGCGTTCGGCAGCCGATGTCTCCCCCGGCGTTGTTAACCAGGATATCGAGATGACCCAGCGTTGCCAGCGTCTGCTGTACGAGGTACTCGGCTTGTGCCGGGTCGGTCAAATCGGCGGCGAAAAAAGCGGAGCGGCGACCCAGGGACTTGATCTCCTCGGCCACCGCTGACCCTGAAGGAGCCTCGCCAAACTCCGCCGCCGCGTTCTCATTCACGTCATGAATGATCACATCGGCTCCTGCTTGAGCCAGGTGCAAGGCGTAATGGCGGCCCAGGCCCCGGCTCGATCCGGTCACGAGCGCGCATTTTCCTGTCAGGTCAACTGTTGGCATGGTGCTTCCTCTTCCTGGGATGTAGATAAAAAAAATAAGCACGGGGTAGTTCACGAAGCTACCTTTATTAAGTATATCATACGATGCGTGGGGCATCCTTCCAACGTGAAGAGCATTCGTAGAAGTGAGCAGTTTCGACGTGGTATACTGCCTGTAAAGCTTTTCAGCTTCCAATGTTTTCTCTGACCTGTCAACATAAGGAGGTGCCGGATGCAAACCATCGTCAGAACTCGCCAGGGGGCTATAGAGGGAAATAGGATGCAAGGTGTAGTCGCCTTCAAAGGTGTTCCTTATGCAGCACCGCCGTTTGGTCCTAACCGCTTTCAGCCGCCACGTCCGGTCGAGCCATGGGATGGTGTGCGCCAGGCGCTTGCCTATGGCCCGACGGTGCCCAAAGCACCCTATTTTCCGCCTTTCGACGTGCTTCTCCCGGAGGTGGATATCCCTGGTGAGGATTGTCTGAACCTCAATATCTGGACGCCGGAGCCGGGGCAGGCGCGCTTGCCCGTCATGGTCTGGATTCATGGTGGGGCCTTTCTCAACGGATCGGGGGCATGGCCGACGTATGACGGTACGCACTTTGCCCGCGATGGGGTTGTCTGCGTCACCATCAACTATCGTCTGGGGGCCGACGGTTTTCTCTGCCTGGGAGATGACGTGACCAATATCGGCCTGCTCGACCAGATTGCAGCATTGAAGTGGGTGCAGGAGAACATCGCAGCCTTTGGCGGTGATCCCGATAACGTCACTATCTTTGGGGAGTCGGCGGGCGGAATGAGCGTCGCCACGCTGATGGCGATGCCTGCGGCTAGCGGCCTCTTCCGGCGAGGTATCGCCCAGAGTGGGGCGGGCCATCACACCTTTTCGCTGACCACAGCGCGGCGAGTTGGAGAGTATCTGGCGGAGAAGCTGGGCGTCGAACCAACACGCCAGGCTCTTGCGGGCGTCCCTATCGACCGCCTCGTTCGGACTCAGCAGGAACTGAGAGTGGAAATCTCTCGCAACCCCGATCCGGCGCGCTGGGGAGAGGCCGCAACCAACGGAGTGCCATTCTTGCCGGTGGTCGATGGGAACCTGCTGCCGTCACGCCCCATCGATGCTCTTGCAGCCGGAGCTTCTGCAAATATCGATGTGCTGGTCGGAAGTAACGCCGATGAGTTCCGCCTCTATATGGTACCTCAGGGAACGATTAATGCCGTCAACGAGGAGATGCTGAGCAAGGCTATCGCCGCATATGGACTGCCGGTCGCAGAGACAGTGGCTACCTATCGTGCGACGCGCCAGGATGCCTCACCCGGAGAATTGCTGGCGGCGATCACTACCGACTGGTATTTCCGTATCCCGGCTATCCGTATGGCCGAGGCGCACGCGCACCGGCATGCTGCCGCGACCTACATGTACGAATTTGCCTGGCAGTCCCCGGCGTTCGATGGACGTCTTGGTGCCTGCCACGCGCTGGATGTCCCCTTCATCTTCGATAACCTTGACAAAGAGGGGTACGAGGGACTTGCAGGAAGCAATCCTCCGCAGCAGGTTGCCGATGCCATGCATGCAGCCTGGGTCGCCTTTGCTACAAGCGGGCAACCGGGTTGGCCACAGTACGATTTGCAGCAGCGGGCAACAATGCGTTTCGATACCGTCTCGCGCGTGATAGATGATCCCCGCTCGCAAGAGCGCATGCTATGGGAAGGGCGGCGCTAAAGGAGGAAAGTCATGGCTGAGACGTATGCATCAGAAAAGAATTGGGCAGGCAACTACACATACCGGGCGCAGAAGCTGCACCGACCAGCAACGATTGAACAGGTGCAGCAGATTGTCGCCAAAGCAGCCAGCGTACATGTGTTAGGCTCGCGGCACTCGTTCAACGACATTGCTGATGCCTCGGAACTGATCTCGCTTGAGAACCTGCCTGCTGATGTGGTCGTTGACCATAAGGCCCGAACTGTCTCCCTCAGTGGCGGTGTGAAGTACGGTGATCTGGCCAGGATATTGAACGAGGAGGGAGTGGCTCTGCACAATCTCGCCTCACTTCCCCACATCTCCGTTGCTGGCGCTATCGCTACGGCGACGCACGGTTCAGGCGTCACCAATGGCAATCTCGCTACCGCAGTCGCGGGGCTGGAAATTGTGACGTCCAATGGGGAGATCGTTAAGGCATCCAGAGGCGATCCCGACTTTGATGGCCTGGTGGTTGGACTGGGTGCTCTCGGTGCAGTCACGCGCATCACTCTGGACGTGCAGCCCGCCTACGAGGTGAAGCAGCGGGTGTTTGAAAACCTCAGTTGGAAGGCGCTTTATGACCATTTCGACGAGATCACTTCCTGTGGCTATAGCGTCAGCATCTTCACTCGCTGGGGCCAGACCAATGAGCAGGTCTGGGTCAAGAGCCGGACGGATGACCCGGATCGGGTTGAGGCTGACCTCTTTGGCGCAGTAACTGCAACGGTTGATCGGCATCCCCTCGTCGAACTGGATGCGACCCCCTGTACGCCGCAGTTGGGTCAGCCCGGTCTCTGGTCTGATCGTTTGCCGCATTTCCGTATGGGTTACACACCGAGCAACGGACAAGAAATCCAGTCGGAATACTTTTTGCCGCATCAGCAAGCTCTGGAAGCCATAGAAGCCATGCGCGCCCTTGCGGACAACATGCGACCAATTCTGCTGGTGAGCGAAATTCGCCGCGTGGCAGCCGATCAACTCTGGATGAGTATGAGCTATGAGCAGGACTCCGTCGCTATCCATTTCACCTGGAGGCGCGAGCCAGCGGCAGTTCAGCAGATGGTGGCTCAGATCGAGGAGGCCCTGGCACCATTCCACGCTCGCCCACACTGGGGCAAGGTCTTCCTGGCGGATGCGGCAACCATCGCCCCGCTCTACAAGCGTCATGCCGACTTCGTTCGCCTGCGGGAGCGGCTCGACCCGCGCGGCGCGTTCTGCAATTCCTGGCTCAATGCCCATGTACTCGGCGACAAGTAGAGTGTACCCCGAATCTACCTTCTGCTGCCAGCCGCGACAATGAGACTCCGTGCGGCTTGTATATCTACCGGATTGGGAAGTTGACCGCCAACTTTGGCGGCGGTTGCTACAATCACGCCATCCGCAACATCCAGAAATCGGTGGATATTTTCGCGAGTAGCGCCACCTCCTGCCCATACCGGGGCATCAGAGGCCATCCCCTTAATGCGCCGCAGCCACTCCAACGTTTCTGCCTCACTTCTTCCGGTAATCACAAGCCCGTCGGCTTTGCCAAACCAGAGAGCCTCGTGTGCCATCTCTTCCAAGGTCATGCCGACTAAGGGGACACCTGTTCGATCATAGATATCGGCAAGGATAGCAATCTCTTCGGCTCCTATGGCACGTCGATATTGCAAGACCTCGCGCGCTGCGCCCTGTACTATTCCTTCGGCTCCAACCATCGCACCAACCCAGACCTTGACGCGCACGAAGACTGCGTCAATTGTTTGTGCCACCGCCAGACCGGCCACACCATCGTTTTTCAGGATACATACCCCTAATGGGAGTGTCACCTCAGCGCGAATGGCTGATCCCAGGGTACTCAGCCATGCTACCGTCTCCGGGCCAACCTGTGCCGCGACGGGCAAATCACCGACATTTTGAATCATTAACGCATCAAATCCTGCTTGAGCATATGCTTGAGCATCTGTAACTACTCTCTGGGTAAAATCCTTACGGGACATCCCTTTATACCCAACAGAGCCGGGAAGCGGGGGTACCCCTACGACGCCGATGACAGGTTTCCGTTTCATCCAATCGCGTATCATCATGATGCTTTCACCTTTTGTATTGTGAGGAGCGCAAGCCGACGCATGGCTTCGTGACGATCTACCTGCAAAGCATGCCGCGCTCCGAAGTTCTCTGCCACAAAGGACGCGGAGACGGTGCCATATGATGCTGCTCTCTGCAAGTCGTCTGTTTCACACCATCCTACGAGAAATCCTCCACAAAATGCATCACCGCAGCCTGTAATATCGACGGGATGTCTGGCTAGTGAAGGGATGAGCCAGCTTGCTTGATCGGCGGCCCGATAGACAAAAACGCCTTGTGCCCCCATTTTCAGGCAGATAACAGCCGCGCCCCAATCCGCCAGCGTTCGGGCCGCCGCCTCAGGACCATGCCAGCCATCCAGCAGGCATGTCACTTCCTCCTGACTGGGGCAGAAGGCATCAAGAAATGGTAAAATGCTCTGCCACAGATGAGCAGTTCTGCTATAAACGTCTTCATGGTGCGGATCCAGAATAATCCGTAGACCCTGACTTCTCGCCCACGTGACGAGCGACGCTTGAAACGTGATAGGGAGAGGGGCAATGTGACAGCCTACGGCACCTGGTAAGACGGCAGGCGGGATTTCTTCCACTCGCGGGGTCAGATCGGCGTAACTGCCGGAAGAAGCCAGTGGAACGTAATGCCGCCCTCCTTCGTCATCATACAGTTGCCATTGCCGAATACGTCGGCTTTCACAGGGGATCAAGCCATCGGTGAGGTAGCCACAAGCGGCCAGTTCATCGATGATGTGTCGCGGGTAGCCCTGACCAGGTCTGGTAATCATGACCACCTGGTCGCTCCATACATGTGCCCCCACTGCCGCATACAGGACGTTGCCTCCCGCTGTTCCCATTGCGGTACGTCCATCAGGGAAAACCGTGTCATCAATCGTGAGATGACCAAACACGAGGTAGCGAACCATCATTGCCTCCATCACTTATGCGTTGAGAAGCTTGCATGGGGTTTGGCTAGATTGACCTAGATTGACGCACCATCTGTCGTTCCAATCTGGCTACTGAATATCTGGCGGAAGTTCACTTCCATACGACTGCTATCGTCAAATCCTAGCATTGTCAGCTCTTTGCTGCTTGCAAAATAGTAGGCAAATAGCTCAAGAGGAACACAATAGGCGATAGGAGTTAATATCTCGTCAATGGAACCTGGAACGGGGAATATGATATCTGCCAACGTGGTAGTTTCAATATCATCGGGTGAACAGATCGTGACGGCCAAGCCGCGCATATCACGCACCGCTTGTAACTGTTCCCTGGCACGGCTACTGCTCGCGCCGCGTGGGGCGAGGACTATCGTCACTGTTCCCGGCCCGGTGCAGAAATATTGCTCATGTGCCCACTCTTCCAATTCCTGTCCAACGGCAGATATACGGGCGGCCTCAATAAATTTTGCCATGCCGAAGAGGGCGGTACCATAATTTGGGCCTGCACCAATAATCTGGATGGGGGTCTGCATCGCGCATTGCTTCCCCAGTGCGGCAGTTGGTGCCTCGCAGGCGTCAATCGTTGCTTCCAAAGTGGCCGATTGCTGCTGAATGGCTGTAAGCCAGTGCTGACTTGCCACCTGATCTAGTTTGCCTGAGAGTTCACCGGCACGTAACGCAATGACATAGAGTGATACCAACGAGGCAAGATAGGAGAGTGTTCCCGGCCCAAAACCTACGTCTGTATAACGATACGTGAGCGTTGCATCGCAGAGCTGGGCCAGGGGACTGTCTGGATCGAAGGTAACCGCCACAGGGAACAGGCCATGCTGCCTGGCGAACATGGCACACTCTCTCGTGCGAGCGACGCGGCCAGAATTGGAGACACACACGACCCAGGAACCAGCAGGCGCATAGTCTACGATATAGCGCGAAAATTCTAGTGACTCCAGAGCTTCCGTTGGAATACCGCTCCATCGCTCAAAAGTGAGGCGCGTTGCCAGACCAGCATAGTGCGAATCTCCGCATCCAACCAGGTAAATACGTGGTGGAACCGCCGTAAGCATCTGGCGCGCCCTCGTGAGTAGCTCTTCGGGTGCTTGGCTCAGCCATGCGATCTGCGCATGGATTCCGCGATACATATTTTCCCATTTCAACTCGACATTGCGATCTATTCGCATGAAAAAACTCCTTGTGTTGCTTCTAGAGATAGCCCCGAACCAGAATGCCAATGCCCAGGATACGCATGACAATCGCAGCGATGACGAGGAGGGCGCACCCAAGCATGATGCACCAATCCTTTCTGCTCATGTGGATTTCTGTGATCGAGGTACGACTATGACGTGCGCCGAAGGCACGTGCCTCCATCGCCAGGGCCAGCGATTGGGCCAGATCCAGTGCGCGCACCAGCATGGGGCCAATGACGGCGATGTAGCGTAATGCTCGTTGGAAAGGATTCCCCCGGCTTAAGTCAAGCCCACGCGCCCTTTGTGCCTCAACAATCGTTGCCCGCTCGGCATTGATCAGGGGCACGAAGCGGATTGTGGCAGACATCGCCATCCCGGCTTTATAGGGTAAACCTAGCCGGAGGAGTCCAAGCGTCATGTGCTGTGGAGACGTGACCATCATCCAGACGCCAGCCGCCGTCACCATCAATGCTACACGCAAACCCATGGCCAGACCGAAAAGTAGCCCATCAAGCGTGATTGGC